>Ga0187783_10001869_pt1 | contig 15593 bp, 15 predicted proteins | sample 1015_SJ02_MP02_2_FD_132471 | JGI IMG/M metagenome (GOLD analysis project Ga0187783, IMG submission 132471) | Tropical peat soil microbial communities from peatlands in Department of Meta, Colombia - 1015_SJ02_MP02_20_MG | ecosystem: Environmental > Terrestrial > Soil > Wetlands > Peat | place... | reverse complement strand
CGCGGCCAATGCGCTGCTGCCACGGCCGCTCGAGCGCATCGAGCTGTTGCCGTTCGCGCTTGCCGGCGAGGCGGTTGCGAGCGGCGGACGTCACGCCGACAACACCGCGGCTGCGCTCTTCGGCGGACTGGTGCTTACCGTCGGCATCGACCACCCGCGGGTGAAGCAGATTCCGGTGCCGGCCGGCATCCGCGCGGTGATCGTGTATCCGCACATGTTCCTTGCGACCGCCAAGGCGCGCGCGATTCTCAAGCGCAGCGTCGAGCTCTCCGACTTCGTCTGGCAGACCGCGCATCTCGCCGGCTTCATCTGCGGCTGCTACACCGACGATCTCGACCTGATTCGCGCCTCCTTCGAGGATGTGGTGATCGAGCCGCAGCGCGCAGCGCTCATTCCCGGCTTCGCGGAGGTGCGCAGGGCGGCGCTGCAGGCTGGGGCGCTCGGTTGCTCGATTTCGGGGGCCGGACCGGCGCTGTTCGCCTGGTCTCTCGAGGCAAGCGCGACTGCCGTGCTGGCGGCGATGCGCGCAGAGTTCGCACGCCGCTCGCTGGCGAGCGATGGCTGGGTGGTTGGGCTCGCCTCGGCAGGCGCGCGGCTGATCGCGTAAAGCGACGATGAGCGGCGACTTTCTCTTCAGCAGCTCGCGGCAGGCGGCAACGCCACTGCGCTTCAGCGCGGCGCTGCGCCAGGGGCTGGCGCCGGATGGTGGCCTGTACGTGCCGGTGAGCTGGCCGCGGCTCGCGACTGCAGCCTTCGACGGTGTACACGAGCTCGCCGACGTCGGCACCCGGCTGCTGGCACCGTTTCTCGCCGGCGACCCGCTGCAGGCGCAGCTGCCGCAGCTCACCGCCGAGGCGTTCGACTTTCCGGCGCCGCTGGTGCCGCTCGATAGCGAGGGGCGGCTGTCGGTGCTCGAGCTGTTCCATGGCCCGACGGCGGCGTTCAAGGACTTCGGCGCACGCTTTCTCGCCGCCTGCTTCGCGCGGCTGCGCCAGGCACAGGAGCGGCCACTCACCATCCTGGTGGCGACCTCGGGCGATACCGGCGGCGCGGTGGCGGCCGCCTTCTACGGGCGCCCGGGGATCGAGGTTGCGGTCTTGTTTCCGCGCGGGCTGGTGTCGCCGACTCAGGAGCGGCAGCTCACCTGCTGGGGCGGCAACGTGCGCGCGCTCAGCGTGCGCGGTACCTTCGACGACTGTCAGCGTCTGGTGAAGGAAGCGTTCCGTGACGCGGGGCTCAGCGCGCAGCGTGCGCTCACCTCCGCCAACAGCATCAACCTCGGCAGGCTGCTGCCGCAGAGCGTGTACTACGCGGCCAGCAGCCTCGCTGTCTGGCGCGCGCACGGCGAGCCCGCCTCCTTCATCGTGCCGAGCGGCAACCTGGGCAACGCGCTCGCCTGCCTGTGGGCGCGCCAGGCCGGTCTGCCGATCGGCGATGTGGTGCTGGCGCATAACGCGAATCGCAGCGTACCGGACTACCTGGCGAGTGGGGTGTGGCAGCCGCGGCCGAGCATCGCCACGCTTGCTTCGGCGATGGACGTCGGCGACCCGAGCAACATGGAGCGCCTGCGGGCATTGTTCCCGCAGCTCGAGGCGCTGCGCGGCGCGGTCAGTGCCTGCTCCGTCACCGACGATGAGATCCGCAAGCGGATCGTGCTCGGCTTTCGCCGCTACGGGCAGATCTGGTGCCCGCACACCGCGACGGCGGCTGAAGCCTGGGAACGGTTGCCCCCGGGGCTGCAGCGCTCGCGCCGTTGGGTACTGGTGGCCACGGCCCATGCGGCCAAATTCCGTGAGATCGTCGAGCCGCTGATCGGACGGGAGATTGCCATGCCGCCGGCACTCGCGCGGTTGTTTGCACGCCCGGTGCACTGTGTTGAGATCGACGCTGAGCTCCGCGCGCTGCGCGCGGCGCTGCCAGGAGAGCCCGAGTGGACGAGCTGAGAAAACTGCCGCCCATTGCCTGGATACTGATCGGCTGCGCTGTGGCGCTCGGTTTCGTGTTGGCGTGGGCCTGGCGCTGGTACCGCAAGTATCGGGCACGCAAGGCGCTGCGTGCCGCGGTGACCGCAGGCAGCGCCGACTACCTGGTCGACATGCTGGTGCCGGACGGCATGGGCGGCGGCTTTCACGTCGATTACCTGCTGCTGACGCTGCGCGGGGTGGTGGTCGTCGACCTGCGCGACGTCCGCGGCAACATCTTCGGCGGCGACCAGATGGCGGATTGGACCGTGATCGACGGTCCGCGCCGCTTCACCTTCACCAACCCGCAGAGCGCGCTCTACGACCGTATCGCCGCGGTCAGGGCGGTGACCGGGGACGTGCCGGTCGAAGGGCGCATCGTCTTCACCCGCCGCGGCCGCTTCCCCAAAGGTCTGCCGAAGTGGACGCTGATGGTCGATGCGTTGCGGGCCGAATTCCCGGCGGCGGAATTCGAGACTACGGCGGAAAGCGCCGCCCGTTACGGCGAGAGCTGGAAGCGGTTGAAGGAGTCGGTGAAGCCGAGCTTCATGGTGGACATGCGCTAAGTCACCCCACGAAATCGCGCGCGCCGCGACCGGCAAGCGCGACGCGAGTAGCAAGACGCGCGATTTCGCGGGGGCCCCGGTCAAGACTAAGAAGAAGAGGGAGACAAAGTCCGGGCGTGGTCGGCCAGTACCAGCGAGACGCACGCGGTGAGCTTTTTGGCGTAGTCGAGGTGCAGGAATTCGTTCGGGCCGTGGGCGTTGGCATGCGGACCCAGCACGCCGGTGATGAAGAACTGCGTGCTCGGAAAGCGCTGACCGAGCATGCCCATGAACGGAATCGTGCCGCCGCAGCCGACGTAGACGGCATCCTGGCCGAACACTGCGCGTGAGGCGCGGCCGATGGAGTCCTCCAGCCACGGCGACAACGGCGGCGCATTCCAACCGTCGGTGGCTGCGCCTTCCGGCGTCTCGAAGCTGACCTGTGCGCCGTAGGGCGGGTCACGCTCGAGCACCTCGCGCACCGCCTGCGTGGCGCGCGCGCCATTGCAGGTGGGCGGCAGCCGCAACGACAGTTTGAGCACCAGCTCCGGCAGCAGCACGTTGCCGGCCGACAGGGTCGGAGGCAACCCGTCCGCGCCGATGACCGCGAGCGTGGCGCGCCAGGTGTTGTTGATGATGAGCTCGGTGGGATCGTTGGAGAGTGCGTGCACGCCGCCGGCCCACGGCAGTCTGCCGGCCACCTGATCGCCGAGCACTCGCGCGGCCGTGTCCGCCTGCAGTCGCCGGTCGCGCGGTACGCTGACCTGCAGCTCATCGAGCAGCAGATCGCCGGTGATCGGGTTCTCGAGACGCGCCAGCAGCTGCTCGAGTATGCGAAACGGCACCGGCGCGATGCCGCTCGCCATACCCGAATGCACCCCCTCGGTGAGCACCCGCACGCGCAGCGTGCCGACCAGATTGCCGCGCAACGAGGTCGTACACCAGACCTGCGCGTAATTGCCGCATTCGGCATCGAGGCACACGACCAGCGAGGGCTCGCCGAGCAGCGTGCCGAGTGCCGCGAGGTGCGCCGGCAGGTCGACGCTGCCGCTTTCCTCGCACGCTTCGATCAGCACCACGCAGCGGGGCAGGCGCACCTTCTGCTGCTTGAGCGCCGCGATGGCGGTGAGAGAGCTGAACACCGCGTAGCCGTCATCCGCGGCACCGCGGCCGTAGAGCTTGCCGTCGCGCACCACCGGCTCCCACGGGCCGAGCCCCGGCAGCCAGCCCGTGAACTCGGGTTGCTTGTCGAGGTGCCCGTAAAGAAGAGTGCAGCCTGGAAGCTCGCCTGGGACGTCCACCACCAACAGCGGCGTCAAGCCGGCGACGCGACGGATCGTCACGCTGGCCCCCGGCAGCGGCTGCGCGCGGCACCACTCGGCCATCAGCTGAACCGCAGCTTCCATGTAGCCGTTGCGCTCCCACTGCGGGTCGAACATCGGCGACTTATTCGGGATACGCACATAGGCGATCAGCCGATCGATGATCGACTCATCCCAGGTCTTGCCGATTGAAGCGCTCAGCCGCTGGAGGTCCATGAATCTTTATACCTCTTATATTTCAGTGTGTTAAACAACCATATTCCCGTCAAGCCTGAACTCAGTCAACTCCTCGACCTGCCGGCCGGAGCAGCCGGCAGACGAAAGAGCGCGCGGGCCGCGGCAGTGCTCGAGCGCGCCAGCGCTGCGAGCGTCTCGCCGCGGGCATGGGCGACCGCGACGGCAATCTCGGGAAGATACGCCGGTTCGTTGCGGCGCGAAGGCGGTCGTGGCCGCAGCGTTCGCGGCAGCAGGTAGGGTCCGTCGGTCTCGAGCAGCAGTCGCTCGGGCGGAATCGACAGCACCAGCGGTGCGAGGTGCGTGCCGCGGCGCTCGTCGCAGATCCAACCGGTGATGCCGATGGCAAGCCCGAGCCCGAGATAGCAGGCGAGCTCCTCGGCCGAGCCGGTGAAGCAATGGGCGACGCCGCGCCAGCTGGCGGCGTGCTCGCGCAGGATTGCGACAAATTCGCCATGGGCATCCCGCTGGTGCAGAAACACCGGCTTGCCGAGGCGGGCCGCGAGCTCGAGCTGGCGATGGAAGGCCTGCTGCTGCGCCGCGCGCGGGGCGAAGTCGCGGAAATAATCGAGTCCGCATTCACCGACGGCGACCACTGCCGGATCGTGCGCCAGCTCTTCGAGCTCGGCGACGGCGGCGGCGCTCAGCTCGCCGGCGTGGTGCGGGTGCACGCCGGCGGTCGCAAAAAGTTCTCCCGGATGAGCGCGCGCCAGCGCGATGGCACGCGCGCTGCTCGCGAGCGTCGAGCCGGTGACCACCATCTGCACCACCCCGGCGCTGCGCGCTCGCTCGATCACGAGATCGCGGTCGGCGTCGTAGCTGTCGTGGGCGAGGTTGATGCCGATGTCGATGAGCGGCGCGTTAGCGGCGGCGACTGTCGGCGAAGCTGTGCTAAGGTCCCCGGGCATGCGGTCGGAGATTGTACTGGCAGGCACGGTGGCGCTGCTCGCGGCCGCGACGGCGGTGCGCGGCGGCGAGCTGTCGTGGCGCGACGTCGAGAGCCGTGTGCAATACGCCTACTACACCGAGGACACCGCGGCGCTCGAGCACCTGCAAGGCGTCCTCGCCGCCGATGAGTCGCAGGATGCCCTCAGACACTATTACGCGGCGCTGCTCGAATGGCGACTGGCACTGCTCACCTCGCGGCCTGCCGCGGCGGGCGCCGTACCCGTGCGGCACGCGCAGCGGTGCGTCGGCGAGCTCGATGCCGCACTCACCGCGCGCGATGATTTCGCCGAGGCGCTGGCGCTGCGCGCCCTGTGCCTCGAAAGCGGCGGCGCCGCCACGCTGACGGGCTACCGTGCGCACCGCGACCTCGAGCGGGCGCTGCAGCTCGCCGCCGGCAACCCGCGGGTACTGCTGGCGGACGCGATGAGCGATTACCAACTCGCGCCGGCGCGCGGCAACAAGGAGCGCGCGCTCGGCAAGCTGCGGCATACAGTCGCTGCTTTCGAGGCCGAGCGCGGCGGCGTCGAGCCGCTGCCGGCATGGGGAGCCGCCGAGGCCTGGTGGCTGCTGGCGCGCGACCTGCTCGATCATGCCGACCCGGTCGCGGCGCGCGATGCGCTCGAGCATGCGCTGCTGATCGCTCCGGAGTTTGCCGAAGCCCGCCGCCTGATGGCGAAAATCATTTCCGGCTGAGTGCAGCGGGCCTAAGAGCAATGCGCGGGCGCCAATGTTATGGTGACGCACCCTCGGACTGTGCTGATGGCCGTGGAGAACGACAAGAAGGCCCTGTTGGGACAGTTGCGCATCGATCGCAGCGACAGTCCGTCAACCGGCGGCAGTGATCGGCGCCCCTGGATCGCCGTCGCTGCGGTGGTGATCATTGCGCTGATCGCCGGCGCCGGCTGGCTCGCGCTCAGCGGGCACGCAGCGCTCCCGGTGCACACCGTGCAGGCACAGGCGATCAGCGGCGGCGCTGGCGGCTCCTCGGTGCTCGACGCGACCGGCTACGTGACTGCGCGCCGTGAGGCGACCGTGTCGGCGCAGATCACCGGTACCGTGGCGCAGGTGCTGATCGAGGAGGGCGATCGTGTGAAGCAGGGCCAGGTGATCGGGCGGCTGGAGGACACGGCACAGCGGGCGGCGCTTGCGCAGGCGCAGGCGCAGTTGCATTCCGCCGGCGCGCTGCTGCAGCAGGATCAGGCACTGCTGGCGCAGAGCGAGCGCGACGTGCGGCGCGATGAGGACCTGGTGCGCCGCAATCTCGTCTCGCAGCAGGCGGTGGAACAGGCGCGTACGCAGGTCGATACCCAGCGAGCGCAGCTGCTGTCGCAGCGCCGGCAGATCGATCTCGCTGCCGCCAACGTGCGCTCGGCGCAGGTGCAGCTCGACTATTGCACCGTGCGCGCGCCGTTCGACGGGGTGGTGATCGCCAAGGCGGCGCAGGTCGGAGAGATCGTGTCACCGTTATCGGCCGGCGGCGGCTTCACGCGTACCGGCATCGGCACGCTGGTCGATATGGACTCGCTCGAGATTGAAGTGGACGTCAACGAGGCTTACATCAACCGCGTGCAGCCCGGACAGCGGGTGCAGTCGGTGCTCAACGCTTATCCCGACTGGCAGATTCCCTCGCACGTCATCGCCATCATTCCGACCGCCGATCGCTCCAAGGCGACGGTCAAGGTACGCATCGGCCTCGACGCCAAGGACAACCGCATCGTGCCCGACATGGGCGTGCGCGTTTCCTTCCTCGAGGAGCACGGCTCGTCCGCCGGCGCGGCGGCGGCGGCCGCGCCGGCCGGAGTAATGGTGCCGAGCGCCGCCCTGCGCCGCGACGGCGAGCAGGACGTCGTGTTCGTGTTCAGCGAGCACCGGGCGCAGCGGCGGGTGGTAACCCTCGGCGCTGCCAGCGGCGACCAGCGCCGCATACTCGCGGGGGTAAGTCCCGGGGAAAGCGTCATCGTCGATGCCCCTGCCGATCTCAAGGATGCCACTGCAGTCAGCGAGGCGAAGCCGTGAATACTCCGAAACCCGAGCCGATGGTCGCGGTGCGCAACCTCACCAAGGTCTACGAGCGCGGCAAGCAGAAGATCGAGGTTCTGCACGGGCTCACCCTCGAGATCCCCCAGGGTGATTTCGTCGCCCTGATGGGCCCCTCGGGCTCCGGCAAGACGACGCTGCTGAATCTCATCGGCGGACTCGATCAGCCGACCTCCGGGGAGATCATCGTCGGCGGCAGCCGCATCGACCAGCTCGGCAGCGGCGCGCTCGCCCGCTGGCGCGCTCACAACGTCGGCTTCGTGTTCCAGTTCTACAACCTGATGCCGGTGCTGACCGCCGAAGGCAACGTAGAGCTGCCGCTGCTGCTCACGCGGCTGAGCGCCGCGCAACGCCGCAAGAACGTCGCGGTGGCGCTCGAGATCGTCGGGCTCGCCGACCGCGCCAAGCACAAGCCGCGCGAGCTGTCCGGCGGACAGGAACAGCGTGTCGCCATCGCCCGCGCGCTGGTATCGGACCCGCAGCTGCTGGTGTGCGATGAGCCCACCGGCGATCTCGACCGCAAGACCGCCGACGAGATCCTCGGCCTGCTGCAGGTGTTGAACCGCGAGCACGGCAAGACCATCGTCATCGTCACCCACGATCCCAAGGCGGCCGAGTTCGCCCGCCGCATCCTGCACCTCGAGAAAGGCCAGCTGCTCGAGCAGGCGCAGGCGGCCTAGTATGATTGGGCGAAAGTCGCCTGCGGCGCTTTCGCCGGACGTCACGCTGGTTGCCGGCGGCAAAAGGCGCGACTTTTGCCGCGTGCGCATCAGTGCGAGCAGGACGCCATGACGCGTAGCGGCTTCGTCATCGCCAACCTGTTCCGCAAGCGCACGCGCACGATCCTGACGCTGCTGTCGGTGATCATGGCGTTCCTGCTGTTCGGACTGCTGCAGTCGATCAGCACCGTGTTCAATGCCGGCGAGGATTTCGTCGGCGCCACGCGCCTGTTCGTGCAGGCGCGCGTGTCGTTCACCTCGCCGCTGCCGGTGAGCATGCTGCCGAAGCTCGCGGCCATTCCCGGCGTTGAACGCGTGGCGCAGCAGCAGTGGTTCGGCGGCGTCTGGCAGGAAAACACCCCGCTCATCATGTTTTCCACCGATCCGCAGCGCTATCACGAGGTCTACCCCGAGTTCGTGATGCCGGAGGCGCAGTGGCAGGCGTTTGCGCACACCCGCACCGGGCTGATCGTCGGTAAGCAGCTGGCCGACCAGTACCAGTGGAAAGTCGGCCAGAAGGTGCCGATCAACTCCAACATTTATCCGCAGAAGAACGGCAGCAAGGCGTGGAGCTTCGATCTGGTCGGAATCTTCGACGGTAAGGATGACAACTGGAAAAAGCGCACCAACTTTGCCCTCATCCAGCAGGACTACTTCGACGAGGCCAACCAGTTCGGGGTCAAGGGCCGTACCAATTTCTTCGTGCTGCGGCTTGCGCCCGGCAGCGACGCCGCCCACATCAGCAAAACCGTGGACGCGATGTTCGAGAACTCCCCGGACGAGACCAAGACGCAGACCGAGAAGGACTTCAACATCAGCTTCGTCAAGCAGATCGGCGATATCGGGCAGATCGTGCGCTGGATCCTGTTTGCGGTCTTCTTCACGCTGCTGCTGGTGGTCGGCAACACCATGGCGCAGAGCGTGCGCGAGCGCATTCCGGAGCTGGCGGTATTGAAGACGCTGGGGTTCAGCGACGGCAGCGTGCTCGGACTGGTGCTGGCCGAGGCATTCGCACTGTGCCTGTGCGGAGGTCTCGTGGGGCTGGCGCTGGCTTCGCTGGCCGGTGGCCTGGTCGAGAAGGGCACCGGTGGGCAATGGCAGCTGGCGCTCAACGGCTGGGTATGGTTCCTCGGCACGGTCGCCATCGTGGTGATGAGCCTCGCCGTCGGGCTGCTGCCTGGGCTGCGCGCGCGACGGCTGAAGATCGTTGACGCGCTGGCTGGGCGCTGACGACGGTCACCTAAGGAGATTGGACCTTGCTCAGACAGGCGCTCGCCGTCACCGGCATCAACGTCAGGAGCATCCCGGAGCGCTGGGCGTCTTCGCTGGTGATCGTGATCGGCCTCGCCGGGGTGGTCGCCGTCTTCACGGCGCTGCTGGCGATGGCCAGCGGCTTCGAGAGCACCCTCAGGGCCACCGGCCGCAGCGACGTTGCGCTGGTACTGCGCGGCGGCTCCGATGCCGAGTTGAACTCAGCATTCGATCGCGACTCGACTGACATCATCAAGCAGGAGCCGGGAATTCGCCCCGGCGCCGACGGCAGGCCGCTCGCCTCAGCCGAGCTGATGGTCATTGCCGAGCTGGTCCGCAAGGACGACATCAGGAACGGCGCCAACATCACCGTGCTGGGTGTCGAGCCCGCCGCTTTTGCGCTGCGACCGCAGGTGAGGATCACCCAGGGCCGCAACTTCACCCCCGGGCTGCGTGAGCTGATCGTCGGCGCAGGCGTATTGCGCCAGTTCCAGGGGGCGGACATCGGCCAGGTGGTGCGCATGCGCGGCTCGGAATGGACCGTGGTCGGAATCTTTCAGTCCGGTGACGCGCACGACAGCGAGATGTGGACCGACATCAACGTCGCCCGTACCACCTTCGGCCGCATCGGCTCCAGCGCGGTGCTCGCCGGCCTCGCCGCTCCGGACGGGCTCGCGCGGCTGAAGGCGGCGGTCGCCGCCGATCCGCGCCTGTCACTCGACGTCATGAGCGAGCAGGACTACTTCAGCGGGCAAACCAAGCAGTTCCGTCAGACCATCGGCGTGCTGGCGGGTATCGTCACCATCATCATGGCGCTCGGCGCGGTATTTGCAGCGCTCAACAGCATGTACGCGGCGGTCGCGGCACGCAGCAAGGAGATCGCGACGCTGCGGGCCATCGGTTTCGGAGGCTTGCCGGTGGTGATCTCGGTCATGACCGAGGCGCTGTTGCTGGCGCTGGTCGGGGCAGTGCTCGGCGCGCTGCTCGCCTATCTGCTCTTCAACGGCCTGTCAGTGTCGACGCTCGGCCAGAACTTCACCCAGGTGGTGTTCAACTTCAAGGTGACACCGGAGCTCGTGGTACGCGGGCTGGTGATTGCGGTGATCATCGGCATGATCGGCGGCTTGCTGCCCGCATTGCGGGCGGCACGGCAGCCGGTGACCGCGAGCCTGCGGGAGCAGTGACTCACCCGCCGGACACCGGCGCCGCCAGCGCCGCGCACAGCGCCTGCACGTCGCTCTCCGGCTGGTCCCAGGCGACGACGAAGCGCGCCTCGCCGGCGCTCTCGATACCGCTATCGTAGAACTCGAAGCCGGCGTCGCGCAGGGCACGGCGGCGTACTATCCCGAGCCGCAGAAACACCTCGTTGGCTTCCACCGGGTGCAGCACGGCCGCGCCGGCGGCGTGGGCGATGCGCCGGGCCAGCATGTTGGTGCGCAGCGCATTGCGGCGCCAGACACCGCTTTCGACATAGGCGAGCAGCTGCGCCGCAACGTAGCGCGACTTCGACAGCAGCTGGCCGGCGCGTTTGCGGCGCAGCTCGAAGTCCCTCACCAGCGCGACGTCGAAGAACACTACCGCCTCGGCAGCGAGCGCGCCGTTTTTGGTGGCGCCGAAGGACAGCACATCGATGCCGGCACGCCAGGTGATGTCGGCCGGATGACAGTCGAGGAAGGCGAGTGCGTTGGCGAGGCGCGCGCCGTCCATGTGGACCTTGAGGCCGCGCGCGCGCGCCGCGGCGGCGAGCTGCGCGATCTCGCGCGGCCGGTAGACGCTGCCCGCCTCGGTGGGTTGGGTGAGCGACAGCGCCGCCGGCTGCACGCGGTGCAGATCGACCGGTATGGCCAGCGCTGCGGTCAGCGCCTCGGGCGCGAGTCGGCCATGCTCGCCCGGCAGCAGCGCCAGCTGCGCTCCGCCCGAGAAGAATCCCGGAGCGCCGCACTCGTCGGTGACGATGTGCGCGTTCTCGTGCGTGAAGATCGCCCCATAGGGTGGAGTGACGGTGGCCAGGGCCAGCGCGTTGGCGGCGGTGCCGGTGAGCACGGCGAAGGCGCGAACCTCGGTGCCGAAGAATCCGCTCAGTGTCGCGTCGAGGCGCCCGGTCCACTCATCCTCGCCGTAGGGGGCGGCGAGGCCGTGGTTGGCGGCCTCGAGAGCGGCGAGAATCTCCGGGCACACCGTGCCGGTGTTATCGCTGAGGAATCGCACGCGTTGGGCTCCTTCGCCAGTGGCTCAATCGATGCGCCAGCGGAACGACCAGGCGCCGAAACCGAGAAAGATGAGCGCAGTCAGCGCCAGATAGGCCAGGTGCGGCGCAATCTGCCTGACTCCGGCGCCGTCGAGCATGACCGCGCGCGCTGCGTCCAGCACGTGCGTGAGCGGAAAGACGTCTGCCACCCACCGAATCCAGCGGGGCGAGCCCTCGAGCGAGAACCAGATGCCCGACAGCAGCATCATCGGCCAGGTGAGCAGGTTGAGGAGGCCGCCCACCAGCTCCTCGCTCGAGAAGCGCGCGGCGATGGTGAGACCGAGCGCGATCATCGACAGCGCGCCGAGGATGGCGAGCACCAGCAGCAGCAGGCTGCTGCCGGCGCTGTGGAAGCCGAGCAGTGCGCCGACACTTACGTACAGCAGCACGGTGACGAACAGGATCAGGCTCAGGCGCGACAGCACCTGAGCGGTCAGGAACTCGAAGGCGGTGAGCGGGGTGGCGTGCAGCCGCTTGAGGAAGCCGCTCTTGCGGTAGCGCAGCACGACGTACCCGACCCCGAACAGGCAGCTGAACATCATGTTCATGCCGAGAATGCCCGGAAACAGCCAGTCGACGTAGCGCAGCGCGGCGCCGCTCACCGGCTGACGACTGGCGGTCGGTGCCGCCGCCAGCAGCAGCTTCTCGACGATGTAGCCCTTGGGCGACTCGGTGTTGACCCAGTAGCGCGGTGTGCCGTGCAGATCGAGCAGCAGGTCGATCTGCTGGTGGGTGAGCTTGTGCAGCGCGCTGCTCTCATCCGTCAACGGAACGAAGTCGACGTAACGCTCGCGCAGGAACGGATGTGCCTCAGAATCGATGGTGGCGGTGAGCACCCCGACCTTGAACAACGGCCGCTCGGGTCCGCCGAACACGAATCCCATGCCGATGACCAGGGCGAGCGGCAGCAGCAGCGTGAACAGCAGCGTACCGCGGTCGCGCACAAACTCGAGATTGCGCGCGTGCAGCACCGCCAGCAGCCGCTGAATCATGGGCGCAGCTCGTGGCCGGTGAGCTCGAGAAACAGGTCCTCGAGATTGGCGGGGCGGATGCGCAGGTTGCTCAATGGCACCTGCGCTGCGAGCAGCAGCCGCAGGGTGCCTTCGAGATCATGGGTGCTGATCTCGATGCGATCGCTGCTCTCGAGAATCTCGAGTGGCAGCGCCCGCGCCGCCTGCGGGAACTCCTGGCGCGGCAGCTCGAGCAGCACCTCGGCGAAGTGCTCGCGCAGCAACCGCTGCGGTGGCCCCTGGGCGACGATCCGGCCTTGGTCCATGATGACGATCTCGTCGCACAGCAGCTCAGCCTCTTCCATGTAATGGGTGGTGAGGATGATGGTCTTGCGCTGCGCCTTGATCGATTGCACCAGCTCCCAGAAGTTGCGCCGTGCCTGCGGATCGAGCCCGGTAGTCGGCTCATCGAGGAACAGCACCGTGGGGTCGTTCACCAGCGCGATGGCCAGCAGCAGCCGCTGCTGCTGCCCGCCGGAGAGCTTGCGATTGTCGCGTGCGGCGAGCTTCTCGAGCGCGCACAACCTGATCACTTCGTCGACGTCGAGACCACGGGAGTACAGCCTGCGAAACAGCGCGATCGACTGGCGCACGGTGAGGAAGTCCTGCAGCGCGGTCTTCTGAAAGAGGATCCCGGCATCCTCGCGGGAGCGGACGCCCAGCGGCTCGCCGCGGTAGCGCACCTCGCCGGACGTCGGCGGCAGGATGCCTTCCATGATCTCCACCGTGGTGGTCTTGCCGGCGCCGTTCGGCCCCAGCAGCCCGAAGCAGGTTCCGGCACGAACCGCGAACGACACCCCGGCGACCGCGGTGGTCGAGGGATACTGCTTGACGAGATCACGCACTTCGATGATCGGCGTGTCCACGGGCATCGCCTGGGTTAGGTCAGCGGAGTTAGCGCGCGATCGTAGCGGATTCGGCCGGTCGGCGTTAAGTCTCGGCAGGGCCTGAGCTTGCGTGCGCCTTGCCGCGCCGCCGCCGTTGTGTACCATCGGGGCGTATGAGCACCCGGCAATTTGACAAGTCCGAGCGGGTCGAGCTCGCCGACGAGGCGGTGCACTGGGACCTCGGCACCTCGCTCTCCTACGGCGAGTACCTGCATCTCGACCAGCTGCTGGTGGCGCAGAAGCCGCTGTCGAGCGAGCACAACGAGATGCTGTTCATCATCGTGCACCAGGTGTCGGAGCTGTGGATGCGGCTGATGCTGCACGAGCTGACCGCGGCGCTCGAATGCATACGCCGCGATGACCTCGATCCGGCGCTGAAGATGCTGGCGCGCATCTCGCGCACCCAGAACCAGCTCATCACCGTGTGGGAGGTGCTGTCGACGCTGACGCCCTCGGAGTACACCGCCTTTCGCAACGCTCTGGGACGCTCCTCGGGATTTCAGTCGGTGCAGTACCGCATGCTCGAGTTCCTGTTCGGCAACAAGAACGGCGAGATGCTCGCCGTGCACCGCCGTGATCCGGCGGCCTTCGAGACGCTGTCGCGTACCCTGGCCGCGCCGTCGCTGTACGATGAGGTGCTGCGGCTGCTCAGCCGCCGGGGCTACGGCATTCCGGAAGCTTACCTGTCACGTGACTTCAGCGAGCCGTACCAGGCAAGCAAGCAAGTGGCCGGCGCCTGGCTCGGCGTCTACCACAACGCCGATAAGGTCTGGGACCTGTACGAGCTGGCCGAACGGCTGGTGGACCTCGATCACAACTTCCAGCTGTGGCGCTGCCATCACCTGAAGACGGTGGAGCGGATCATCGGCTACAAGCCGGGCACCGGCGGTACCGGCGGCGTGTCCTATCTCGCCAAGGCACTCGAGCTCAAGTTCTTCCCGGAGCTGTGGCAGATCCGGACGTCGATGTAGCCTTGCCGCACCGCGGGCGGCGCGCAGTTAACGAGCGCCTGCCGTCACCGGGCGCTCGAGATAGTCGTCAGGAAATACCTGCTTGAGATTTCTGATCTTCGGCAGGTCGTTTATCACGATGTACGGATACTGCGGGTTCTTGAGGTAGAAATCCTGGTGATAGCTCTCGGCAGGGTAGAAGCCCTTTAACGCATCGACGCGGGTGACGATCGGCTGCGCGAACACCCGGCTCTGGTTCAGTTGCGCGATGTAGCTCTCGGCGATGTGCTGCTGCGTGTCATCGCCGTAGAAGATGGCGGAGCGGTACTGGGTCCCCGAGTCCGGGCCCTGGCGGTTGAGTTCGGTAGGATCGTGCGCCACGGAGAAATAAATATGCAGCAGCTCGCCGTAACTGACCTCGGCGGGATCGAAGAGAATCTGTACCGACTCGGCGTGCCCGGTGCGGCCGGTACCAACCTCCTCGTACTGGGCGGTGCCGCGTGCGCCGCCGGAGTATCCAGCCAGGACCTCGCGCACACCGCGCACGTGCTCGAACACACCCTGCATGCCCCAGAAGCAGCCGCCGGCGAGCACTGCGGTCTGTAGCTTGCCGTGCTGCCTGGGATTGTCGAGCGCGGGAGCGGGCAGCACCACCGGCGCCTCGCCGGCCCGCGTTGCGGCGAGCCAGCCGACGCCGGCCACCAGCGCCACAAGAGCAACCAGGCCATTTACCCTCGCAAGTGTCATAGCAACTCTCCCGGGCGCTCGCCTCAGGCGCGAGCGCGAAAGTTGAGCGCGACCGAGTTCATGCAATAACGCAGCCCGGTCGGCCGCGGTCCGTCAGGGAACACATGTCCGAGATGAGCGTCGCAGCGCTTGCAGGATACGGCGGTGCGCTGCACGCCGAGGCTGTTATCGCCGCGCTCGACGACGTTGATGTGCGAGATCGGCTGCCAGAAGCTCGGCCAGCCGGTGCCGGAGTCGTATTTCGTTCTGGAGTCGAACAGCACGGTCGCGCAGCAGATGCAGGAATACAGCCCGTCGGCGTGATTGCGGTCGTAGGCGCCGCTGAAGGCTAACTCCGTGCCTTCGTGACGCGTGACCGCGTAGGCCAGCAGCGGTAGCTGCTGACGCCACTCGGTATCGGTCTTGATAACCCGCGTGACGGACTTCCGGCCCGTGCTCCTGCCGCTCCCATCGAACTCCTCGATGGTCACCGTGTCAGCCGACCCCGACGTTGGTGCGGCGTACAGTGCGCGCGGGCGCAGTGCCGCGACGCCGAGAGAAAATGTCAGGCCGAGGAGGGTTCTGCGCGTCATGCCGCGGCCGGCATCGTGGCCGCTGAAATCGTGGCTCATGGAGGTGTCGCTCATCCGAAGGTGAAAGAGTAGGCCTGCACGCCCGGATCGAGGAATTTGATCGCGAACGTGTGCTCGGCCCGCGGGTCGCTCTGGCGCAGCAGCTGGTAGAGCCGCTGCTCG
>Ga0187783_10001868_pt1 | contig 15599 bp, 13 predicted proteins | sample 1015_SJ02_MP02_2_FD_132471 | JGI IMG/M metagenome (GOLD analysis project Ga0187783, IMG submission 132471) | Tropical peat soil microbial communities from peatlands in Department of Meta, Colombia - 1015_SJ02_MP02_20_MG | ecosystem: Environmental > Terrestrial > Soil > Wetlands > Peat | place... | reverse complement strand
GAGGTCACCAGGCTCACGGCCGACCACGGCGCCTATGAGTTCCTCAGCCCGTCACCGGATGGCGCGTTTCTCTACGCGCTGCGCTCGGCCGTTGACGAGGCACCCGCGCCAGTCCGGATTGACCTTGGCGCCGGGCCGGCGGACCCGGTGCGGCTGGCCAGCCCCGGCGCCAGCTTCGAGGTGCCAGGGCGGCTGGAAGAAGTGCGGACGACGGCCGCCGACGGAACGGCGATCCGGGGCTGGCTCGTGCTGCCCGCTGGCGCCGCCGCGGATCAGCCCGCGCCGCTGGTGCTCTGGGTGCATGGCGGTCCAGTGTCCAGCTGGAACGCGTGGTCGTGGCGATGGAACCCGTGGCTGCTCGCTGCCCGCGGGTACGCCGTGCTGCTTCCCGACCCGGCCCTGTCCACCGGGTACGGCCAGCAGATGATCCGCCGCGGCCACAGCGAGTGGGGCGGGGCGCCCTTCACCGACGTCATGGCCATCACCGACGCGGTCGTCAGCAGGCCCGACATCGACGCGGCCAGGACCGCCATGATGGGCGGATCCTACGGCGGCTACATGGCGAACTGGATCGCAGGCCACACCGACCGGTTCCAGGCGATCGTCAGCCATGCAGGCCTCTGGGCACTGGACCAGATGTTCGGCACTACCGACGGTCCCGCGTTCTGGCGCCGCATCTTCGGCGACTTCGCCACCCGGCCGGAGCGGTACCTGGCCTACTCGCCGCATCTGCACGTGGACGCCATCAGCACGCCGATCCTGATCATCCACGGAGACAAGGACTACCGGGTGCCGGTCGGCGAGGCACTGCGCATGTGGTGGGACCTCACCAGCCGGTCGAAGCCAGTCAAGTTCCTGTATTTCCCTGACGAGAACCACTGGATCCTCAAGCCAGGTGACGCACGCGTCTGGTATGAGACGGTCCTAGCCTTCCTCGGCGAGCACCTGCACGGCGAGCCCTGGCAGCGGCCAGAATTGCTCTCCTAACCCGGCCGAATTAGTAGACATAGAGCCGCAAACAAAGGCCGGCCGTTCCGGATCTGCCGCGGGGCATGAGCCTGCAGGTCAGCCGAGCCTCGCCCGGCTTCGGCCAATCATGGCGACGACCCGAAATCTGTGTTACGCCAGGTTAACCGCCTTCGCCAATCCTCGGCTGCCTCTGTCATAGGACGCTGCCATAAGCGGAGAGTAATGGATCTTGAGGTTAAGAGTCACCCTCCGCTAACCCTTGGGCTGGCTCGCGGTGTCTTCAGAAACTCGTCAGAAAGAGCTCGGTAATACAGGTCAACCTGCCGATTTGGCTGTGCGTCTTTTGTATGTCGCATCAGCACTTAGCGGGCAGCAGCAGCAGCAGGAGGCCGGCCGGCACTGGGGGTTGGGGAACACCGAACGCCTGGCCTGCTTGGAGGGGAGCTGTGGGTTGGCTAGTAACTCGGTTGTCTCCGAAGGGTGGGCACCGGGTGCCATACCGGCACGGTTGCTCGCGCAGAGTCGCGCGGAATGGACAGTCAGTTATCAGCGCAAGGCAATGGCCCTGGATGGCATTTGTGCTCTTCTAGCAGGTTTGCTGGCATATTGCGTACGCCTGACGGACCTAAGCTCCGCCAGGTCGTACCTCATTGCGAGCTGCTTGCTGCCGGTCGCCTGGATCGTCGCGGTCGCCGTCCTCGACGGCTACGATGCCAGGTTCATCGGCGTCGGGTCCGATGAGTTCCGGCGGGTGCTGAACGCCGGCCTCATGCTGACCGCGGGCATCGCGATCATCTCCTATCTGGTGAAGGCCGACCTCGCGCGCGGCTACGTCCTGGTCGCGTTCCCCACGGTTACGGTCCTCGACCTCGTCTCCAGGTACGTGCTGCGCAGGCGGCTGCACCGGCTGCGCGGGCGCGGCGCCTATATGCAGAAGGTGCTCGCCGTCGGGTACCCGGACGTGGTGGCCGACATGGCCAGTCAGCTGCAGCGGGAGAGCTACCACGGGCTGGCGGTCGTCGGCGCCTGCCTGGCCGGGTCTGGCGTCTGGTTCGGGACGGACGCCAGCAGCGAAGTCGGCGGGATACCGGCCGTGTACGGGCTGGAGGCGGTCCCGCAGATGGCGCAGGAGTTCGGGGCCGACACCGTCGCGGTGCTGTCGTGTCCGGAGATGAGCGGCACGCGCCTGCGCGAGCTGGCATGGGATCTGGAGAAGACCGGGACGAGCCTGTGCGTTGCGCCCGCGGTCCTGGACATCGCCGGCCCGCGGATGTCGATCAGGTCCGCTGCAGGGCTGCCGCTTGTGTACATGGAGCATCCCGAGTTCACCGGCATCCCGCGGCTGCTCAAGGCGGCCTTCGACCGGACGTTCGCGGTCGTGGCCCTGCTGTTGCTGAGCCCGCTGATGGCTGTGGTCGCCGTCCTGATCAAGCTCAGCGACCGTGGGCCCGTGCTGTTCTCCCAGGTCCGGGTCGGCGTGGACAACACCCCGTTCCGCATCTACAAGTTCCGGACCATGGTGGCCGACGCCGAGGCGCGCAAGGCGGAGCTGACAGGGCACAACGAGACCGGGGGCGTGCTGTTCAAGATCCGCGAGGACCCGCGGATCACGCCGATAGGGTCCTTCATGCGCCGCTGGTCACTGGACGAGCTGCCGCAGCTGTTCAACGTCCTGCTTGGCGACATGTCGCTGGTCGGCCCGCGGCCCGCGCTGCCCGAGGAGGCCGACCAGTACCACCACCACGTCCGGCGCAGGCTGGCCGTCAAGCCGGGCATCACCGGCCTCTGGCAGGTCAACGGCCGCTCCGACCTGCCGTGGGAGGAAGCGGTCAGGCTCGACCTGCGGTACGTGGAGAACTGGACCTTCATGCTCGACCTGCAGATCCTGTGGAAGACCTGGTCAGCGATCGGCAGCGGGACCGGCGCCTATTAACCGCAGCGCGGCAATACATAGGCTGGAGCAATGAAGGCGCTGGTCCTTGCCGGCGGCGCCGGCACCAGGCTGCGGCCGATCACCTACACCTCGGCCAAGCAGCTCGTGCCGGTGGCCAACAAGCCGGTCCTGTTCTACGGGCTCGAGGCGATCGCGGATGTCGGCGTGACCGACGTGGGGCTGGTGGTCGGTGACACCGCCGCCGAGATCAGGGCGGCGGTCGGCGATGGCTCTGAGTTCGGCATCAAGGCCAGCTATATCCCGCAGCACGCCCCGCTCGGGCTGGCCCACGCCGTCCTGGTGGCCAGGGAGTTCCTCGGCGACGACGACTTCATCATGTATCTCGGTGACAACTTCATCGTCGGCGGCATCGCCGAGCTGGTGGACGCGTTCCGCGCGAGCCGCCCGGCGGCGCAGATCATGCTGACCAGGGTGGCGAACGCGAGGGAGTTCGGCGTAGCGGAGCTGGACTCGGCCGGCCGCGTCATCGCCCTGGAGGAGAAGCCAGCCGAGCCGAAGAGCGACCTGGCCCTGGTCGGCGTCTACATGTTCACCGCCGCGGTGCACGACGTGGTGGCCGCGCTCAAGCCGTCGTGGCGGGGCGAGCTCGAGATCACCGAGGCGATCCAGGGGCTGATCGACTCCGGCCAGCGCGTCGACTCGAGCCTGATCACCGGGTACTGGAAGGACACCGGAAACGTCACCGACATGCTCGAGGTGAACCGGATGGTGCTAGAGGCCACCGAGCCCGCACAGCATGGCGAGGTCGACGCCGCCAGCCAGCTGATCGGCCGGGTGGTGATCGAGAAGGGCGCCGGGGTCCAGCGATCGCGCATCGTCGGCCCGGCGGTCATCGGCGCCGGCAGCCAGGTGGCCGACTCGTATATCGGCCCGTTCACCTCGGTCGGGCCGGGCTGCCAGATCGAGGACAGCGAGATTGAGTACTCCATCGTGCTGGCCGGCGTGTCGATCTGCGGGGTACGCAGGATCGAGGCCTCGCTCATCGGCCGCGGCGTCCAGATCACCCCGGCCCCGCGAGTGCCGAAGGCGCATCGCTTCGTGCTCGGTGATCACAGTAGGGTTCAGATCAGCTCATGAGACGGCCAGGCTGATGAGGGAGATAGGGCGGTTCCGGGTGCTTTCGGCATGAGGATATTGGTAACGGGCGGCGCCGGGTTCATCGGCTCGCATTATGTCCGGACCCTGGTGGCAGACGGCTACCCCGCCTTCGCCGGGGCCGAGGTGACCGTGCTGGACAAGCTCACCTACTCGGGCAACCTGGCCAACCTTGACCCAGTTTCCGGCAGCCCCCGGTACACCTTCGTGCACGGCGACATCTGCGACGCCGGGCTGCTCGCCGCCCTGGTGCCAGGCCACGACGTGGTACTGAACTTCGCCGCCGAGACCCACGTGGACCGCTCGATCAGCGGGGCGGCACCGTTCGTGGCCACGAACGTGGCCGGCACGCAGGCCCTCATGCAGGCGTGCCTGGACGCGAACGTGCGCCGGGTCGTTCAGGTGTCAACCGACGAGGTATACGGGTCCATCGCCACCGGCTCGTGGACCGAGAGCTCACCGGTCGACCCGCGCTCGCCTTACTCGGCGGCCAAGGCCGGCGGCGACATGATCGCGCTTGCCTACCACCGGACGCACCGCCTGGACGTCGTCCTCACGCGGTGCTGCAACAACTACGGTCCCTATCAGTACCCGGAGAAGGTCATCCCGCTGTTCATCACCAACCTGCTCGACGGGCTGCGCGTGCCGCTGTACGGCGACGGCGGCAACGTCCGGGAGTGGGTGCACGTGGACGACCACTGCCGCGCAGTCCAGCTCGCGGCCGAGCGCGGCCTGGCCGGGCAGGTCTACCACATCGGCGGTGACGTCGAGCTGGAGAACAAGGAGCTGACCAGCCGGCTGCTCGACGCCTGCAACGCCGGCTGGGAGTCGGTCGAGTACGTCGAGGACCGCAAGGGTCATGACCGCCGCTACTCCCTGGACGACTCGGCGCTGCGGGCTCTCGGCTACGCGCCGCGGATCTCATTCGGCGACGGGCTGGAGGCCACGGTGCGCTGGTACGAGCAGAACCGGGCATGGTGGGAGCCGCTGAAGCAGGTTGAGCCAGGTCCGGCGCAGCAGCGGCAGCAGGCATGACCCGCTGGCTTGTCACGGGCGCGGGCGGGATGCTCGGCCAGGACCTGACGGCACTGCTCCGCGCCAGCGACGCTGACGTGATCGCGCTGGCCCGCGCCGAGCTCGACGTCACCGACGAGGCCGCGGTCGCGGCCGCGGTGCGCGAGGTCAGGCCGGACGTGGTGGCAAATTGCGCGGCCTGGACCGCGGTCGACGACGCCGAGTCGCATGAGGCAGAGGCCATGGCGGTGAACGGCCAGGGCGCCGCGCACCTGGCCGCCGCCTGCGCGAAGGCCGGGGCGCAGCTGGTGCAGATGTCCACGGACTACGTGTTCGGCGGCACGGGCACCCAGCCGTACCCCGAGGACTACCCGGCCGCGCCGCGCAGCGCCTACGGCCGCACCAAGCTGGCGGGCGAGCGGGCCGCCCGCGAACTGCTTCCCGACGCCAGCTACGTGGTCAGGACCGCCTGGCTCTACGGGGCGCACGGGCCGAACTTCGTCCGCACGATGATCAGGCTCGAGGCCAGCAGGGACACCATCGATGTGGTGAACGACCAGCAGGGGCAGCCGACCTGGACCTGCGACGTGGCCAGGCAGATCATGCAGCTCGTGCAGGCAGCTGCCAGGCCTGGCGTGTACCACGTCAGCAGCACCGGGTGGACGACCTGGATGGGGCTGGCACGGGCGGTGTTCGCGCTGCTTGATGCCGACCCCTGCCGGGTACTGCCGACCTCGACCAGCGAGCTTGGCAGGCCGGCCCCGCGCCCGGCCTACAGCGTCCTGTCGCACGCCAAGTGGGCCAGCGCCGGGCTAGCTCCGCTGCCGGACTGGGAGTGCTCGCTGCGCCAGGCGTTCCCGTCTATCGCGTCGGCAGCAGGCCGGGAGCCCGTCGGCCATCCAACCGCCTAATACCTGGCGGCGGCTCGCATCTTCTCGGCGGCGCGCAGGCAGTCGGCATAGGAGGGCAGCAGGCCCGCGTCGCGCTGCTGGGCCAGCGACGGGGCCGCCGCGTCCTTGGCCGACATGATGTGCTCAAGGTCGCGCGGCCAGGTGATCGCGATGTCCGGGTCGAGGGGGTCGACGTCGCGGTCGGCGTCGGGCAGGTAGGAGCTGGTGCATAGGTAGACGGCGGTGGCCGCCGGGGACAGCGCCATGAAGGCGTGCCCGAGGCCGTGCTCGAGGAACACCGCGCGCCGGCTGTCCTCGTCGATCCGCACCGAATCCCAGCGGCCGAAGGTCGGCGACCCGACCCGCACGTCGACGATGACGTCGAGCAGCGCGCCGCTCGGGCAGAAGACGTACTTGGCCTGGCCGGGAGGCACCTGCGTGTAGTGGATGCCGCGGATCACGCCCTGCCGGGATACCGACGTATTGACCTGCTGCAGGTCCAGCGGGTAGCCGAGGTCTGCCGTGAACTCCCCGATGCGGTACGCCTCATTGAACAGGCCCCGGCTGTCGTGGTGGATGCGCGGGGTATAGACCCAGGCGCCCTCGATGGCCAGAGCCTCCACTGCCGCCCCCTCCCACCTCTTAGCCGGCGCTGCCGCGCAGGCGCCAGGCTACTCCAGCGGCCTGCGAGCCGTATGCCAGGCTTGGGCCATGACCCGCGCCCAGCTGGACCGCAAGCCGGCCGAGGTCTCGGCCATGTTCGACAAGGTCGCCGACCGCTACGACCTGCTGAACGACGCGCTGTCCCTGGGCATGGACCGGCGCTGGCGGAAGGTCGTGGCCAGGGCGGTGGGCGCGACAGCCGGGGACGTGGTGCTCGACCTGGCGGCCGGCACCGGCACCTCCTCACGCGCTTTCACCGCCGCCGGGGCGCGCTGCGTGGCCTGCGACTTCTCCCTCGGCATGCTGCAGGTGGGAGCCAGGAGGCCGGCGCCACTGCTGCGTTTCGTCGCGGGCGACGCGCTGGACCTGCCGTTCGCCGACGGCTCGTTCCGCGGCGTGACCATCTCCTTCGGGCTGCGGAATGTGGCGGACACCGGGCAGGCTCTGCGCGAGCTGCTCCGGGTGACCAGGCCCGGCGGAAGGCTGGTGGTCTGTGAGTTCAGCCACCTTCCGGTCAGGCCGCTGAACGGGCTCTACGAGCAGTACCTGACCAGGGTGCTGCCGCAGGTCGCCAGGCGGCTGTCCGGCAACGCCGAGGCCTACGACTACCTCGCCGAGTCGATCCGCGACTGGCCGGGCCAGCGCGAGCTCGCGGCACGCATCGTCGCGGCCGGGTGGTCGGCCGTGACCTGGCAGAACCTGAGCTTCGGGGTCGTGGCCGTGCACCAGGCGCGCAAGCCAGCCTGACTTCTCTTTCGCGCACGCGCAACGCAGCGTCCCGCAGGCCGGGGCGACTGAACTAACTGCGCGCGGCGGGACTAGACTGCCACTCAAAAGCGTCTTGTGAAGACCTTCACAAGACAGTCAGGACGGGTCAGTGACCGAGCAAGTTCCCCCCGCCGGCACCCCAGACTTGGCCCCCAAGCACGGCACGAGTTCTGGTGAGCGCGCGCGCGCGAAGTCATCGCGTGCCGCTGCGCGGCGCGCGCAGACGGCTCGGCGCGCGCCCGGCCGGCCTGCGCGGAAGGCGGCCGACTCCGCTGACGTCATCGTCGTCGGCGCCGGGCCCGCAGGCTCGTCGGTCGGCTACCACCTGGCTACGGCCGGCCTGGACGTGCTGGTCCTGGAGAAGACGCACTTTCCCAGGGAGAAGGTGTGCGGGGACGGGCTGACGCCGCGCGCTGTGAAGGCGCTCACCACCATGGGGGTGCCGTTCAATGAGCCCGCCAGCGGCTGGCGGCGGCATCGCGGCCTGCGGATCATCGGCGGCGGCGGAAGGATCGAACTGGACTGGCCTGACCTGTCCAGCTATCCCGGCTACGGCCTGATCAGGGCGCGGACGGACTTCGATGAGCTGCTGGCCAGGCACGCGGAGAAGGCCGGCGCCAGGCTAGTCGAGGGCACGGCCGTCGACGGGCCGGTGCTCGATGACCGCACCGGCCGGATCGTCGGCGTGACCACGAAGCAGGGCGAGCAGTTCAGGGCGCCGCTCGTGGTGGCGGCCGACGGCAACTCGTCCCGTCTATCAGTGGCCATGGGCCTGCACAAGCGGGAGGACAGGCCGCTCGGCGTGGCCGTGCGGACCTACTACGCCTCGCCCAGGCACGACGACGAGTACCTGGAGGCCTGGCTCGACCTGTGGGACGGCAGCTCGCTGCTGCCCGGCTACGGGTGGATATTCGGCATGGGTGACGGCACCAGCAACGTCGGCCTCGGGCTGCTGAACACCTCCGCCGGGTTCGGCGAGATCGACTACCGGGCCATGCTGCGCAAGTGGCTGGCCGCCATGCCGCCGGAGTGGGGATTCACCGAGGCGAACAGGACCCAGCCGGTACGCGGCGCGGCGCTGCCGATGGGCTTCAACCGCACTCCGCACTACACCAGGGGCCTGCTGCTGGTCGGTGACGCGGGCGGGATGGTGAACCCGTTCAACGGCGAGGGCATCGGGTACGCGCTAGAGTCCGGCGAGCTGGCCGCGCGCGTCATCGCGCAGTCGCTGGCCAGGCCGACGGCATCCGGGCGGGAGCAGGTGCTGCAGACCTACCCGCGCCAGCTCAAGGAGGCCTATGGCGGCTACTACACGCTGGGCCGGGTGTTCGTCGACCTGATCGGCCGGCCAGGCTTCATGAAGTTCGCCACCAGGCACGGCGTGAAGCGGCCCGCGGTGATGCGCTTCACGATGAAACTGCTTGGCAACCTCACCGAGACCCGCGGCGGCGATGCCGTCGACCGGCTGATCAACGCGGTGTCTAAGATGACGCCCGCGGCATAGGGGTGGTCGTGCATCCACTAACGCCCACGGGCCACCCGCTGGCCGCACCGATGACGCCTTACCGGGCAGCGATGCCCCGTGAGCCAGACAAGGGGGTGAACCCGCGATGAGTTACCTGGGCTACTACGTGCCGATCCTGGCCCTCGCGATACTGGCGGCGCTCTTTGCCGTCTTCTCGCTCGTCGCCGGCAGCCTGGCAGGACCCAAGCGATGGAACCGGGCCAAGCTGGAGTCCTACGAGTGCGGCATCGAGCCGACCAGGCAGCCCCAGGGCATCCGCTTCCCGGTCAAGTACTACCTGACGGCGATGCTGTTCATCGTCTTCGACGTGGAGATCATCTTCCTGTACCCGTGGGCGGTGTACTTCGACAAGCTCGGCGTCTTCGGGCTGGTGGAAATGGTCACGTTCATCGTCACGGTGCTCATCGCCTACGTCTACGTGTGGCGCCGCGGCGGCCTGGAGTGGGATTAGCGATGGGAATTGAGGAGAAGCTGCCCGCCGGCGTCTTGCTGACGACGGTGGAGAAGGTCATCGGGTACGCCAGGAAGAGCTCGGTGTGGCCGGCGACCTTCGGGCTGGCCTGCTGCGCCATCGAGCTGATGTCCACCGGCGGCCCGCGGCACGACCTGGCCAGGTTCGGCATGGAGCGGGCGTCGAACACCCCGCGGCAGGCCGACCTCATGATCGTGGCAGGCCGGGTCAGCCAGAAGATGGCGCCGGTGCTGCGGCAGATTTACGACCAGATGTCAGACCCCAAGTGGGTCATCTCCATGGGCGTCTGCGCGTCCAGCGGCGGGATGTTCAACAACTATGCGATCGTGCAGGGCGTCGACCACGTGGTCCCGGTCGACATCTACCTGCCAGGCTGCCCGCCGCGGCCGGAGATGCTGCTCGATGCGATCGTCAAGCTGCACGACAAGATCCAGAACATGAAGCTGGGCGTAAACCGTGAGAACCAGGTGACCGAGCTGGAGCAGGCGAGGCTGCGGCGGCTGCCCCTCGAGCCGAGCCTGGCCAGGCAGTATGAGCTGGGCCAGCCCGCCGACCTGCCCTACCCGTCGTCACTCGGGGGCCGGGAGCAGCAGGGATGAGCGGTCCGGCAGGCGAGAACGAGCAGCAGCAGGCCGCACCGGACCCGGCGGCCATCGCCGGGCAGGAGCGGCTGGCCGAGCGGGTGCAGCGCACCGGCATGTTCGGCGTGGAAACCACCGGCGACACGTCGGGATACGGCGGCCTTCAGGTCCGCCGGGCGCCGGTGCTGCCCAGCCCGCGGCCGTACGGGTCCTACTTCGACGAGTTGGCCGACTCGCTGGCCACCGCGATGGGCGGGACCAGCTACGACGATGCCATCCCGCTTGTCACCGTGACCAACGGAGACCTGACCATGTACGTGCGGCGGGAGCACCTGCCCGCGGTGGCCTCGACGCTGCGCGACACCCCGTCCCTGTCGTTCGAGATGTGCCTGGGCGTATCCGGCGTGCACTACCCCGGCGAGCCGGGCGCCGAGCTGCACGCCGTATACCACCTGCTGTCCATTACGCATAACCGGCGGCTGCGGCTGGAAGTCAGCGCGCCCGATGCCGACCCGCACGTCCCGTCGCTGGTGGACATCTACCCGACCTGCGACTGGCACGAGCGGGAGACCTGGGACTTCTTTGGCATCGTCTTCGACGGTCATCCGGCGCTGACCAGGATCGAGATGCCTGACGACTGGCGTGGGCACCCGCAGCGGAAGGACTACCCGCTCGGCGGCATCCCGGTCGAGTACCGCGGCGCGACGGTGCCGCCGCCCGACGAGCGGAGGGCCTACGAATGACGGCGCCGGCAGATCCTCAGGAAGACCGCGTCTACTACGTCTCTGGCGAGGACTGGGACGATGTGGTCGCAGCGGCAGCGTCGCCGGACTTCCAGGCTAGTGACGAGCGCATGGTCATCAACATGGGCCCGCAGCACCCCTCCACGCACGGCGTGCTCCGGCTCATCCTGACCCTCGACGGCGAGACCGTCACCGAGCTCAGGCCGGTGATCGGCTACCTGCACACCGGCATCGAGAAGAACATCGAGTTCCGTACCTGGACTCAGGGCGTCACGTTCTGCACCCGGATGGACTACCTGTCGCCGATCTTCAACGAGACCGCCTACTGCCTGGCGGTGGAGCGGCTGCTCGGCATCGAGGCGGAGGTCCCGGAGCGGGCCACGGTCATCCGGGTGCTGCTGATGGAGATGAACCGGATCGCCTCGCACCTCACCGCGATCGGCACCTTCGGTCTCGAGCTTGGGGCCAGCACCGTGTTCATCTACGGGATGCGCGAGCGGGAGAAGACCCTCGACCTGTTCGAGCTCATCACCGGCCTGCGGATGAACCACGCGTTCATCCGGCCCGGCGGGGTGTCGCAGGACCTGCCGGCCGGCGCGATCGAGCGGCTGCGTGAGTACGTGCGGATCATGCCCAGGCAGCTCGGAGACATCCGGGCGCTCCTGGACAAGGCGCCGGTCTACCTGGCCAGGACCAAGAACGTCGGTTACCTCGATGTCACCGCCTGCATGGCGCTCGGCGTGACCGGTCCGATCCTGCGCGCCGCCGGGCTGCCCTGGGACTTGCGCAAGAGCCAGCCTTACTGCGGCTACGAGACCTACGACTTCGACGTGGCCACCCAGCCGACCGCCGATGTCTACGGCCGTTACCTGGTCCGGATGGATGAGATGGACCAGTCGCTGCGAATCATCGGCCAGTGCCTGGACCGGCTCACGGCAGGTGCCAGTACCGGCAGCGGCCCGGTCATGATCGCCGACAAGAAGATCGGCTGGCCGGCGCGGCTCGCGCTCGGCCCCGACGGCCTGGGCAACTCGCCCGACCACATCGCGCACATCATGAGCCAGTCGATGGAGGCCCTGATCCACCACTTCAAGCTGGTCACGGAGGGATTCAGGGTGCCCGCCGGGCAGGTGTACACGGCGGTCGAGTCACCCCGCGGCGAGCTGGGATGCCATGCCGTGAGTGACGGCGGGACCCGGCCCTACCGGGTGCACTTCCGTGATCCGTCCTTCACCAACCTGCAGTCCGTGTCGGTGATGTCCGAGGGCGGCCTAGTCGCCGACGTCATCGCATCGGTCGCGAGCATCGATCCCGTGATGGGAGGCGTGGACAGGTAATGGCGCTGAGCGAGGAAGCACGCGCCCGGCTTGCGCCGCTGGCTGCCGAGATCATCGGCAGGTACCCCAGGCCGCGCTCGGCGCTGCTGCCGCTGCTGCACCTGGTGCAGTCGGAAGAGGGCTACGTCTCGCAGGACGGCATCGACTACTGCGCCGATCTGCTCGGGCTCACCGAGGCGGATGTCACTGGCGTGGTGTCCTTCTACACCATGTACAAGCGCAAGCCGGTCGGCGAGTACCACGTCGGCGTCTGCACCACGTCGCTGTGCGCGGTGATGGGCGGCGACGTCATCCTGGCCGACCTGAAGGAGCACCTGGGCGTCGAGATTGACGAGCCGACGCCGGATGGCAAGGTCAGCGTCGAGCACGTGGAGTGCAACGCCGCCTGTGACTACGCCCCGGTAATGATGGTCAACTGGGAGTTCTTCGACAACAGGACACCGCAGTCCGCGCGGGACGTGGTCGACGGGCTGCGGTCCGGCGCCGAGGTCCGGCCCACCAGGGGCGCGCCGCACCTGTGCACGTGGAAGCAGGCATCCCGGATCCTCGCGGGCTTCCCTGACGGTCAGGCGGCCGAGGGCAACACCGCCGGTCCGCCGACCCTGGCCGGCCTGCGGATCGCGAAGGAGCAGGGCTGGCGCCCCGACGGCGACCAACCGGACAGCGGTGCTGCAAAGAGCGGTGCTGGAGGAGCGCGGTGACGACCATCCTGATCCCCGAACTGAGCGCGCACTGGGACGAGCCCGACTCCTTCACGCTCGACGGATACCGCCGGGACGGCGGCTACCAGGCACTGCCCAAGGCCCTTGCCATGCCCCCGGACCAGGTAATCCAGACGCTGAAGGACTCGGTCCTGCGCGGTCGCGGCGGGGCCATGTTCCCGACCGGCGTCAAGTGGGGCTTCATCCCGCAAGGCGACGGCAAGCCGCACTACCTCGTGGTCAACGCCGACGAGTCCGAGCCGGGCGCGTGCAAGGACATGCCGACCATGCTCAACAACCCGCACGCGCTGGTCGAGGGCGCCGTCATCGCCTGCTACGCCATCCGCGCAGACCGGGCCTTCATCTACGTGCGCGGCGAGGCGCTGCACGTGACCAGGCGGCTGCAGTACGCGGTGGCGCAGGCGCGCGAGGCCGGATATATCGGCGACAACATCCTCGGCTCCGGCTTCGACCTCGACGTACTGGTGCACTCGGGGGCCGGGGCGTACATCTGCGGTGAGGAGACCGCGCTCCTCGACTCGCTTGAGGGCTTCCGCGGGCAGCCCCGGCTCAAGCCGCCGTTCCCTGCCATCGCGGGCCTGTACGCGTGCCCGACCGTGGTCAACAACGTCGAGACGATCGCGTCCGTCCCGTACATCCTGAAGTACGGCGCTGCGGACTTCGCCTCCTACGGCACCGAGAAGTCCAAGGGCTTCGGCCTTTTCTCGCTGTCCGGTCACGTCACCACGCCCGGCCAGTACGAGGCGCCCCTCGGCACCACGCTGCGCGAGCTGCTCGAGCTGGCCGGCGGGATCCGGGCCGGCAACAGGCTCAAGTTCTGGACGCCTGGCGGCTCGTCCACCCCGCTGTTCACCGAGCAGCACCTGGACGTCCCGCTCGACTTCGAGTCCGTGCTCGCGGCCGGGTCCCAGCTGGGGACCAGGTCCATCCAGATGTTCGACGAGACCACCTGCGTGGTCAGGGTCGTGCTCCGCTGGATCGAGTTCTACCAGCACGAGTCATGCGGCAAGTGCACCCCGTGCCGCGAGGGCAGCTACTGGGTCGTCCAGCTGCTGCGCGACCTGGAGCACGGCAAGGGCAGCGAGTCCGACCTGGACAAGCTGCTTGATATCTGCGACAACATCACCGGCCGCGCGTTCTGCGCGCTTGGTGACTCGATCCAGCCGTCGGTCGCCTCGTCCATCAAGTACTTCAGGGACGAGTACCTCGAGCACCTGCGGCTGGGCGGCTGCCCGTTCGATCCCGCCGCCTCGACCCTCTTTGCCCTGGAGTCAGCGCGATGACCGTGCAGACCACGAGCGCGGCAGGCGGCGAGCCCGCGAAGCCCGCCGACGGCGTGACCGTCACCATCGACGGCTTCGAGATCACAGTGCCCAAGGGCACGCTGATCATCAGGGCCGCCGAGCAGCTCGGCATCGAGATCCCCAGGTTCTGCGAGCATCCGCTGCTTGACCCGATCGGCGCGTGCCGCCAGTGCCTCGTCCAGGTCGAGGGCCAGCCCAAGCCGCCTGCCTCCTGCACCACGGTGGTGACCGAGGGCATGGTGGTGCGCACCCAGCTCACCTCGCCGGTGGCGGAAAAGGCGCAGCGCGGGATGATGGAACTGCTGCTGGTGAACCACCCGCTCGACTGCCCCATGTGCGACAAGGGCGGTGAGTGCCCGCTGCAGAACCAGGCCATGTCCGTCGGCCAGGGCGAGACCAGGTTCTACGGGATCAAGCGCACCTTCCCCAAGCCGATCGCGCTGTCGGCGCAGGTCCTGCTCGACCGCGAGCGCTGCATCCAGTGCTCCCGGTGCACCAGGTTCGCCGACCAGATCGCCGGCGACCCGCTGATCGAGCTGGTGGACCGCGGCCCGCAGGAGCAGGTGGCGGTCGCAGACGGCGTCCCGTTCGACTCTTATTTCTCCGGCAACACCGTGCAGATCTGCCCGGTGGGTGCCCTGACCGGGGCCACCTACCGGTTCCGGGCCAGGCCGTTCGACCTGGTGTCCACGCCCAGCGTCTGCGAGCACTGCGCGGCGGGCTGCCAGCAGCGCACCGATCACCGCCGCGGTGCCGTCACCAGGCGGATGGCAGGCAATGCCCCGGCGGTCAACGAGGAGTGGAACTGCGACAAGGGCCGGTGGGCGTTCACCTACACCACCCAGCCGGACCGGCTGGTATCGCCGCTTGTCCGCGACAGCGCCGGCGTGCTGCAGCCCGCCTCGTGGCCGGAGGCGTTCCGGGTGGCGGCGCGCGGCCTGCTCGAGGCACGGGGCAGGGCCGGGGTGCTGACCGGCGGGCGGCTGACCCTTGAGGACGCCTACGCCTACGCCAAGTTCGCCAGGCTCGCGCTGGCCAGCAATGACATCGACATGCGGGCCAGGCCGCACTCGGCCGAGGAACTGCAGTTCATCACCGATCACGTCGCCGGGCAGTCCGACGTCACCTACGCCGACCTGGAGCGGGCGCCGGCCGTGCTGCTGGCCGGGTTCGAGCCCGAGGACGAGTGCCCCATCGTGTTCCTGCGGCTGCGCAAGTCCACGCGGGCCGGCAAGACCACGGTGTACTCGATGGCCGCGCTGGCCAGCCTGGGCCTGGACAAGCTGTCGGGCGTGCTGCTGCCCACCGCGCCGGGCGCGGAGGCCGCTGCGCTTGCCGCCCTTGCGTCCGCCGCCGACGAGCCGGCTGCTCGGGCGCTCCGCCAGGCAGGGGCGGTCATCCTGGTGGGCGAGCGGCTAGCGGAGGTGCCCGGCGCGCTTTCCGCGGCGGCCTCCCTGGCCGCTGAGACTGGCGCGCGGCTGGCGTGGATACCGCGCCGCGCCGGAGAGCGCGGCGCGATCGAGGCTGGCGCGCTGCCGACGCTGCTCCCCGGTGGCCGGCAG
>Ga0187783_10001867_pt1 | contig 15601 bp, 11 predicted proteins | sample 1015_SJ02_MP02_2_FD_132471 | JGI IMG/M metagenome (GOLD analysis project Ga0187783, IMG submission 132471) | Tropical peat soil microbial communities from peatlands in Department of Meta, Colombia - 1015_SJ02_MP02_20_MG | ecosystem: Environmental > Terrestrial > Soil > Wetlands > Peat | place... | reverse complement strand
TCAATCCTTGTCGTCGAGCGACAAGAACTTGCGTGCTCGCGACTGAGTACCGTCAGTCCGCGAGTCAAAGCAATGGGAGTCGCGGCGGCATACGTCCTTCGGCCGGTTCGCCCCGGCGCAATTCGTTGTCGCCGCAGGACAAGGTGGCGAGGCGGCCGCCTGTTAGGGTTTCGACCCCGGAACGCGTTTGCCGAGGTGCGCACGCTGCAGGTGGCCCACCGACGCAATCCCATTTCAAGTCAAGGAGAAGGTCATGGCGGACGGCAAAAAGCCCAACATCCTCATTCTCTGGGGCGACGACATTGGTGTCTGGAACTGCTCTTACTTCAGCCGCGGGATGATGGGTTACCGCACCCCGAACATCGATCGCATCGCAAACGCGGGGGTGGCCTTCACCGACTACTACTCCCAGCAAAGCTGCACCGCCGGTCGCGCGTGCTTCATCTGCGGACAGAATCCCATCCGCACCGGACTCACCAAGGTCGGCATGCCGGGCGCGACGGTCGGACTGCAGAAGGAAGATCCGACGATCGCCGAGCTGCTGAAGCCCCTCGGCTACGCCACCGGCCAGTTCGGCAAGAACCACCTCGGCGATCGGAATGAATACCTGCCGACGGTACACGGGTTCGACGTGTTCTTCGGCAATCTCTATCACCTGAACGCCGAGGAGGAGCCGGAGCTTCCGGACTATCCCAAGGATCCGAAATTCAAGTCGATGTTTGGGCCCCGGGGCGTCCTCGATTGCGTGGCAACCAACGAGGACGATCCGACGGATCAGCCACGCTGGGGGCGCGTCGGCAAGCAGAAGATCAAGGACACAGGTCCCCTGACCAAGAAGCGCATGGAAACCATCGACGAGGAGATTACCTCGCGCGCGCTCGCCTGGATGGAGCAGCAGGCCAAGGCGCAGAAGCCGTTCTTCCTCTGGTACAACTCGACCGCGATGCACTTCCGCACCCACGTTGCGGAAAAGAATCTCGGCAAGAGCGGCCAGGACCCCTACAGCGATCGCATGGTCGTCCACGATGAGCAGATCGGCATGATCCTCGACAAGCTCGAGGAGCTCGGGATTGCCGACAACACCATCGTCATGTACTCGACCGACAACGGCCCCGAGAACGACACCTGGCCGGATGGCGCCACCACGCCCTTCCGCAGCCAGAAGGACACCAACTGGGAAGGCGGCTGGCGGGTGCCGTGCTTCATGCGCTGGCCGGGCAAGATCAAACCGGGTGCGGTGCTGAACGGCATCGTGAGTCACATCGACATGTTTCCGACGCTGCTGGCGGCGGCGGGTGACCCGGACGTCGCGCAGCGGCTGCTCAAGGGCACCAAGGTCGGTGATAAGAGCTTCAATGTCCATCTCGATGGTTACAACCAGCTGGCCTACCTGACGGGTGAGGCCAAGGAAAGTCCGCGGAAGTCGCTCGCTTATTTCAGCGATGATGGCGAGCTGATGGCGGTTCGCGTAGGTGACTACAAGTTGCAGTTCGCCATCCAGCGTGCGTTTCAGATGAACGTGTGGGCGGAGCCACTCGTCAAGCTTCGCGTGCCACACGTCTTCAATCTACGCCGCGACCCCTTCGAGCGAGCCGATTTCAACTCGAATACGTACTGGGATTGGCTCGTCGATCACACTCCGCAACTGTATTTATGCCAAGCAGTGGTAGCCGAGCACATCGAGAGCTTCGCCAAGTTCCCGCCGCGGCAGAAGCCGGCCTCCTTCAACCTCGACGCGGTGCTCGCCCAGGTGTCGAAGGCGCACGGCGCTTAGATCGCCGGCTACTGACAGTTGCGCTCTGGTGATCGCTCCGCCGGGCTCCCGCGCCCGGCGGAGCCGCTTCTCACGGGCGGGCCGCCGTTCCCGACGTCGGCCGGCGCGGCTGGCGTTTCCGGCGCTTGCGCAGGGGTTAAGATCGCAACCCTGGAGAGCGCGAGATGCCAGTTCACAAAATGAGCCTGCTCGCAGCGGCTCTGTTGAGCTTCGCTCTCACGGCAGCCGCAGCGCAACCACCAAAGCGGGTGCTGCTATTGCACTCCTTCGGCCCCGAGTTTGGCGACTATTCGGCGAAGCCGCTGCGTGATGAGCTCGATCGACAATTGCCAGGACGCGTCGATCTCTACGAAAGCTGGCTGGTGTCGGCGCGCTTCTCGAGCGGCGAAGAAGACCCCGCCTACGCGAGCTACCTCAGATCACTGTTCGCCGAGCGGCCGATCGATCTCCTCATTACCTTTGGGGGCCCCGCCGCCAACTTTGTGCAGGCGCATCGGCAGTCGCTGTTTCCCTCCGTGCCGACGCTATTCACCGACGTCGAGGAGCGGAGACTCTTGTCCGGCGCACTTACGCCCAACGACGCAGCGGTAACGCTCGCGGTCAACATTCCCGCTATCGCGCAGAATATCCTGCAGGTTTTGCCAGGTACCATTCATCTTGCCGTAGTACTCGGAAATTCGCCGGTTGAGAGATATTGGGCGGGTGAAATCAGCCGTGAGTTGCGGCCGTTCGAAGATCGCCTGAGGTTGACGTTCCTGAATGACCTCTCGTTCGAGGAGCTGTTGAGGCGTGTTGCCACGCTGCCACCGCAATCTGCCATTCTTTACGCGATGCTCTCTCCGGAGATGGCGGGAATTCCTCCTGACGAGGACCGGGCTCTGGCCAAGCTGCATGCGGTGGCCAATGCGCCGATCTTCAGCTACACCGATGGATACCTAGGTAAGGGAATCGTTGGCGGCCCGCTGCTGTCCAGCGAGGAGGAGGCTCGTAAAGCCGTGAATCTCGCCGTACGGATGCTTGAGGGTGAGCGGGCTGCGGATCTCGGTATCGCACGCGTTCGTCCGGGCACGCCGCAGTTTGATGTGCGTGAGCTGAGACGCTGGAATATCAGTGAGACGCAGCTGCCCCCGGGGAGCGCCGTTCGCTTCCGTGAGCCCTCCGCGTGGGCTCGCTATCGCTGGCAGATAGCCTCGGTAGCCATGTTGCTGCTGCTCGAGACCGCACTCATCGCCGCGCTGCTGTACGAGCGCCGACGCCGGCAGCAGGCTGAAATCGAGGCCCATCACCGCGTCGCCGAACTGGCTCACCTGAACCGTCGTGCCACCGTCGGTGAGCTCTCGGGCGCGATAGCCCACGAGCTCAATCAGCCGCTCGCGGCGATACTGCGTAACACCGAAGCTGCCGAGATGATGCTGCATTCCCGGTCTCCGGACATGGAGGAGCTCCGCGAGATTCTCACCGACATCAAGCACGACGATGAGCGCGCGGGCGAGGTGATCCGCCGTCTGCGCCGGCTGCTCGGCAAGGCTCCTCTGGAGCCGCAGGAGATCGATCTCAACGAGGTGCTGAGCGAGGTGTTCGCATTCCTCTCGGCTCAGGCTCTGGCACGGCGCGTCATGCTGACGACGAGTCTCGCCACGCCAGCACCACACATCAGCGGCGACCGGATTCAGCTGCAGCAGGTGATCCTGAATCTGGTCATGAACAGCATGGACGCGATAGACAACTCCGGGAGCCGGGACCGCGTCATCATCGGACGGGCCACCACCGTGGATGGCGCGTCGGCGCAGGTGTCCATCGAGGATTCAGGTCCCGGGATTCCAGTGGGTAAGGCTGAAGAGATCTTTGAACCGTTCTTCACCACCAAGACCGCAGGCATGGGCATGGGTCTTTCCATCGCCCGCACCATCATCGAGAGCCATCACGGGCACATATGGGCGGAGAACCAGAACGGCGGTGGTGCGGTATTTCGCTTCACCCTGCCGCTCAGGGTGAGGGGCGCCGCGCTCGGTGTTTCGGCGGCCGCCGCGCCGACCGACGGCAGGCAAGTCCCGACGACCAAATCCGCCTCCCAGGTCATCGAAGCGTCAGGGGTACCGACGATTCCACGCGGGCTTGCCGATCGGCGGGCGTGAGATCGCTGCACGGCTTTTACTACCCCTAAGGGTAGTGCCACCGCTGGATTAGCGGAGCTACCTTCTGCGGTGTGAGAAAACGAGGCAGGGCCCGCATCCGCCCGCCGGCAGCGGGTTCGTCAATATGAGAAAGGACCCGAACAGCGTCGCGATCATCGATGCGGATGCCAGTGCCGGCGTTGCGATGAGTCGTTTCCTGCGTGGCGTGGGGTTCAGTCCCAGCACGTTTACCTCGGCGGAGAGCTTCCTGGCGGATGACCGCCGCACGGCCTTTGCAGCCCTGGTACTGGATATACAGCTTCCCGGGATGTCAGGGCTCGAGTTGCAGCGCCGTTTACTCGCCGAAGGCGACCGGACACCGGTCATTTTCGTCACGGCTGAGGACGATACCGCAGCGCGAGACCTGGCGATCCAAAACGGCTGCGCGGAGTTTTTCCGCAAGGTCGACCCGGGTGCCGTCATCGTCGCTGCCCTGCGCCGGGCCGCAGGCGCAGGTGAGAGAACCTGACGATCAGAGGCGGCACGAGCTTTGATTCGTGCCCGCCAGATTGTTGCTAGTCCTCCGCCACCGGCGTCCAGGATTTGTCCGGGTTGAAACGCTCCAGCTTCTCGAACACATCGAGCGTCGTGGGTCCCAGATCCTTCTGATAGACCACCCCGGTGTTGCTCACCATGAAGGTCTGCACGCCGCTCTCACCATACTCCGCGGGGGCGGCGATGAGTGCGAAGCCGCCGATCATCACGCCCTCCACGACGTAGTCCATGGCTCCGAGCGGGGCGTCGGGTCCCTGACCCTTCAGCACCTTGAAGAAGTATCCGTGGTACGGATCTGCCTTCGGGTTGTAGCCCTGCGCGATGGCGTGAGCGATCTTCTCGCCGATGGGACCACTCCAGGTTCCGTTGGCGTTCTGCCATGCCAACCCGTCCTGCTTGCCGGGGTTTGCGATGATGCGCTGCGCATATTGCGCGACGTCGTATTCCTGGCGCTTACGGTAGGCGTAGTCGAACTGCGCTTCGACATAACCGCGACAGATTGCGATGGCATCGAGCTCGTTGCGGCCGATTCGCCGGCGGATGAGCTCGTCGCGCCCCGCGGAGACGTCGAACGACCAGCGGCCGGCATGCTTCACGATCGGCAGCGGGAAGGGCCAAGCCGCATCGCCGACCAGCAGGAACGCGCGGCTCTCGCTCTTCGGATCCATGGCAATCTGTTTCTTCCTGCGTGCCTGGGCGGCGAATTCCTGGGCGCTCTCGCGGTCAAGCGCATATTCATCGGTCAGGATCACGTCCTCACCATCCTCACCCACGATCCTGATGAGCGCGGGCACATCAAACTTCTCGGCTGCACTCACCAGGGCATCAGCAGCCTTCTCGGCGGATTCAAAGGTCTCGGGCGCCGCTGCGGCGGGCGCGGCGGATGCTGTGCTCGAGGTGCCGGCCGGCTTGGGTTCCGCAGGCGTTGACGCGTTGACCACGGTCCCGACCGCTGCGCTCACGATCCACACCAGGACAGGCAGCCTGGGCGTCGCAGGTTGTTGGTTCATCTTGATGCTTCCGATCCCGTAGATCTCACGCGACTCACCGACGCCGGCCACCGCCACCGCGTCCGCCGCCCCTGCCACCGCCGCGTCCACCGCCACCAAAGCTCGACGAACCGCGGTTGCTCGCGGCACTCGTTCGCGATCCGCTGTAACCATTGGATGAGGAAAACGCGCTGCGGTCTCCACTCGATCCCCCGCGCGAGACGTCCCGGCTACCGACCTGATCTGCTCCTCCGCCGAGTCCCCCACCCCCACCGGGACCGGCGCCTCGGCCGCCGGGGCCGCCGCCCGAACCCACGTTACCGCGGTCGCCCATGCCGCCCGCGTTGCCGGGGTTGGCGACGTTCCCCCCCTGACGTCCAAGCTGCTGTCGCGCAGACGCCTCGCGCGTCGAGGCCGAGGCGCCGCGCGCGCTGCCACCAAACCGGTCCGCGGTGGCCCGGTCCCCATAGGGAGCGCCGCCCCGATGTTCAGGCCGGTGTTGCCAGTCCGAACGTCCGCCGCCCCCTGCACCACCGGGACCGCCGGCTCCGCCAGGCGCTCCTGGCTTGCCAGGACCACCCGCTCCTCCGACACCGCCGACGCCACCCGGCTTGCCGGGACCACCGGCTCCTCCGACACCCCCCGCCCCGCCGGGTCCGCCCACACCACCTACACCGCCAACTCCACCTGCACCACCAACTCCGCCTACACCACCAACGCCGCCTACGCCGCCGACACCGCCCACGCCGCCTCCGACGCGGATATTGGTGTGATTGATGTAGACACTGCTGCCTCCCCATCCACATCCCCAGCCCCATCCACCGCTCATCCAGGCACCCATCATGAAGCCAAAGGTGAATGTCATGAACGCTGCGCCCGGCGGGTAGTATGGGTAGTAGATCTGTGGATAGGGGTACACCGGAGGACCGTAGACCACAACCGGATCGTATGAAGGCACGTAGATGATGTCGGGCTTCGCCGGCTCGATCACGACCACGGTCTGGCCGCTCTCTACTTTCTGGGTCTCCACGGTCTGTTGCTCGGTGGTTTTCAGGGTGCCTTTCGCCTGCGCCTTCTTACGCATCCGCTGCACGGCGTCCATCACGTCTTTCTGCTGCGCGAGGAAGGCGTTGCCCAGATCGGTCGTCCACTGGATATCGTCGGCCAGGCGCTTCACCAGGTCGGGCATGGGGGCCAGCGCCTGGACACTGGCGTCCCAGGGCTGCTTCGAGACGGCATCCACCAGCGCCTTCTCCTTGAGGCCGGAATTCTTGGCAAGCCACTGCTGCAGCTGGATAATTTCCAGAGGATAGGTCGAGGCAGCTAACACCTGCGCGAGCAGGGGATCGGGGTACAGCGCGACGGGAGCGACCAGAGAGTCGAGTTGATCCGCCGGAATCTTCGCGGATTGATTCTGCGACGCGGCTGGTGGCGTTGCGCTCTGCGGGGCTGGAGCTGGAGGCGCTGCTTTGGTGGCCTGGGCAGCCGCCAGGTGCGCGAGTGCGTTACCGAGGCCGATCGCGAGCGCCGCAACAGCCACCAGCACGCCGCGCGAGCTCCGTCCCGGAACACGGGGCGTCGGCATCATGGCATTGGTCCCCTCCAATCGAAGCGAATACCGCGCGAGACCCAAGCGGCTTCGACAGAACAACACTCGACCATCAGCGCCCCTCGCTATTGGGCCGCTTGCGGGTCGGCATGACAAGCTGCCCTTTCGGGCAGGTGGCAAGCGCGTCGATACGGACTATCTGCAAACGGTGACGTCGACCGATGTCCCGGATGGCCGTACCAGCTCGCGCGCATTGGGCTCCGCCAGCGATCTGCTGCGCGAGCCGCCCAGCTTTTCCCTGACCCTGGGCGGTCCGCTGTTCCAACTGCTGCGCCGCGCGCACTTGTGCGACGACGCTTTGGAGCTCGTGAAGCGCCGCGTCGTCGTGATCTCACTCTTTGCCTGGTTTCCGCTGCTGCTGCTCTCGGCGCTGGATGGTCACTTGCTTGGCAACGGCGTCCGCGTGCCTTTTCTCCCGGATCTCGAGACTCATATCCGCTTCCTCGTGATCGTGCCGATGCTGCTCGTCGCCGAGCTGGTCGTACATCAGCGGCTGCTTCCCGTCGGACGCTCCTTCCTGGACCGTAAGCTGATCCCCGATGGCGCAATGCCACGTTTCGAGGACGCGCTCAGATCGGCATTGCGCCTGCGCAACTCGGTGTTCGCCGAAGTGTTGCTGCTGGCGTTTGTCTATGCGGTGGGCGTCCTGATCGTCTGGCGCCGGTTCACGATCTTACCGGCGTCCACCTGGTACGCCACATCGCATGCCCCCGTGGTGGTGCTGTCGAGCGCCGGGATATGGTATCGCTACGTGAGTCTGCCGATCTTTCAGTTCCTACTGATACGTTGGTATTTCCGCCTGTTCATCTGGACGCGCTTCCTCTGGCAGGTCTCGCGCATCGAGCTGAATTTGGTTCCGACGCACCCGGATCTACTGGGTGGACTGGGATTCCTCGCCGAAACGGTATATGCCTTTACCCTGTTGCTCGTGGCCCACGGCACACTGATTTCCGCACAGGTTGCCGACCGCATTTTTTTTGTCGGATCTCCACTGGGGGAATTCAAGACCGAGGTCGCAGTCGTTGTTGTCTTCCTGCTGTCGGTGATCTTTGGTCCGTTGTTCTTCTTTGCGCCACAGCTCGCGTGGACCAAGCGCAACGGCTTGCGCGAGTACGGCACGTTCGCCGAGGGCTACGTGCGCGACTTCGACGATAAATGGCTCCGCCGGGCCGATCGCGGCAACGAGCCGCTGCTCGGCAGCAGCGACATTCAGTCCCTTGCCGACCTCGCCAACAGCTTCGATGTGATTCGGCACATGCGGCTGATCCCCATCACCAGAGACGCCCTCGTTCGACTGACGCTTGCCATCCTGGTGCCGGTCCTTCCCCTGCTGCTTACCGTCATGCCGCTCGAGGCGTTGCTGCAGAAGCTGCTCGGCCTGGTGTTCTGAAGCTCACGACATGGCGCCCTGCGCCTGAAACAGCGTGAAGCGGAACGTCAGGCCGCGTCCGCCCGGCGCAAGCTCCGCCCACATCCGTCCCCCATGTGCTTCGATGATGGTCCGTGAGATCGGTAAACCCATGCCGAGGCCGCCGGATTTGGTCGTGTAGAACGGATCGAACACCTTGTCGATGAGCTCCGCCGGCACACCGGGTCCGGAATCGGTCACGGCCACCTCGATCCTCCCCCGCTCGCGCGGTTGTGCCTCGATCACCATGCGCTTGAGGCTCGCCGGGCAGGTCTGCATCGCATCCATGCCGTTGATAATTAGGTTCAGCAGCACCTGGGAAAGGTGCACCCGGTCACCCGAAACCAACGGTAGCCCGGGCGTCATGACGCAGTCGAGCACCACGTGCCGGGCCATGGCGTCGGAGTGCACCAGCGAGATCACGTCCTGCACCAGCTCGTTCAGCACCAGCGGATGCATCTGCAGGGTGCGCCGCTTGATCAACGCCCGCATCTTCTCGATCACATCTCCTGCGCGCTGGTCGTCCTTGCGGATGTCGGTGACGATTGCCCGCAGCTCGTCGAGGTTCGGTGAGGGGCTGTTCAGATGGAGTTCGGCGGCCTCAGCGTTGCGCAGAATCGCTCCGAGCGGCTGACTGAGCTCGTGCGCCAACGCGGATGCCAATTGTCCGAGCGCGGTTAAACGTCCGTTCCGCGTGAGCTCGGAGCGCAGCACGTCGAGCTCATGCCGGGTCTGCTGGTAGCGCAGAAGCCCGTGGGTCAGTTCGACTGCGACCACGATGATGGTGATGAGATAGAAAGGTGTGACGAGCAGCGGCAGCTGCGCGGCTCGCAGCAGCACCGATTGCGCGAAGAGGATCGCCATGATGAGGGGCAGACCCACTCCTGCAGCAGCGACGAGAGCCCTGCGCCGGTCCTCGGTACCGCCGTGACGCCAACGTCGCAGCGCGGCATCCGCAACGAAGACGATGCCCAGAAGGTAGCTCGCCACTGCCAGCCAATGCCAAGGGCGCACCACGACATCCGCGACAGCCACGGATTCGCCGAGAAACGGCACGTGGCGCAGACTGACGATCTCCCGCCAGCTGAAGGTCGGATACGTCAGGAAATTGCCGACCAGCACCATGAGGCGGGTGGCGATGAATGTCCACAAGAGCCGTCGGCGCCCCGTGCCGAGATAGAGTTGAACGAAGAGCACCTGCCCGACGAAGACGAAGAACAGCGGCAAGTGGGACAGACGCGCCCAGGCGGCGTACTCGGCCGCCGTCGCCGCATGCATCCTGCCCACCTCGGTGCGGGCCATGCCGGCCATGGCGATGGCGACGACGCACAGCGTGAGGCTGCCGACGTTGCGACGGTCGACGTTCCAGACTACGGCGTAGAGCACGGCCAGGGTCAACGCCGCGGCCGCCGCCATGGTCCACAGTGTGGTGACGAGACCCATCATCACCCTACCCCCGTTACCGATTCACCGCCACGAGTCGCTTATGGTGTTAGGGGATCTCAGCTCCACTGAGGAGAGGTTGGATGTTCGCCCCCGTTCGCGGGCCCGGACTCTGGGCACGACCGCCATTGACCTCATTGTTCGGCTTTGGCTGCGAAGCGGAAATCAGACCTTGGTCCGATTAGAAGGGCTGAAGCATGAACTTTGCAGTGTAACCATACGCAGCCAGATTGCCGCCGGAGTTGGCTTTTAGTCGAAGTTGAGTACTGCGAGGAGCCCCAGAGCGTTGATCGCTCCGGGGGTCTGATCCCGACTGTCCTGGCGCTGGTAGTACGTCCGCAGGCTGGTCCGTTTGCCGAAGGCGAAGTTCAGGCCCGCCTGAAAGCGGTTGCGCCAGAACTCATCGTCAGAGAACTGGTAGAAAACCTCATCACTGGTATAGAGATAGGAGATGGGTCCCCAATCTTCGGTTGCCCAGCGATATTCCGCTCGCAGCCGCGCCCGCCACGGGTTACCGGAGGCGGTCAGCGTGTCCTCAACACGCGTGCGAATGGCGAGCGTACTGCGTCCGAAGCGTCGCGCCCACGTTGCCGTGAGCAGTGCGACCTGTGTGACGTTGACCTCCTCGCCCTGACGGTTGCCGGTCAGCTGGTGGCGGTAGCCGAGTGACACCGTCCACTCGCCGTCCTTGTAATTCACGTCTGCGCCGAGTGCCGTGAGTGTGGGATTCGGCAGCGTTTCGCTCAGCCGAAGCTGGCCTATCCCGGTGATCGAAGTATTGGCGGCGATCGGTGCAATGACATCCAGCTCCGACCACAGCTGGTCGTCCGGAACGCCGGTTCCAGCCCAGGCTGCGGTTGGCGCGCCCAGAAGTACGAACAGCCAACACGAGGAGCACAGCGATACGAGCCAGGCGACGGTATCAGTGATTGCGATGGCAGGCTCGCTGACGATCCGCGGCATTGTGACCGACTAGAAACGCACTCCGAACAGAACGGGTATGTAGGTGATCCTCTCACTCGAGGTGTCGATCCAGGTGTATTTCGCTTCGGCGAACAGCGTGACCCCGGAGGGAAGCTTGTAGCCGAACCCGAGGCCCGCGTCCCAGCCGAACCGCGTGCTCGAATTCGAGGCAACGATGGTGTTGCCGGTACCGGTGTAGCAATAGCCCCACCACGGGTTGCACACGTATCCATAGCCAATTTCAGTGAGGCTGAGCTGGGTGAAATAGGCACCGATGCCTGCGGTCACGTAGCCGTAGGTCTGCGGGTTGAAGTGATAGCGATACTCGCCGCCGGCGCTAACCGACCAGACGTCGGCCCAACCGCCGTTGATGTTCATGCCCGTGGCTCCCGAAGCCTGATACAGCGCGTGGGAACTGGCGTGGTTGGTCGACCAGTTGACATCCAGCCGCAGTCCGAAAGGTGCCTGGGGCTGATGAAAGATGACCCCGAAGCCGAAGTTCCAGCCGGTGTTGAGCAGATCGCTGGTGGAGCTCGTCGGTACATTCAGTCCGCCGTCCACGTACCACTGCACGGGATTCTCGTAGGCGGGGTTGGATGCGTAGTACTGGGCGTAGGCGCTGGGAGTCGCGGAGACAATCAGGATGCCGAGAGCCAAAGACACTTTACGCAAGGACATGTGAGACTCCTGTGCCGATTCTCTGATCCGGACCTTCCGCAGCCTGCCCGACCGCCCGACCTGCCTGAGGCGACCCCGAGGGACACCACGCGTTCGTCCTTACGCCCAATTGCCGGGCGTCGCCGGCCGGTGCGGACTCGGGCTGCACTCCGAACCGCGTCTTGTGTGCGGTGCGCCAGAACCCTGGGCAAGCCTAGGGGGATGCGGGTCTACATTCTTGGTTTTCGGCGACAGCGGATTGTGCGGACATGACAGCTGCGGCACCGACCGTTGCTGCTGCTACGGGATGCCGAACAGCGCTATCCCGAGATCATCGCGGAACGAGATTGGCCGCTCGACGGTGGATACTGCGGCGCACCCCTCACAACGCCATCTCGAAGTCCGTGTTGAAGATCCAGCCCGTACTTCCCACGTTGTAGGTAAGGGAGGTGTAACCGACCGGAGATTTATACAGGTACATCGCCTGGGTGTTCCAGCGGAACACCCGGTTGTTCCAGGGGAAGAAGTTCACACCGATCCGGAAGTCATAGGGGTTGCCGTACTCGCCAGCGATTCTCGATCCCGCCGTATAGAGTTGCAGCTTCTGCTGGATCGCCATCATCGACGCCTGCAACTGGAAACCCCGGTCGTAGAGGTTGCGCAGGCCGGTCGTCCCCGGGCCCTCGAACTGGTCGAGCTTGCGCCAGTAATACTCACCTTCGAGCGCCATGCCGCGATACTTGAGCGCCGCATCGAGGTCGCTCATCTGATAGCGGAGCTCCTCAACACTGATACCCGGCCCGAAAAGATTGGGAGTGAACACCACCGCGCCATCCGAGAGACGAATCTGGGTATTCTCGAACGCGTCGGTATTGGGTTGGCTCTGCTTGTCCTCGGTGCTGTGCGTATAGTGCAGCGCAAAGCGCGTGGCCACTTCCTGGTGATTCTCGAAATCACCGAAACCCAGGCCGAACTCGTGTGTCGTGGGCATCCAGACGAGCGCGGTCGCAAGCGTGTCGAGATGCGGATTGAGCTGCGCAGAGCTCACTCCCAGCGTGCTCAGGTTGTTGCCCAACATGACCTGGTAACGCAAGCCAGGCGCAAGATCGCCCTTGGCCCATACGCCGCTCGTATAGGAGGGCCGCATGAACTCATCGCACATCATGCGGTTGTCGACGTTCAACCAGAAAGGAAAGTTGCCTTCCGTGCTGCGGACACCGGGGAGCGAAGTGATGCCTCCGGAGAGCGTGAGGTACTTGCTGAAGGTGTAGTTCAGGTTCCCGGCGAGCACCACCTGCGCACCCAACCCCTGGTTGGCGTTAGAACTCCAGGCGTAGAGAAAGTAACGGAAGTTGGGACTGAGGAGCCAGCCAAGAAACTTGATCTGCACTTTCAGAATCTGGATTTCCTGGCGCCGATCGATGCTGGTCGTTTGGCCGGTGGACGCATACGTGTAAGTCGGGTCGGATGCCAGTTGGTTGAGATAGCGCACGTAGCTGTAAATGGCGACGTTCATGTCACCCTTATCCGTATTCGCTACTTTGAAGCCCAGGTTGTCCGTGTAGGTGCCCCACCTCTCCCGCGGCGGCGTTGCACTCCCCGAATCGGACTGCTCCGCCTGTGGCAGCGGAGCATCCTGCGGGTCGGTCGATCCTGCGGGCGCGGCAGGCACTGCCCCCGCTTTCGTCGCCGCGGCGCTGCCGGCGGTCGCGACCGAGGCGGCCGCAGCCGCGCTGCTCGCGCCCTGCGAAGGCTGCGCCGGAGCGGACGCCTGACTCGTGCCGTCCGGTTGCACTCCCGACTGCGGCCGTGGCGCCGCCGATTGCGGACTCCCCTGCTGTCTCTTCAGATCCTGGATCTCGGCGTCCTTCTGTTGCAGCTGACGTTCGAGATCCTGCTGGCGCTGCTCCAGGCGCTGCAGACGCTGCTCCATGGAGGCGGCGGAGTTGCCGCTTGGCGTGGCACTTTGTGCCGTCGTATCGGCCGCAGGCGCGGCGCTCTGCCCCGCTGCCAACGCCGGGAGCGAAAGCAGCACCAGGCCGACAAAGCCCCGCGGCTTCTGCCTCCCGCAGCTATCGTGGCCGAAGCCTGATCTTACCCCGCGGTATGCCAGCGTCCGGCGCAGGCTCGGCCAATCGCGTCGGGAGAACACGACAGTCAACCGAAGACTGCCGACTACTTCAGTCCCACCGAAGCCGGCGCATAGAGATTCAGGTCGAGCCTGGTGGCGACGTACTCGATCACCTCCTGCGCCTTGACGCTGTTGCCCGCCTCATCGAGCGGTGGTGAGAACACTGCAATGGCTCCTTTTCCGGGGGCCACCGCCACGATACCCCCGCCCACACCGCTCTTCGCCGGGAGTCCCACGTGCCAAGCCCATCCGCCTGAGCCGTCATAGAGCCCCGCCATCATCATGGCGCTCAGGATCTCCGGAACGTTCTCGCGCTTGATCACCTGTTGTCCGGTCGCCGGATTGATGCCGTTGTTGGCGAGCGTGGCCCCCATGCGCGCAAGCTGCACGGCATTGACCCCGACCGAGCATTCCTTGGTGTAGACGTCCACCGACTGGAAGGGATCGGCATAGATGCGGTCATACTTTGCGAGCAGGTAGGAGAGTGCCTTGTTGCCGGTGTTGGTGGCGGCCTCTGACTTGTAGACCGCATCGATGAGCGTGAGCTTCTCCCCCGCCACGCGGCTGTAGTAGTTCAGTATCTTGGCCCACTTCTCCCCCGGGGACTTGCCGGAGATGAGGCTGACCGTGGCGATAGCCCCGGCGTTGACGAGCGGATTGCCGGTATGCGTCGGCATGTCGACCACGGCCACCGGCGAGTTGAAGGCGCGCCCCGTCGGCTCCGAGCCGATCTTCGCAAACACCGTGGTCGGCCCCTGTTCCTCGAGCGCGAGCGCCAACGAAAATACCTTGGCAATCGACTGGATGGAGAACGGCGCCTTGGTGTCGCCGACTACGACGCTCTGATTGTCGGTGGTGACGATTGCGATTCCGAAGAGCTTGGAATCCACCTTGGCAAGCTCCGGGATGTAGTCCGCGTTCTTCCCGCGCGTGTCATCCTTGAACTTGGTGTAAGCCTCGTTGACGATGGCCTGCACCTGCTCGCGCCGGGGTGCGACCGGACTCACGTTGCCGCCGGTTGCTGGCATCGCCGGAGCAGCTTGTGCCCATAGCGGCGACGAGCCCAGCAACTGCGTTGACATCGCGAAGAGCGAGAGCAGCACGGTCCTCATTCGCCGGTGACTCATGGTTTTGCTCCCCATCAGAACTTGGCACCGAAGTTGTATTTCGCACTGAACTGGAAGCGCACGTCATCCCCCGTGGTACCGCTGTTGTCTGTGAGCTTGCCCCACATCAGCTCGGCCCCGACCATCACCTTGTCAGCCGGATACCACAGCAGGTTGACGGAGGCGTACTGCCCCTTGTGGAAGACGTCCGAAGTCTGGAAGTTGGTGTTAGTCACCTGGGTAAAGCTGTAGCCGATCGAGCTCGACCACATGCTGTTCCACCAGTGATCGTAGTAGGCGCTGATACCGGTGAGCGGGACCGCCTCTGCCGCCAGGGTGGGCGGTTCGGCCGTCGGCGGGAAGGAGGCCGTCGGCGCGAGGTCCATGCCGCCATCGTTCATGTAGCTCGCGATGCCGTGACCGTACACAATCCCGAGCAGCACCTGGTCCTTCTCGGGCAGCTTCAACGCCCCGGTCACGTCGATGCCCCAGCCGAACTTGCTCCCCTTGCTGTAGGGCTCATCGGGCGCCGTCTGGACCTCGTAGCCGACGTCGCGAAGAATGCCCGCGATCTGGTAGTGCCCCCAGGTGTCATCGTGCCGGTATTGGCCGGTGAAGTCGGGCACCGTCTCATTACCCTGAACGTCGATATTCTCGTCGATCAGGCGGGTGTTGCCGGGATCGACGTCGTTGCTCGGTCGCTCGATGGCGATGGCGATCGAGTCGTTTGTGGTCCGGTAGGCCGTCCAGCGGATCTGCGGGTTACGCAGGAACACCATGCCCGGCGGGCCCCAGTAGTCGATGACGTTCGGAAAGATGTCGAGATCCATGAACAGGCTGGTTGTCTGTCCG
>Ga0187783_10001866_pt1 | contig 15601 bp, 10 predicted proteins | sample 1015_SJ02_MP02_2_FD_132471 | JGI IMG/M metagenome (GOLD analysis project Ga0187783, IMG submission 132471) | Tropical peat soil microbial communities from peatlands in Department of Meta, Colombia - 1015_SJ02_MP02_20_MG | ecosystem: Environmental > Terrestrial > Soil > Wetlands > Peat | place... | reverse complement strand
CCGCGTGCCCCGTATACATAGACACGGGGGCAAGAAAGCGTAGTCAGTCGGAACGAAACTCAATCAGGGGAGGACGATGCTAAGGAGTGTCGCCAAGAGTCTGGTCGAACTGATCGTGCTGAACATCGTGCTGGTGCCGCTCATGGTGCTGGGCCCGCTGTTCTACGTGATCCCGTTCTTCTGCATTGCTGCGAATCCGCAGGACAACTTTTCAGGGTTGGCGCAGCTTTACTTCTGGCTCGGCCCTTTGTCGTGCGCGTTCTACACGCTGGTCTCTTGCCACTGGCAAACCGTCCGCAAAGCGCAGCGGGAGGGTCGGCAAGCGACTTGGCGCGAGACCGAGGGCGGCATGGTCTGCACCGTCACCAAGTCAACTTTCCACATGTTCGGCGGGCTGTTCGCTTCGTATGTCTTTGAAGTTCTGTTCGTGCTGGCGTTTGGCTATGTGCCGTATAGTGTGGCTTCCGGTGCATCGAGGGAGTTCCTTGCCTTCGCGATCTTTCCGTTCGCCACCTACGCCCCGGTCATCCTGCTCTGGATGCGCCGCTGGCAGCGCAGCAAGGAAGCGTTCTGATCTTACCGGCTGACAAGGAGAATCAAATGGACCGCACGAAAGTCTATTTGCTGACGTCTTTGGTTATCGACCCAAATGGTGAAGTCATAGGCAAGAATGTCGGGGTGACCTTCAGCCTGCACGAGGCCGAGGAGCACAGGGCGAAGGGCGTCGAGAACGACTTCGAGACGTTCCAGATCGACTCGAACTGGCAAGTGGACGCCGCCACCACCGATCTTATAGTCGCTCTGCGCACTTTCCGTGAAATAGTCGAGGAGCAGCAAGCGCAGGCGCTGCGGTAAAGGCAGCTATGAGAATCTCCAAAAGCAAATTCTGTGCGGGATGCCAATGCTTCAAGCGGTTGTACTGGCAAGTACACCAACCGGAACTGGCTGCCCAGCCGGATGCCGCCGATCAAGCCATCATTGCGCAGGGACGAGAGGTCGGCAAGCTCGCCCGCCAGCTCTTTCCCGGTGGAGTCGTGGTCGACAGTTGCGGTGGTCTTGAACAGGCGATCCGCACAACTCGTGAACTGGTGGCGAACCGCGAAGTCCCGGCAATCTTCGAGGGGACGTTTGAGCACAGCGGCGTGCTCGTCAAAGTTGACATGTTGCAGCGCCGCCGAGACGGTCGTTGGCGTCTGATAGAAGTAAAATCAACAACCGACCTCAAGGATCACCATCTGGAGGACGTGGCGATCCAGCACCGAGTCGTTTCGTGCTGCGGTTTAGACTTGGCTTCATCCTCCCTGATGCACGTCAACCGGGATTATGTTTTCCAGGGTGGCTCTGTCGACGGGCGGCAGTTCTTCAAGGTCAGAAACATCACTCGCCGAGTAGTGAAGTTGCAACCGAAGCTGACCTTCCAACTCCGGGCACAGTTCACCGTCCTGTCAATGCCGAAGCCTCCCGACGTCGCTCCGGGTCGCCATTGCAGCGATCCAGTCACCTGCGAGTTCTTTGACCATTGCAACCCGCCACGCCCGCCCGATCACATCGGATTCCTGCCACGCATCCATGCCAGCGCGGTTGAGGAGCTTGAGGAAATGGGTGTCGAGTCGATCCGGGACATCCCTGACGATTTCGAGCTGAGCGAAATTCAGCGGCGTGCGGCTACATGCGTGCAGACTGGTGAGCCGTGGTTCAGCCCTGAACTGCGCAATGTGCTGGGTGGGTTGGCATACCCGTTGTACTTCGCCGATTTTGAGACTGTGAACCCGGCTATTCCACCCTTCGCTGGGATGCATGCTTACGACCACCTACCTTTTCAGTGGTCAGTACATGTCCAACGAGAGCCGGGTGGGGAGCCAGAACACTTCGAGTTTCTCGCGACGGAGGACAAAGACCCACGTCGCGAGTTCATCGCTTCGCTGTGCGATGTCCTCGGCGACAGCGGATCAATCGTCGTTTACCATGCGGGCTTCGAGTCCCAGCGGCTTGCGGAATTGGCGGCGTGGCTGCCCGGCTTTGGCGAGCGGATCAGGAAGATCCAGGCTCGCCTTTGGGACTTGCTGCCCGTCGTCCGCGACCATGTTTATCATCCCGAGTTCATGGGATCATACAGTCTGAAGTCGGTCTTGCCCGCGTTCGTGCCGGAGATGACCTATAACGGCATGCAGGTCGCGAACGGGCAGGATGCCGGACTTGCTTGGGAATCACTGGTGCGTGGACACTTGGATTGTGACGAGCGGGGCAGGATCAGGAGGGCTCTGCTCGACTACTGCGGCAAAGACACGTTGGCGCTGGCGGCGTTAGTAAAGCACCTTCGTTCGTTGTGGGCTGACCATGCAGGCAATTAGTTACCGGGGCGGAATACCGACTTCAGAGATTGAACAAACCGAGATCGCCGATTCTTGCTCTGTTCATCGTAGTGAAACATAGTGGTCGCAAGAAACTTGTACTTGCACGAAGGGCAACTAACCAAAATACGAGTTCGACCGCTTGGCACTCTCAACTTCGTTCCATCCAATGGACATTCGAGTATATCGGTAGGAGCGTCATGAGCGTCTGCGCTGACAAATGGGGCAATGGATTCAATGTGCCCTAGACGCGGCTTGAGCCTGTCGATTTGATCCTGACTTGCAGCCGTATACTGGGCAACTGATTCTCGCGTTTCCAGGCAAGTAAGGTATCGCAAGTGAGGATTGGGTTGCACTTCACTTAGCCCTTCTATCCTCCGCAACGCTTCTTTGAGCGGCTTGTGCGATTCGTGGAGCATTACATAGATGGCTCTGATTGACTCCTCGAGCCTGCGGACAAGTTGATCGTGTTCAGCGGCACTTTCTTGGCACGCCATCACCTTCTCCCTGAGATGTTCGGCGACTCTGCCCATTTCATCTGAGTTTCTGAACTCCGGGTTAAACCAGTTCGGATAATCACGCTCATAGTTTGAGATAGCATAACTTGCAGGTGTTGACAGTCCCTTCATAAACTCTTCACGCGGGATGTCTCGCATAGCGCAGACCAGCCGATACACGAACGCAAAGCATTCGCGGGAGATATATCCAGTCTTCAGGGTGTGAGTTGTCGTTACTGCTCTTCCGCCCTCCATATGCGGATGGGAACTCTGACACTCGCAGCCGTTTAACATGATCTTGCCCAACCCCACGTAGATTGCCGTCACATCGGTGAGATACTCCTGCTCAATCTTGTCGATTCCATGTCTGATTCCGTGGACGTGGAGGTACTTGTGGGAAAGCTCGTGACAAAGGGTTGCAAGGACCGCATCCTTGTAACCGCAGATGTCGGTTGCTAGTTCAACGAACACGTCGCTGCCGTCGCGATTCAGTTCGATGTGACCCGCTGTACTTTTGTCGTGTGTAGTAATGGAGATGACGAAGGTTAAATCACCAAGCCCCATGTGCTGAGCGATGGTTCTACCAGCCTTCTGGATAGGAATGATTGCGGGGTCTCCCGCCTCGACCGTCATACAGGGAAACGGGTCGAGCATGGAGTAGCCAGTCTTGTGTCCCACGGCGGTTTCGAGCAGCTTGACTAGCGACAGAAATGCCAGCGGTTTCTCGGTCATTTCCGCTTCGTTCTTAGTTTCATCGCAAGTCCCTGAATCGAGCCGCTGCGAGTGCCTACGTGGCTGTGTGACCTATTCAACCTCGATTCTCACAGTATCCTCGAGGTTCAGGTCTCTCAGAATTTGCATAAGCTCCTGTTGAAAGCTCTGAGCCGCGTTGCTTTGCACTTGAACTGAGACATCCAGCTTCATGACTAGTTCGTTGCCGGTTTTTAGCTTAGGGATGAGCGTGCGGCCGAGACGATTCCAAACTTCTGTCGGAATCTCGCCGCGAATCGTGATCATCCTTTCGCGTGCTGATGCCACGACAACAGCCCCGGTCTTAGGCAGTTCGAACGATGGACCTGCGCCAGCATCAGCGCCGACCGCAGTAGCACGCGTGGCCTCCGGCACTACCTCGACCGCCTGCACTCCCGCCTTGAGTTCCTGCGCAACCTTCGGCAGCAGCAGGTACACGTCGGAATCGTAACTGATTTCTTCCTGCGGCAGTAGCTCTCGAAACCATACCCGCGAATAGCCGTCGCCCTTCGCGCCGGACGCGTACCCGAAGTCGCCGTTCATGACGAAGCCCGGCAGCTTAGCTTTGAGGTAGCTGTCAGGATCCAGGAGACGTTCCAACGTCCCATTCAGGAACGCCTGCCGAAGCGCCGAGAGGGGCCAAGCACCTGACTTCTTGAACGGCTCAGCCCACCTGCGTTCGAGATAACCCGCTCCAGGTGATTCGTTCAGCAGTGCTCGCGACTTGATCGTGGTGATGATACGACCCGTGAGGGTCTCTCCCGCGTTGGCGTGCCCAGCACCCAAGTCGATAACGCTGATCCCAGTCTCGGATTTCGCGTCGTAGAGCGCGATGTAGCGGTATCCAGCCCAGACCTCGTCCTGCGCGGCATCCTCCGCATCCCGTAACCGGGCCTTGATCTCCTCACTATCGGATTTGTCGAACTCGCCGGGAAGTGTCCCGTCGATGTAGTCCCGGTTTACATTGCGCCATGCGAGTAGAATCTCCACCTTGTGGCGCAACTCACGACCGGGTTTGCGAATGCACCAGATTAACGAGGCGGGATAAAGTCTCGGGTTATCTTTCCCGCGATTCCTCGCCCAATCAAGGATCGTCTGTCGCAGCGAGCCTTCTTCTGACCATTCCTGCTCAGGCGAGAGCACCACTAGCGAAAGCTTAGTCGTATCCTGTACCGCCGCACCGTCCTCGGGGAACGGAATGACCGGAAGGGATTTGCCTTTCAGGAACTCTCCTTCCACAATCCTGCGTGTTTCGGCAAGAACCTCATCCTCATCGAGAGACGCTCGGCGGTCGTTTACGACCTTCTTCAGCGTCGGCTTGAACCCGAATTGATAGCCATCGGTGCCCTTGCGACGCACGAAAAACCCCCGAGCCTCCATCTGGTTCGCAGCATTGTCTATGGAGGTGGTTTCGATGCCCGGTTCGCCGAGAGCAAAGCGAAGCTCGGGCAAGTGTGCGAACTTGTCCGTCTGTCCTCCCGAGGACTCAAAGAGAATTGCTGTCGCTACTCGGCGGTGAATATCGCGCAGTGGACCCGAGGTGTCCGCGTCGAGCGCACGGGCATGGCTGTTCTCGCCTGCAATGTCGGTGTCGATAGCATTCAACAGCCTGCCCTCGCCAAGCTGCCCGAGAACCGCGGCGCGGAAGCTTGCCCACTCCAGAGGAGCCGAGCCAAGCGTAATCAGCGGTTCGTTCCGAGCCTTTGTGTGGGAGTCCTTGTACACGAAGGAAAGCCATTGTGCAAACATCGCCAGTGCGCCACGGGTTCGCTGAAATTGCGGAAGGGCTTGCCACTTGCGATGGAAGACTGACAAGGTCGCGGGATGAAACGGGTAACAAGCCTCAAACCGTCCCCTCAGGAATTCCCGAGCCTTCGCATCCGTCGTTGCGGTATCGACTGCAGTCCACTCACGTGGAAGCAGGTTGCTGCGCTCAAAACACCACTCTGCATACGCCTTCGCCACCGATTTGCAGATCTTTTCTGAGCCGACGCTCTCGAATAGCCTCTTGCGGACGACTTCGCTGATCTCTGCCTCGTCGTTCGCGATCAGGTCTTTCGCGACCCGGCGAACAACCTTGTTGATCTTCTCCTGCCATTGGAGGTCGTATTCCGACATCTCCACCTGACTGCGGGGCAGGCTAACGACTGCTGTGGAGCGTTCGGTTCCTGTCATTGCGACGGTGAGGTTCTGGAGGAATGCGTAAAACTTGTCGGCATCCTCGCCGCGATAGCGGTTGATGTAGTTCAGCACCTCGTCACAGAGGATGAGCACCGAACCTCCCGCCGCATCGACAACTTTGCCGATGTTGTCTGTACCGGGAGGCGTCGCCAGCGCGGATGCGCCTAGCGCCTTGACCCCGTCATCCCCGGCAAGCTGGCGGGCGATGTCAAGCCATGGCGTTTCACGTCCCTCGCTCTTGTCCCAAGCGTTCCCGACAAACACTGCGACCTTAGTGGTAGGCACGTCCTTGAGGTCGGCATCGGACAGCAGTTGAGCTACTCCGGGGTCGCGCTTCACCCTGTTGCCGGACTTCGCGAGGTGGTAAAGGGCGGTAAGGGTGTGGGTCTTGCCGCCGCCGAACTGAGTAATGAGTGACATGACTGGGGCGGAATTCTCCGTCCGTCCACCCAAACGGCGCAGCACGAGTCCCATGTATTCACGTAGGGCACTCGTGAAGCACGTGCGGGAAAAGAACTTCGCCGGGTCTCGGTAGTCGTCCGCACCCTTGTTTGCGGCTACCTGTTCGAGGGCTATGGCGAATTCGTCCGGGTTGAAGGATCGACCCTCGCGCACTTCTTCGCGAGGCACTGTGTTTTTGTACCAAGGTTCCATGCAATCCTCTTCGGTTATCCAGTCAGCGCATCGACATAATTGGAACGTTGTGACCAGATAGCCGGGACAACTTGATAGGCATTCAGAGCTTCAATCACATCGCCTCCAACTGCCTGATCCTGATCGTTCAAGAATGCGTAAGCCTCCGCCTCCGATTCCCCCATTCGGGCGGATCGCGTGTCGCTCAGAGTCCACAAATACGCAACAATGTTATCCTTCTTCGGGGCGGCAACTGCCTGTAGGATTCGTTCAGGGCGCTTGCGAGATTTGGGAATCAAGAAATCCACGCCGTGGTCGTAACCGCTCTTTCCGGCAAGTTTCACTCTGGGCGTATAACGAACATCGTTACTGTCCAGGAAGTTGCGAACATCTTCAAAGAAGAAACTGGCAACCCGAGGTTGCGCCATGACAAACATGTCATTGACGGCTAACATCGCCTGAACTAGGGAATGGAGTCGCTGTCCAAGATTGGCGGCTGATGCTTCGACCAACAATTGCTCCTTCTCCACGCGAACACCCAACCCTTTGAGTACGCTGTCCAGAACCATTCTCCGTTTCGGGGTGTCTACTTCAAGCCCGCTTGTCCTCAAATCGGAAAGAATGTACCCGTCATCGGACAGGATGATATTTCCGTTGTGCCGTGTGGCATAGACTTGAAGATGATCGTTGTGGCGGTCGAGAAATGGAGTGGTCAATTCGCAGGCTTCGCCCACCTCTTCCACAGAGAGCTCCCGACGAAGCCAGCTCACGTATGCGTCTATCAGTCTCTGGCACTCGTCTCGGTTCACACGATCACCCCCTGAACTGGCGGAGGCGACTGAATCTTACAAAAGGCGCAGAACTCCTGAAATGTCGTGCCGGGATCACTCAGCAGTGTAAAGGTGCTCGGATCAACTGGATGAGCCCATCTGTCATCAAATCCTTCTCTAAACAGGTGCAGATGCGTGCCTGAGAGCCGCTGGCCGTCAGGATTGGTATGCGGAGCTCCATCTACGTCGAGCCTCGCCAGCACGACGACAACCCGAACCCGATTTTGAAATCTGAGCTTTGTCAGCCGATAGGTTCCTCGCCAAACATCCAGCAAGAATCTCTCTCTGTCGTTAGGTCCGGCAAGTTCATACGTGTCGTCCGCTCCCGGTGGAATGGTGATCGCCGCTGGAACTCTCACAAAATGCTTAGCCATCTGCATCAGCTGATCAGCTTCGGCTTGTGTCAGCATTCCTGAATCCCTATCTTGGTAGCGCTAACAACATGGCGTCGAGCAGACGCTTCTCCTCGCTGTCCTTCGGATACAAAGCTGAGAGAGCGTTCGCGAGTCGCAGGAAGTCAGACCCGCGCTGCTGCTCTTCCTTCAACATGGCGCGAAGACCGTTCGCTTGACCGCTTGCTTGCAAGAGCATGGCAGCATGTACCCTGTCCAGAGTAGTCACAGTCTGTACGGCGGGCGCTTCCTCTACTGCTGCTCCAGATGCGGCTACTCTTCGACGTCCGCGAGGCTTGATCTCAGGCGGGGCAGCTACATCTTGCATGAATGCGAAGGTGTAGTTCCGGCTTGCCTTGACATCCTGCTCGATTCTGTCCGAGATCGCAGATGCGTCAATGTCACCGAATAGCTGCATCGCCCGCTCTGCTACTGGAAGGAGGCGAACGATCCCCTTTTCAGTCTCGATGATGCGCCCTTCCCATTTGTCCAGATGGATGCCCAGGGGTTGGGCGAATCGACGCGCTACGTCGAACATTAGGCTGTAGTCTGACTTGCCCTTGCTCGGCTGTTCATCGTCATCATCAGAATTTTCAGAAGCATCAAAGATATCGGCTTGATAGTTCTCGGACTTGGTTGTTTGTAGCGTCCACAAGAACAGCGCTGTAAGCCGGGCATCCTCCTCCAAAGCACCAGCCGCGCCATTCCGAGCCCTAGCCTCTGCGGTGCCCAACACTTGTTCGAGCGCCAGCCGACCGACCGTTTCCCATACGTATGCGAGGAAGCCCCGCTTGTACGGTTCCGGGGCGGTTGGGTCACCGCCAAGCGGAATCTCTCTGCCTTCTGCATCCTCAACGCGACGATAGCGACTGTAGACTTCCATCGCAGGGCCGATACAAGCAAACACGAGGTCAGCGCCTCGAACGCCTTCACGTTGCAAGCGTTCCATCCAACCTCCTATCCGAATTGGCAATTCTCGGTAAACAGTTCCCCAATCCCCAATGGCAGAGTCAGTTCTTGGTCTGACTATAAGGTGAATCGAAGCGCTGAGGGATGCGTTTTCGCGAGCGTTCAGACGCGATTGCATTTCCGTTGCAATAGGCCACGATGCGGTGATAACCCAGCCATTGGCAATTACTCCGGTGAGTAACGCCTCCCACCCCTCAGTAGTCTTGTGTGCAAACACAATGGCACCCGCCCCGTCCTTGTGAACGACCTCCACTCCGCGCTTCATCGCCAACGCGATTCGACGCTCGAAATGGGTGGCAGTTTTCGCGTTGGGTATAAGTCTGTGGGGGCGATCCACGACACATTCCTCGTCCTTTGGTGCCAGCCGGGGTAGTTGCTCGCCATTTAACAAAGCTCGTCGCGTCCAGACGAGAAAGAAATCACTCAGGTGGCCGTATGGTACGGAATCGTAATATGGTGGGTCGGTAAACCAAATGTCGGCTGATTCGTCGGGCAGGGGATGAGCGCACGCATCCGCACGTTGCACGGTGGCTCTTCCAGAGGCATGACAGTCGCTCGCTTCGATTGCATCTGCAGTGCGCTCGCATGCGCTAAAAAATGACCCGCTAGCCTCCGACATCGGTGCTGCCTCGGCGAAATCCCATGCCATTGGAATGTCATGACGAGCGAGAGTATTGACCGGGCATTCCGCATCAGGTTTCCAGCGCGTGTTCGCATTATTCAAATCTGCGGTCTTGTCGAGGGCGAACACCAGAAGTCTATTCACGGCATCGATGTGTGCTGGTGCTTTTTGCTTTCGGATGACCTTCGCCAGAGTTGACAGCGCAAGTTGTTGGCGAAAAGTGAACATGTCTCTAAAGTGGGTCACCCCATAAATCGGAAGAGAAATCCGGCGTAGTTCAGTTCGAGGTATCTCCTCGTCAGGTATCGCTGCAATTCCTGGTACGATCATTCGTTCTCGAAGATCGTGAACCCGCTTTTTGGCTTCGAACACAGGCTTATAGTCTCCCGGAACGGCTGTTCGGTAGAGCCTTCCATCGCCGCCATCATTCAGTATAACGACGCACAACAGCAAAGCGCCTCCAGTGCGGAGTCCGTTAGAGTCAAATGTTGGATTCGCTCCACCATTTTGAGTCGAAAGCTGAACTCGCAGCCGTTCTGGGGAATGCACTGTGCGGCAACAAAGACAAGTTGCTTTTGCACGGACGACTGTTCCCGAAGGCACCTCAGCATCCGAGCGAGGTTCGAGCACCCGGAAATGTAATTCGGGAATCGTTCCGCATTTCTTGACGATATCAAATTGCAATGCTCGCTTACGATTGGACTTTGTCGCGAGCCAAAATGAACGGACAAGAGGAATCTCCGCGCCACACGAGTCGCAGGTGATGGTTCGTGCCCAGAGGTAAGCTATCGGGCGAAAGGCTTTACTATCCTCTGGATAGAAAGCTGCCAACTCTCTTTCAGCAATGGTTCTTACTTCGGAGCCGACCTGCCGAAGTTCTTGAGCAAGCTCTACTCCATGCCGAGGAATATCTTCAAGAACCGTTCTCAAGATCATCGAGGCAATTGGATTCAAGTCTGAAGCAAAAACTTCGCAACCAATTCGGAGAGCTTCAAGGGGAATTGAACCCCCTCCTGCAAATGGGTCCACAACCAAAGGTGCCTCCCCATTTGCGGCTTTCACCAGTGCCCTTGCCGCTTCAACAAAAGCAGGCTTTGCCGAGGTATCCCAGTTCGAAAAATCGCCAATGAACCGCAGCAGTTCGCTTCTAAGTCCGACGTCTGTATCGACAGGATTCCCCTGAACTCGTGGAAGAATGTTCCGCGCTCTTCGCTTGAAGTCCTCAGGGCAAAAGTCGTCGCATGGGTCCGGCAATAGGAGAGCTAGCAGTAAGGCACGACATGCAGCTAAGGGACGGCGTGCCCACCAGAGATGGAGAATTTTCGGATGCCTATGCCTGACGTTATTCTCTGCGACCGCAGACCTGCTCACAACAGCGATGGGGAAATCGACCTCGGCGAGCCGCTTGCACCCTGTTGGAATCATTTGCCGCCGATCTCCGGGTACAGCTTAGGATCGGTGGATGCCACGCTGATTGCCGAAAGGGTCAGGAAGTAGTGGTCAACCTTTTTGACTTCGATCCACGGCATTCTTGCCGGGTTGAGAATTGGCTCCTTGAGCAGCGGCGAGGGACCCTTGCAATTCGAAACGACGTAAAGCCAATAGCAGTCTGGTCTGTCCTCCGCGACGCGCTTTTCATTGGGCGTGAGACAAACGGTTCCGGTTTGTGCGCCGATGCCCTTCACCTCAATCAAGCGCAACTCGCCCGACTGGGTACTGATGCTCGTAAGGTCATACCCAAGGTTCTTGTCGTGGACATCAGCCACAACACGCCCCTCCCGCTCCTCGTATTCCATGGCGACACGCATAGCCACCGCCTCGGTTTCAGGATCGGGGCGGAGGTTGGCGATTTCGGGGTGGTCGCGGTCGGGGTGCGGCAGGATGATGATACTGGTGAGCCGATCAACCGCCTGCAACGTAAGTGACCTCTGCCGTTCCATCTCTTGCCTGCGCGTCTCGCGCCGTTGCAGCAATACCGAGTGACGGTCTTCGGCTTGCTTCAGGTTGCCCGCCGCGCCTTCAACACCGCGTTCGGCTTCACCTTCCCAGCGTCCGATTGCAGCGTCTTCCTTGGCGATGAGTTCTGTCAGGGACATCTCGATATGTGCGGCGATCCGCTCGACTTCGGCGATGCGATCCTTGCGAACATCCTCCAAGAACGGTAGCAGCGCGTTCTCCTGAAGCCACGTAGACGGATCGGGCGCGGAGGCTAGGTCGGGAGCGTTCCTGGGTGCCGGAGCAGGTTGGAGGTTCCCCAGAACCGTGGGGCCGGAGAGCCGTGTTCCGCCGCTGTCGATCTGTACAGCGAAAAGGCGCTCATGGACGACGTGCCCTAGCCCGTCTATGATCCGGGCGCGATAGAAATCGACCCGCGCCGGGGTGTCTGCTTCCAATGAATAAAAGCACGCTCCCTGCGCGAGGGCATCTTGAGAGCGAGCTAGGGCGTGGCGGCGCAGCGCCTCGAAGAGAGGATGCCCCGGCGTGACCCACTCTAGTTTGTTTCCATCGGCGACCTCGCGGTCGGTCGAGAAGCGCGGATACCTCGACGCGAGGGACTGGAATTTCCAGTCCGCCTGCTTTTCGTACCGGCGGAGAACCTGAGGCGTCGCGGTGGGCTCGAATGTGTACGGCAGAGTGGCAAACGTCTTCAGGGTCAAAGGCACCAGCGGAGCCGAGTCCCTGATGAAGCGGGCAATGGTCTCCGGCACGACACGGCGTTCCTGCGCAAGCGCCTTGCGTTCGATGAGCATTTCGAGGTTAAGCTTCTTGGTCGCAAGTCCTTCGAGCGCGTTCTGGCAGATGGCACGGAAGCGGTCTTCCTTCACGTCGCGCAGCAGGCGCTCCTCCAGATCGGCATTGCCGAACTTACCCGCGTAGAAGTCGCGAAGGATGCGCTCGATCTCGTTGGGAGGGAGAATCTCGCCGACGACATTGAAGACCGAATCGCTTTCGAGAGCATCGCGAATCTCTTGCAACTTGTCGAGTAGCTTCTGGAGCACATGCCCCTCGATGGTATTCGTAGCGACGAAGTTGAAGATAAGGCAGTCCTTGGTCTGGAGATAACGATGAATTCTGCCCATGCGCTGCTCCAGCCGATTGGGGTTCCACGGGATGTCGTAGTTGAAGAGAATATGGCAGCACTGAAGGTTGATACCTTCGCCCGCTGCCTCGGTGGCGACGAGTACCTGCGTCGCACCCTCCGAGAACTGCTGCTCAGCGTAGAGCCGTGTTCCCGCCTCATCACGGGAGCCGATGTGCATTCCACCGTGGATCGTGCCAACAGTGAAGTTCCACTCCTTGAGCTTCTTGACGAGGTAGTCGAGGGTGTCCTTGAACTCCGTAAATATGAGAAGCAGCTGCTGGGGATTGTCGAAGAAGCCTTGTTGTTTCAGCAGTTCTTGGAGACGGGAGAGCTTCGCCTCACATGCTGCGTCCTCGACGCGGATCGCCTGCTGGACAAGCCCCTTGAGTTCTTCCACCTCGTCTTTGACCTGATCTGGGTTACGTGCGAGGCTAACAGCAGCTATCATGTCTTCCAGCCGCTCGCGTTCGGAATCTTCCATCTCGTCCAGTTCTTCCATGTCCGGCAGGTCGGGCGGGGCATACCGGGCGATCTCTTGGGCTCGTTTTAGCATTTCGGTCAGGCGCTTGACGCGGTTCTCAAGCGAGCGGCGGAGAGCGTACGTGCTCGAAGCCAGGCGGCGCTGGTACAACGCCATCAGGAATCGGACGGCTCTGGCGCGAGGATCGTCGCCGTTAGCTGCCGCCCGGTTCGACTGGGCTTTAACGAACGATGTTACTGCTCGGTAGAGTTCGTCCTCAGCGCCGTCGATATGGAAGTCCACCGTGTGTGTAATGCGCTTCATGAAAATCTTTCTAGCTTCCCAAGTGCCGTCCGGCTTGCGCTGTGGGAAATAGACCATCGCCTCCTTCGTCCGGCGAAGGTAGAACGGTGCGCGGCGGCGATCCATAGCCTCGCGTATCGACTTGACGTCGGCGTAAGCGTCCTGATCGAGCAGTTGCAGGAAGAGGCTGAAGTTGGTCGGGTCGCCCTTGTGTGGAGTCGCAGTCAACAGGAGCAGGTTGTCGGAGGAGTCCCGCAGCAGTTCTCCCAATGCGTACCGAGCCGTCTTCTTGGACGGCGGCGTCCACGACATCCGGTGGGCTTCGTCCACCACGACCAGGTCCCACCGTACCTGCTTCAGTCCGGGTAGGATGGTGTCCCGCTTCGCAAGATCAAGAGAAGTAATGATCTGGGGCGTCTCCAGCCATTGGTTGATGCCGAACTGCTCCCGGATTTGGTCGCCCTTCATAACCACGAACTTCTCTTCGAACTTGTCTTTAAGTTCGCGCTGCCATTGAAAAGTCAGGTTGGCGGGGCAGATGATGAGTACCCGCTCTGCGAGACCGCGCAACTTAAGCTCGCGGATCAGCAAACCAGCCATGATGGTCTTGCCAGCGCCAGCATCGTCGGCGAGAAGGAAACGGACTCGCGCTAGTTTCAACAGGTAGTCGTAGACGGCTTCAAGCTGGTGTGGTAGCGGGTCCACGCGAGAGATCGAGAGACCGAAATACGGATCGAATTCGTAGGCAATACCGAGTGAGTACGCCTGAACACCGATCCTGAGAACCTGTCCGTCGCCATCGTAAGTGAAATGAAGCTTCTGGATTTGAAGCTGCTGAAGGTCGGCAGATGTGAGGGTGACTTTCCGAAACCGCTCAGTGTTGATTCCGCTCAACCCTACAACCCACCTACCCGGTCCGCTCTCGCGAATGGTCTCGACTCGCATCGGTTCGCTGAAGAGCGTGCCCGTTACAACTTGTCCCTCGACCAGCGGCAGGGCTTGGACTTTGGCGGCGGACTCTGACATGCAAACTGCACCCTCGACGCACTTGCGAAGGCAAGCCTGTGGCGCTCTGGGGAAGCAGGCTTGCCCGAACTCAGTCAATTAAACCGGTGATTGTACAACGGTTGCAAGTTACTCGAGGAGGGGGCTTTACTATGCTGATTCATTCGTTGTCCAGCGGCTCCCCGGAAACGGGCTTCCCCGCCCGACGATACGAGTAGGCTGATCGCCCTCCTTGCGATACAGGTAGGCGTGAACCCGTGATCCTGCAACGTCTTCATCCTGCTGCACGGATTCGTGTGCCCTCGTTCAATCGCCCTTGCCGCCCCACCACAATCCCGCGAGGGCATGCGAGAGTCCGGGTCACGGGTCGCGGTAAGTGATTGGTGGAATTCGTCCAAGGTCATGTTTACTTGGCATGGCTAGCTCAAAGCAGACGACACTCTGCCAGGGCCAGATCACACAAGGTGGCCAATGCTCCCCTCGCTGCTTTGAGTATCTGAACGTCTCGTCGCCCCTTAGACGACTTGAATCCGTGTTCTCGCTTGTTGCGGATTGTTTTTAGAATCCCGCCAAATGCCAACATAGCGGAGCGAGGATCGTTGTCTCTCTTCCCACGTACCTCACGAATTGCCTCCGCCGCTTCGTCGGGATGAAGCCTTTCATGCAGATCCGTAGGTATCGTTTCTAATGGCGGATCGAGATCGAGTAGCGCGTTCACCGAAGGCGAATTGAGGATTGCTGTTAGCTTCGCCTCAGGCAAGTCGTTCACCAGGCTTCTCATCCTCACGTATTCATCATTGCCAGCATATTTGTTTGCTACCTTCAGCAGTGCGACCCAAAGGACATCGACCGCTTCATAGTGTGTCAGCAAAGCAGAACTCTCGATTTCTTCCCTGATTTCAGCCGCAGTTGCCAAAAACACCTCTCAGACTTGTAGGATACCAACCACGGTCAAAGATTTCCGTTATTCAACTTCTGCCGACTTATCTGCTGTTGAGAGTCAGACTTCGCCACCGACGGCCAACGCCGATCAATCTCCTCCATCAGTCGCTCAGCCCACCGGATCGCATCTCGTACTGCGCCAGCTTCCGTGCCGCGAGGATGCTGGCGGCGATCAGCAGCACCGCTTGCGACCTTCGTTCAGCAATTACTTATAATGCGTCGTGCCTTTGGGAGGTTTTATGGACATTCACTGCGTGGTGACCGGACAGACCAAATCCGGCAAGTCGGTTATTATCCGTAACACGCCCGTTCAGCCTATAAGCCTCGCCCTACTTCCAGGGTACGAGTTTCATCGCTTATGGGGAAGCGATTCCATCCCAGAACTTCCGTGCGACGGAACTGCACCGCCGCATCCTCGCTATTTCCCTCCAACAAATGGTTTCCGCTTCGGCTTTTTCACAATACCGCCGGATGCGAGGACGAGCGTCGATCAGATAGGCACAGCCTCCGCTCTCGAGGAAATTCAACAGAAATTGCCGGGGATGATTGATGTTTTGGAACTGGATCATCCGGGCATGCACACT
>Ga0187783_10001865_pt1 | contig 15603 bp, 10 predicted proteins | sample 1015_SJ02_MP02_2_FD_132471 | JGI IMG/M metagenome (GOLD analysis project Ga0187783, IMG submission 132471) | Tropical peat soil microbial communities from peatlands in Department of Meta, Colombia - 1015_SJ02_MP02_20_MG | ecosystem: Environmental > Terrestrial > Soil > Wetlands > Peat | place... | reverse complement strand
TCTTCCACCCAACCGGTCTTCGCGGCGATCGACCGAAGAGGCCGCGGGAAGGAGCGTTGTCGCCGGTTGATGCGGCCCCCCTTCCGCTTCTCGGGATGCGAAAGCTGCGCCATCCGAGGTTGACCGGACAAGAAATACTCGTGTAAGCTGAAAAAAAGTTGCTGCCTAGGAAGTGCGTCAAGTGACCCACTCTGCCACAACCTGGTTCACCGAAGGAGCGAATGGCTCGAGTGCGGGAGTTTCGCTTGGGCAGAATCCCCTGATGGTTCCGATTACGGGCACAATCCAGATTGGCATCGAGCCTAGCGGATGATGCAGCCGGCAAGAGTTCCACAAAGGGCCATCATCCCGAAAAGATGATGGCCTTTCGATTTTAGGCAACGATCGACACGAGGTTGAACATTGGACGAGCTCAGAGAAAAATTGCGAAAAGTACTGGCAGAACACCAGCGAGAGAGCGGTCTTCACATGGTCGGTGGCTGCGAGAGGCTGATTCAGCGCCTGTTCGAGGAGCTGCGGCCGGCGCCTCTAGGCCAGGGTGCTTCCGAGCGCGACCTCAGCGAGCCGAACCGAGCGTCCTTAGCCGGGGCCGGCCATTGGGAAGATCAAGCAAGGACCGACGGAGCGAGAGCAAACCAATGATTGTCATGAAGTTTGGGGGGACTTCGGTCGAGAATGGCGAAGCCATCGAGCGCGTGGCTGAGATTGTCGGTTCGCGCCTCGACGAGAAGCCGGTGGTAGTCGTCAGTGCCCTGGCTCGCGTGACCGATGCGCTGGTGACGGTGTCTCAGCTGGCGGCTTCCGGCGGGCTTGCCGAAGGCCTGCGTCTGCACCGCCAAATGCGGCAGCGGCACTTTGCCGTACTGGCTTCCTTGCGCAACGGCCGGGCAGAAACTGAGGTTCGTTCCCGGCTTCAGGCACTCTTCGATTCTCTCGAGGATGTGCTGCGCGGCGTTGCTGCTCTTGGTGAACTCTCTCCCCGCACGAGCGACAACCTCTTGTCGTTCGGGGAAGTGCTTTCCACCCACCTCGTCACTGCGGCCTTTCGGGCGCGGGGAATGGATGCGGTGCTGGTCGATTCTCGGCAGCTCATCGTGACCGATGCTTCCTACAATCGTGCGGTTCCGCAGGCGGAGGAAACCAACCGGCGGTTGCGTCAAACGTTGAAACCCTTGCTCGACGCCGGCCAGGTTCCGGTGATGGCAGGTTTCATTGCTGCCACCGCCGAAGGGATTCCGACCACCCTCGGCCGGGGGGGCTCGGATTTTTCCGCCGCCATTGTCGGAGCCGGCCTGGGTGCGCGCAAGATAGAGATTTGGACCGACGTCGAAGGAATGATGACCACCGATCCGCGAGTTTGTCCCGACGCGCGGCGCATCGACGTCATCGGATTCAACGAGGCCTCTGAACTCGCCTACTTCGGTGCCAAGGTCTTGCACCCCGCGACGGTGATTCCTGCGATCGAGAGGAATATCCCGCTTTACATTCTCAACTCACGGAATCCGGAGTCGAAGGGCACCTGCATCCGCGCCCACGCCCGGCCGAGTAAGACCATACTCCGTTCGATCGCCGCCAAAAGCGGGGTCAAAGTGATCAACGTTCGCTTGCCGCGAATCCGCTTGCCGCGAATCTTAGCGGCGCAGGGCTTTTTACACGCGGTGTTTGAAGCCTTTGACCACCATGTTTGTCCCGCCGATTTGGTTTCCACCTCCGAGGTGAGTGTTTCGGTGGCGGTCGAGGCGTCCCGCGATCTCGACGGGCTGGTGCAGGACTTGAAGCGCCTGGGCAATGTGGAAGTCGAAAACAACAAAGCTATCATCTGCCTGGTGGGAGAAAAACTGCGCGGCCGGATCGGCGTCGCCGCAAGCGTATTCAACGTGCTCGCCTCCGCCGGCATCAACGTTCATATGATTTCCCAGGGGGCTTCGGAGATCAACATCAGCTTCGTCATCGAGGAGCGAGACATTCCCGAGGCGGTCCGGCACCTGCATTCTCATTTCTTTGCCGAGAGAGCAGGGGACCCGCCGTGGATCGCCAAGCAAGGATCCCGGAGAAAGGCTGTGCCGCGCCACACCAAGGTGAATCTTGCCAGCGCAACCCGGGCGGGATGATAGGGACGAAAATCGGAGAAGGTGAATCATGGGTTTCGAGTCACCCGCGGGCAGGAACGGCAAGCTGGTCGATTGCCCTCCGACACTGCGTTGTCTCACACTGGAATCCCGAGCTCGATTCCCCTGGCTTGCGCAAGACCGGCTTGGCTACCCGAGGTTAGCCTGAATCATGATCCGTACCGCCTTCCAGTCCGACAAGACCAAACTCGACCGGCCACAGGCTTTGAAGGTCGCTCTGGTAGGCTTTGGAACCGTGGGAAGCGCTGTGGCACGGCTTCTCCATGCGCGCCGTGACGAGCCCGCGCTCGAGCTCACACATATTTGCAATCGCGACGTCCAGCGCAAGAAGGCGAGTTGGGTATCGGATCGGGTTTCGTGGACGGACGACATTCAGGAGGTTCTCCGGTCTGATGTCGCGGTGGTGGCAGAGCTGATCGGCGGTCTTCGTCCCGCCTACGATTGGGTCCGGCGGGCACTGGAAGCCGGTAAATCCGTGGTCACGGCGAATAAGCAGCTCATCGCGCGCCACGGGTCCGAGTTGATCGAGCTGGCACGTCGGAACGGCCAGCAACTCGCCTTTGGCGCCTGCGTAGGCGGCGGTATTCCAGTCCTATCCGGGCTTTCGCAAGGCCTGGCGGGTGACCGGTTGTTCAAGATCAGCGGAATTCTGAACGGAACCTGCAATTACATTCTGACTCGCATCGAATCGGGCGTTTCCTTTGCGGATGCGCTCAAAGAGGCACAGGCGGCCGGCTTTGCCGAGGCCGATCCAACCGACGACATCGATGGTTTCGATGCCCGCGCCAAGCTCGCCATCCTGGTGTGGGTCGGTCTCAAGGCCCAGGTGCTGCCGGAGAATGTGTTGTGCCGTTCGATTCGCAACCTCTCCGTCATCGACTTCGAATACGCCCATGAGCTCGGCTGTACCATCCGGCAGGTTTCCCGGGCAGAGCTGCGCGACGGGAAACTGCTGCTTACGGTTGAGCCAACCCTGGTTTCACGCCATTCTCCGCTGGCTGCGGTCGAGGGAGGAGAGAACTTGATCGTCAGCACCGGCGAGTTCGGCGGAGAGACCGTGTTCTCGGGACTCGGTGCGGGCGGTAATCCAACCGCCGTGGCCGTGGTTTCTGACCTTCTGCAGATCGCGCGCTATCCTTTGCCTCAACCCGCGGAGTCCGACGGTGCCGTGGCCGCTCTCAGTGAGGTTAGTAGTGATTTTGAAACCCCCCAGTACCTGCGCCTGGTGGTGAAGGACAGCCCGGGGATCATTGCCGGACTGGCCGGCATTCTTTCCAAGCACGACATCAGCATCGACGCAGTTTTCCAGAAATCCGGTCATGACAAGGCGGCCTTGCCCTTTGTGATTACCCTCGAAGCCACCAAGAATAGTCGGGCGGAGGCCGCCCTGTCGGAAATCAAAAAATCTTCCTTCCTCATCGAGGCACCACTCCGGATGCCCATTTTGCGCTAGGAAAAGACCCGCTCAGCCACGGTACTCGGTTCAGTCTGCCCGGCGCATCCGCTCGGCCAGGTGTTCGCTCGTGCGCAGCGAAAAGGCAAGAATCGACAGCACCGGGGGCTTGTCCGTGCCGTTCACAAAGACACTGGCGTCACACAAATACAGGTTGGGAATGTCGTGGGTTTGGCCAAATTGGTTGGTGACAAATTTCTTCGCGTCCTTGCCCATGCGACAGGTGCCGATTTCGTGCTGGCTGTAGCCGGGAAGCTGAGGTTCCTCGTCCACAGACTCCACCACTCCGCCACTGGCTCGGAGCACTTGCGCACAGGCATGCTTGGCATGCTCCCACATCTTTAACTCGTTTTCTCCCCAACGAAAATGAACACGCAACTTGGGAATGCCGAAAGAGTCCTTGGCTTCGGGATCAATGTCGACATAGTTTTTCGTGGAAGGCAGGGTCGGAATCTGCGCCATGAGGCTGACCGGGGTCGGATAGCGGCGTTTCATCTCCCGCTTGAACGACGCACCAAAGCCTTCGATGTCGTCATAGTAGGCGGGAAACTCCCAGCAGCCGCCATCCGGATACACGGAATAACCGCGAACAAAGCTTTCTTCCCGGGGGTGGTTCAGGTTCTGCCATCGCGGCATCCAGGCAATGGAGCTGTCGGAGACGTTATCGGGAAAGCTGGGTTGCCCGAGCAGCTGCGGCAAGTAACCGGAAACACCGGCATACATCTGGTCGCACAGGTTGCGCCCCAATTGGCCGCTCGAGTTGGCCAGGCCCTGGGGCCAGCGGGAAGATCGCGAGTTCAGCAGAATGCGGGTGGTTTCGAGACAGGAGGCAGCCACGACCACAGCCCGTCCCAGGACCTCATACTCTTGTCTGCTGGTGCGGTCGATGTAGGCCACGCCCGCTGCTTTTCCTTCGTCACTCAGGAGAACATTCTTGGCCACGGCGTTCGTCCGCAAATCGAGATTTCCACTGGCTTCCGCCTCCGGCAGAAGAAACCATGGAGTCGAGAAGAAGGCTCCCACCTCGCAGCCGCTGGTACAGTCTCCGCAGAAGTGGCAGGCAGGGTGGCCGGCGTGTTCGACCGTGAGCTGGGCGATGCGGTCGGGCAGATAGGGAATTCCGAGTTTGCGCGCTCCGGCTTGAAGAATCATGTCGAAGCAGCGCAGATTCATGGGAGGCAGATAACTGCCATCGGGATTGCTGGGACGGTGCTGCAGGGTGCTGGCCACGCCAATCATCTTCTCCACCCGGGTGTAATAAGGAGCCATCTCGTCGTAGGTCACCGGCCAATCGACGTCGACTCCATCGAGGGATGCCGCCTGAAAATCAATTTCCGCGTAGCGCGCCGCACTGCGTCCCCAGAAATTGGTCTTCCCTCCGACGGCGGAGCAGCGCGGCCACAGCCATTGTGTGCCCGGTGCGGTGGTATGCACCAGTTCGTGCTCCCAGGCCCCCGAGACATATTCGGTGTTCACAAAGTCCGGTTGCGACGGGATTCGGGTTTGGGGATCGCCGAAGCCGCGATATCTCATTTCCCAGGGCATGCGATGGTTGCGGAAGTCTTTTTGCGGGTCGAGCCGCCGGCCCGAGTTCACCGCGCAAACCTTGAGCCCGGCTTCTGACAGCGTCTTGATCGCCATGCCTCCGCCGGCTCCGGTTCCAATCACAATCACGTCGAAGATCTGTTGGGGCATCGGGATTTAGAACTGCGGAGGGGGAAGGTGACGGTGCTCAGGATCGTCCTGGTGAGGACAGGCAGGCGATTCCGCGTAGAACCTCAAGCCGGGGAAGTCCAATTCCTTGAGACCGACCTCACTGGTGTAGAAGCCCATGACCGTATATTCGCGCATCAGAGTGAAGAAACTACGGCCGCGTTCCTCGCCCGGACGGAATTTCTTCCGGTAGGCGAGCGGCTCGAGGATAGAGATTTGCTCGGCGGAAGCGAGCTCGAGAAACGGCCTGCCCGCGAGCTTCTTGCAGTGGGCGTTCAGCCATTCGAAACCGGCGCGGAAATTCCGCTGCAGATCGGGGTCTCTCGATGTCATCACGTCGATGAATTCAGCCACGCCTGCCTCGGCCGCCCCGGGGGTATCGTCGGTGGGAATGATGATCGAGGCCAACCGCTCCAGCAAAGCGTACTCTGCGGCGTTAAAAAACAAGGGCTGATAGACAGCAGGCTGGATCTGAGCCAGCGAGCTCGGCAGGGAACAGCCCGCAAAACTCCACTTGGAGAAAGCGGGGAAGGTTGCGGCTGCCGCGGCCATCGAAAGCATCCGCAGGATTTCGCGCCGTTCAACATTTTGACCTGCCATTGGGCCTCTAACCCGCATTTCTCGCAGGTGGCAAAGAGCCAGCTTGCGAACGGAAGTATAGATCGGCCGTTTGCCAGGACACAGTGTAACCAGAGCTGGTTCGCATTTGCATTACATTTTCGCGTCTCGTCTTGCTGGGTCTCAAGGACTCGCCAGATCGGGAACTGGTTAGAATTCGGGCACCACCGCCTTGGCTTCTTCGAGAGTCATCCGCTGTCTGTGCCGGTAGGCAAGATTGGCCATGTGGACGGCAATCGCCGACCGGTAACCAATTTCTACGGGGGCATTCGGGGTCTTCCGCGTGCGCACGCAATCAATCCAGTTGCCCATGTGGTCCTGATCCTTGCTCTTGCCGACCAAAGCGGCTCCGCGCGGGCGATTGACCTTCTCCGGATAGTATCGAATCGACTCTCCCTCTTCGCCATTCACCATGTCGGATTCCGACCATCCATGTTCAATCGTCCCGTCGCTTCCCAGGATGTGTTCGCCCAAACCGTAGTGACGGTTGCTGAAGGTGGATTGCCAGGTCCAAATCAGGTCATTCGGAAACTCCAGCGTGACCGCAATCGTGTCGGGGACCTCGCGACCGTCTTTTTCCGAAAACACGCCGCCCGACATCGAAGCGGCGGCGGGAAGCGGCAACTCGAGGGCGCTCATGATCCATGCGATCTGATGTACCATGTTCTCGGTGACGTTGCCGCCGGAGAATTCCCAGAACAGGCGCCAGTTGATCAGGCGATACGGATCAAAGGGACGGTCGGGCCGGCCGTTCAGAAATGCGCTCCAGTTGACATTTTCCGCGGTGCAATCCGGGGGGACGCCACGTACCCACTGGCCTTGGCCGTGGGGGGTGTTGCGGCTCATCCAGGACACGACCTCCGTGACCTTCCCCACCAGTCCATCCTTGATCCATTGCTTGCCATCCGCCAAGGCTCCCGAACTCTCCCATTGCAATCCGATCTGCACCACGCGCCCGGATTGCCTGGCGGCCGCCAGACATTGGTCCGCTTCGGGAATCGACCAGGTCATCGTCTTTTCCGCGTACAGATCCTTGCCCGCTGCGAGCGTATCTTTGAAATGCCGGGCGTGGGTGTGCAGTGGGCTGGCAACGATCACCGCATCGAGATCTTTCATGTCGAGAAGCCGGCGATGATCGTCGAAGGTGAGCACGCCAGGCGCTATTTTTTTGGCCGCATCGAAACGGCCGCGATAAACATCGGCAATGGCCACTACCTGCACGTTGGGAACGGCTTTCACCTCGTCGAGCAAGTCCTGACCGCGATTGCCTGCGCCGATCATTCCGACCCGAACCCGGTCGTTCGCACCGAGCACGCGCGACGGCGGATAGGCCAGGAACGCGGCCGTCCCGAGTGCCGTCTGTTTCAGAAAATCCCGCCTCGTCTGGTTGATCATGATGGATCGTTGGTTACAACGCCCCTGCCTTTTCGAGCAAGCCCTTCATCCCCGACCAGCTCTGGCGTGAACAAGCTTCGGGTGTGCCGCCACCCTGCCAGTGGGTTTCAAGGCTCACGGCGAAGTGATAGCCATCGCGCTTGAGCGCCTCAAATTGTCCGAGCCAGTCGACGACCCCCGTTCCCATCGCCGCCCAGTCGTAATCCTTGCCCTGCTTCACCGTATCTTTGCAATGGCAGTGGCCAATCCGGTCCTGGGGCAGAAGATTGTAGCCATCGGGATAGGCCTTCTCACCGTTAGCCGCTGCGTTCCCCGGGTCCCAGTTCAGCATAAAGTGAGGAGACTCGATGGCATGCAAGACCTTGGCCGCCTCTGCGCCCGTAGCGGTATTGAGTCCCCCGTCATTTTCAAGCAGCAGGATGATTCCCCTGCCTCCAGCCTTGTCGGCGGCGTGGCGCAAGGTCTCATTGATTGCCTCGCGATGCGGCGCCGGATCGTCCAATCTCCAGAAATCGAAGCAGCGCACCCGATCGGTGGCGAAGGCTTTGGCCAGTTCGAGGCTGCGCTCGAGCACTTCATCCTGCTGATCAAAGCTGAAGCTGGCATGAAAATCATCGCCTTGGCGTTCCTTGGCCCGGGGATCGTCTTTCCACGCCACTTTAAACAGCGGGCTGGCGATATCGGTCACGCGCAAGTCATACTTCTTTAGAATGCGCTGCGCTTCAGCAATTTCTTTCGAGTCGAGATTCACGATGTTTTTTTGCCACATTCCGCGCAGTTCGATCCAGCCCATGCCGAATTCCTGAGCGGCAACTTCGCAGGATCGACCGAAATCCTGAGAGATCTCATCATTGATGACCGACACTCGAAAGGGTGAGTGTAGGACGGGGGCTTCCACCTTGCGGCCCTCGGCCGGGAGCGATGCGGCCAGAGCACTGCCCGCCGTCGCCGTCAAGCCGGCCAGAAAGTCCCGCCGCGAAATTTCGATGTTCGGCCTCAGATTCGACCTTCCACTCTTAGACCACCTGAGCCGCTTCCTTTTTCAGACTGATGGTGGCGTTCGTGATCAGCGGCTTCGCCCAGAAGCCGACGCTGAAGATAGCCGCAAAGGTGAGGTAGAGAAACGCCACACCGCCGCGCAGTCCCAGATGATCGCCGATCCGTCCGATAATCAGGGGTACAATCGCGCCCCCCATGATTCCCGTACTCAGAATGCCGGAGAAGGACCCGTGGTACTCCGCCACCGAATTCAGCGCGAGGGAAACGACAATGGGCCACATGATCGAGGCGAACAGCCCGATGGCAGGGAAGGCCAGCACGGACACGTTGCCTGGACCAAACAGAGCCGCGGACAAGCAAGCCAGCGCGCCCACTGAGGTTCCGATCAGCAGCTTGCGGCTGTCAAAGAACTTCAAGAGCAACATGCCGATGAGGCAGCCGATGGTGAGCAATCCCCAAAACCAGGAAACTACCGCTGCCCCCGTGGTGTGGGGATCGAAGCCGTGATACCGGGCGAGAAACTCCGACATCCAGTCGGCCGTTCCCTGTTCGCAGCCGACATAGGCGAACATCGCGACAAAATACAGCCAGACAACCGGTTTGCGGGCCAGGCTGCGATACATCTCGAGAGAACCGGGGCGCTCTTCCTCGGTGTGCTCGACCTTGGGAAACCGGGTGAAGGCCAGAATCACGACCATGAGAAAGGCAAAAACCGTGAAAATCCAGTAGACGGATGCCCACGGCAGACCCGCGGGAGTCAGACCGCCCAGAACGTGGAGCAGGAGATTCGTACGGGGCGGAGGTGAGCCGAGATTCAGCACCAGATAGGAATAAATCCGCGGACTGAGAAACGACGCGCTGCAGAAGATGAACTGAGCAAAGGCCGAGTTAAAAGCGTAGTTCTCTTCTCCGCCGGAGACGCGCAATAAAGGATTGATCGCGACCTGCAAGACCGCCATCCCAGTCCCGATCACGAAATACGACACCATGGCGACGCGATACTGAGGAAACAAGGCGAAGCTCAGGGAGCCTAAGGTGCCGGCGAGAAAGGCCACGATCATCACCGGCTTCTCCGTGAAGCGCTCCACCAGAAAACCAGCCGGAATCGACATGACACCGTAGGCAATGAAGAATGCGAAGGCCAATAGGCCGGCTGCCGTCAAGCTGACGTGAAAGCTGCTGATGATGTCCGGCACGATGGGGCCAAGAATGTTGGTCAGCAGTGACATCACGAAGAAGGTCAGGAAGACCAAAGCGACCATCTGGCGATTTCTGGCCATAGCTTGGAGAGGCACTCCGTGGGCACCTCGGGTTGACCAATCACGAACCGTTTTCAGAACCGTGGCGCGCTCCAAGCCTCAGGAGCACGCGACTTCTTGCCGCCCGAACCGGTGGTGCCAGACTCTGGCTGCGCCGATCAGATTCGCGTTCTCTCCGAGCGACGCCAGCACCAGTTCCGTCTTTTCGAACGGGACGAAGCGGCAACCCTGGCGAATCACGCCGCGGATTCTCTCGAGAAAAAGATCCGCACTCTTCATCAGGCTGCCACCGAGCACGATGGCGTCCGGCGTAAACAGGTTGATCAGATTGGCCAGACCCAGGCCTAAATAGTACGCCTCCCGGTCCACGGCCCGGCAAGCCAACCGATCTCCCTGCCGTGCCAGTTGGCAGATACGCTTGGCCGTTGGATTGTCGCCAGACCCGGAATCCGCGGACCGCTCGCTCTCGAACCAGGCGGCCATGGCCGGACCGGTTGCCAGCGCCTCCCAGCAGCCACGGAAACCACAAGAACAGGGGGGCCCGGCGGGGTCAATCACATGATGGCCAACTTCCGGGTGAGCCCCGTCCACCCCACGGTAAAGTTGGCCGTTCAAAATGATGCCCCCGCCGATGCCGGTCCCGATGGTGACGTACACCAGTTTCGACCGGTTCTTTCCCGCGCCCCAACCTGCTTCGCCGAGAGCACCGGCGTCGCCGTCGTTCTCGAGAGCGACTCGTACCCCGAAAATCTCAGCCAGCTGGCGTACCGGATTTCTTCCCCGCCAGTGGGGAAGAAAGTCGACGTCGCCAAATTCGCCAGTGACTGGGTTGACAGGACCGGTCGAGCCTATGCCAATGCCCTCTATCTTTTGGCCGGCATCCTCGAACGTCTTTCGCAGCATGTCGACCACAACTTGGATCTCGTCCGCGTAGCTGCGGTGTGCGTCGGTGGGTGCTTCCATCCGCGACAGCACTTTGCCGTCACCATCGACTACGCCTACGGCGATCTTCGTTCCTCCAATGTCAACTGCCCCGATCATAGTTCCCCTTGGCCCAAGCCGCTGAGTCATCGATAGTGTTAGAACGCAACCCTGATGGCAAACTGACCCACACGACCCAAGTGCGCCTGGCTAGGGTAAAGGAAGTTACTGGGGCCTAGGTACTGGTTTATCATGCTCCACTGCGGATGGTTGAAGATATTGAAGGCTTCCGCCCGGAATTGGACCGTGACCTTCTCCGTCGCCTGAAAAACCTTATACACAGCCATATCGAAGTTGGTGCGATGAGGTATGTTGAGGCTGTTGCGGTCCGAATCGCCGAAAGTCAGTCCCTGGGTTTGAGTGTAGGCATTGGGATTGAATAGCAGCGGTCCCTTTTGCGCCGGGCTTCGGGGGGGAATGTTAGTGAAAGGATTCCCGATAATATCAGCAAACGATCCGTTCGCGACGACACCGTCGGCTACGCCAGCGCTATCGGGATATGCCCCGTTTTCTACCGAGAACGGCGTCCCGCTTTGCGAAGTCATGATGCCGGCGTACGACCATCCGCCAAAAAACGCGTGCATCAGTTTGCTGTTGTTCACTGACGGCAGTTCATAAACCCAAGCCACAGTCAGAATGTGTCGCTGGTCATAGTTGGAGCTGGCGTAGTTCTTGTGCACGTCATAGGAGTCGACAAAGTTGGTGTCCGCATTGTCGGAAGAATCGTCGAGCGAGTGGCTATACGTGTATGCCCCTTCGAGCGTGAGCTTGCCGCTGGTCTTGCGCACCGAAATCTGCAGAGCGTTGTAGTTTGAGTTCGCCGTCGGGTCAAAGCGCTCGATAGATCCAACGCTGTAATAGGGCCGGAAAGGATCGGGATCGTTGCCGCACGCGACGGTAAGGTTGATCGCCGGCTGGCCTGTGATCAGGTTCCCATTCACCACGAAAGTCGGATCGAGGAAGCTACCGCCCTGGGTGTTGCAGACACCGACGCTGATGGGCTGACCAGGGTGGAAAGGATTTTCTGAAGCTGGGGTGGAATGCAACTGGTTGAGTTCGTGCTGCAGCGTGAGATGGGTGCCTTTCGCGCCCACGTAGGAAATCGTGGCGACGGTATTGTGGATCAGCTGGCGCTGTACGTCGAGGTGCCATTGTTGAACATAGGGCCACATCTCCCGGTTGGGAATCGATACCTCCGATTGCGGGAACAGCAGTCCGAGTCCGCCGATATTGGTATAGCCGACGACATTGTATTGGGTGGGGGTTACCACGGCGGGGGGCGAATTCTCCTCGTTCTCTGCGTTGACCTCCATGCCATTGGTGTGCTCGTAGAAAACTCCATAGGCTGCCCGAAGAGACATTTTCCCGCTGCCCGTCAGATCCCAGGCAAACCCCACGCGCGGCGCATAGTTGAACAAGTGTCCCTCGAGGCAGCCACGCGGCACACCATTCACCCCGCACTGCACGATGCCATCGTAGGGATTCTTGCCCGGTTCAGGAATGAGCGCTCCTTGCTGACCGGTGACGTTTCCTGTCACGTCAATTTGTGGCGCCGTCGCGGGGCTGTAAGCCTCCGGATCCCAGTTCCCGACCAGGTGGTTCTTTTCCCACCAGGTGCCAAACAGACTGAGCCGGAATCCCAGATTCAGCGTGAGCCTTTTCGTGACGTGGAAATCATCCTGGATATAGGGCTCGAATATTTTGTAGTTAAAGTGATATTTCGGCTGGGCGTTCGACTGGCTGTAGTTGGCGATGTTGCCCATCAGAAAATCGGCAAAGCCGTTTCCGGTAGAAACGGCCGAGGTGCTGTCGAACGTCAGATCGCCCTCGAGGTCGGTATAGGCCAACTCGTTTTTTTCCGCGTCTTCAAAATATCCGCCCATCTCCAGGTGGTGCTTCCCCAGGCTTTTCGAGAGGTTGTCGTGAATGGTGTACGTGGGGTTCGAGTTCTCCCACGGGAAGGCGGTCGGTCCTTCGAAGAATCCTCCTCCGTACGCCCCGTTTGTGTTGATCTGGATGTCAGGCAGCTTGCCTCCAAAGTTAGGAAACAACCCCGTCATGGTGAAATTCGGGCCCCGCGTCCACACCCCGGGGTTGGTGTTGTTTTGGTTAATGTGGTCGGTGGTATAGCCGGCTACAAACTCGTTGAGCAACGTGGGCGAGAGGTTGGCCGTCAACTTGGCGACTAAGCCTACTCCCGGACCTTGGAAGTGGGTACCAATGGTGGGGAAGTTTGCGGTTCCCCACGTTACCTCGGCGTTGGTTGTCTCCCAGGAATCGTGAATGGCGCGAAACGTCGCCCGCAGCTTGGGGTTGATGTCGTGGTCGATACGGATCAGTTCCTCCCGCCAGGTCGTGGGTTGGGGAACGGAAGCCGCGAAGTAGGAATTCGCTCCCGAGCCGTAGTTGGGCGCAGGAATCATGTTCATGAGAATCTTGGCGTTCGGATCGATATAGGGAATCTGGTTATTGGGGAATGAATTTCCAGTATTCGGGTCGTAGGGGCAATCGGTTGGATTCGGGATGTTGCACTGGTCGGTGAAATTGCCGGCGCGGTTGGCGACCGAAGGCACGGGGCTGAAGAAAGTGTAGGGAACATCCTCGCGGCGGAATTCCTGCGACCAGAAAAAGAAGGTGTGGTTCTTCCAAATTGGCCCACCTATGGTGTACCCGAAGTCATTTTTCTTGTAGGAAGCTTTCTCGGTTCCAGGAATGTCGAAGTAGTTATGCGCGTTCAGCATCTCGTTGCGCCAAAACTCGTACGCCGAACCGTGGAACTGGTTCGTCCCAGACTTGGTTTCGACCTCCACCGTGCCCGATCCGTTCCGGCCATACTGCGCCCCGTAGTTGGAGGTCAGAACCTCGACCTCTTGGATGGCGTCGACGCTCGGATAGAGATTCAGCGAGAAGTTGCTACCGTTGTCCAGGTCACTGCCGCCGTCGATTTCCCAGTTGTTGTACTCCTCGCGTCCGCCGTTAACACTGTACAAAACGTTGCCCTGGGCGCCCACAACCCCCTCATCCTGCCCGGTCTGATTACTCACCCCCGGCACCAGGGTGATCAATTGCGTGAAGTTGCGGCCGTTTAAGGGCAGTTGGACGGTTTCGTTGCCGGTAATGGTTCCACCTAAGGTCGAGGACTGCGTGTCCACTTGCGCAAGGTTCTCGCCTTGTACGGTAATCTCGCTATTTACGCTGCCCACTTGCAAGGTGACATCGATGCGGGCATTCTGGGCCACGCGCAGGATAACGCCCTCTGCCTTGTGGGTGCGGAATCCCTGCGCGGTTACCGTGATATCGTAACTTCCTGGCGGCATGGCGGCGGCCAGGTATTCCCCAGCCGAGTTGGTCAGCTGTTTGCGCATGATTCCCGTGGCCACATTCTTGAGGACCACACTCGCTCCCGCCACCACTGCTCCAGAGGCGTCACGAACCGTCCCCGTCAAAGACGCGGTATCCTGTGCGGCAAGACCTGGAGCTAGAATCGAGACTCCGATCCACAGCCAAAACAACCTCGGAATTGAGCTCCTCATCTGCCTATCCCCTCGGCGGCAGAGTCGGGGCGCCGCCGGCACTTCGCCCTGTCCTAGCTCTTGATGGTCTTCGTGGCTTCGTCCCACCACACCGCCTTTTGGCGAAAGTACGATTCATTTGCCATGTGGCAAGCCAAAGCCGCGTGGTGACCGAACACCGCATCCTCCACCACGGGATTGCGCGACTTCACCGCCTGGAAGAATGTCCAGAGATGCGGCTTCATGTCGTCGTAGTCGGGCCCGCGGAACGATATCGATTCCGGCATGGGCTCGTGGCCGAGCTTGGGATCATTTTCCTCGTGCCACTTCTTTTCATAGGCATTGCGCATCTCCCGCGGAAATCCGGAATCGTAGTAGCTGGGCGCGGAATCCTTGCCCGTCTGCGGCGTGTAGCTGAGCCCGAACTCGGTCACTTCGAGGATGCCTTTCGATCCTTGAAAGCGGTACGTCTCCGGCATTTCGGTGCCCTGATTGAGCCGCATGTAGACCGGAAGCTGACCGTAGTAATAAATCGTCGCCTGCACATCGGGCATGTTCCGGCCATCTTTCCATCGCAGGATGCCGCCGACGGACATAGCCTGTTTGGGCGGCTCATTGATGCCCAGCATGAACATCATGCCGCTGATCAAATGCACCAGAAGGTCTCCCGCGAGGCCCGTGCCATATTCCTTCCAGCAGCGCCAGCGGGCAAAGGAATAGGGATCGAACGGCTTTTTGGGCGCCGTGCCCTGCCAGGTGTCCCAATCCAGATTCTGGGGAGAAAGATCGGGAGGTGGCGGGTACTCCCAGGCGCCAGTCGGATCGTTGCGACCGAGCCATCCTTCCACCAGAACCACGTCACCGATCGTCCCCTGCGCGATCAGCTCTTTGGCCTTCTTGCAAATCAGCGAACTGACGCGTTGCGAACCGATCTGCACAATCCGTTTCGTCTTCTGTGCGGCGTCGACCATCGCCACTCCATCGGCCGCGGTATGCGACATGGGTTTCTCGCAGTAAATGTCCTTGCCCGCGTTCACAGCATCGACCACAACCTGCTTGTGCCAGTGGTCGGGTACGGCGGCGACGATGCAATCGATCTCCTTATTCGCAAGCACTTCCTGATAACGGCGGGTCACCGGCAAATCCGGCTTGGCGGTAATCTCCCTCGCAAGCGTGTGCCGCCCATCGTAAAGGTCGCAGGCGACCACGCACTCGATGCCCGGCAATTCGATGGACTCGGCCAGCAGTCCTGATCCCTGCATACCGACCCCAATCATTCCGAAACGCACGCGGTCGCTCGGAGCCGGGGCTTGGGCAGCCCAGAGTGGCTCCGGTTCGAGCAGCAAAGTTCGGCTCGCCCAAGATGCGCTCGCAGCTGCGGCGCCAAGTCCGAGAAACTCACGACGCGAGTATTTGCTCATGTGCTTGATCTCCACTCACTGTGTATCTTCGATTACTCATTCCGTTCCTTGGCTACCACTTCCTTCAAGCGAAACCAAATACCCTTGGCGAGTCCTTCGTCCGGCCCAGTTGACCCTCGTTTG
>Ga0187783_10001864_pt1 | contig 15603 bp, 12 predicted proteins | sample 1015_SJ02_MP02_2_FD_132471 | JGI IMG/M metagenome (GOLD analysis project Ga0187783, IMG submission 132471) | Tropical peat soil microbial communities from peatlands in Department of Meta, Colombia - 1015_SJ02_MP02_20_MG | ecosystem: Environmental > Terrestrial > Soil > Wetlands > Peat | place... | reverse complement strand
GGGGCGGGGCTGTGATCTGGTTGAAGATTGTCTGGGGAAGGGAGCGCGCTCGCTTATGAGGCGGTTTGTGGGCTTGCTGTTTCTCTGTGCCACGCCACTCTACTCGCAGACGAACACTGGGGAATTGCGGTTAAAGGTTACCGACCCATCCGGCCTTCCGGTCAAGGCCACCGTTCACCTCGTCAGCGAAGCAAACGAGTATCGGCATTCGCTGGAAACGAACGATCAAGGTGGCCTCGACCTGCAGCGCTTACCGTTCGGCATTTATCAGCTGGAGATTGATCAGCCGGAATTTGCACCGAGTTCGGATAGCGTCGAAATTCGCTCATCCATACCGCTCGATTATACGATTCAACTCAAGATTCCACCGGTCAATGAATCGGTGAGCGTCAGAACCGGGAACACGTTGATCGATCCCGACGAGGCTGGCTCGGTCAATCAGATCGGTTCAAGCTTCATCGAAAACCGGGTTGGCTCAATTCCCGGCCGATCCATTCAGGACCTTGTTAACTCGCAACCCGGCTGGCTGTACGAAGGCAACGCGGTCCTGCACCCACGAGGCTCCGAGTATCAAACCCAATTCGTTGTGGATGGGATTCCCCTCACGGACAACCGCTCGCCAAGTTTCGGGCCGGAGATTGAGGCCGACGACGTGCAGTCGATGTCTATATATACGGGAGGCATACCCGCCGAGTACGGCCGCAAGATGGGCGGCGTCGTCGAGGTCAACACGTTAGAGGACTCACAGCAGGGTTTCCACGGGCAAGCCGTGCTCTCGGGAGGCAGCTTTGACACGGCGGGCGCCTTCGCCGAAGGCGGGTATGCCTGGGGGCAGAACACACTGGGAGTCAGCGCCAGCGGCGATATGACTGCGCACTATCTGAATCCTGTGGTCGTCCAAAACTACACGAACCGCGGCACCATCGGCGACTTCTCGGTTCATTACCAGCGCGACTTGACGCAGAAGGATCGACTAAGCTTCATCGTGCGGCACGAGCTTTCGCGCTACGAACTGCCGAACGAGCAGGTACAGGAAGCCGCCGGGCAGCTCCTGACGGCCGACAACTTCGAAACGATGGGCATTATTTCCTATCAGCATACGTTTTCGCCCAACGTCGTTGCCGACCTGCGCGGCATGGTTCGCGACAATGCGAACGATTTCTATTCCAATGCGGTAGCGACCCCTATCTACATCCTGCAGCACAATTGGTTTCGCGAGGGCTACTTCAAAGGCGGCGTCACCGTGAGCCGCGGCCGCCACGAAATCAAGGCCGGCGTGGAATCGGACAATCTCTTCCTGAACGAAAACTTTCACTACGTAATCCCCAACGTCGAAACGCAGCTCGCCTACTTCGATTCGAGCACGCCGCTCACCTTCAGCTTCATGGCCGATCGCCCGGACCTCGAACAGGCCGCCTACGTGCAGGATCTGGTCCGTATGGGCAATTGGACGATCAATGCCGGCCTGCGCTGGGATCACTATCAGCTCATCTTGAATAATCAGGCTCTCAGCCCCCGCTTTTCGATTGCCCGCTATTTCCGAAGCGCAGACCTGGTTGTGCATTTCTCCTATGACCGCGTCTTCCAGACTCCTTCGTTTGAGAACATTTTGCTCTCGAGCTCCACGGCGGCGGCTGGCTTGGACACGATTTCGCTTCAGTTGCCGGTCAGGCCGTCTGTCGGCAACTACTACGAGGTGGGATTCACGAAGGTTTTCTGGAAGCAGTTCAAGCTCGACGGCAATTACTATCGCCGGCTGGTCAACAATTATGCCGATGACGACCAGATCGACAACACGACGATCAGCTATCCGATCGCCTTTCAAAAAGCGATCATTTACGGTGCGGAAGCGAGAATTGATCTGCCTCCGACCCATGGTTTTACCGGATTCGTCAGCTACTCCTACCAGGTCGGCAATGCGTGGTTCCCCGTGACGGGCGGGCTGTTCCTCGGCGACGACGCGATCATTCCCACCTCGGGTCATCTTCCGGATTCGCAGGACCAGCGCAATTTTGTTCGCGGCCGCGTGCGCTATCAGATCGTCCCGCGCCTCTGGATTGCCGGCGGCGTTCAATTTGACTCCGGCCTGCCCTTCGACTTTCAGTGCCCCGACGACGAGGCTCTTGAAGAGTGCATCGAAGGAGAAGCCGCCATATACGGCCAGAATGTCGTGAACCGCCTGAATTTCAATCGGGACCGCATCCTGCCGTCTCTCCAGGTCAGCGCTTCCCTTGGCGCAGACGTTTACAAGTCCGAGCGCCTGAACGTGCGGTTTCAGGTTGACGCCGAGAATCTCACAAACGTCGTCGAGGTGATCGACTTCGGCGGCCTTTTCTCCGGCAATGCGATTGGTCCGTCTCGCAGCTTCGCTCTGCGACTGACGACTAGCTTCTAGGAGGAGTCTTGCAAGAGAGCTACACCCGAGCACCCGCCGTTCTAGCGCCGGCCACGAAGACGCCGATTCCTTCTTCCGAGCTTTTCATAATACCTTCGACCGCAGAACAATCGATCGTACGTGAGACCGAATCAAACTTGATTTGACAGCCTCTGTGCCGCTCGATAGTGTATTGTTCAGGAAGGAACGTGTGCGCTCATTTAGGGGCAAGAACGAAAACGGAGTCCGAACGTGGGTGCCCTGGAGCTGGTTAGACTCCTCGACTTGATGGCGCGTGGTCAAGGCCGGCCCGACGTTCGCGTCGCGCTGATCGACGGACCTGTAGTCTTGGACCATCCCGACCTTGCTCGGTCAATTATTCGAGAGATTCCGGGAAAGCTCAAGGGCGCGTGCACGCGCGCCGGCACCATCGCTTGCGCACACGGCACCTTCGTGGCCGGTATCCTTGCAGCCCGGAGAGGTTCCGGGGCACCGGCGATTTGCCCCGGATGCACGCTGCTCCTTCGCCCCATTTTTGCGGAAGCCCTGAACGGCAACGGAGACGTCCCGAGCGCCACGCCCGAAGATCTTGCCGAGGCGATTGTCGACAGCGTCGAGGCAGGCGCCAACGTCATCAACTTGAGCGCCGCCCTGGTTCAACCATCACTCAAGGGCGAGGGCAAGCTGAAACAGGCCCTGGACTACACCGCCCAACGCGGGGCCATTATCGTGGCCGCGGCCGGCAATCAGGGCACGGTGGGAAGCTCCGCCATCACGCGGCACGCCTGGGTGATTCCCGTGGCGGCTTGCAATCTTCAAGGCCAACCGCTCAGCGAATCGAATCTCGGAAGCTCAATCGGCAGGCGGGGTCTGAGCGCTCCCGGCGAACAGATCACCAGCCTGGGCGCGAACGGCAAGCCGCAGGTGTTCGGCGGCACGAGCGCGGCGGCACCCTTCGTGACAGGCGCGATCGCGCTGCTCTGGTCGGAGTTTCCAGCCGCCAGCGGGGTCGAGATCAGATGGGCTGTAACGCAAGGTGGGCGCAGGCGCGCAGCCATCAATCCGCCTTTGCTGGATGCCTGGGGGGCGTATGACGTCATAGCCTCGGCCCGCAACCGTAGAAAGGTGTCATGAAGCGCAAGAAAGCAACCAAGGACCACAGGGAGGAACCGCGACCTCAGCCTCATCGTGTTCGGCTTCCAGGATTCCTCATCGAGGAAGAGATAGGCCTGGGCGACGCTATCAAGCGCGTCACCTACGCCATGGGGTTCAAGCACTGCCAGGGCTGTGAGAAGCGTGCCGCCACGCTGAACCGATGGATGCGTTTTTCGCGATAAGCGCTGAACCAGGCAAGCCAATTCCTTAAGGAGGCGAAATTTCATGGAGCAAACAGAAGTGAAAGACGCTTTGACGCCCACATCCGTCGGAGGAAATGACGCCCCCGCGCTGGAGATCTCTCCCGCCGGAGCCGGGGGCACGGTGGCGCCTCAGGGTTGTCCCACCTGCGGAACATTATCAGCCGGAGTTGCCGTTCCGGCCCTACCGGCCGCTAACAGCAGGGCCCCAAGCTACGTTTACGCCATTGGCAGAATCGAGGCCCGCTTTCCGAAGATTTCGGTCGAAAAGGAGTTTGCCCAAGCTGTCGGGCGAGACAAGACCGAGGGGCTCACAGACCGCCAGACGCTTCACGCCGTACTCTCCAAGCCCGATAACCGGTATCTGGTCCGCCAACTGTGCTGGGTGATGACCGTCGAGGGCCTGGAGACTTACATCCTGGTTCCCCGCGACCCGACAGACATCAGCCTGCTCGTCGAAGCATTGCGTCCCACGCCTCAACCCGGGGACGTCGACGTCGCCATCGGGTTTCGAGGACCCATCGCCCCGCCGGACATGTGCAACGGGCTGCAAGTGCCCATTGTGGCCTTCGATAAAATATATTCCTTCGACCGCGAGTCCCTGATCAAAGCCATTCCCGCACGCGAAAAAGCGTCCGCTAAAGAACTCGCTTCGTCTGCCGAGGAGCTTTTCGACCGGATCATGCAGATGACCGACAACGCCGGATCGACCGACCAACACCGTGCCTTGAATTACCTGGCTGTTCGCTACTCCCGCATCTATGAGGCGGCTCATGAAGCCTTTGCGCGCAACGAATCCTTGACCGCAGTTGAGGTTCGCCCTTCGCCCTTGAGCGGCACCCGAAACGTGGTCGAAGTCATCTTTTCCTTTACTCATCGCTCGACTGACGTGGTTGCGAAACAGTTCGTCCGCGTGGACGTAACGGATGAGTTTCCCTTTCTGGTCACCAAGCTGTCGCCGTATTACGACCGCTAAAGAAACGTGACCCAGGGCCCAGCAGTTTTTCAAGTGATTTCGCTCAAAGCAACTGGAAAGGCCATGCGGCTCGACGTTGACCGCTAAGAAGCTCGCTTAGTTCCGTTCGTCGTTTTCTGAAAGGAGTGTCCCGTGAACATACCAGAGAAGACTCGATTGCCGGGGTTTACGGCAGAATCGTCCGTGGTGAGCTCCAATCCATTTCGTGCCCGCAATTCCTATTCACTTTACTTGGGAGGGGGAGTTGTCTCTGCTGGATCAGATGTAACGTGCAATTGCGGATGCCCATGCTCAGGAGTCACGGGAGGCGGCGGCGGTACAGGAGGCACATCAAACTCAGGGGTATGCCAGTGCTCCAGCGTCCTGGGCATTGGTTGCTCGGTGTCGGGCAATAGTTGCAACCCCGGATTCGTTCCTCAATGCAATTGTGGTGTGGTCGGGAATTCCTGTCAGTGCGTGGCGGGCACCTGACTCTGCGTTCCTCGATTTGCGGGCATCGGTAGTCAGAGGAGACACAGACGGCGTCGCGTTCGCGCCGTTAGGAGTAGAGGGTCGAACGGGAAGCGCGCTTCCTGGGGATGTTCTTCGCGTTTTCAAACCCGGAATGCGACTGGCTATCGCGCTCGATTTGCCAGACGAACGGCAAAACCAAACCCCGTTCCAGCGATCCCGTACAGCAGGAAGTTCCCTCCGAGTTCGATCACGCCGAAGAGTACCTTGTCGGAAAATCTGGAAGGGTCTGCGAGCCCGATGATTGAAGGCGGCCAAAGCACAAAAAGGAGCCTCGGGTTTAGTGCTCGATCAAGCACCCAAAGGCAACTACTGTGTTGGTTGTCCCTTTTTCAATGACCCTCACGGAGTACCCCACTCATATTCGCTTGTCGCCGGGCCAAACCGGATTGCTTGAGACTAGCGAACTTCAGCCCGAACAGATCACAGCTGTAAGGAAACAATACCTAAAGCCGAACGCCGGAACGAGAAGCCAAGCGGAAAGCTTAATCCGACTTATCGCAAAAAATGTCGTGTTCGCGTTGGGCATCCAACCCAGAGATATTCAATAGGAAAATGAGTCCGGATGGGTATTTCAAACGGAACCGCGAAGCGTGCGCGGAGTAAGCTAGCTCGCTCCTCGGACTGCTCCACCCTCAACCTGTCCCTGTTATCGAAGTTTTCTCGGCAGGCACGTAGACCGTCTTCGTCTGCGACTTCTCGAGAAGGACATCCGTTTGCGAGGATGGTTCCGCTGGCATACGAGCGAGAACAAAATGGTGGGACACATCGGACCGGCGACTTCCCGTTTATAGACCCTGAATCACGTCCCGATCTGGACCGAGGGATGCACTCGTCACTGAGCGGCAATCACAGTGGTAGGCGATTCCCGCCCCATGTCACAAAGCATGCTTGCCTGGGCTTTCATGTCCGGGCAGCAGAGATACCGCTTCATGAAAAAACTGCCGCCCCGTGAAGACGATCTAGAAAGTGTCGGCGCATCAAATTGCTTGGGTCGGATCCTGCCACGGTGAAGGCCACGCTTGCCCGGCCCATACCCCAAATCGTGCTCAAGTCCACAGCAAAGCCGAATGGGCGCAAGGTCTATCAAGTCACAACCAAGCTGAAGCTCTTGTTCAGGGGAGAGCTAAGAACCGGAACACAAAGCAACTAATGGGGCAAATCGAGTACGCGAGCGATGCTCCATGAGCCGTCCGTCTGCCGGGCAAATATCACCACAGCCCTGGAATGCGCAAAGATCGGCACGCCGGCTCGGATTGGTGTCAGAATGCTTTCCGCGTCGCTGATTTCGACCGCCTATCTGTCACTAACAGCAACTTCAGCCAGTGAAATCTTCTGTTCAATGTCAAATAATCCAAAGCGTTTCAACAGCTTCGCTTTGACCTCTTTGATGCCGGATGCACATCGACCCTTTCCATCAACAATTACGACATCCTCGGTCATCAGCGCCAGTAGGCGATCGACGTCACTGGCTTTGACACCCGCAACCCAGGCTTCCCGTATGGCGGCGATCTTAAGACCATCAGAGTCTAGTTCCATCCTCGGTGTGCCGCTCATTTCGCCTCCGCTACGAAATGATAGTTTCTCGGTTCGGGTCAGCAGGATACTGGCAAATCTGCAAGCTATCGGGCTGGACAGAGGAACGGTGTTGACCTCGAGAATCCGTTGATCCCGGAACCTTCCTGCGGACCCCGGAAACTAGTTGTCTGGCAGCGGCGTCTCCGGTCCAGTTGCTGCTTTCCGGGAAGGAAGTCGGATAACTCGTTGTCCGTCCGTCGCGTCAGGTTGGAGCGGAGGTTCTCAGCGGACTAAATCGTTAGCTCTTAGGCGAAGGTGTGGTGGCGTATACCCCCGAGGAATTTGTGAGGCAGCCCCGCGCAGCTCGCCCCGCGAAGAACGATATGGGATCGCTGCTACAGCGGAGGGAAATGCTAGACATCGAGGTCGCGAATCCTACCAGGGCAATCGCTCAGCACGGCCTCGATTTTCGGTTTCTCGTCGCCGCGCGACCAGAATTCGAGCAGCAGCGTACATTTCGCCCTAGCGTAGCATAGCGCTGCGGTCACTCCGGTGCGGCGAGTAAGGCTAACGCTAGCCTTACTCGCCGTGAAGCACCGCGGGCGAAGGACCTTTTACCCATGCTGTGAACGAGCAAGCTTCATTTCGCTCAATGAAGCGCCTGCCGAATTGCAGCCACAGCGTCTCCTCGGACCGGTTGACTGCTTCCCGTGTGCCGATCTCGCCGTCCATCGAGCAAGCGGCTACGTTCAAGATGGACTAGCCGCTCACCCTCGCCGCGGCGATTTTGGTTTCAATGACATTGCGGATCAGGCGTTTCGTCCGTTCGACCATGGCTAGAGTGTCCCCAAGACAGCTTTCGAGCAGAACGCCCACACCGTAATTGCCCGTAATATCGGCTGCCGCCACAAGCGTAACGTATTCGGCGATTCGGAGGTGGATCAGGTGACTCGCCTTTGCCAGGACAAATAGCCGCTTTGCCTCAGACGATTGGATCTCGGCGAGTTCTCTGCGGAAATCCTCAACGAAAACATCATGAAGTCGTCCGTCCAGTTTTATCGGTTTCTCTCCCAGCAACCGGAAGGCCTCATCCAGCTTTTCGATGGTTTTCTCCGAAGCGAAAGCGCGCGCCTGGAGAGCTTCCTTTATCTCTTGGTTCTGTGCGATTTCGCTCAGCTCGCGAAGAATGCCCGCAGTCCGATCGGTGCCCTGTCGGACGTGGGAGAGCATAAGCAGAAAGAACTCCCTCGGATTCTTGACTGGCATAATAGATGTTCTCCTTTTTGTTGATTGTTTCAGAACGACGTGCCAGGGGGAACTACTACGGCTTGGCGCGGATCGGCACCACTGTCAGAATTGACAGGTGGCTTGGTCGTGGAGAAAAGAAACCCTTGCGGCTGCCTCGGAAAGGAAGACGGTGCACGAGCACGATGTGTGGCTACACTCTCGTGACCCCGGCGGGGGCACTCGAATTCAGCTTTTGTACACCAGGCGCGCACGGTCGATCTGGGCGTTGATCTCTCCGCCAATCAGGAAAGCCAAGCCGGCTGCATAAAGCCAAAGCAGCAGGATCATAACCGCGCCAAGTGACCCATAGTAGATGCTGTAGTGGTTAGAAAAACCGAGATATATCTTGAAAACAGCGGACGCTGTCAGCCATATGATGGCACCAAAGGCTGAACCGGGAGTAATCCAGTGCCAGTGACGTTCCTTCCAATGCGGCCCCGCCAAACAGATCAAAGAATATGACACGATTAGGAAGAACGCAGCGGCAGGCCATTGAATGATCGCGATCACGTACGACCTGAACGGGAATATCACTTTCGAGGCAACTGGCGAAATCAAGGCGGAACGCATTACCGTGGATTGACGGCTGGCGGACCGCGCGGCGCCACCTCTCTGTCCCGCGCGGTCCGGCTTTTCCGGCCTTTTTTGCGCAGCGAAGTCGGATCTAGGCTCGCCCCACCCTGGGTCCATGAAGTTAAGGAACTCTTGGTTTAACAAACTGCCGCTCCTTAGGACCTCACGAACGGACAGGCCTCCGAAACGAACCGCCGAGTCAATGGATGTATAGTCGGCCATTTCGGAAACTGACCAAGCAAACGTGATCGCTCGCACTGCCTGAGCGTATCCTAAACGTTCATCTGAAAGCCCTGCTAAGTCCCGCGGATTGGCAGGGCTTTTTTGTTGTCCGAAGCGTATCTTAAACGAACCTTTTTGACGCACGACGAGGCGGAACGCTGTGTCGGCGCGTCTGAGAGGTTTCCAAAATTTGGGAAAGGGATTTCGGAATTACTTAGCAGTCGACGGAGACACAGGTGACGACCAATGGGCGTTGCGGAATTGCCAGCGTCCGTCTCGATATTCAGCGAGTCCGGTGAAGAACCCGGTCGCCTCGACAGTGTGCCCGGCAGCATCCGTAAGGGTTTCGTGCCAGGGAGCCGCAACCACTGCAAGCTCGGGCGTGAGAGGATCAACACGCAGATCGTCGCCCCATTTCAACTGGATGTGCTTGATGGTGAGGGCAACGCTCTGGATTCCTGCTTTTGCGGCTGCGCCACTCGGAAACGCCAACTGTCCGTTGACGGCCATGAAGAACGCGGGGCTGTTCTCGAAGTGCTTATTCCAGGCGAGAGGGCCTTGTTGCGTGACATCATGGGCCACAGTGGCCGTGAAGGCTCGCACGCCATCCTCGATAGCTGACGCACGGACAGCCGTTAGGGATTGAGACTCGATCGACCCCGTATTGCGAGCGTTGCAGCCGGCGAAGACGGCAATCAGCAAGAGAGCACAGGCCAAACGCATCATGGGAATCCACCTCGCCCGAATGTCCGCTGCGATTTACGTGATTCTACCACCGGTTGGAGGTGCTCAACTCAAGGGTAACGAACCTGGGCGCGGGCCCGTGTTACGTCAACGGCTCGAACTCTGGAAGCATTACGCCCAGTGGAACCTTTGCCCCAGATTCAACGTTTCAGCATTCAAGGAGATCTCCGCTTGCATCGATTCTTGCACGTTCCAGCTCTCTCGTTCGTGGTGTTCGCAGCTTCGGCCGTCGCGCAGCAACCCGCAATTACTCGCCTTGATGGGGGTAACCTTGCGTCCGCGCAGATCGATTCGACCGCGAACCGACTGATTCAGGCCGCGCATGTCACCGGCGTCGGCCTGGCGCTGTTCCATCACGACAAGGTCGTCTACCTCAAGGCCTACGGCTTGCGCGACGCCGAAAAGAATCTCCCCCTCACGCCTGACTCGGTGATGACCGCTGCCTCGCTCACCAAGCCAGCCTTCGCAACGGTCGTCATGCTGCTCGTCCAGCGTGGCGTACTTGACCTCGACAAGCCGATCGAGCAGTACCTCGGCAAGCCACTGGGCGACTTCGCCCCTTACGCCGACGTCAAAGGCGATCCGCGCACAGCCAAACTCACGCTGCGCATCCTGCTCGATCATACAAGCGGCTTCGCCAACTTCCGCGGTCTAGAGGCCGACCGCAAGCTGCGCATCCATTTCGAGCCCGGCACTCGCTATGCGTACTCCGGCGAGGGCATCAACCTAGCCCAGTTTGTCGTCGAGAAGGTCACAGGCAAATCTGTCGCCGTGCTCATGCAGGAAGATCTCTATGGGCCGCTTGAGATGACGCGTTCCAGCATGATCTGGCTGCCGCACTTCGAATCCGACTTCGCCAACGGCTACGATGAGTACGGCCGCTCGCGGGGGCCCGAGCGCTGGACCAGCCCCAACGCCGCCGGTTCCATGCTGACCACCCTGCGCGACTACGCGGCCTTCCTCAGCGCCCTGCTCAACAGCAAACCCCTTGGCATCCACACCACCGGGTTGGTCTTCAACCGCCAGATCGCCATCCACTCGGCCCGTCAGTTCCCATCGCTCGACGAGGAAACAACCACCGCCTACGACGGCATCCGCCTCAGCTACGGTCTCGGCTGGGGCCTCTACTCTTCGCCCTACGGTAAAGCCTTTTTCAAAGAAGGCCACGACGAGGGTTGGCGCAACCTCGCCCTCATCTTCCGCGAGCGCGGCGACGGCATCCTCATCCTCGCCAACAGCTCCAACGGCGAGGGCATCTTTAAGCCGCTCGTCGAGGCCTTGCTCGGCGCAACTGGCTTCCCCTTCGACTGGGATGGCTTCACGCCCTACGACAAGCTCCCTCCGCTGCCCAAGCTGAAGGAGCACAAGCGCGTCTCGCTGACAGCCGATCAGCTCAACCGCCTTGCCGGCAAATACGCACTTACTGCGGACATTGTCCTCACCGTCACCGTCGAGAACGACCGTCTCTTCATCCGCGAGAATGACGAGTCGAAGCAGGAGTATATCGCCGAAAGCCCGAATGACTTCTACTCCGCCACCTCGACCGACGAGTGCAGCTTCAAGCCCGAGACCGGCCCGGCGCAGGTACTTATCCTTCACCTCGACAACGGCCAGAACCCCGAGCTCAAGCGCGTGCCATAGGAGGCGACGCCCGATGGAAGGGCGGCTTCAATACTCTTGACAGCGCGGCCGCACGAGGGCCTGCCCTCGCAGGTAGGCACTTTCACGCTGGACATGGTTGGCTCAGTCGTCAGGCGCTACGCTTTCTCGAGAAATCCTCGACCTGTTTGGCTCGACCAATCGGACGGACCTCGCCGCGGTTCCTGAGCAGTTCTGTGTACTGTCAGGCGCGAACGAGTTGCGGGAAATTCTGACGACTGCGTGTTGAATAGGATTCGTGCAGGTATCTGGCGAAAAGCTGTAACTTTGACAGCGATGACGCGAGATCCTGGGGAGTCCGTGCCCTCAGGCTCCATGTTGTCCATAGTCGCCATCAGGGGGCCGGGCGGCAAGCTGGTCGTTTCCGTGTCAGAAAGCCCGGAAGTAAGCCTTCATTTAGGATTTGTGTTTCTGCAATCTCTTGTCCCAATTCTTGAACCCAATCCCCGAAGTAAGGATGGATCAGTTTCTCTAAGGTGCGGCTGACAGTGCTGCGACACCACCCACTATGATTTCGTGGCGCTGCGCCCCCAAATTCGTAATTCCGCACTCCAGGATGTCGCCAATAGCCAAGTATCGGTTTTTGCCCATGCCCACACCCGGCGGAGTTCCGGTTGCCAGGACGTCGCCCGGAACCATTCGCATGTGGTGAGAAAAATAAGCAAGCATTTCATGGACGGAAAACAACATGTCGCTCGTGTTTCCTTGTTGCTCGTAGTGGCCGTTGACCTTCGTCCATACGTCCAGGTTCATAGGATCAATGGCCGTTGTGAGATAAGGTCCAATAGGACAGTATGTGGGACGCGACTTGGCCCGAACCAGGTGCTGCTGCTTCTCCGCATCCACTTGAGTCGAGCGATCCGACACGTCATTGAGACAAACGTAGCCGAAGATGTAGTCAGCGGCCTCACTTGCTTGAATGTCCTGAACCTCACGCCCGATCACAATTCCCAGCTCCGTTTCCCAGTCCAACTTGACACCAGGATTGGGACCACGCTGGATCGGGTCGAAAGGTCCGGTCAGCGATAGCATCGATTTGAGAAAAACCTCGGGCTCGGTCGGAGTAGGAACCTTCATTTCCTCGATGTGCTTCTTGTAGTTGAACCCTGTTGCTGGAATCTGGCGTATGCCGTGGATCGGCGCTAAATAACGAACCTCTCCTGCGAGAGGTTTGAGTGTAGTGGTGTTCACTTCAGTCAAGACGCCGCTCGCAATTGTCTCCGTTGTGATGTCGGGGATGAGAGGCCGAAGATCGAGAAGCCCGGTAGCGCTGACGAGCGCTGGAATGACAGCATTCCCTTGTTGAACACGCACGAATTGTTGCATTCCATAGCCTACCTTTCTCAGTCCAGCTAGCCTGCCTGATGATATATCACCTAAACCTTAGAATGCCGGACCGAAGTCGATCTTCATCCGGCGCTGATTGCGCAGGGATTCGCGGCGTACGTGAGCAATTCCAGTTGCCTGAATAAGTATGGCCGTGATCTGCCAAGGTCAGGCCTCCCGGATACAGAATTCGCTGTAAATTTACAGTCCCAGGACCCTAGGGTGATGACGCGAGATCCCCGGGGTCCGCGCCATCGGGTTCCATGTTGTTCATAGCCGCCATGACGTCGCGCTTAGCCTTCGCTGGATTGGCGAGAGGCCATGCATAGGGCTTAGGTTGTTTGCGACTTCATTTGTCGTATTTGTTGGAGTATTTCCGAGGCTCTCGGATCGTTCACAGGATCGTCGCACGCGTATATCAAACAATAGACCGAATACCTTAATGCTTGGAGATCGCAGAAAAAGATTTCAGATAAATTGTGCAAGGAAATTCCCCTCCAGATTGGCCGCGGCCAAGTATGTACTTGGTTTTCTGCGTCGTGTGCGGTGGCAAATCAGTTGCAGCCGAATCAACGGGGTATTAGAAGCTCAAATGGGGGTAACCGAAATGAAGAGGAAACTCGGCTGTTTCCTGCCTGTGATGCTCGGTCTACTTGCTCTCTTGGCGACCGGAGTCCGGGCGGACGAAGTGAAAGTGACGATGAGCATCACCGTTACGGGAGCATCGGTCTGCGGACCCAGTGGAACTTCGCCATGTGTGGATACGCTCGACGGTTCGTTTATATGGAACAACACGACGGACTCGGCGTCAAATATATCGGTCACGATCACCGGGCCAATCGATTACGGAACCCTGACAGTGTCGGGACCTGTTAGCTTCCCACCGAATAATGCGATTGAGGCGAAGTTCGCAGACGCGGGCGGGGATTACGCGACGTTTGGGATCTTCTATTCTGACTCGAACTTGACTCCCGGGACATACACCTATACCACGAGCTTCCCAGCTCCGGGAGAGTTTGGCGGAACGGGCAAATGCGTCACCGAGCTGTGCTTTATGGATTTTCCAAAAGGCACCACGTTCTCTGGAACGGTTACGGTCACCGCGGTGGTGCCGACACCGACTCCCGAGCCCGGAACCGTGTTGCTTCTCTTCGTGGGTCTTGGATTACTGGGATTCGCGGTGGCTGATCGCCAAGTCCGGAGCAGGGCGGCGTAAGTGGGAATGCTGCCGCAAAGACGCGCTAGGTCTTCGCGGTCCGTGCTCTTAGGCTCCCCATTTCTTCGACGGTGGCCACGAGGGGGCGCTCAGCCCTGGAGTGGCCTCGAGCTTCGGGATCACCTTCGTCAGCACTTTGTCTACCTGGAAAGGAGGGCATTCAGGTTGTCAAGACTGGCTTCGGCTATGGCGTAACTTGTAGCAATGGCCCTTGTTGCTTATCCTCTTAGGATTCAATCGCATCAGTGTGGCCCCTTCCGCTTTCGGTGGACCCTCAGATTTCATCACCTTTTCAACATCCATGGTCTGTGCATTCAGAGGTCCGACTTCGTGCCTCCCGTGAAACTCGAAGGACAACTCTCCGATTTACACGAAGCACACGAGCGATAGCGATCTTTGTCCACCTGCGCGCCAACAAATTGCGGATGATCTCTTCGAGTTCGGCAGACACCTGGTTGTTGGTGCGACGCACGTAGACGGGAGGGGGTCCTACCTCGATCCCTTTGCCCGCGAGCCACTGACGCACCTCGGATAGGTCTTTGTCTTGGCTCTCCGGCTCCCAAAAGTAGGCCGTAAGCAACGTTTCGAGCAGCTCTCCCGGCTCGACATGCCGACAATCGCGCCGGTGGTCGCGTGCGTCCACAGAATGAGAGTGAACGCCACTTCTCTATTCAACATGGCCGTCATGCTCTTCGCTCACGCGTCCAAAACCTGGACGCCAGTCCCACCGCGCGCCCGATCATGGGAACGCCTCGACGGCGTGTGGCAGTGTTTGAGACAAGCCCCGCCGCGTCTGAATTGGAACGTTTTGGAACGTAAACCGCGATTGGAGGGTTTGTAAGTGATTGAAAATAAAATGCCGAGGGGCAGAATCGAACTGCCTACGCCGGCCTTTTCAGGGCTGGCGTCGGTAGATGCTATCCTGTTCACTCGTAGCATCTTAGCTCGCATCAGACCCCCGTTTTTGGCCCTCCAATTGGAACATTTTGGAACACAATCAGGCGCGGCAGGGGCTTGTCTCAAACACTGCTCGACTGCATTCCAGGTACACGAAAGGCGGCGTTGAACGCGTTTTCCTAACTCGCGGCCGGCATTTGGGACGCGCACAAGGCAAGGTTGAACAATGGCTCGAACGCGAGTCTCGAAGGAAAAGGAATTTCTCTAGACTGCTTCTTGAACAGGAGGTGACAGGATGGACGAAAGGATTGAAATTCCCGAAACACGCCAGAACGTCGACGAATCACATGAGCCGAAACCCGAGCGGAGCCGATTGCGGCAATTGCTCGAGGAGGCGGCGCGGAAAGAAGATCTGGAGAAAGCGCTTAAGAGCACCAACACGACCAAGAAGGCCTAGGCCAAACAGTGCCAACTAACAAGCCACCGCAGGTGCAGCAGGCAGTCATTGCCAAGAGGCTCCACGGCGAGTCTAAGCGCAAGATTGCCCGTGATTTGCAGATGGGCCGCGAAACCGTGGACCGGATTCTCAGCGAGAGCCAGGTAGAAGCGGCAGTGGCCCAGGGCCGCAGCCAGCTCATTGAGATGGTGCCCAAGGCTCTGCAGCTCATCCAGCGGGCGCTCGACCAGGGGCTGGTCGCGGACGAAGTGCCCAAGAGCGCGCTGGAAGCAGCAATGCACGTTGTGAGGGGCTCGGGCACGTACGAGGAACGTAGCCGGACCCGCGGAGACGTGTACCTTCATGACGATTACGCTCATGCCGACCGAGAACAGCTCGAGTCTCAGCTTGCCGAGCGACTTCAGGCACCTGGACAGAGCCGGCCTAATTGACGCTCTGCGAATCGCCGATGAGCTCGAGCGGCGGCGCTGTGCGGAGGATGCGGAATAT
>Ga0187783_10001863_pt1 | contig 15605 bp, 12 predicted proteins | sample 1015_SJ02_MP02_2_FD_132471 | JGI IMG/M metagenome (GOLD analysis project Ga0187783, IMG submission 132471) | Tropical peat soil microbial communities from peatlands in Department of Meta, Colombia - 1015_SJ02_MP02_20_MG | ecosystem: Environmental > Terrestrial > Soil > Wetlands > Peat | place... | reverse complement strand
CGAAGCTGCGATGAAGGGCTCTCCCACGGCGGCCTGGGGCATCGCACAGGGCATGTATGCAATGGGAGTTCCGACTCCGAGAGCCTATTTGGCCGCGGCCCAGGACTACAATCTGCGCAACGGCATCGCGGAAGCCATTTCCTGTCCGACTCTAGTCTGCGAAGCCGAGGCCGACATCTTTAGCAAGGGGCAGCCTCAGGAACTCTTTGATCACCTCACTTGCCCAAAAACCTTCATGCGTTTCACCGAAAGGGAAGGCGCAGGTGCCCATTGCCAGGTCGGAGCCGGTCGCATGGCGTTTGCCCGCATGTATGACTGGCTCGACGAAACCTTCCGTCTCGCCGAACGGTCATAACGCTGGAGCCCATGTCCGATTCTTAGTCGGAATGCGGAATGCTTGTGTTAGCGGCGTCGGGCGACAACGATTCGCGGGAGGTGGGCCGCATCAGCCTATGCGAACTGTCCGGCATCATGCCGTTGCGCAATCAGCTGTGGGGACGGCGAAAACGTGAGCGGGCGAAAGGGTGTGGAATAACAGTCCCGACCGCCAATATTCTATTGAAAATAAAGGCGGTCAATCCACCAAGCCAGCTTGTCGAGACTTTTCGTGTTTTTACTCTTCGCTTCATCCTGCGGTGTTTCGATGGAGGACGCCTCACGGCTCATACCTCGAATCGTCAACAGCATCGTGCCGCATTTCACTCGCCGCGCCGGATTTTCGGCAAAATCGGACAGCGCTATTCCGGAATGATCACAGCTTTGCTTCGTGGAATGGCGTCATAGGCGCTACGATCGATTTTCAAGTGCGACAGCACGAGCTCGGGCGGCGTGTGCGTCAGCCATTCGGTGAAAGAGAGATCCTGAAAGACGGGACTTTTGAACATCTCCAGGTAGACCAAATCCGAATCGCCGGTATTTTCGACGTAGTGCAGCAGGGTCTTTTCCACATAGCCAACGTCGCCCGCTTGGAAGTTCATGGTGCGAGCCTTGTTGCCCGTAGAGATGATCGTCATCCTTCCGCTGCCGGAAATGTAGTACTGCCATTCATCGGCAGTCTGGTGCCAGTGCAGTTCGCGCATGGCGCCGGGATGGAGAGTGACCAACGCCATCGAGGTCGTCGTGACCTTGAAATTGCTCGCATCGACGATGCGCACATTTCCGCCTCTGGTGGTCTTGGTCGCAGGCATGTCCAATGTACGGAAGGCATAGTTGATCGGTGATCGAGGGAGCGAGCCCGCGGCAGCCTGATGGTCGCTCTCAAGCGAGCCTGGGACGGCGGTCTGGAAGATGAAGAGCTCTTCGCGAGGCACATTGTGAAAGGCTTGCTCCGAAAGGCCGAAGTTCTTCGCCAGCACCTCGCGCGGGATGTGGGCCATGGCGTCGCTGAGCAGGACAGTTTCCGATTCGGAGAAATTTCCATCGTCGAAAACCAGCATGAATTCGCACCCGTCGGGCTCCAGACCCTGGATCGAGTGAGGAATTCCGCTGGGAAAGAACCACAGATCGTATTTGTTGCTGTCGGCGACAAAACTGCGGCCATCGTTGTCAATCGCCGTGATGCGCGCCGAGCCGTAAAGCATGATGGCCCATTCGGCGGCGGTGTGCCAGTGAAGCTCGCGAACTCCCCCTGCGTTAAGCCGCATATTGACGCCAGCCAAAGTCTTGGAAACGGGCAATTCGCGAACGGTGACTTCGCGGGACCAACCGCCTTCGTAGACGCGCTTGTTGGCGAAGGAAAACGGATATTTGAAATTTTGGACCAGGCTTTTCGAGTCGGTCGAAAGTGGCCAGATGGAATCCGGATTTTGTCCATCGAGCACGGGATTGGCAGGGCCGGGGTCGCTCTTGGCGCGATCGCCCGAGGCGTTTTGGGATTTGTCCTGATTTTGAGCGACCGCATTGGAGGCGGACAGGACGCCGACGGTGGCAGCCAGAGCCGCCGAACTGACTCCCAGGAATCCACGACGTGAGACTTGGTCGTTCGACTTGTCGGTGTCCATTTTCATCTCCTTAAGATTTCGCAACCGTGTCCGCGCGCCCAAAGATACAGGTATCGTCGCCAGTTTCATCGACGATTGGAATCGCCAAACCTCTCTTCGTCAGATCGACTACAAACCAAGTTCGCTGAGGCCAGGGTGATCGTCGGGTCGACGTCCCAGTGGCCAATGGAAGAGCCGGTCTTTTTCCTTGATCGGAAGATCGTTGATGCTGGCGTAGCGAAACATCATCAGCCCTGAAGCTGCAAACTCCCAGTTCTCGTTCCCGTAAGAGCGATACCACTGACCGGAGTCGTCGTGGGACTCGTACGCAAATCGTACCGCGATGCGGTTGCCCGCGAAGGTCCATATCTCCTTGGTCAGTCGATAATCAAGTTCTTTGTTCCACTTCCTGGTCAGGAAGGAGATAACCTCGGACCGTCCGTGAAGAAATTCAGAGCGATTGCGCCAGTAGCAATCCTCGGCGTATCCGCTGGCGACTTGTTCCGGCTCGCGCGTATTCCATTTATCCTCGACTGCGCGAACCTTCAGAATCGCCGTTTTTTGCGTGAAAGGCGGCACGAGGCTCACTGTCGGTTTCGTCTGCATGTTCACGTGCTCCTTTAGACTGGCCACACTGCATCAAACCCCAAGTCCCCGCTTTCGCACCATTCAGACGGGTCCATCAGGCGGACTCGAGCGCCTGCTCAAAATCAGCGAGCAAGTCACGCCAATGCTCGATTCCCACTGAAATTCGCACTAGACCATCGCTGATACCCGCGTCTTTGAACTCCTGCTCTGTAAATCCCGAGTGAGTTGTCGTCTTTGGGTGACACGCGAGTGTTTCAACCCCGCCTAGCGACACCGCGTTCCTGCCAATCTTCAGTTTCCGCAGAAAGTTGAACGCGGCCGGCTTTCCCCCACGCAATTCGAGAGAGAACATGCCTCCTGGATAGTCGCACTGCGCGCTATAAATTCGCTTCTGCTCGGGATCGGTGAAAAGCGTTGGATAAATCACTCGTTTGATACTTCGGTGACCCGCCAGCCGCTCCGCGATTTGCTGAGCATTAATGCTTGCCTTGTCCATTCGCAGACGCACCGTCGGAAGTCGCCCGGCTAACATCCAGCACTCGTCGGGCTGCAGAATTGTCCCGAACGACCCGCGAGTCGCTCGAATCTTCCGAGTCAGACTCGAATCCTTCGCTAACACAATGCCCGCAAGCATATCGCTGAAGCCGGAAAGATACTTCGTACCCGAATAGATCACCAGATCCGCGCCGAGCGAAAGCGGATGCTGAAATGACGGACCAAGCATGGTGTTGTCAACCGCGACCAAAGGACGCTCCTGACCCTTCCGATTCTTCAGCGACGCCACGATGTCGCAGACCTGCCGGATGTCGGTCATGATCAGCGTCGGGTTAGCTGGGGTTTCCAGCAGCACTACCCTGAGGGCCTTGGCAGACTCGATAGCACGTCGGATCGAGGCGGCTTGGCCCGACAACACAGGAATTCCTAAAACGCCCCATTCAGACAAGCAATCTTGAAGGAAGTGCTGCGTGCCGCCGTAAATCGGGACTGTGTAAACGACGGACTGCCCCGGGCGAAGAAGACTAAAGAGCGATGTAACAATCGCCGCCATGCCCGAATTGAAGGCCAGGGCTGATTCCGAATCCTTTTCCAGGCTGACAATCTGCTCTTCAAGCATTTCGGCGTTCGGATGATTGAAACGAGAATAAATAAGATCGACGCTCTCGCCCTCGGCGGCCTTCGCCCGGCCGGCGCCGATGTCAAACGCGTGCTCGGCAGCCTCTGGGCTCGAAAATACATATGTCGAGCTGCGAAACACGGCAGGTCGGGCCGACCCGACGGAAAGGGTCGGGTCGAAACCCTGAGTCAAGACGCGAGTCGGTGGTCGTAGAGCTCGTCGATCATTTCGATTCTTTGAAGCCACAGTTGAAACTCCCTTCGAGGCTGGTTTTTCGGATAACTTTCCGATCGAAGGACCTCAGCGAAATGCTCCCAGCCGGTTGGTTCGGCTCAAACGGCTCCTGGATCCAAGCAGCGCCCACTTGGCCCGCAGTTGCCGTGTCGCGCCGCCAGCACTAGGCGATCATAATCCTGGGACGATGTGCCACGAAATAGGAAGACGCAAGTCCGGACTGGGTCCGGTCTTTTCCACGGGAGTCGTTTAGGTAGACGAAGATCGATGGCACAACGACAAGGCGACGGCGCACACATCGGGGCACTGAAAAAGCTTGGAGCTAACTAGCCCGAAGGAGGAGGCGTAGACTGCGGAGGGGAAGGAGCGGCGTACGCGGTGCTGGCCATCGTGAAACTCGGAAAAAAGTGAAACAGTGGGGTGAACGAATACGTTGCCGTTACGGAAACACAGTTGTTGCAGCTGTTCGGGTGCGCGCTCACATTATTGGCATTTATCAGACCCAATTGCTTCGCAAATGTCTGCGCCTGGCCACCCGCTCCCGAGCACTCGGCCGTGCCTTGCCCCAGGAGGCACCATTGCGCGGTCTCCTGTGCCACGTAACTCACTTGCTGGTGCGCTGAAATTGCCATCAGCAGATCCGCGCCCCCCAGGAGCATCAGTATCAGCAAAGGCAGCATAACCGCAAATTCCACCATCGCTTGCCCGCTCTCTCCCCCGTGCCCTCGTGACTGGAGTCCGAAGTGTGCCAATACAATGGTGTCATTGGCACCCTGAAGCGTGCAGCGATGGCGACGCCATCTCCTGGCACCTGTCAGCGTTCGAGCACACCTACTCCCACCGTTTCCGATCGAGTTCATTTTGCTACAACTCCGGCCGCTCTAACTCGCGGCGCTGCAACGATTTGCATCGGGCAAGCCCGGCTCTGATGCCACGCTTAATGCCGTATGAAAATCCTGCAGAAACTCACAGGCAACTTACGTTCCTACTCATCGCCGTGAGCAGACCGACTCACGTTTTCACCGGAACGTCGCCGTGTGCCCCACCGAAACGCCCGTCAAAATTTTCTTTGCGCCCATAACCCCATCCCTCAAAATAGTGAATTCCGCTGTCGACGCGTATCTTTTGCACGGAGGACCCCCTTGAAGATCTCGGTTGTGGGCACTGGCTACGTAGGACTTGTGACCGGCGGCTGTCTGGCGGGTATCGGTCACGAGGTCGTCTGTACCGACAGCGACGCTTCCAAGATCAAGGTTCTCGAAGATGGTGGGCTGCCCATCTATGAGCCCGGCCTCGAAAAGGTTATCGAGAAAGCCCGAAAAGATAAAAAGATCCGTTTCACAGCGAAACCTGCGGAAGCCGTAGCCGGTGGGGACGCGATTTTCATCTGTGTGGGCACGCCTCCTTTGCCGAATGGTGATGCCGACCTCAGTGCCATCGATCATGTCGCACGCACGATTGCCACCGAAGCGACTGGCCCAAAGCTCGTCATCGAAAAGAGCACCGTGCCGGCCCGTACAGGAGAGGAGCTCAAGCGCGCCCTTTCCGTCTACGGTCGCAAGAGCAAGGTTAAGTTCCGCGTCGCCTCGAACCCCGAGTTCCTTCGCGAAGGCACCGCCGTTGGCGATTTTCTGCATCCCGACCGCGTCGTCGTCGGCGTCGAGGACGAGACAGCCGAGCAACAGATGAAAGAAATCTACCTGCCCGTACTGGAGCGTAAGTTCACGTGTCCGGTGCACGCCGTGTCCGCCTGCCCGAATAGTGTCCCGCCCGCCTGGCTCGTCACCACCATAAACAGCGCCGAGCTCATCAAGCACGCATCGAATTCTTTTCTTGCGGTCAAGATCTCCTACGCCAATATGGTCGCAGACCTGGCTGAACAGCTTGGCGCGGATGTGAAGGAAGTGATGCACGCCGTCGGCATGGATCCTCGCATCGGAACCGCCTTCCTGAATCCCGGACTCGGCTTTGGCGGCTTCTGCCTGCCGAAAGACTTGCAGGCATTCGTCCATCTGGCGGAACGTTCCGGCGTAGACTTCACCATGTTGAAGGAAGCGGAAAAGGTCAACAAGCGGCGCATCAGCAGTTTCGTTCGCAAGGCCCGCGAGGCCCTGTGGGTCATACGCGGCAAGCGCCTGGGTCTCCTTGGCCTGGCATTCAAAGCGAATACAGACGACATTCGTTTCGCCCCCGCAATCGAACTGGTGAATCAGCTGCTTGCCGAAGGCGCCTACATCCGCGCTTACGATCCCGAGGCTATGGAACGCGCCAAGGCAGTTCTTCCGCAGATCGATTACGCCAAGTCCGCCTATGAGGCGGCCCAGGACGCAGAGGCTCTGCTCATCGCCACTGAGTGGGACGAATTCCGCAAGCTTGATTGGGATCGCCTGCGAGACGCCATGGCCCGTCCGCTCATCCTCGACGGCCGCAATCTGCTCTCGCCGCGCGAGATGAAGTCGCACGGCTTCGAATACCACTGCTTCGGCCGCCCCGCCTGAGCCGAACGGCGCAAGGCCTCCACACTTCCCCGGCGCTGTCATCGTCCGCCCGGAATCTCTACAAAATTCTCGAGCGCTTATATATGATTTCCTGTCATAGTCCGTTCGATTGCATTCAGGGCGCTTCTTGGCGACGGAAACACAAGCAGACAATGCCAGGCGTGAAAGGCAGCCCAATCCAGGTTCTGCTGCCCCCATATTATTGTCGCTGCTGCTGGTAATTCTTGTTGCCGCCACGGTCTTCATTTTCGCCGCCCGCCTCTACCCTGCCCCGCCCCCAATCACTTCCGATGGTGTACAGGTCGATCGCCAGTTTGATCTGACGTTGTACGTCACCGGCGTCGTTTTCGTGCTCGCCCAGCTCGGCCTCGCATACGCGGTTTTTCGCTTTCGCGATCGCGGGCAAACAGCACGTTTCACACATGGCAGCGTGAAACTCGAGACTCTGTGGATTTTTCTTACGCTCGTTCTGTTCGTCGGCCTCGGAATCCTCGGAGGTCAGGCGTGGTCTGCCGCCCGCCTCACTCCTGCGCCCTCGGGCTCACTGCAAATCGAAGTCACGGAAAATCAATTCGTCTTCAACTTCCGCTATCCTGGTCCTGACGGAAAATTCGGCCGGCTTGACCCCAATCTCGTCAGCGCCCCCACCGGAAATCCCCTCGGCCTCGATCTGAACGATCCTGACTCCAAAGACGACATTGTCGTGCCCTCGCTCACGGTTCCGGTGAATCGCCCGATCGAGCTGCTGCTTCGCTCGCAGGATGTGGTTCACAATTTCTTTGTTCGCGAGCTGCGTCTCCAGCAAGATGCCGTCCCTGGCATGGTAATTCCGCTGCACTTCACCGCGACTCGCGCCGGACGATACGAAATCGTCTGCACGCAACTCTGCGGCCTGGGTCATTACCGGATGCGCAGCTTCTTGAACGTCGTCTCCGCATCCGATTATCAGAATTTTCTGCGCGCTCAGGCGCCCGCTCGATGATTTTCCACTCGCCTCTGGTGAGCCGCTCGTGAGTTCACCGTCTCACCCTGTTCCAGCCGCGCATTCCGCATCGGGCAGTTTCCTCAGACGATACGTCTTCAGCACAGATCACAAAATCATCGGGCTCCAATACTTTTTTCTCGCCCTCGTCGCAGTCACCGTAGGTATCGTCCTCTCACTGCTGATGCGTTTTCACCTCGTCTGGCCTGCCGCGCATCTGCCTTTCGTCAGCGGCGGGATCATGACACCCGAGCAATATCTCGCGCTGGTCACGATGCACGGCACGACCATGATTTTTTTCGTGCTCACTACAGCGCCGCAGGGCGGTTTCGGTAACTACTTCCTTCCGATTCAAATCGGTGCGTGTGACATGGCTTTCCCGCGCCTCAACGCCCTGTCTTTTTGGCTCACATTCGCCGCTTTCCTTTGCATGCTTTCCGCATTCGCTGTTCCCGCCGGCGCGCCCATCAGCGGCTGGACCGCCTATCCTCCCCTTAGCGGTCTTGGCGAAATCACTGGCCCGGGCGAAGGAACCGGCCAGACCCTCTGGATCGTTAGCATCGCAATCTTCTGCCTCGCTTCCCTGCTCAGCTCCATCAACTTCATCACCACCACAATTGACCTGCGCGCGTCCGGCATGACGCTGATGCGCCTCCCACTCACCGTGTGGGCCTGGTTCGTCACCGCGATTCTCAGCTTGCTCTCGTTTGGAGTGCTTCTCGCCGCCGCGCTTATGCTGCTGCTCGACCGCTCGGCAGGCACCAGCTTTTTCTTGCCGCTCGGCCTCGTCGTGAACAGCGAACTTCAAAGCCATACAGGTGGCTCTCCGCTTCTCTGGCAGCACCTGTTTTGGTTCTTCGGTCATCCCGAGGTCTACATCGCGATCCTGCCGGGGATGGGCGTCGCTTCTCACGTCCTCTCGAATTTTTCGCGCAAGCCCGTTTTTGGTTATCGCGTAATGGCCATCTCGCTTTGCGCCATTGGCTTTCTCGGCTTTCTCGTCTGGGGACATCACATGTTCGTTAGCGGCATGAACCCCTATTCCGACATGGCCTTTTCTCTGCTCACGCTTTCGATCGGCGTGCCTTCGGCGGTAAAAACCTTCAACTGGCTCGGCACTCTCTGGGGCGGGAAACTTCACTTCACTTCGCCGATGCTCTTCGCTTTGGGATTCGTCTCATTCTTTGTCACCGGCGGACTTTCCGGCATTTTCCTCGCGCAGCCCGCGCTCGACACCATGCTCCACGCCACCTACTACGTCGTCGCACACCTCCATTTGGTGATGGGTGTAGCGGCCATTTTCGGAATATTCGCCGCCACCTACTATTGGTTTCCCAAAATGTTCGGCCGCGAAATGAACGAGCCCCTCGCCAAGCTGCACTTCTGGCTCACCTTCATCGGCGTCTACTGCATCTTCATGCCGATGCATTTCCTCGGGATCGCTGGCGGCATTCGTCGCTATGCAGACTACACAGGCGTGGACTACTTGGCCGGTCTGCAGCCGTTGCATCGTTTCATGACGATCGCGGCCTTCGTTACCGCCGCCGCGCAGCTTCTTTTCTTCTACAATTTCTTCGCCAGCCTGAAAAACGGCCCGAAAGCCCCGCCGAATCCTTGGCGCGCCACCACGCTCGAGTGGTCTACATCTTCTCCGCCCCCGCACGACAATTTCGGCGGTGCCGCGCCCGTCGTCTATCGCGGCCCGTACGAATATAGTGTCCCCGGCGCCGCGCAAGACTTTTTGCCCCAGAACGCCGACCCGAGTATTCTGTCCGGCGGGAGCTAGCATCCGATGCCCACAGTGCCTGCGATCGAAATCGTGGAGCCGGCCGGATCCGGTGGCGGTCCGGGAGTCCCTCCGCCTGACGACAACGATCGTGACCACGGAGGGGGCGATTCCGGAGGCGACCCCGAACCCCGCTATTCGCCTCCGCAGGGTCTCAGTGTCACCGGCATCATCGTCGGGCTTGCCGGCGTCGTGATGTTTTTCTCGGCCCTCGTCAGCGCCTTCATCGTTCGCAAAGGACTCGGCGGTGTTGACTGGCGCCCGTTTGAATTTCCCCGCATTCTTTGGCTCAACACGCTGATCCTTCTCGCCAGCAGTTTCACCATCGTCCGTTCGCGCAGCTTTCTTCTCGCCAATGACGCAAAGGGATTTCGACACTGGTGGGTGGTCACCGCGATTCTGGGTCTTTTCTTCGTTGCCGGGCAACTCATTGCCTGGCAGCAACTGGTCGATGCCGGCGTCTACCTGGCCGAGAATCCTGCGAGCAGCTTTTTCTATGTATTCACCGCCGCGCACGGCCTGCATCTGCTCGGCGGCATCGTCGCACTCGTGGCGGTCGCATTCCGCAAGCCGCTCCTGCGCAAACTGGCCAAGCCCACCGAGGCCATCTCCATCTACTGGCACTTCATGGACGCAATGTGGCTGTTCCTGTTCTTCTTCCTGTTGGCTGGATACCACGGGTGATGCGAATCACTACGATCAACGCTCAAGCGGTCCCGCAAATACACCGTTGTTCCCGAAATCTCTTTCGTCTCGCCCTGGCCCTGCCTTCGGCGCTCGCCACAGTCACCGCAATTGCCCCGCAAGCTCTCGCCCAGGGTTGCGCCATGTGCTACCAGAACGCAGCCGCCTCAGGCGAACAGGGCCGCGCCGCCCTGCGCCACGGCATTCTGATCCTGCTTCTTCCTGCGGTGAGCCTCTTCATCGGCATATTCGTTCTGATCTACTCCCGCCGCCATCCGTAACACTGAGCCTTTCGAATACGATGAACCACTTTCAAGCGTCTCAGCTACTGAATTGCTTAGCATGAAATCTTGAAATATTAAGGAGATCGCGATTGAAATTGACTGCTTACGTGAACTTCTCAGGCAATTGCGCGGAAGCCTGTCGCTATTACGAGACGCATCTCGGCGCCAAAGTTGGCATGATGATGACGCACGCGCAGTCGCCCGAGCAAAGTCGTGCGAACCCGGAGTGGAAGGACAAAGTGCTGCACGCGCGCATCTCGATCGGCAACACCGAAATCATGGCTGCCGACATTCCCCATGCCGAACCCATGCGCAGTGCCTACCTGACGTTGCAAGTCGACAGCGACAGCGATGCGGAGCGCATTTTCTCCGCCCTTGCGGACGGCGGCAGAATCCTCATGCCCATACAGGAAGCATTCTTTGCCTCCCGATTCGGCCAGGTGCGCGACCGCTTCGGCATGAACTGGATGATTCTCCACGAGCGCCCTACGCCGCCCCGAATGTGAGACACGGTCGCCTCCAGGGCATCGGTTAGATTCAAAACGTAGCGCTGCCGTCTTCGGCGGGGCAGCAGGTGCACCCCACGCATCGACTTGGGCACCGCGCCACTTCGCTTCCCCGCTTTTCGCGTTTGACAACCACGCCCTGCGGGTTAATAACAGTGCGTCTCGTTTGACCAATAGCGTAGTCGCAGCTTTAGCGGATGTTTGAGGCATCGATCGGCTACGAGAGGAGCGAAAATATGGCGCTGCGCGTCGGTTTCATCGGCATCGGAAACATGGGATGGCCCATGGCGGCCAATATCGCCAAAGCCGGCCACCGGCTTACGGTCTACGACATTGCCCGCGACCGCATCGCCCGCTTCGCTGCCGAGCACACTGCGCGGGCCGCCTCGGGCCTCCCAGACGTTGCCGCCAACGATTTCATCATCACCATGCTGCCAACCGGCCAACACGTCCGCGACGCGCTTCTCAGCGACGCCAACGCCGCCTTCGCCAAGTCCCTGAAACCTGGCGTTCTCGTCATCGACATGAGCTCATCCGACCCTGTCGGCACACGCGCCCTGGGAACCGATCTCGCGAGCTACGGAGCCACCCTGATCGATGCGCCTGTCTCCGGTGCCGTCCCCCGCGCCAAAACCGGCACCCTCGCCATAATGATCGGCGGCAACGACAAAGAGGCCATCGCCCGCGCCAAGCCCCTGCTCTCTGCCATGGGCGACCGCCTGTTCGAGACCGGCCCACTTGGTTCTGGCCACGCCATGAAAGCGTTGAACAACTACATCGCCGCCGCCGGCTACACCGCCGTGGTCGAGGGGCTTATGATCGGCCAGCGTTTCGGCCTCGACCAATCCACGATGGTCGACATCCTCAACGCCTCCACCGGTCGCAACTTCACCACCGAATTCATGATCAAGGAACACGTGCTAGGCGGGAAATGGGGCACTGGTTTCGCTCTCGGCCTCATGGCCAAGGACGTGAAAATCGCCGCCGATCTCGGCGAAGCGGTTCGCCTCGATGCGCCCATGTCGCGCCTCATCCGCGAGCGCTGGGCCGTGGCGCGCGAACGTCTCGGTGCCACCCGCGATACCTCCGAGGCCATGCTCGCTTGGCGCGACGACCTTCCCTCCTAAAGTTCACGTGCCGCAGGGACGGTGTGCCCGCCGAAAGGAAAGCGCGCCGTCCCGCAACAATATTCCGTCATCCTACTTGCCCCGATGCTAGCGCAGCTAGCAGAAGGGAGGGCCGCGAAGCGGACCGAAGGACCCTCTTCCGTATCCCTTTTCCTCGAGACCGATACTGTGCCATGCCACAAAAATAAAAGAGCCGGTGGGCGCGGGGTGGAGGCGCCCAGCCGGCTCTGTACTGCTGTCGCGAAACTGACCCGGTGCTGCTTTTCTAAATCTATATCTAGAACATCAGCCGCAAGCCAAACTGAATCAGCCGCGGATTGACGTTTGTGTGAGTCATGAGAATTGTCGACGGCGATGCGATGTTCTCATATCCGACAGTCCCGAATGACCCGCCCCCAGGATCAGCAAACTGCGGGTGATTAAAGGCGTTGTAGAAGTCAGTCCGGAACTGGAGATTCACTCCCTCATGAACCTTCGTATTCTTCAGGAGTGAAATGTCCCAGTTGAACTGGCCAGGGCCGAGCACTGGGCCAATCCCGCTGTTGCCGAAGGCAGTCGCAGTCGGGTCGCCGTATGGCACGATCGGCGCCGCACAGAACGCTGCCAAGTTGAAGTAGCCCATTCCGTTCGCCGGCGTTGCGCCTACCTTGGAGAGAATGCCGCCGCCTGCCAAAGTGTTCGAGTTGCTCACTCCAGGGCAATATTGCGCCGTCGACACGCCGTCCAGATAGCTCGTCGTGCTCGTCCCGTAGGCGCCTCCCGTCTCGACGAGGGCGTTTGTGCTGCCGCCCGCTGCGATGAACGTGAGAGCGTCACCCGATTGCGCAACCGTGACGCCAGAAACATTCCATCCGCCAATCGCCTTGCCGAGGAACCCGTTCTCGCCCTTTCCGAACGGCAGATCGTAGCTGTAGTTCACCACAAAACGCTGCGGCCGGTTGAACGAGACTCTCCCGTACTCTGATCGCGGATCCAGGGTCAGGTTTACGTTCGATGTGAAGCTGTAGAAAATATCCGAGAGATCCTTCGACCAAGTGTATGCCGCCTGCACTGTCAAGCCATGCGAAAATTGGTGTCGCACAGTCGCCTGCAAGCTGTTGTAGTTGGAGTACCCGTTCATGTCTGATCCCGCAAGACCCTGGGCTTCATAACCGGGGTACGGAACGCGGAACTCTGCGTTCGCTGCCGTATTGCAAATTAAGGCCACGCACAATGAAGCAAACTCATTGGTCGGTGTCGCTAGCAGCGCTTGGTTGTGGTTGTGGTTATAGTCCAGCAGGTTGATTCCGTTCGATCCCACGTAGCCGAGATCGAGTACCCATGCCGGCGCGAACTGATACTGGATTCCCAAGCTGTATTCCTGGACCAGTGGAGTGTGTACGTTCACCGGGACGAACGGCGTGCTCAAGCCGGAATTTGCCCCCGTCGTTGCATTCGAAAACCGGGGGGCAAAGCCAAGTCCGAAGTCCGTGTTGCAATTCGGATCCGACGGCATGCACACCAATCCAATTAGCGGATACGGCTGCGCCAGAGTCGCTACGGCCCAACGGGGGCTGAGAAACCCGTAGTCGTACGTTTCTGCGTACGGGTTGCCCTGCTCGTATGCGTGAACGACGCTGTCCAATCCGACACGGTTGTAGAAAATACCCGCGCCGCCGCGCACTACCAGTTTCCCGCCTTTCATCGGTTGCCATGCGAAACCCAATCGCGGAGCAAAGTTGCTGTATGGCGCGTGCCCCTGGACCGAACTTCTGTTAGACGCTATCCCAACGCCCGCAGGCGGTGGCCCGAAGTGAGCTTCGAAGTTGCTGGGCACGACGTACTGCTGAATGCCCGCGGAGTCTGTCGCGGAAAACGCCGTCGGCACGATATCATTTGCCGCCATCCGGTTTAGCCACACTTGCGTGAGCCTGCCGAACTTGTCAGTCAGCAGGCCGTCGTACTCCCAGCGAAGTCCGATGTTCAGGGTGAGGCGGGAATTCACTTTCCAGTCGTCGAGTACATACGCGTTCTGGCTGCTCAACTGGTAGTAGTGGATGATCCCGTTTTCGCCCGTGATTCCCTTGACGCAGAACAGACATCCTACGTCCCAGAAGGGACCCGTGTCTCCTCCCGTCGATAGCCCACCCGTTCCGAGCACGAGTTCCAGTCCCTGCTGAAGTCCTTGGTCCGCCAGTGGCCAGTTGTCCCACTCATATTCGAAACCTGCCCGAATGCTGTGCGCTCCGTGCGACCAAGAAATCTGGTCCGCCAATTCCAGCTGGTTCGTCGGACCTTTGAACGGAAGAAGTCCGCCAAACAAGGTGAAGTTGTCGAGAACGTCGATGACCGTTGGCGGCTCATCGAAGCCCGGGACTAATGGCTGCAATCCCAAAGCAGCCGGTGTGCCGCCCGGAGGCATTGCCACGGTTGCTGATCCATTGTTACGTTGATACGAAATGCGTGCTTCGTTTACGAAATTATTCGTTACGATCGACGTGAGCTTCAATATCGCGTTGTGATTACCCCACGGGGTGTACACCGGCGATCCCGGCAAGTCCCCGCCAGCCTGTCCCAAATACAATGTCTGGGGGTTTGCCGTGTAGAAATATCTCGTCGACAACGTGTGCTTGCTGCTGATCACGTAGTCGCCGTTCGCAACGTACTGGTTCTCGCTGTAGATCGCGGGCACTGTAAAGTTGCAAGTCTGGCTGCCCGTTGGGCCTACGGTAGCGCCGCAAAATTGCGGGTCTGAAGCTGGAGCCGGGATGTAGTAGTTGTTCGGCACCCCTGCGGCTTTGCCGCCCGTCTGCAATTGGAATATTCTCAAGCCCACCACGTTCGTGATCCCCATCGCAGTTGCAAACGCTTGCGCAGTCGCGTCGCATTCGCTCGCGATCGGGCTGTAGTCGGCGACAACGGTCGGCGCAGCGCACGTTCCACGCGAGCCAATCGCCGCGTACGGGTTCAGCGACGCCGGCAGCAACGCACCGAACGTCTCCCCTTGCGGCGCTACGCCGTTCTTGCCTCGCGTCCCGCGATAGCTGAAGAAGAAGAACAGCTTGTCCTTCTTGATCGGCCCGCCGATGGTCCCGCCGAACTGATTCTGGTTGAGTATCTGGTGTGGGCTCGACGGGGTCTTGATGTAAAAGAAGTCGTCGGCATTGAGCTGCGAATTGCGCAGAAACTCGAAAGCCGTGCCATGAAAGGCGTTGCTGCCAGACTTCGTAACCACGTTCACGTTTGCGCCGGGATTCCGCCCGTAGCTTGCGTCATACGTAGACGTTTGAACCTTGAACTCCGCGATCGCGTCCGGGCTCGGGATCGGAATGCCCGTATAGATCGTGCCATCGTTCGAGCTGCCGGAATTCGCGATGTTGTTGATCGCCACGCCGTCCATCTGGAAGTTGTTCGATCCAGAATCGACGCCATTCGCGCTGATGTCCTGCGTTCCCTTGCCGACCGACGTAGCGTTGTCCACTCCAACGTTGGTGCCTGCCGAGAGGCTCAGAATTTCAGTGTAGTTTCCGTTGGCCATCGGCAACGCCGTGATCTGGTTTCCGGTCACCGTAGTGCCGAGCGTCGAGCTCTCCGTCTGCAGTGTCTGCACCGTGCCTTCTACCGTCACTTGTTCGCTCACGGCGCCGACTTGCAGCACTTGATCCTGCGTCGGAGTCTCCGTGACGTTAACCGCGAGGGAAGGCACTTCAGCCGTCTTGAATCCGGCGGCGCTAAATCTGAGCCGGTAATTTCCCGGCGGCAACAGCGAAAACTTGTAGACGCCATCCGACCCCGTTGTCTCGGTTCGCGTCTGACCGGTCCCGAGGTTTGTCGCCGTCACTGT
>Ga0187783_10001862_pt1 | contig 15606 bp, 14 predicted proteins | sample 1015_SJ02_MP02_2_FD_132471 | JGI IMG/M metagenome (GOLD analysis project Ga0187783, IMG submission 132471) | Tropical peat soil microbial communities from peatlands in Department of Meta, Colombia - 1015_SJ02_MP02_20_MG | ecosystem: Environmental > Terrestrial > Soil > Wetlands > Peat | place... | reverse complement strand
GCTCGCTGGAGGCGCTTCCGCTGCTCGTCGACGGGAAAAGGATTGGATCGGGTCCCGTCTTTCTCACTCGCGGGCGACATCTGGTCGCGAGTGCAGATTACCAGGTTAAGATCGGGCTTCTTTCGCTCGAGCCCGCAACGCTTACGCAGACGCGGCCGTTCCGGCTCGTTTGGCAGCGACGCACTCCTACCGCCATCGACGTCAGCGCTGGTCGGACCGATCGTTCGTTCTTGCTCGTCTTCGGCGAAGCGTACCATCCCGAGTGGAGGGCGACGCTGGACGGGAAAGTGCTGCCGCACGTAGTCGTCGACGGCGTCGCGAATGGTTGGATCGTTCCATCGCTTCCGGCCGGCACCACGATACGCTTGAGTTTCGTGTCGCAGCAGTATTACATCGTCTCAGCGCTGATTTCGATCGTCGCGCTTTTGGTCGTGGCTGGACTGGCTTGGAACGCCGAGCTGCGACCGAGAGGGAGCTTGAGGCGTTGAACCGATCGATCCGGTCGAGCTTCGCATGGGCTCTCGAACGCGCGCTGCGATATGCGATCGGCACCTGCGTCATTGCGATCGTCTTGGCGACGGCGCTCTCCGGAGCGGCCGCGGAGCAGTTTGCGACGAGCGCGTATCTTGCCGCATTCTTCGCGGCGCTGGCGCTCCTGTTCGGGCGCATCGTTGGGCGAGCTTCGGAAGAGCCCGACGCGGCGATCCCGGTCTTCCCGCCGTTCTTCACCTTCTCGATCGCCGTCACGCTGATACTTGCCGTCGTCGTGCCGCTGGTCAGTCAACCTGGCGCCGAAGCACTCGTCGTGGCCGGCTCTCTCGCTCTGGTTGCGGCCGTCGCCTTGGTGCGTTCGGGTGTCGCGCTTTCGGCGCTTTCATTCGTAAAGCGCGGCATTGCCGCCCTGACTCCGATAAGGGACGTCGTAGGAGTTGGAGTCTGCCTTCTCCTCGTCGCCGCTTTTCTCCGCGGCGCGCCGGCCGATCAAGCCGCTGCATTAGCCTACGCGCTTATGATCGTTGCAGCGCTCTTGCTCGCCGAAACGCTGATCGGCTGGGCACGTCTTTTGCGGTGGCTGCGTTTGCGCTACGCTCGCGCGAACGAGGTGCTCGATGAAGCGGGAGCGCAAGTTGGACGGCGTGCAGCCCGTTGCGCGGCAATCGTTGCTGCGATCGCGCTCGCTGCCGCGAGTCTTTCCCCGCACCGGGGCGCTGAGGCGTTCGCGTTTGCGGCCTTTTTCGCGGCAGCCTGCGCCGCGTTCGGCGTTGCTATAGCGTGTTGGCGGCGAAGCGCGCACTAAATCTTTTTGCGGTCGCTGCAGCGGCCGTCTTTGCGGCCTTCGTTCTTTGGAAGGGCATTCCGACGCTTCGTCACGATTGGACCTGGCCGATCGACCGGGCTGCCGTTGGTTCGTTCATAGCCGAATCGACCGGCGGCTGGCTTTCGTCGGGCTTCGGAACCCCGAACCCGCATCCCACGACCTACTTGATTGCGCTTCCGCTTGGACTGGTGATGTGGCTGTTCGGTCCGCTCGTTGCGCTGGCGTGCCTTGCCGCGGTGATCGGATATCTCTGCATGCGCTGCGTTGCCGATGCAGCGGGGCAGCTGAATAACGCCGCAACGGCTGCGCTGGGCATCGGTCTCTTTTCGTTATTCAACCCCTGGGTCTACAACGAAGTGGTCGCGGGTCATCTCGTGATGGTCCTCGCCTACGGCGGTCTGATCGGCCTCTTCGCCGAGATGCTGCGCGGCGAGCGCGCGTCGCCGGTCCGGCTTTCGCTTTGGATCTGTCTGATCGAGGCGCAGATTCAATTCTTCGTCCTCGGTATGGTTGCGCTGGTGTCGTTTGCGTTCGTGACGCGAAGATGGCTGCCGCCGCTTGCGGGTATCATCGTTTTTTTGCCGTCGATCGTCGGCCTTATTGCCGAGCGCGCAACCCTGCTGCACATTCCCTACGTCGTGACGTGGCAAGCAAATCAGTCGCTAGCGCCGCTGCCGCTGCTCGGGCTGAGCGGATATTTTCCAGGCTATGCCGATCGGCTCGGCATCGCTGCACCGATCGCGGTTTGGGTGGTCCTCGGTCTCGCGCTGGCCGGGGCGATAGCGGCGCGACGCTCGGCAGCGGCAGTTTGGGGAATCGCGGCGGTCGTGTTTCTATACGCCGTCGTTCTCGGCGTGCACGGGCCATTCGGCGTCGCCTATCCATGGCTGGTCAAGAACGTACCGGAGAGCGGCGTCTTCCGCGAGCTCTACGATTTGGTCGGGATCCTTGCGGCCCTTATCGCGCTGCTCGCGTGCGCGGCAACGGGACGCATTCGCGGGCTTGGTTACGCGGCGCTCGCTGCCGGTATCGCCCTGATGGCAGCATGGATCTTTCGTCCGCCGAGCGATCTGTGGATCGCCGCGCATTCGTATTCGCATCCGATCGTCGCCGCGCCACCCTATAGCAGGATTGCGCTTATGCCGGCATTCCAACCGCTCGGACTGCGCAACGACGGCGGCGACGGGGCCGATCCCGATGCGCACGTTTATCCCGGTTCGGTAAGCGCGCTCAACGAGTATCTCCCGAGCTATCCGGTCAATATGGCGCTTGCGCGATACGAAGAATTCGGCGACGTCGAGGCATTGCGCGCGCTCGGCGTTGCCGAGATCGTCGCTCGGCCGTGGATGACTTCACGGACGCAGGGGCGGATTGGGTTGGCTGCTTCTTCGCTCGAGCCGCGTTGGCCGAGGCAGCCGCCGGCGTCGATTCGCTACATCAGCGGCGCGACGCCGTTGATTTCCCAATGTGATGCGACCGGAATCGTCGCGCTCGGCGATCGGATCGGCGCATGCGATGTTTTCTTTGGCGATGCGCCGGGCTACCCGGCGGTCGAAGCGGTGATTCCGCCGAGCGATTCGATTGACCCGCGAAGCGCATGGATCGATGCCCGCCTCGCTTTCGCAGAGGCACCGTCGCTCGCGCAGGCTGTCGGCGGAGCGCTCACGCAATCGCGCGTACCGCAGTCCGTCGAGCCGGGTTCGTGGCTTATGGCTTACGTGCGCGGATTACTCGTCGGCTCCGATGGCCGGGTGCTGGAAAAAAGCCAGGGCGCATTCGCGTGGCTGCATCTGCCCGCAACCGTGACTTCAGTGCGATGTGCCGGGCTTTGCGAGCTCGTTGCCCAGGCGCAGGCGCTTCCCAGCGTTCCATCACATCTGCCCGCAGCGCACCAACGAGCCTTGGAATTCGGCCGCTTCGGTTCGGCATTCTACGTGGTGCGACTGCAAGCCGATTCGGCCAAGGTCTTGCGCCTCAACGAGCGCTACGATCCGGCTTGGATCGCGTTTGCGGGCGGCCGCCTCTTACCGCACGTGCGGATCGACATGTCGGTAAACGGTTGGTTCGTTGGGGATACGTCGGGACGCGTCGTCCTCGTGCAAGTAACCGCGGTCGTGCAGTTGATTGCGGAAGTGTTCGGCGTCCTGTGCGTGCTCTGGCTGCTGAAGGCGCTTGCCTACGCGCCGACGAAGCGCGTCCGCGAGCAATGAGCACGACCGTTCCATTCGTCGATTTGAAGACGCAGTTCAGCGCATTGCGGGCGGAGATCGTTCCGCGCGTGATCGAGGTGATGGAGCAAGCTTCGTTCATCTTGGGTCCGGACGTGTCGCGTTTCGAAGAGAACTTCGCTTCATACTGCGGCGCGCGGCACTGCATAGGCGTCGAGTCGGGCACAGCGGCGCTGCAACTTGCGTTGGAAGCGTTGGAGATCGGAAGCGGCGACGAAGTCATCATCCCCGCAAACACCTACATTGCGTCGGCGATCGCGGTTTCGGCGGTCGGCGCGCGTCCGGTGCTCGTCGACGCCGATCGCACGTACTTGATCGATTGCACCCGTCTCGACGAAGCGCTGACGCCGCGCACGAAGGCGGTCATGCCGGTCCATCTCTACGGGCAAGCCGTACCGATGGATGCGATCGTGGAGTTTGCGCGACGTCACGGATTGTACGTCATCGAAGATGCGAGCCAGGCGCACGGCGCGCGCTGGGAAGGGCGGCGCGTCGGCAGCTTCGGCGACGCCGGATGCTTCAGCTTTTACCCCGGAAAGAACCTCGGCGCGTATGGCGACGGCGGTGCAATCGTCACTAACGACGCGGCGATGGCCGAACGGTTACGGCTGCTCCGCGATTTTGGTCAGCGCAAGAAGTACCTGCACGTCGTAAAGGCCGGCAATTGCCGGCTCGACTCGATTCAAGCGGCAATCCTCGACGTCAAGCTGGGACATCTCGACGCATGGAACGAGGCGCGCCGCCGCCATGCTGCCGCGTACGACGCGCGGCTCGCAACCATCGGCATCGAGCCGCCGGCGCGACTGCATGAAGAGGGGCACGTCTACCACTTATACGTGATCGAGGTGGAGCAGCGCGAGCGCGTTATTTCGGCCTTGCGCGAGCGCGGCGTCGCTACCGGCATTCACTATCCGATCCCGATTCATATGCAGCCAGCCTATTCCGAGCTGGCCGGCAGCCGCGGCGCGTTCCCGCAAACCGAACGCAGCGCGGGGCGCGTGCTCTCACTGCCGATGTTTGCGGAGCTTACCGAGGAGCAAATCGAATACGTCGTCGACGCGCTCGCGCGCTCGCAGCGGCTCGTCACGGCGTAGGCCATACCAACTCCACGGGTCATGGAAACTCTGCCGCTCGGTGTTGCCGTGGTGGGAGCGGGCTACTGGGGACCGAATTTGATTCGAAACTTCCGAGCCTCGCACTCATGGTCGCTTCGCTGCATCGTCGAGCGCGATCCGGAGAGGCTCGAAGCGCAGCGCCGGCTCTATCCCGGCGTCGCGGGGTACGCCGAGATCGAGGCTGCGCTCGAAGATCCGCAGGTGCAGGCGATTGCGCTGGCGACTCCGCCGCGCACGCATCACGCGATGTGCGTGCGGGCGATCGAGGCCGGCAAGCACGTACTCGTTGAGAAACCGCTCGCCGAATCGTACGCCGATGCGCAAGATCTTTGCCTGCGTGCCGAGCGCGCAGGCCTCTGCCTCATGACCGATCACACCTTTCTCTATACGGGTGCGGTCGAAAAGCTGCGAGCGCTGCGCGAGAGCGGGGAGCTCGGTAAGGTTTACTACGTCGACTCGGTTCGCATCAATCTCGGCCTCTTTCAGGAAAGCAACGTCGTTTGGGACTTGGCACCGCACGACATTTCCATCATCAACTATGTCTTGAACGAGATGCCGCACTCCGTGGCGCTCCAGCTGGGGGCCTGCGTCCACGCCAGTACACCCGACGTTGCCTTTCTAACGATGTGGTACGGCAGCGGCTGCATCGCGCACGTGCATTTGAGCTGGCTTTCGCCGGTGAAGGTCCGCCGCACGATGATTTCGGGCAGCCTGAAGATGGCGGTCTGGGACGACGTCGAGCCGACCGAAAAGATTTATATCTACGACAAAGGTGTGATCGTCGACCCCTCGAGCACGACGTTGCAGCAGCAGATGGTTTCGTACCGTTTGGGCGATCTGCACGTTCCGCTCGTCGATGGCCGAGAAGCTCTGGGAAAGCTAATCGAAGACTTCGCCGGCGCCGCTCGAAACAACGTGCCGACGCGCACGGACGGGCGCTTTGGCGCCGGCGTCGTGCGCGTGATCGAGGCCGCTCTGCGCTCGGCCGATCTCGACGGCGCAAAGGTGAGCGTATAGTGGGGCCGGCCCTACGATTTTCGTTGATCTTCCCCACGTTGAACGAGGCGGCGCGGCTGCCGGGGATGCTCGAATCAATTCGCAATCAGCGCTACCCGCGCGAGCTCGTCGAACTGCTCGTCGCCGACGGAGGGTCGACCGACGAGACCGTCGCGATCGCTCGCGCGTTCGGGGCCGAAGTTTTGCATAATCCGCTGCGACGGGCCGAGCCCGGCCTGGGAATGCTTTTCGAGCGGGCCCGCGGCGACGTCGCGGTCGTGTTAGCGGCCGACAACGCGCTGCGAAACGAGGATTTCCTGGAGCAACTGGCGCGCACGTTCGCGGATTCCAAGATTGTTGCCGCGTTCCCCAACGTCGAGAGCACGTCGCAAGATTGCGCGACGGCGCGTTACTTCAACGCCTTCACCGACCCGTTCAATCATTTTCTGTACGGCGGCGCCACCTCGCCGGCTTCCTACCATCGCACCTATCGCGTCAAGCGCCGCGCCCACGACTACGTCGTTTACGATTTTGCCGCCGGTCCGACGCCGCTGATTGCGCTAGCTCAAGGCTTCGCGATCCGCCTGCCTTATCGCAAGCCGCCGGGACACGAGGAAGACGACGTAGCGCCGGTGGAGGAGTTGATTGCTCGCGGGGATGACGTCGCATTCGTGCCCGAGGCGCGCGTCGAGCATCACACCGTTGCAAGCCTGCGCGATGCGTTGCGCAAATTCGGCCCGCGCTTTCGTGCGCGGATGATCGATGCCGCACAGCCGGTCTGGAGCCGGTTGCAGAGTCGACGCGGCGCGCAGCGGCTTCGCGCGTATCTGTGGCCGTTTTATTCCGTCAGCTTCGTTCTGCCCTCAATCGTGGCGCTTCATGGGCTGGCGCGCGATCGCCGAAGCGAGTGGCTCCTTCATCCTTTCGTAAGTGCCGCCTTCGGATTTGAGTTTTGGCGACAAGCCGCTATCCTTGGAATCGAACGCGTCAAACAGAAGGTCGCTCGCGCTTAGCTAAGCATTGCAAGCGTCAACGATCGGGCAGCCGTTACGGCGATGACGCGTCGTGCGGCTGCCAAGGCCTCTGCAGATCGTTCGGGCCGATTGGGCCGGGATGGTGATAAATGAAGAAGCGGTTATCGGGGCCGACGTAAACGGTGTCGAGCGTCAAGGGATCGCGTCCGTAGTACACGATCGCATTGGTCGATCGATCGTAGACCGCGCGCCAGTGATATCCCGGCGGCAGGTGCGTATACCCGTATGCTTCGGGAGACTTGCAACTTGTGATCGCCGCCAATCCGCTCACGAGGGAAAGCCAACAGGCCGCTAAGCGCCCCGCAATTAGTACGCTCGTACGTTGCGCAGCCCCGCCGCCTTGAAAGCCCCGGCTACTTTCTGCGCGTCGGGGCCGGCATCGGGATAGAGCACGACGGATCGGCCTTCGGCGATCGCATCGTAGAAATTGTCGATCTCGTCGGGTGGAATCGCAAAGCCTGCGAGATATTGCTTCGATGCGTGCTGGTGATACGTCAACGAACCTAAGTTTGTCCCTCCGCCGCTGATGCCGGGAACGCCGGTTCCGGTCTCGTCCCATACGCCGACGCCCGCGGTCATCTCGTCGGAGCGTGCGCTCGACTCGACTTCTTCGATCACGTCGACGAACTCGAGCTGCGAGGATTCGGTATCGTCGGGAGCTCCGCCCACGACTTTCACCTTGCTCAGATCGATCTGTTGGGCGGAAAGCGCGTTTTCGAGCGCCTTCGGGTTCGATTCGGGATATATACCGACGACTAAGCCTGCCACGCTTATAGACTCCTTCACGTTGCGCTCTCTTCGTACACCCTGATGGCGTGGCCAAGCCGTTCGACGCCGACCCTGATATTCTTCTCGGAGGCATTGGAAAAGTTGAGGCGCATGCCGTCAAACACGTCGCGTCCCGGATAAAAGTTCACTCCCGGTACGAAGACGACTTTCAGCGCGGCCGAAATGCGAAGGAGTTCGGTGGTGTCGACTCGGGGGACCGTTACCCACAGAAACATTCCGCCGGCGGGACGCGTAAAGCGTACGCCTTCCGGCATGAACTCGGCCAACGCGTCCGCCATAACGCCGCGCCGGTGACGATACGTCTGCGCGATCCGGTGAACGTGCGCGTCAAAGGCCGCTTCGTCCCTGGCATACTCGTGAAAAACGTATTGCGCGAAGGTTCCGCTATGCAGATCCGCGCCTTGCTTAGCCAGGACGATTTTTTCACGAATCTCTTCGTCCGGAATAACCAGCCATGCGATGCGCATGCCGGGCGCCATGATCTTGCTTCCGGTTCCCAAGTAAATGATCGGTGCCGCGCTCCGGTAGGTGATCAGCGACGGCAGATCGTTTCCCTCGAACCGCAGCTCGCCATACGGATCATCCTCGACGATCGGCAGTCCAAAGTGCTCGCAGACGCGCACCACGTTTTCACGCCGGCGGCCGGAGAGCGTTCTTCCGGTGGGGTTTTGAAAGTTTGGAACGAGATAGAGAAACTTCGGAAACGGATCCGCGTGTTCGAGCACGCGCTCGAGGGACTCGGGCAACAAGCCGTCCTCGTCCGTATCGACGGTGAGATAACGGACTTGGTACGCGTCGAACGCCTGAATCGCGCCAAGATAGGAGGGGTTCTCCAGCACGACGTGATCGCCAGGATCGAGAAAGACCTTCCCAAGCAGATCGAGCCCCTGCTGTGAGCCGTTGATGATCGACACGTTCTCGGCTTCAAAAATGCGCCCGAAGCGCCGCGTGAGCCGCTCCGCGACCCAGGTGCGCATCTCCGGAATTCCTTCGGTCACGCTGTATTGCAGCGCGGCCGCGCCGAGGCGCTCCATCACCGCGCGCGCCGCTTCTCCGATAGCGGCCGTCGGAAAGAGCTCGGGCGCGGGAAGCCCGCCGCCGAACGAGATGACGTCGGGCTGCTGCGTTACTTTGAGCATCTCGCGAATCGTCGATGCCCGCAGGCGATCCGAACGCTGCGCAAACCTCGCGGCACGCGAGACGATGGTCATACTACGCAACACCAAAGGAAGTACGACATCCTGTCTTTTGCGGGAAAGTTGGAGGCCTCGCTGTGGGACATCGGACCTGCTTCATCCTGGCGTGACAGGCCACTATTATCCAGCGGTGATTGGGGGTCCGCTAATCTCCCGAGGAAGCGTGTCGCCGGCAAAGGAGAGCATCGTCGCGCCGAGCCCGATGAGCCCGACGAGGATCAGGACGAGGGTGCCGATCACGGGAACCAGCTCCGCGGCGGTGATCAGTGCGACGCCCACCACCAGGGCGACAAAGGGTGATGGGGTTGTCGCCGGGCTGACGAGCTCGCAGAGGCGGCGGCCGATCAAGAGCGCGAGCGCGGCGGTGCCGAGGAAGACGCCCGCAAGCACGAACACGAGCTCGAGCGGAATCAGCGGAATCAGCAGAATCGTAATCGCAAGCAAGACCGCCAGCGGGAGCACGGCGACGCAGCCCAGGAGGCCCGCGGCGACCGAGAAACCGGGATGGCGCTCGAGTCGGTCCAACACCATTCGCGTGCGCACCGGAAAGATCAGAAAGACCAGCAGCGCCAGCAGATTCCAAGAGAGCGGCCAAAGCAAGCGATGATCCGGAGCTAACGGGTTGTACGGCGATCCGCTCGGCGCCCACGGCACGACCGCTTGCGTGACGGCGCCGCCGACTTGATTGATCTGGCCGGTCACGACGCCGCCCGGACGCGGATCGTAAGTGCCGCCGATGACGTTGACGTCGCCTTCCACGATCCCGGCGATCGTTGCATCGCCGAAGATCACCGTAAGGTCGCCGTCAACAACCTGACCTGGCTCGACGACGACCGAGCCGAAGTAAGTTCCGCCGTGGTAAACGGCTTGCGTGTCGGCTAGCGCTCGTGAGGCCGGCAGAAAAACCACGGCGAGGCAAAGCCCGACGAGAAGCGCAAGGCGGGCATTCATCAGTGCCGCCCTCGCGCAAGCGTCGGTGCAATGCGCAATCGCAAGCGCCGGTAGCCGTAGAAAATCGCGCAAAGCAGGAGAAGGTCGATGAGCAGGACGGCCGTCATGGCAGCGGCAGCGAGCGGCGTTGCCGGTGCGACGGCCCGGACGGCTGCGTCGAACGCGACGAGATCGCGCCCCTGCGCCTGCAACAGCGTTCCGGCAAAAGCTAGGAGTTCGCGCGAACGAAACGCCAGCAGCGCAGCAAGAGTCCACGCCGCAGCTAAATAAAGAGTGAAGGCGATCCAAATCGGAACGCGCCGCGGTGCGGTGGTGGGTTGCGCCGCGCCGGTGGCTGAGACCACAGCGGCGGTGAAATCCGGCGCGACGTTGGGAGGATGCGCGGTCGCAAGGAGCGCGTCGACGATCCGAAGCTCTTTCAGCAAGGCCGAGCACTCTTGGCAAGCGCGCAAATGCGCGTTCACAAGGCGGGCTTTGCGAAGGGGAAGCGTTCCCTCAAGGTAGGCGTCGAGCAACTGCTCACACGAGGAGCAACGCATTCGTGCCTCCTTTTTGAGGGAGGACCGCGAGCGCGTCGATGGCGCGCTGCTCGCGTTCGCGCAGCTTCTTCGTAAGCGCGATCTTGCCGCGATGAATGAGGGTCTTCACATTACCGAGCGAGAGGCCCAGCGTGCTGGCGATCGTTTGGTATTCCATGTTGTCAAAGTAACGCAAGGCCAAGACGGTTCGGGTCCGTTCAGGAAGCTCGCCAAGAGCAGCACGTAGTTCCCGCTCGGCTTCCTTGCGCAAGACGCCTCCAGCCGGATCGGCTTGTGGCGAGAGGTCCGGGAGTGCACTTTCGAGCGATTGTTCCTGTGAGAGCTCCTGCACTTGCGGTGCCCGGAGCGACTTTGACAGGTAGGTTCGAATCACGTTTCGCGCAATTTGGTAGATCCAGGTCGAGAATTTCCCGAGCTGAGGATTGAACGTGCCGAGGTGCGCGTAGGCCCGCAGGAAGGTTTCCTGCGACAAGTCGGCCGCTTCCGACGAGTTGCGTACGGTTGCGCCGATGAAGTTTGCTATACCGCGTTTGTAGCGATCCACGAGCACGCCGAAGACCTCCCTCTCCCCGGAGCGCACTCGATGCACCAGAGCTTCATCGCTCTGATCATGGAATGCCATCTCCCCTCGATTCGGTTCCTCTGGCGGCTCTTACCTAGGCACGCACGCCTTTGTTACAGGCTACGCTGCCTAGGAGCCTATAGGGCCATGTCGCATTTCCGTCTTCGGACCGCCTTTTGTCCGAATACTTCGTTGCTCTTCGGTCACGAAGCTACGGCTTCGCTCCCTCATCGCGCCTCGTCTTCGAACAAAGTTCGGCACCGAATCCGAAAACGGACATAACCCTACAGGCTCCTAGGCAGCGCCGCGAGCTTCGGATTTGCCGAATCTCGGGCGGAGAGTATCGGCGCGCGCCCGCCAAGCGGCCACTCGATTCCCAAGTCCTCGTCGTTCCAAATCACGGCCAACTCGCTGGCCGGATCGTAGAGGGCGCTCTGTTTGTAAGCGAAGATCGTCCGGTCTTCCAAAGCGAGAAAACCGTGCAGAAAGCCGCGCGGTACGTAAATCTGCTGCCCCTCGCGCGCGGTCAGCGTCCGGCCGCACCAGCGCCGATAGGTCGGACTCTCGGGGCGAAGGTCGACGATCACGTCGAACGCGCTCCCCGTTAACACGCCCACGAGCTTCGCCATCCGCTTGTCGCCGTGGAGCCCGCGCAAGACGTCGCGCCTCGATAGCGAAACGTTGTCCTGGACGAACGCTTCTTCGATGCCGCACCGGCGGTAACGGTCGAGCGAGTACGTTTCTTTGAAGAAACCTCGCTCATCGTTGAAGATGCGCGGCGTAAGCATCAGAGCTCCGGCGAGAGGTAATTTCTCAACCTCCATGACAACGAGGGTACTATGAACGGCAGCATGAGTCCGCCCGGCACGCTCGTGCTGCGGCGCGGCCTCGAGCGGCTTCGCGCGAGCGCAATGCTCAAGCAAAGCCTGCTCGTCTTTTCTGCCAGCATGGTGCTCAATATCTGCGGTTTCATCGCGCACGCGGTCGCAAGCCGGACGCTGGGCGTCACCGTTTACGGCGGTCTCTACGCGCTCATCAATGCCGCTCTGATCGCGGCGCTTCCGGCGGCTTTCATCGCGCCCGTCGTCGCGCAACTTGCAGCGGAGTTCCGCGCGCTCCACGACGACGGTCACCTGCGCGGACTCACCGAAAGCGTCGCCGACGTCTTTACCAAGCTCGGGCTGCTCTACATGGTGATCGCCGCCTTTGCGGCGATCCCGTTCGCCGGCTTCCTTCACGTTCCGATCTGGTCGGTCCAGTTCGTCGGGCTGCTTGGAGCCGTCGCTCTCTCGCTAAGCGCGATGCGTGGAATCGCGCAGGGGACTCAGGACTTCATCGGATATTCGCTCTCGAATTCGATCGAAGGGATTGCCAAGGTCTTCGGCATCGTCGTGCTCATCGGCGTCGGGATGAAGCTGGGCGGCGGACTCATCGGGTTCTTCTTGGGCCCGCTCTGTGCGCTGGTCTACCTCGGACTTCGCTTGCGGCGGCGGTACCTGCGTGCCGAAGCACGGAGCATCCACTACGATGGCCGGCGCATCGTGCATGCCGGCGCGGGGGCGGCGGCGGCGACAATTGCGCTGACGCTGATGGGCTCGGCCGACGTCGTGCTCGTCAAGCACTTTTTCGACGCGCACTCGGCCGGACTTTACGCGGCGGCGTCGCTGGGGGGAAAGATCCTGCTCTATCTGGTCGGTTTCGTGCCGACGGTGCTGTTGCCGCAAGCCGCGGACCGGCATGCGCGCGGCGCGAAGACCCATGAAGTCCTCGTGGGAAGCCTGCTCCTCTTTGGGGTAATCGCGCTCTTCGGACTCTTCGTTTTTCGGTATTTCGGCACCGACGTGCTGCACGCGCTCGTAGGGCATGCGTTCGATGCCGCGGCGCCGCTGCTGGTAGCCTACGGTTTGGCGATGGTTCTGCTCGCGCTGACGAACTCGCTCACGTCTTACGGCATCGCGACGCACCGGCTGGCCTTTACGGTGCCGCTCTTGGTCTGCACGCTCGGCACGCTCGCGGCAATCGTCGAAATCCACTCGACGCTGAGGCAGGTCGTCACCGTCATGGTAGTCGGCAACTTGATCGCCGCGCTCGCCGTCGCGATTTCCATCTTCGTCGCGGAGAGTACGGCCGGCCGCCGATCGACCGCGTGACGCGGGTCCTGCTGATTGGAGGCTCGGGTCAACTAGGAACGGCGATTGCGAAAAGGTGGAACGATTGCAAAATCGTCGCGCCGCCTCGCGCCGATCTCGAGCTTGGCTCGTACGAGCAGTTGCGCGCAGCACTCGAGCGCGCTTGCCCCGAGGTGCTCGTGAACGCCGCCGCCTTTCACGACGTGGATTGCTGCGAAGAGCAGCCGGAGCGCGCCTTCGAGATCAACGCAGTGGCGGTCGGCAAAGCCGCCGCGCTAGCTCGCGAACGCAACGTCGTCTTCGTTACGATCAGCACGGACTACGTCTTCGACGGTGCGGCCACGTTACCGTATAGCGAGGATGACGCGCCCCACCCGCTCTCGGTGTACGGCGCCTCGAAACTCGCCGGCGAGTATCTAACGCAGCATCTTGGCGAGCGCGCCTTCGTCGTCCGGACCTGCGGTCTCTACGGGGCGGCGGCGCCGGGTAATCGCCGCCGTTCCTTCATCGAGCGGATTCTGACCCACGAGGCGCAGGCGGGGCCGTTGCGGGTCGTCGCCGACGTAATCGCCTCGCCGACTTTTGCGGGCGATTTGGCCGACGCGTTGCGACGCTTGATCGAAACCGACTCGTACGGCCTTTATCACGCCGTTAACGTCGGCGCGGTGAGCTGGTACGAGTTCGCCTGCGAGGCGGTACGGCAAGCCGGCGCCGAGCTCACGATCGAACCGATTGCGGCCGCAGATTGGCACGCCCGAGCTGCGCGCCCGCGTTTTTCAGCGCTCGAGAACGCCAGGCTGGGCTGCTTGGGAATCGCGATGCCCTCCTGGCGTGCCGGAATTACCGGTTATCTGCGATAAGATTCCACTATGGAACTGCGAATCGATCGCGGCTGCGTCGAACGTTGCCGGAGACTCGCCGCGCAAATCGCCGATCCGATCGAGCGATTCATTGCCGCGCACTCGACGGTCTCCGTCGAACGCGCGGTGCTGAGGCTGCTCGGCGTCGACGGCGTTACTGCGGACGAAATTCCGTTGCCGAATGCCGTCGTCGATTCGATTCCCGCGCAGGAGCGCAATCATGGGATAGCTATGCCCTTCGGCAAAGCGCTGGCCGAGATCGGAGCTCAGCCGGCCGAGCTGGCGAAGACGATCGCACAGGGCGGTGCTTCGCTGCGCGAGTTTACGGCGACGCCCGAGGAAGCGGCGCGTGGAGCATTGCGGCCGTACGTCGAGGCTGCGCTCGTTCGCATTGCCGCGCAGCGAGAAGAGCGCGCGGCTCGGATGGCACGGCTGCCGCAGCTTCCGCCTCCGCTTCTCTACGTCATCGTCGCGAGCGGAAACATTTACGAAGACCGCACCGCTGCCGTGGCCGCTGCCGAGGCCGGCGCGCAGGTGATTGCCGTGATCCGCTCGACCGGGCAGTCGCTGCTCGATTTCGTTCCGTACGGTCCGACGACCGAGGGCTTCGGCGGCACCTATGCGACGCAGGCCAACTTCCATATCATGCGTGCCGCGCTCGACGAGATCGGCGAAACGCTGGGGCGTTACGTGATGCTGACCAACTATGCCAGCGGGCTTTGCATGCCGGAAATCGCCGTAATGGCGGCGCTCGAGCGCCTCGACATGCTGCTCAACGATTCGATGTACGGGATACTCTTTCGCGACATCAACATGAAGCGGACGTTCGTGGATCAGCATTTCAGCCGAATGCTCAATGCCTGTTCGGGCATCATTATCAATACCGGCGAGGATAATTACCTGACCACGGCGGACGCCGTCGATCAGGCGCCCGCGGTTTTGGCTTCGCAGTTCATCAACGAAGAGTTCGCTCATCGCGCGGGGCTGCCGGACCGGCAAATCGGTTTAGGCGATGCTTACGAGATCGATCCGGACCGGGAAGATAGCTTTCTCTATCAGGTTGCGCAAGCGCAGCTCGCGCGTGAAATCTTCCCCGGCGCGCCGCTCAAGTACATGCCGCCGACCAAACACATGACGGGCGACGTCTTCAAGGGTCACCTCATCGACGCGATGTTCAATCTCACCTCGGTAACGACCGGCCAAGACATTCATCTCTGCGGGATGCTGACCGAAGCGATTCACACGCCGTTTTTGGGCGACCGCGCACTCTCGCTCGAAAATGCGCGCTACGTCATGAATACCGCGCGCCATTTGGGCGACGAAATCGTGCTTCGCCCCGGCGGCATCATCGAGCGTCGTGCGCAAACGGTTTTAACGGAGTGTGAAACGCTCCTCGAGCGCGTCGCCGCGATGGGTTTGATGAACGCGATCGAAGCCGGGTCGTTCGCCGACGTTTCGCGCGCGCCCGACGGCGGGCGCGGCTTCGAAGGCGTTTTCGCCCGTGCCGCCGACTACTACAACCCCTTCGAAGAAGCGCTCAAAGGCGCAACCCCGGTCGCCTCGTGAGCACTTCCCCGAAGTGTCTCTCCCAGTGTCATCCTGAGGAGCGCGCGCAGCGCGCGTCTCGAAGGACCGCGGGTCGAGGGACGAGGGACGAAGGGACGACGAGCACACGCTCGTCGGCCGCCTCCTGCGGCCTCCTCCTCGGCGACTTTTTCGGGTCAGCAAGCTTTGAAGCAGCCATCCATGGCTGGCCCGAAAAAGTTCGACGGTGCTCGTCGCCCCTTCGTCCCTCGACGCAGCGCGCCCGCGTCAAAGCGCGTGAGTAAGCTGGTGAGGCCGTATGGCGATACGCGTAATGACGGCAAGGTGCAGCTTTCGTTTACGCT
>Ga0187783_10001861_pt1 | contig 15607 bp, 17 predicted proteins | sample 1015_SJ02_MP02_2_FD_132471 | JGI IMG/M metagenome (GOLD analysis project Ga0187783, IMG submission 132471) | Tropical peat soil microbial communities from peatlands in Department of Meta, Colombia - 1015_SJ02_MP02_20_MG | ecosystem: Environmental > Terrestrial > Soil > Wetlands > Peat | place... | reverse complement strand
TGCAGCGTGTGCGACATCATCAGGAAGCCGACGGTCTCCATGTCAAGCTCGCGGGCGGCGTGGAAGTGCTCGATCGAGATGTCCGCCTCGCTCGCGTGGGTTGCGATGCGGGCGATGCTTACGCCTAACTCGCGCGCGGCCCGCAGATCGGTGACGGTTCCCACACCGGGGAGCAGCAGGCTCGCAATCTTCGCGCTAGTCGACGTCTGCACGGCCGTCTCGATCAGCTCGCGCTCGTCTACGAGGCTGCGCCCGTAGGTCAGCGAGGAGCCGCCGAGACCGTCTCCGTGGGCTACCTCGATCACTGGCACTCCCGCTGCGTCGAGCCCGGCAACCATGTCACGCACCTGCTCGATAGTGAATTGGTGGGCGACAGCGTGCGATCCGTCGCGCAGGCTGGTGTCGGTCAGACGAACGGTCGGAACGCTCATGCGGCAGCACCCGTGAGCGCCATCGCGGTGCGCTCTCCGACACGCGTCGCTGCGGCCGTCATGATGTCGAGGTTTCCGCTGTAGCGCTCTAGGAAGTCGCCGGCCCCCTCCACCTCGAGCAGGACAGTCACGCGCCCGTCGATGAACTGAGCTGGCGCCTTGAGCCGGTAGCCCGGGACGTACTTGGCGACGTCATCGACCATCTCTGTGATCGAGGCCTCGACGGCGTCATGGTCGGTGCCCTCGGGAAGCTCGCACATCACGGTGTCGCGCATCAGCAGCGGCGGCTCGGCGGGGTTGAGAATGATGATCGCCTTGCCTCGCTCGGCGCCACCGACCTCGGTGATCGCGCGTGAGGTCGTCTCGGTGAACTCGTCGATGTTCGCGCGGGTGCCAGGGCCGGCCGAGCGAGAGGAGATCGACGCGACGATCTCCGCGTAAGGGACCTGGGTCACCCGTGCGACAGCGTGCACGATCGGCACCGTGGCCTGGCCGCCGCAGGTGACCATGTTGAGATTGGGAGCGTCGAGATGCTCCTCGAGATTCACCGGAGGGATGACGTACGGGCCGACGGCGGCCGGTGTCAGGTCGATCGCCTTGATGCCGGCTGCGGCGTAGCGAGGTGCGCATGCTTCGTGCACCTTGGCGGAGGTGGCCTCGAACACTAGGTCGGGAAGCTCCTCCTGGGCGAGCAGCCAGTCGATGCCCTCTGCTGTTGTTGTGAGCCCAAGGTCGCGAGCGCGGGCGAGCCCTTCGCTTGAAGGGTCGATGCCGACCATCCAGCGCGGTTCGACGTGCTTGGAGCGAAGCAACTTGTAGAGGAGGTCGGTGCCGATGTTGCCCGACCCGACGATCGCGGCGGTTGCCTTGCTCATCGGCAGTACACCTCCACCAAGCCGAGGTCGCCGAAGTTCGCTTCCACGCGGCTGCCCGGAGCGATGTCGACTGCTCTGGTCATCGCGCCCGGCAGCACGATGTGCCCAGCTTTCAGCGTCACTCCGAAGGCGGCTAGGGCGTTGGCAAGCCAGGCCACGGCCTCGGCGGGATGGCCCAGCACGGCGGAACCGGCCCCTTCCTCGATCAGCTCACCGTCGAGATGCAGGCCGACGCTCGCTGCCGCCAGATCCAGCCCTTCGATCGGTGTCGCCTGGGTGCCGAGGACCACCCGGGCACAGCTCGCGTTGTCGGCGACGGTGTCGGCGAGCGCGATCTTCCAGTCGGCGATTCGGCTGTCGATGATCTCAAGCGCCGGACAGACGTGGTCCGTCGAGTCCATGACCTGCTCGGCGGTGATCTGCCCGCCGTGGAGGTCGCTGGCCAGGACAAAGGCTATCTCCGGCTCGGCGCGAGGCGCGATGAGCCTTTTACAAGACAGCGCGTCGCCGCTCGCGAGCACGATGTCGTCAAATATGTGACCGTAGTCTGGCTCGCCGACGCCCAGCATCTCCTGCATCGCCCTGGAGGTCAGCCCGACCTTGTGCCCTAGGACGCGTGCTCCGCGGTGAGTCCGTGCTTTGACGTTCTCTAGCTGGACGCGGTAGGCATCCTCGACAGTCAGGTCCGGGTAGGAGAGGGTCAGCGGGGGAATCGGCTCACCCGTGGCCTCGGCAGCGCGCAGCCGGCGCGCGATCTTCGCAGTATCGATGCTGGTGGAGAGAGGACTCATGAGACTGCCGTTTGCTCGTCAACTGGCAGAGCCGTGGCGTGCGCAACGGCTGTCTCGGGAAGGCACGGCGTTGTCGGGTCCATCGGGCCACCCGAGCCCGGAAGGTAGTCGGGTCCTACCCAGACCATCCCGGTCATGATGTTGGTCTCGTCCCAGCGGACTGGCTCCCAGTCGCTGTCGAAGATGTGATAGCCGCCTGCGAACAGCTCGACCCTGTGCCCGGAGCCGGGGTCTTTGACGTAGAAGAAGAACGCTTGGCTGATGCCGTGCTTGCCCGGCGCGAGGTCGACCTGCACGTCGGCGTCGCGCATGATCTCGCCAGCACGCAGGACGTCGCTGCGGTCCTGATGGACGTAGCTGATGTGGTGTAGGCGTCCGTCCTTCAACGATGGCGGCGGGTCCATTGCGATCGCAATGTCGTGCACTTGCGAGGTGACTGACAGCCACGAGGCGACGATCGGCCCGTCAGTCGGCTGGACGTACTCGCGGCGCAGGAACCCGAGACGGTCCATCAGGAAGGCCTCTCCCGTTGCGGGATCGCTGCACGCGATGTTGATGTGGTCCAGACGCATGGGTGAGGAGCCGCGCAGATACGCCTTGCCGCGCTGGTTGATCAATCGAGAGTCCTGTCGTCCCTTCTCGATCTCCCAGTAGACCTCCCAGGGGTGCCCCTGCGGTGAGACGAAGCGGATCGCGTCCCCCTGCCCAAGCTCCGCGCCAGCGGCGACCTCCTCGACCGCGACGCCGTGCGCACGCAGGTCGTCGCTCAGGACAGCAAGCTGTTCTGCGGTGGCAGCACGTAGCGCGAAGTGGTCGATGCCGGTCGGGCCCTCGCTGAGCACCAGCGAGTGGTGGTCGATCTCACCCCAGGCGCGGAGGTACACCTTCCCGTCCTTCTCGCCTATGACATCGAGGCCCACGAGATCGCGAAAGAAACGAAGCGAGGCGTCGATGTCCGGTGTCGCTAGCTGGAGGTGGCCGAGCTTGCAGACGGGCGCCGCGCGATTCATGCCTGCTCCTGGAGAAAGTCGCTGACCATCTCGTTGAAACGCTCGCGATGCTCGAACTGCACCCAGTGGCCGCAGCGTGGGATCACGCGCAGTTCAGCGTCAGGGATCGAGCGCAGCGCATTTAGCGCGAACTCAAGCGGGATGAAGTTGTCCTCGCGGCCCCAGAGCAGCAGCGTCGGGGCACCGATGTTCGACATGTCCGCGTTCAGATCGCCCGGAAGCAGGTTGCTTTCCTTGTTGGTGGCAACGATCTCAGGGTCGCTTGCGCGCTCAAGACGTTCCGCGAGCAGCTCGTCGGTCAACACCGCCGGGTCGTAAACCTGAAGCTCGGCGAACTCGCGGATCAGTTGCTCGCTCGGCCCGTTCCAAAGCCACTCCCCGATCTTCAACAGCCCCGGCGTGAAGCCACCATCCCAATCCGACGGGGCGGTTCCGGCTGCTGCCATCAGCACCAGCCGCCCGATCAACCGCGGGTTATCGGCCGCGAGCTTGATCGCCACCGCGCCACCGTTCGAGTTGCCGATTACCGAGCAGTGCTCCACCCCCAACTCTGTCAAGGCGGCGGCAAGGCGCGGCGCCGAGTAAGCCGCGAAGAACTCGCCCTCATCGCGGACGAGCACGGGCTTGTCCGAGCGCCCGAACCGCGGTAGATCGAAGACGAGATTGCGAAACCCTGGGAAAGCCTCGAGGTTCTGTCGGAAGTTCGACATCCCGGTCGCGCCCGGCCCAGCCCCGTGTAGCCACACCAGCACCGGACCCTCGCCAGCCTCGGTCACGTGCAGACGAATGTCGCCAGCCTTCACCATCTGCTCCGTCAGCATTAGATTCGGCACAGCGTGATCGCCTTTCGAGTCGAACGGATGTGGGCGTGCTTGGAGCGGGGCTCAGCACGCGTCCCAGGTATTGAAGCGTAAACTACAATCCCACTTCTGAAGTGTCAACTACAGAAATGTTGCGTGGCGTCCCCGAGCGCTCAACTACCATCGTGACGAGCATGGCCAGCGCACCACAAGTGACCCCTAATCGCCGCGGCGCACGGTCCCGTCAGGCCGTGCTGGACGCCGCCGAGCGGCTGATGGCGATCCATGGTTACGAGGGAGCGTCTTTGTCGGCGATCATCGCGGAGTCGGGGATCCCGATCAGCAGCGTCTACCACTACTACGGCTCCAAGGACAAGATCCTGCTCGCGGTGATGGAACGCGGCGCAGACCGGTTCTTCCATTCGCTGCCCCCGATAGACGGTGGGGTCGAAGCGCCCGAAGCGCGCCTGGAGCAAGTCTTCTCGACGATCGGGGCGGCGCTCACGGCGCACCCTGACTTCTTGCGCCTGCTAATCACCCTCGCCGTTCAGCCGCAGAGCGCAGTTGACGCCGCCGAGGTTCACAACGTCGTCAACAACATCCGCGAGGAGGCGCTGCGGCGCCTGCGCGCCGTCATCGCGATCGCGTTCGGCCGCCGCCGCGACGCCCGAGCCGTCGACCGGCTCGCGCGCTTTACGCTCGCCATGATCGACGGCGCATTCGTGGCCGCGCAGTCGGACCCCTCCGCGTCCATCTTGGAGCTGCTAGACCAGCTGCCGGCGGCACTGGTGGCGCTGAACGACCGCTAAGAAGGCGACCGAACGCCCGCAGCCGGCACCTCGACGCGCACCGTCTCGACCCGCGAGCTTCGAAGCTCACGGGCCCGTGCCTCGTCCGAGTCATCGGCGGTCAGCATGAAAAGAGTGCACCCGTCCTCGCCGCCGAGCACACACGCGAAGCATCCGCGGCCGGTCGTCACGCGCTCTAGGACATCGCCGCCGTCGGCGACCCGGATGCACTCGCCGTGCATCGGGTCAGCAGACCAGATCGCGCCCTCGGCGTCCAAGCAGATGCCGTCGGGGATGTTCGGGGCGAGGTCGGCGAACCGGCGTTGATGGGAGAGCGACCCGTCCTCCTCGATCGTAAACGCGGTGAGCCTTGCCCCCAGGGTCTCCGCGACGATCAACGTGCACCCGTCCTCGGCGACAACCAGGCCGTTCGGATAGCTAAGCTCCCCGCCGACCGCCTGCACGTGGCCATCCGGAGTGACGAGCGCCAATCGGGCGCGCTCCGGCACGGCACCCGGCGCGTTGAGGGCGAACCCCCAGTTGCCGACGTAGGCGTTGCCGTGCGCGTCCACCACCATGTCGTTGCAGTGCCACGCTGCCAGCTGGCCTAGGTCAGCGTGCTCGACAAGCACGCCGTCCTCCAGCCGCATCACCTTGCGGTCTGTCATCGACACGACCAGCAACCGCCCGTCGGGCAGCCAGCCCAGCCCGGCGGGCTGGTTCGGCACCTCGACGATCGGCTCGCTGGCACCGTCGGCCGTGACCGTCATGACCATCCGCGCGTGCATGTCTGAGAGCCACAGCCGCCCCTCACGCCAGCGTGGGCACTCGCCGAAGCTGAGGCCGTCGAGCAGAACGTCGGGTCTCACTGTTGGGTCTTGCTCGGTCGGTAGGGGCGAAGGATCAAGACGGCCTAGTATTGCAGTGCTCCCTACAAAACTGTATTCTGGAGCGATCGTAAAACGCGAAGGGAGCGAGCCATGACTCTCCAACTCGAAGACATCGACGAGTTCGTCGCGCTCGAGCGCGGCGAGATCGATCGGCGCATCTTCAGCGACCCCGACATCTTCGAGATGGAGATGGAGAGGATCTTCGGGCGCGCATGGCTGTTCCTCTGCCACGAGACACAGATCCCCAACCCAGGAGACTTCTTCGCTTCGGTGATGGGCCGCGACAACGTGCTCGTCGTCCGCCAGAAGGACGGAACGATCAGGGGGCTATTGAACTCCTGTGCGCATCGCGGCAACGCCGTCTGCAGGGCCGACGAGGGCAACGCGAAGGGTTTTCTGTGCACCTACCACGGCTGGTCCTACGGCATCGACGGCGCGCTGCGTGGCCTGCCCGGCCACCGCACCTTCTACGACGGCGAGATCGACAAGTCCCGTCAGGGCCTGCGGGAGGTCGCGCAGCTCGCTAGCTACAAGGGGTTCGTGTTCGCCACCCACGACCCGAGCGCGCCGCCGCTTGAGGACTTCCTGGGCGCAACCGGCCGACTCGGCATCGATCTGCTCGCGATGCGCGGCGAGAACATGGAGTGCGTACCGGGCGTGCAGAAGTTCCTGATCAACTGCAACTGGAAGTTCGCCGTCGACAACCTCTACGACTGGTATCACCCGCAGGTCACACACGGCTCGGCCTTCACGGCGATGGCTGAGCTCGCCGCGCTTTCCTCCAACGGCCAGGCGGGCGACGCGGTCGACCTGAGCGGCGTCGAGATGGAGGGCGGCGAAGACCTAAAAATCGAGGTGGGCGCGATCACCGGGTCGCGCTTTGATCAGGTCGTGATCATCGGCGAGTACGGCCACGGAATCGGCGGACCTAAGGCCGATTCGAGCGGCAACGTCGAGTTCGGCAGCGAGTGGAGGGGCAAGCCGGAGGTAATCAACGAGCTGGGACGGGTCGGCGTGAACGTCGCCGGCCACCCGAGCATCTTCCCGAGCACGTGGATCACCACGACCAATCAGCTCTCGCTGCGCATTCCGCGTGGGCCCGAGCAAACCGAGATCTGGTGGTTCACGATCCTCGACCGGGATCTGCCCGAAGAGGCACGCCGGCTCATGGTCAACCTCGCCAACCGGCTGTTCGGCCCGGCGGGGATGCTCGAGCAGGACGACGGCGAGAACTGGTCGCAATCCACGATGCAGACCCACGGCTCGGCCAGCCGGCAAGTGCCGCAGCTGGTCAACATGGGGCTGCGTCGCGGCAAGGTGATCAAGGAGGACGGCCTTGCGCGTATCGAGGGGCTGACCAACGAGCACGGCCAGCTCTGGACCTACCAGGCGTATGCGCAGTGGATGAAGGGGCTCGACTGGGACGAGCTGCGCGCGGCGACCGAGCCCCCCGACGTCCTATGAGTGTCGCCGTGGAGGCCGCGATGCTGCGGCAATACGAAGTCGAGCAGTTCTACTACGAGGAGGCAGCGCTTCTGGACGCGCACCGCTACCAGGAGTGGATCGAGCTGTTCAGCGACGACACCTACTACTTCATGCCAATCCGGCGCACCCGCGGACAGCGCGAACTCGACAAGGAGTTCACCGAACCTGGAGAGATGGCGTTCTTCGACGACACCAAGCCACTACTCGTCAGTCGTGTGACCAAGCTGATGACCGGGCGCTCTTGGTCGGAGGACCCCCCATCCCGTACGCGCCACTTCATTACCAACGTCCGCGTGGTCGAGGATTCTGGCGACGAGCTGTTGGTCGAGTCCAACTTCCATTTGTATCGGACGCGCCTGAACAGCGAAGAGGACTCGTGGATCGGTATGCGCCGCGACGCGCTCAGGCGCGTCGACGGCTCCTTCCAGATCGCCAAGCGCACTGTTCTCCTCGACCAGACACTGCTGCTGTCGCGCAACCTCAGCAACTTCTTCTAGGTCGTGGGGTGGCTTGAGAACACGGTTGCCCTGGTGACCGGGCCGGGTTCCGGGCTGGGCCGAGCCGTCGTGGAGCGATTCGTCGCCGAAGGCGCCAGCGTCGGTGCGCTCGAGATCAGCCCGGAGAAGGCCGAAGCGCTCAAGGTGGAGTTCGGCGAGCGGGTAGAGGTCTTGGTCGGCGACGCCACCCAGTTCGCCGACAACGATCGGGCCGTCGCGCAGACGGTCGAGAGGTTCGGCCGCCTCGACGTGTTCGTCGGCAACGCAGGGCTCTGGGACTTCGGCACCCCGCTCGAAGCCCTCCAGCCGGGTGCGATCTCTCAAGCGTTCGATGAGCTGTTCGCCCTCAACGTGAAGGGCTACCTGCTCGGCGCTAAGGCTGCAGCCCCAGCCCTGCGGTCAACCAACGGGAGCATGGTCTTCACCGTCTCCAATGCCGGGTTCTGGCCCGGCGGGGGCGGGCCGCTGTACACCGCTTCCAAGCATGCGGTCGTCGGATTGATCAAGCAGCTCGCCTACGAGCTCGCGCCGGAGATCCGCGTGAACGGGGTGGCACCGGGCGGGATGCGCAGCGACCTCCGCGGCCCGCCCGCCCTCGGGCTCGCGGATACGTCCTGGGGATCGCTCGACGTCGAGCAGATTGTGCCCGCATACTCGGCGCTCGGCCGGACACCGGACACTGCCGACTACACCGGCCACTACGTGCTGCTCGCCTCGCGCGAGAACTCCCTGACCGTCACCGGCTCCGTGCACATCTGCGACGGCGGTTTCGGTTTCAGGCGAGCGTCTTGAGCCAGGGGATCCGCAGCCCGCGACCTGGGCAAGCGAAGGCCGAGCGGATATGTGCGGCACATCGCAGACGCGGACTCACCTTCGGGTCGAGCCGCGGCGCTCGACCGTGAGATCGTCGGCGTATAGCGCGAGCAGCGTGCCCAAAATCTCTCGCACACCTATCCGGATCGCCGTGATCGGCTCGGGCCCGGCCGGCTTCTACGCCGCCGGGCACCTTCTCAAGAACTCCGACTCCACGCTCGAGGTGGACATGTTCGAGCGGCTGCCCACACCCTGGGGACTTGTGCGCTCCGGGGTAGCCCCGGATCACCCGAAGATCAAGTCTGTGACGCGGGTGTACGAGAAGACAGCGGCCAATCCACGCTTTCGCTACTACGGAAACGTCAACTTCGGCAAGCACATCTCGCGCGCCGAGCTGCTTGAGCACTATCACGCGATCGTGTATGCCACCGGCTCGCCGTCCGGCCGGTCCCTCGGGATTCCGGGCGAGGAGCTGCCCGGCTCGCACGCCGCGACCGAGTTCGTGGGTTGGTACAACGGGCACCCGGACCACACCGACCTGGAGGTCGACCTGGCCTCGGCCGAGCGGGCCGTGGTGGTCGGTAACGGCAACGTCGCGCTCGACGTCGCGCGCATGCTCGCCCTCGAGCCATCCGAGCTCTCCAACACGGACACGGCCGACCATGCGCTCGCGGTGCTGCGTGACAGCAGGGTCAAGGAGGTTGTAGTGCTCGGCCGCCGTGGTCCAGCACAGGCGGCGTTCACCAATCCAGAGCTCCTCGAGCTCGGCGAGCTCGCCGATGCCGACGTGACAGTGGACTCCGAGGAGCTTGAGCGTGCGCTGGCCGTGCACGACGCGATCGCGGAGAGAAAGATCACGGCATCGCGCAACGTTGCGATCCTGCGCGAATACGCTCAGCGAGCGCCGGCTGGCCACAGCAAGCGGATCGCGTTGCGCTTCCTCGTGTCGCCCACACGGTTGGTCGCCGGACCAGACGGACACCTGGCCAAGATCGAGCTGTCCCGCAACGAGCTCGTGGCCGGCGACGACGGCTCGCTTCGCGCTCGGACCACCGGCGAACAGGAGACCATCGAGGTTGGACTCGTCTTCAGGGCGGTGGGCTACCGCGGTATCGCACTTCCATCCGTCTCCTTCGACGAGCGCGCCGCCGTGATACCCAACCGGGGCGGACGCGTGATCCATCCGGTCACCGGCAAACGCTGCCCTGGTGAGTACGTCGTCGGTTGGATCAAGCGCGGTGCAAGCGGCGTCATCGGCACCAACAAGAAGGACGCTCAGGAGACGGTCGACGCGATCTTTGCGGACCTCGCGAAAGGCACTCCACACGTACCGCGCGATCCAGACGCGCAATCCGTCGACCGCACGCTCCGAGAGCGCCAGCCCGATCTCGTCACCTACACAGGCTGGGAGGCGATCGACCAGCATGAGCGCGCTTGCGGCGAGCCGCAGGGACGCCCACGCGTAAAGCTCACTCGAATCGAGGAGATGCTCGCAGTGACGGCCCGACGACACGGATCCTGATCCCCGCGGTGGAACGGCGAGAACGAGGTGCAAGAAGCATTGAACCCTTCGCGGAATTCGTCCCGGATAGCGAGGCAGTAGCACCCTCGCGGGGTCGCGGGCCGGCTTGGACGTCGATCTGGCGCTGCGTCAGCTGCTCGCCGAGGCGAGTCTGACGGCCGAACACGCCCGCGGACGGGAGGCGCGCTCCTCGTGCGACTAGCCCAGTCTGCGAATCGGGTCGCTGCCGTCCCACCCCAAGGCGGCCTCGCGCACGTGGTCGAAGAACGGGCCCTTCGCCCCGGTGACGTCGGAGATCTCGATCAGAGTTTCGCCTGCCTTCGGGTTCTCGCGCTCGAAGTAAGCGAACCGGCCGTTCTCGCCGCCAACCGAACCCTCGTGTGCGACCAGGTAGCCGCGCGAGAGCGCCTCGTCGTAGAGCTTCTGGTAGTCGGTCGTCCAGTAGGCGATGTGATGAAAGCCGTCGCGCCCGCCTTCAAGAAACTCGCTGTACAGTGCGGGTGCGTCGCTTCGCTGCTGGATCAGCTCTATCTGCAGCGGGCCCGAGTTCGCGATCGCCACGCTCATCCGCATCGGCGCCAGCCGACCTCGGTAGCGGTAGTCGTCGACGTCGACGCTCTCGATGTAGAACCAGGGGCCGACGCCGTGTTGAACCCATACATCCAGCTCGGCCTCGATGTCGCGCACGACGAAGCCGAGCTGGCATGGATTGCCGAAGATGATGCTCATTCAGGAGGGCCGCTCGAAGCTGACTATTGAGCCTCGTTAGCCGCATTCATCTCCGCGAGCATCTCCTCGGCCGCCTCCGGAGTGATCCCCTCAATTGACTGGAAGAACGCCATGTCGAACTCAACGTCCCTGCCGTCCGGCAAGTGGTTGACCAAAAAATGGTCATCCTCGCTGTCGAGGATTACGGCCAGCTCGGCGCCGGGGCCGCTCGTCGGGGTGTGCACGCTTGCCACGGGCTCGTAGGCGATCGCGCCAGCTGGCAAGGCCAGGCCCTCGTAGGCCCATTCGCCAGAGATCGTGTAGGCGATCGCGTGGCAACTATGGGTGTGGGCGGGAAGCTCACTGCCGGGCCCGAAACGGAACTTGAACACGACCTTATGCAGGTCGGGGTCGGCATGTATCACCTTGATCCATGCCTCGCCTTTCGGCAGCAGTGGCAGCGGGATCCAGGCTCGGTCGCTGCTTGAGTACACGCGTGTTGGGTCCTCGGTCATCTGGCTCCTCTGCTCGTTAGGGTCCTTGGGGGATACGGCGACACTCTGTCTCTTACGAGACCGCCGCCGGCTCGATGGATTCAGGGGCCTCGGGGATGCGGGTCCACTGGTCGGGATCGTGTCCGACGAGGATGTGTGCTCCGGCGTCGCGCATGGCGCGCAGGCGCGCGAGCGATGCAACCTCCGCCTCCTTGTCGTATCCGACGATCGGCGATGTCGCGCCCGAGTCGATCCATTCGGTCAGGTAGCAGGAATCGCCCGCGAGGACGACATCGCCGCCGTCGAGCGTGACCCGAACGGATTGGTGCCCAGGGGTGTGCCCCGGGGTCTCAACTAGCGTGATCTTGCCGTCGCCGAACAGGTCGTGGTCGCCCTCGACCTCAAGCCGTGGGCGTGGATCGGCGTAGTCGAGCGCGCAGTAGAAGTTGCGCACGATGTCGTGCGGGCTGCACACAGCCGCCCACTCCCGCCAGTGCACGACCATCGTCGCCGAACGTGGGATCAGGGAGTTACCGCCAGCGTGATCGAAGTGCAGGTGAGTGTTGACGAGGTAGCGGATTTCGCCCAGCTCGACTCCGCCGGTCTGCAGGCGCGAGGCGACATCTTCGCCCTCCTCCTGCTCGAAGCCGACGACTTTCGCGGGGAATCCGATGCGCGCATCGGGCTCACGTACGGCATCCGGGTGAAAGCCGCTGTCGACGAGCACGAGTCCCTCTGGGTGGTCGATCAAGAACACCGGGGTCGGCACACGCAGCCGTGGCTGATCGAACCCGCGGAGCGCCACCGTTTGCCAGCCAGTGTTGTAGGCGTAGAGTTTCATCACGCCACCATCCTTCCGCCGTCCACCGGGACGATCACGCCGGTCACGTAGGAGGCCTCGTCGGAGGCGAGATAGACGGCCGCGGCGGCGACATCGCTTCCCTCGCAGAACCGACCGAGGGGGATCGTCTTGAGGATCATGTCCTCAAGGCGACCCTCGGGGTCTTCGCCGAGAATGTCGGTCATCATCTGCGTTCGTGCCATCGACGGCGCGATCGCGTTAACTCGCACCGGGAGGCGCGCCCACTCCGCGGCCAAGCTCAGGGTCAGGTTAACCACGGCGCCCTTGCTTGCGTTGTACCAAGCCGCCCCCGGCCGCGGACGCAACGCCGCATTCGAGGCGATGTTGATCATCGCTCCGCGGCTCTCCGACAGGCGCGGGAGGGCCGCCCTGGCGGCGTTGCCAACGCCGAACACGTTGACCCTAAAGATCTGCTCGATTCGCTCGGGCTCGGTGTCCACCGCCGCCGCGGCCGGTTGGGCGATCGCGGCGCAATTTACGAGTACCTCCAAGCCACCGAGCTGCTCTGTCACGCTTGAGAACGCACGCTCCACCGAGGCCCGATCGGCGATGTCAGCACCGACCCCGAGGGCGCGGCCGCTCAGCGTCCCGGCAACCTCGGAGGCGCTGTCCTCATCGATGTCAACGACCGCGACATCAGCGCCCTCCTCGGCAAAGCGCGCGGCGATCGCACGACCGAGTCCACGACCCGCCCCCGTCACGATCGTACGCTTGCCAGCGAGCCGGCCATCCCCGCTCACGAGGTTGGCGCCTCGTCGCCGAACAGCTGCTGGGCGATGGTCATCTGGTCGAAATAGACGCGCTCGCACACGATCTTGTCGGTGTCGCCATCGAACTCGAAGATGGCGCACATGCGGCAGCGGAATCTCTTGCCGGTGCCGTGGACCCCGCGAAGCTCGCCTTCGTGTGTCCCGAGCAGATCGAACTCGGCGATCACGGCCCCGTCGTCGCAGACACGCAGCACGGTGTTCTCGTTGCGCTGGTCCGGGAACGTGCTCCGGGATTTCGAGTAGTAGTCGGAGACCTCCTCCGGACCGTCGAAGACTTGGCCGGTCGCAATCAGTTCGTAGCGAGGATGCTCGAAGGTCGCGAGTGTGACGTCGAACCGGAGATCATTCTCGGACTCCATGTGCTCGCGCACGACGGCCAAACGTCGCTCGCGAAGGTCAGGAGTGACAGTCGAGGACACGGGGCTCCCTTCGAGGCCGCAGCGGTTAGTAGACTTACATCGTAAGTTAGCACAGCGCTACGATCTAGGCGTGCCCGCCCCGAACTCCGCGCTGACCAAACGCCGTCCTTCCACTCGACGCTCGCCACTGACACGCGAGGAGGTTCTCACCGCGGCCCTCGAGCTCGTCGAGCGAGAGGGCGTCGAGGCGCTCTCGATGCGAAAGCTGGCCGCCGCCGTTCGCGTCGAGGCAATGTCCCTCTACAATCACGTCGCCAACAAGGAGGACGTGCTCGACGGGCTGACCGGTCTGTTCTTTACCAAGATCGAGATCCCGCAACCGACCGACGACTGGGCAGAGGACCTCGCTTCGCTCGGTGTCGCCTTGCGTGCCGCAACGCGCGCATATCCCAAGACCGCGACGCTCGCCCTCACACGCGAAGCAGTGTCTGACTCCGGCGTCGCCGCCACCGCGGCGACGCTTGACATCCTGCACCGCGCGGGATTCGACACTGCAGAAGCGGTCCAGGCGATGCGCGCGATGATGAGTTTTCAGATCGGCGCGCTCCTGCGCGAGCTGGCGCACGCTCCAACTCTCGGGGCGACGCGTGACGAACAAGACGCGCGTGCCGAGTTGCTCAAGCACAGTGACTTCGCCGTCGTCGTCGAAGCCGCGGAGCCGCTCGCTGCCCTCGACTTCGACCGCGAGTACGAATACGGCCTATATCTCGTCGTCTCGTCTATCAAGTTCGCTGCCTCGCAACGAAGCGGCTCGGCCTGAGCAACCTCGCCACGCCGAGAAGGCACTCCCGGGCGACAGGTGCTCGGCTTCTCGCGCCCGGCAAGCACCGGTCGGCAGCCGGCCCGACTTGAGCTGCATCGACGGGCGACCGGCAGAGCCGGACGGCTTTCGCTGGCACTTCTAGGGTATAGCCTGGATTAAGGTTCGATGGACTCAGTCGGATTGTCGCTCGCGCAGGGAAGCAGGGTGCCGCGTAAGCCGGCACCTCGAGCCCTCCGAGCGCCGTGGCGTCGAGGCGCATGGTCGTCGACGGAGGTCGCACTTGCGCTACAGGCCCAGCGCGCCGAGCTCCTGAGCGCCATCGGCAAGCGGACAGACGCGCACGGCATGCCGCGGGAGGTGCTCGAAGAAGTCCTCAATGACGCCATCTGCGTCGTCGTGATGATGCGCAAGCCCGTCCGCTCGCAGGAGCACCTGCTCGGGGCCTTCTGGACCGCTGCACGGATCTTGCTGCGCCAGCATCACGAAGGTCGCCACAGCCTGCGCGTCGGCAGTCGCACGCGTGTCGGACTCGAGGACGTTGCCGCCCAGCTGGTTACGAAAGATCCAGGCCCAGATGACCTCATCGCGTTGAAGGACCGCGTCGCGCGAGCCGCCGACTTCGCGGCGCAGCTGACCGGGTTTGAGCGCGAAGTCGTCGCGGTGATGGCTATCCGCGGCACCGGCGTGAAGCGCACGGCACAGCTTCTTGGCGCTCCTCTGAACACGGTCAAGGCGGCCCACCGCTCAGCACAGGGAAAGCTCGACCGCGTGGCGGTGATCGGGGCGGCCGGCCGTATGTGCGGCTATCGGCAGGACGCGATTAGCGAGTTCGCGCGCGGCTCGGCAGACGCCGCCGATGAGCGCGCCGCGCGCGCGCATCTGGCCACGTGCGCGCCCTGCCGACGCTCCCACGCGCGGCTCGTGCGCGAGATGCGCGGGCGCTCCTTCCAGCGCGACACGGCAGTCGCGTTCCTGCCGGCGCCGATCCTGCCCCTGGGTCACCACTTCGGGTTGCTCGGCCGGATCGCGGCCTGGGCGACCGACCGACCGATCCGAGTGAACGGCGAGCGAGCAGCCGGGCTGTTCGGAGGCGCAGGGGCGGTGAAGGTTGCCGCCGCCGGGAGCGCCGTCGTGGTGGCGACGGCGACGATCGCCGGGAGCCTTCATACGTCGTCGCACCAGATCCAACACCGACGTCACTCGGTGACCGCAGCGGCTCGCCAGGGGCAAGTGCACAAGGCGCCGGCCGGCCCGCCTACGGTTACGCTCGCCGCAGCTTCCGTGAAGCCCTCCACTACCGTCACGAACTCCGGAGCTACCCCGCAGCTCACACCCCGCCAACGCGCCGAACGCGAGTTCGGCTCCCCGCAATCGAGGGCTCAGGCAGAGTTTCACGCCGAGCCAGCGACCGTGGCATCGGTTCATTCGCCGAGCACCTCCGACGAAAGTGAAGCTGCGTCTGCCCCGTCTTCGTCTGTGAGCAGCGGCTCTTCGCACCGTGACGAAGCTAGCCAGGCGGCGCGGGAGTTCGGACAGCCCTAAGTCGGCCGGGAGAGGTTGTTGTCTCTCGCGGCCGTTTGCTCGGATTCACCTATATGACGACCAGCTGACCAGCTCGTCGCGTCGCTTGTTTCAGCGACTCCCAGAGTCGTTGCACCCGTACTCACTACTCGGGAGGCCCGGATGGCC
>Ga0187783_10001860_pt1 | contig 15609 bp, 6 predicted proteins | sample 1015_SJ02_MP02_2_FD_132471 | JGI IMG/M metagenome (GOLD analysis project Ga0187783, IMG submission 132471) | Tropical peat soil microbial communities from peatlands in Department of Meta, Colombia - 1015_SJ02_MP02_20_MG | ecosystem: Environmental > Terrestrial > Soil > Wetlands > Peat | place... | reverse complement strand
CGACGTCGCCGTGGCGGTCCAGATGTCGGTGACGTTGTTTCCGGCCACCACCACAGTCGGCGCGCCGGGGCTGGCAAGCCCGGCTAGCTCGGGCGATGGCGCGGCAGTGGTCACGTCCACGCCGGACAGCAGCGGCGCGTTGCCGTACCAGACGCCGGTGGAGCCGTCGAAGGGCGTGCCGGTGGCATCCAGCACGTTGTCGCCGCTTCCCTCAGCGGCATACCACGTACCGGCGGCTGCCGGGGTAGCGTTCAGCGGCAGGTATGCCAGCGAGGAATTCTCGACCCACAGGCTGACGAGAACGTCATAGCCGGGGGTCAGCGCGATCGGAAGCGTCAGCGGGTCGGAATAGACGTCGCCGCCCTCGGGGATCGTGACCGATTCGCCGCCGCCGAAATACAGCTCAGAAGGAGTCCCGGTCGGCTTCGCCTCGTCGGATTGCAAGGAGACGCTTGCCGCGCCGATCTGGATCGGTCCGTCACCGTCTCCGTCCATGAAGCCTGGATTCGACAGCCGGATCCGGATCTGGCTGCCGGCCGGGATCGCGGCGCCTGCTGACAGCGCGTTGAACCCGACGCCGATCCGGATCGTCTCGTTCCCGAAGTCAGTAGCTTCGTAGGCGTCCTCCATCGGGTTGGCCCAGATCCCGGTCCAGGCATCTCCGGCCGGTGACAAGCACGGTGCCGCACACGGGGTCGCGGCAGGGCTGGACACGGTGGGCTGCACGGGGGTTTCCGTCGTCGTGTTGCGCACAGACACCCCGAACACATCCAGCGTCGGCACTGCCGCGCCATCGCCGGACGCGGTCTGCTCCCACGAGGTATCCCCGACATCCGGCAGCGTCACCGACTGCAGGGTGCAGGACGGGTCCAGCGGCACCGAGAACGCGTAGATCTTCGGCGAGTCCGCCTGCTCCCCGCTGCTGCCAGCAACGCGGTCAGCGGTGGAGATCGCCTGGATGTCCGACGGGCCCTCCACCCAGTCGGGCACGGTCAGGTCATAGCTCACCTGTGTACCCAGGACGCAGCCTGACGCGTAGTTGACCGTGCCGGTGGCCGGGATGCAGCCAGCGTCACCGAAACTTGGCGCGTCGATGCAGCCTGAACCGGTTACCCCGACGCCGTGCATCACGGCCGGCGCGGTGACGTCCGACTGGAGCACGCTTGCGTTCGGATCGCCGGTCATGACACCGGGTATGCCCACCTCGCCGAGTGAGGAGGTGGCCAGGAACACCACGGCGCTCCCGTTGACCCCGCTGCCGCCGGTCCCGATCGTCTGCTTGGCTGCCAGCAGGTTGTCAGCGCCGCACGAGCCGTAGTCGGCCAGCGTGAACGACGCGCCATCCACGGTTACCTGCCCGCCTGCGGTCCAGCCGGCCGCGGTCAGTTGCGGGGCGTAGAAGTCGTAGCCGCCGTTGCAGCTTGCTCCGCTGCTGTTCGAGATCATCGTGTTATCGGCATAGCCGGATGCCAGCGCCGCCGCGAAGTTCGCCTGCAGGCTTGAGCCTGACGTATAGGACGCGCCGGCGTCAGCCGCGCCAGTGAACGTGTACCCCGCCCAGGCGCAAGTTGCAGACGGTGCATTCTGGCAGTCAGTGCTGGAGTCCCCGAGCGCGCCTTCGGTCTCCCCCGATACGACGCTCTTGGAGTCGATCTCGTACACATACAGCAGGTGCGGACCCGGCGAGCCGACCACGACGCTGAGCGTTGCGTCACCGCTGCTATTGATCACGCAGTCCGGCGTTGTCGTCGAGCTTGTGGTGCAGAGCTGGCTGTCCGGGATCGTGCCCGACGTCGGCGGCTGGCCGTCCAGGCCGAAGACGTACTCGGACACCGCGTTCGAGTCATTCGCGGACGGCGTGATCGCGAAGCTGATCGTGGAGCCGACACTCTGTGCATCCGCCTGCGTGAAGTCTGCCGCCACCCCGGGCGGCTCAGGCTTCTGCCAGTAGTCTGCGAAATAGCAGTCTGCGGAGTAGGCGGAGGAATACGGCCCGTACGTGGTACTCGAGACCTTGTCGGTCCCGGTCTCCGCGTCCGTGGACCAGCCGATCACGGCACCGTTGGTCTGGTCGTCCAGGAAGCTCCACGGGATCGGGGCAGTGTCCCAGGCACGGGAGTAGCTTCCGCTGGAGCTTGGCGTCGCGCTAGCCGGGCTCGCTGTCGTATACGTCGTGGACGAGGCGCTGGCGAGCCAGTACTTGACGTTGCCAGAGAGCACCGAGTGGCCGTCAGGGTCAGAGTACGTCGCCCCGACGTAGACGCCGCCGCCTGCCTCGGTGGGCACCAGAGCCTGGGCGCTCGACGTGGCCGTCGCACAGGTGTAGGGGCTGGAATCGTTGCTTGCGGTGCTCTCCTCCATGGTGGTGGTGGACGGCGTGCTCGGCGTGTAGAAGTACTGCACCTGCAGGTACGGCCCGTCGCTATCGTGCTTGCCGTTGGTGAACTGGACGTGGTAGTCCTCGTTGGTCGGACTGCCGTCCCCGCTGCCGCTTGGCTCCCACAGCCGGAACGTGAAGTTCGATGATCCCTTCATGGAATCAACGTCCTTGATGACGTTGAAGCCCTCCGACTTCAGCAGCCCGTCGTCCTCCACGACCGTGTTGTCGCAGCTGTCATCGGCCGAGTCCGAGCTGTCGGTATCGGGCGGGAACGTGGCGGTGGCATTGGACTCGCCGCTGACCTCGCTGGGGCCGGGCCAGCCAGTGCTAGAGCTCATTCCGTCGATCCAGGACAGCGTCACGACGGAGGAAACGCCGCAGTCCGAGGAGTACGCCACCGAAGCGTTCACCGTGGCAGTCGCGACCGTGACCCCGCTAGTGCCGAGCGCCGTCGACATGCCGACCCGGTACAGCGCATAGTCGGTGTCGCTGTACTCACAGTCGCCGGCCTCGAAGTTGTCGTAACCCACTGGCGAGTCGTAGTAGGACGATGAATTCCAGTGCGACCCCGTGCAGTTCGTGTCGTACGAGCCGCCGTTGTCGTCGTCGGACTGGACCGGGTCGTAGTCCTGCAGGCTGCCGCCGCCGTTGGTCTCCAGGTACAAGGTCGGATCGACGTACTCAGGGAAGACGGCCTGCGGCGAGTCAAGCAGCGCCGCGTCCGGGACCAGGCGCAGCAGCCGCCCGCTGTCGGCTACCTGCGCGGCAACCCGGCCGGTCAGCGCGAACCTGCCCGGGCCCTCAGCGGTTGACGGCAGGACGACCCCGCCGGCCGCCGTAACGCCGGCCGCCCGGCCGCCCATGGCAGTTGCCCGCTCGACCACCGACCGGGCTGACGTGCCCGAATCCCACATCACCGACGGCGGCGCCACGAAAGCCCCGCCGCCGGCTGCCAGCGGCGCGACCAGCCCGCCGCCGCGCGCCTGCTCGAGCACGGTCCCGCGCGTGGTCACCCGCAGCGAGACCGCCGCGACTTCCCGCGCCGCCTGCGGGCTCGTGACCACCAGAACCTCGCTGAACGCGCCGGTGGTCCCGTTCTCCGCGGTCAGCACCAGGTTCACGCCCGGCAGCACCCCGGTATAGGTTGCCGACGGTCCGGACACCACGGGCACCGGAAGCCTGCCAGGCCACCACAGCGCGAGCGACGCCGAGCCGGTCCCGATCACCGCCATCGGCCCGAGGCCGCCTGCCGAGAACTGCACGCTGTCGCCTGGCAGCGCGGGCGCGGCCAGCATTGCGCCAGTCCGGCGCAAGTTAGTGCTCACCGGCACCCACCGGCCATCCTGGCGCACGCGCACCGGCAGCGGGTAGCTCGTCATGGTGAACATTCCGTCCGGGCTTGCCGTCACCATCTCCCGCTCGGTGGTCAGCCCGGCGACGGGCACGCTGTGACCGAGACTGGCCGCCTCGGCTGCGGCTGCGGCCTCCGCTCGCTCCACCGGAGTCTCGTCCTGCGACGCGGCAAAGCTGCCCAGCCGGCCCTGAGCCGGCGTGTGCGGCAGCGAGTACGCCTTGCCGCTGCCGAAAGACGTCCTGCCGCCCGCGACGGCAGCAGACGCAGCGCCCGCCGGCAACGTCAGCACCATCAGGCCGGTCGCTAGTGCCAAGCCCGTCAATCGCCGCTGCCAGCTAGCCATCGCGCTGCTCCAATGATCGACAACACGCAGGACGGGCCGTGCACAGCGCACAGTCCCGGCAGCAGTAATGTCGCCTATCCCGGCAACCCAGAACTAACCGGCCGCTAACCGGCCGTGCAGCGGCGAAAGCTGGGGTAACAACACGAATACCGATCTCTAGTACAGGAACCGGTCCCCCGGGCCAGGCCGGCAGAAATCGGGAAGTCCTTGCCAGCCAGGCCGAACGTCAGGCCGGGCGGCGCGGCCTGCCAGGCCGTCCCGGACTGCGGGCGCCGGCCCGGTGACCTGCGGCCCGCGGCGCCGTGCTGGCCCGGACAACCAGGTCAGGCGATATCGGCAGGACCGGAGCGCGTGCCTGGTCCCCCGCCATGCGGTCCAGCAGCAGGTGCACGGCCCTTCGGCCCAGCTCGCCGAAGTGCTGCCGAACTGTCGTCAGCGGCGGCAGGAAGAAGGCCGCCTCGGGCACGTCATCGAATCCGACCACGCTCACGTCGCTGGGAACGCGGCGGCCGTGCTCGGCAAGTGCCCGCAGTACGCCGAGGGCCATCGGGTCGTTGGCGCACAGCACGGCGGTCACCTCGGGCCGCGAAGACAGCTGATGGCCGATCTCGTACCCGGACCGCGCCGACCAGTCGCCGCGCAGCAGTTCCGGCTCCGGTGCGCCGGCCGCACGCAGCGCGGCTCGCCAGCCCTCGAGGCGCTGCTGCGCATCCAGCCAGCTGTCGGGCCCGGCGATGTGGTGGACGGTCTGGTGCCCGAGGTCGAGCAGGTGGCGAGTTGCCTGCGCCGCGCCGCCGAAGTTGTCAATGGACACCGATGGCAGCGGGGCGCTCGGCCCGCAGCCCACGGCAACCAGCGGGATGCTGCTGGCCAGCGCCCCGAGCGCGGTGACCGCCGAGGTTTCCGGGGCGATCACGATGATGCCCTCCACGGCCTGGCCAACGAACCGGTCGACGGCCTCCAGCAGGGAGCGCCGGTCCAGCGCCGGCAGGCTTGCGATGGCCACCGAGTAGCCGGGATGGGCAGCGCGCTCAATGCCATACAGCATCGATGCCGGGCCGTACAGCGTCGTGTCGAAGCTGATCACGCCCAGCGTGTTCGTCCGGCCCGTGACCAGCGTCCGGGCGGCGGCGTTGGGCCGGTAGCCGAGATCGCGGATGGCAGCCATCACCCCGGCCCTGGTCCGCGGGCTGACGTTGGGATGATCGTTCAGCACCCGGGAAACGGTCTGGTGGGATACCCCGGCAAGGCGGGCCACGTCCACCATCAGGGGCCGAGCAGTCTGGCTACCCTCGTTCGACGCCACGCGGCCCCCTCTGACCCAGCCCGCGACCGCGCTAGTGCCGTGACGCGCCCTGGAGAATCAGCGCTCACACCGCGAGGCCAACAAAACTATAGCTCAGCGCTCTGAAACCAGACCCAGGCCGGCGTCATTGGCATGAGTAGCGGCCGCGTAACCGTTGTGAACGCTAACAATAATGGACTGCCGTTCTCGGAAAGGCGATAAGAGGCTCCCTGGCAGCCGGCCAGCGCGGACGGCACTATTGATCGCATGCAACCGGAATGGAGGCGCGATGCCCGACCAGCCCACACCCGCTGACCGCTTCACGTTCGGGCTCTGGACGGTCGGCTGGCCGGCCCGCGACCCATTCGGGGATCCCACCAGGGCTCCCCTCGACCCGGTCGAGGCCGTGCACGAGCTTGCCGCACTCGGCGCCTACGGCGTCACGTTCCACGACGATGACCTCGTGCCGCCCGGCAGCGACGCGGCCGCCAGGGAGCGTCACATCGACAGGTTCACCACGGCGCTGAAGGAGACCGGGCTTGTGGTGCCGATGGCAACCACCAACCTGTTCACCCACCCGGTCTTCAAGGACGGCGGCTTCACCAGCAACAGGCGCGACGTGCGGCGGTACGCACTGCGCAAGGTGATGCGCAACATCGACCTGGCTGCCCAGCTCGGCGCGAGGACGTACGTGATGTGGGGCGGGCGGGAAGGCAGCGAGTACGACAGCGCCAAGGACGTCCGGGCCGCGCTGGACCGCTACGCCGAGGCCGTCGACACGCTCGCCGAGTACGTCACCGACCGCGGCTACGGTATCCGGTTCGCCCTCGAGCCGAAGCCCAACGAGCCCCGCGGTGACATCCTGCTGCCGACCGTCGGGCACGCGCTGGCATTCATAGCCAGCCTCGAGCACCACGACATGGTCGGGCTTAACCCCGAGGTCGGCCATGAGCAGATGGCGGGGCTGAACTTCGCGCACGGCATCGCGCAGGCGCTGTGGCACGGCAAGCTGTTCCACATCGACCTCAACGGCCAGCGCGGCATCAAGTACGACCAGGACCTGGTCTTCGGTCACGGCGACCTGATGAACGCGTTCTCGCTCGTCGACCTGCTCGAGTTCGGCGGGCCGCACGGCGGGCCGGCTTACGACGGGCCCCGGCATTTCGATTACAAGCCATCCCGGACCGAGGACAAGTCAGGCGTGTGGGCATCAGCGGCCGCCAACATGCGCATGTACCTGCTGCTCAAGGAACGCGTGGCCGCGTTCCGTGCCGATCCCGAGGTCGCCGAGGCCATGGCGAAGTGCCGGATCGGTGAGCTCGCCGTACCCACTCTCGGCCCCGGCGAGACCTACGCCGGCCTGATCGCCGACCGGAGCGCGTTCGAGGACTTCGACGCCGATGCCGCGGGCGCACCCGGCTACGGGTTTATCGCCCTCAACCAGCTGGCGATCGAGCACCTGCTGCGGGCCCGGTGACCGCACTGGTCGCCGGGGTCGACTCCTCGACTCAGTCGTGCAAGGTGGTGATCCGCGACGCGGAGACCGGCGCGCTGGCGCGGGCGGGGCAGGCGGCACACCCGCCGGGCACTGAGGTCGATCCGCGGGCATGGTGGCACGCACTGCGCGCGGCCGTCAGCGAGGCCGGCGGACTCGCCGATGTCGCCGCCGTTTCGGTAGCCGGCCAGCAGCACGGCATGGTCTGCCTCGACCAGGCCGGTGCGGTGGTAAGGCCTGCTCTGCTGTGGAACGACACCAGGTCGGCCGCCGCGGCGGCCGACCTGATCACCGAGCTCGGCGCAGGCGACCAGGCGCGCGGGCGCGCGGCCTGGGCCGACGCCGTCGGCAGCGTCCCGGTCGCCTCGTTTACGGTGACCAAGCTGCGCTGGCTGGCCGAGCATGAGCCGGCGGCGATGGCGCGCACCGCCGCCGTCTGCCTGCCGCATGACTGGCTGACGTGGCAGCTGGCCGGAGCCAGCGCCCTGGACGCGCTGCGCACCGACCGCGGCGACGCGAGCGGCACCGGGTACTGGTCGCCTGCTGCGGGCAGCTACCGCGACGACCTGCTGCGCCTGGCGGCGGGCTGCTCCCCCGCCGTGCCCGAGGTCCTCGGCCCGGCCGGCCTCGCCGGCGAACTGGCGGCCGAGCTGGACGGCGACGCGGTGCTGGGGCCCGGCACCGGTGACAATGCCGCCGCGGCCCTCGGGCTTTCCGCCAAGCACGGCGAGGTTATCGTCTCGGTCGGCACGTCAGGCACCGTATTCGCGGTCAGCGCCGCGCCGACGGCAGACGCTGCCGGTGCTGTCGCCGGCTTCGCCGACGCGACCGGGCAGTTCCTGCCGCTTGTGTGCACGCTGAACGCTGCCGGGGTACTGACCGCCATGGCCGGCATGCTGGGAGTCGGCCTCGACCGGCTCTCGTCCCTGGCCCTGGCCGCGCCGCCGGGCGCGGGCGGCCTGACGATGCTGCCCTACCTGGCCGGCGAGCGCACGCCGAACCGGCCCGATGCCACGGCCGAGCTGCACGGCCTGACCGGCGCCAGCGCGACGCGGGAGAATCTGGCCAGGGCAGCGGTCGAGGGAATGCTGTGCGGCCTGGCCGACGGGCTCGACGCGCTCCGCGGCGACGGCCTCGAGGTGCGCGCCATACTGCTAATCGGCGGCGGCGCCCGGTCGGAGGCCGTGCGCCGGATCGCGCCATCAGTCCTCGGCGTGCCCGTCGACGTGCCCGAGCCAGGCGAGTACGTCGCCGACGGCGCGGCGCGGCAGGCGGCGTGGGCGCTATCCGGGGGCGATCAGCCGCCGAGCTGGACCGGGACCGGCCGCCGGCGATACGAGGCCGATCCGCAGCCGGAGGTCCGCGCGCGGTACGCCGCGGTACGCGGCTGACAGCCGGCCAGCGGCCGGCCTGGAGATGACGAGGAGGGACCCCGCCCGATGCCCTACATCGACGCTGGCGGCGTGCAGACCTGGTACGCCGAGCACGGCAGCGGCAGGCCCCTGCTCCTGCTGCACGGGGCACTGACCGACGCCTCGGAATTCAGCGCCACCGCCCCGGCGCTGGCGCTGCGGTTCCGGGTGCTGACCCCCGAGCGCCGCGGCCACGGCCACACCGCCGACGTCGACGGGCCGATTAGCTACGACATCATGGCGCGCGACACCGTCGCCTTCATCGAGAAGCTGGACCTCGGCCCTGCTCACCTGGTCGGTCACAGCGACGGGGCGAATGTGGCGCTGCTAGTCACGCTGGCGCGCCCCGACCTGGTCGACCGGCTCGTCCTGATCTCGGGGAACTTCCACCATGACGGGCTGCTGCCGGCGCTTGACATCGAGGAGCTGGGCTCGAACGAGTTCTTCCTCGACGCCTACGGAGAGGTCTCGCCGGACGGGCGTGAGCACTTCCCCGCGGTCGTCGCGAAGATTGCCCGCATGATCGCCAGCGAGCCGACGCTGACGACTGCGGACCTCGGCCGGGTGTCGGCACGGACGCTGGTAATGGCCGGCGATGACGACGCGATCGAGGCCGAGCACACGCTCGCCCTATACCGGGGCATCCCGCACGCGGAACTGGCGGTGGTACCTGGCACCTCACACGCGCTGATCTTGGAAAAGCCGGGCCTCTGCAACCAGATGATCATCGATTTCCTGACCACCGATCCGGTCCCGACGTTCATGCCCGTCCGGCGCGCCTGACCAGCCGCGTGACCGCCAGGGCGGCTACAGCTCGAGGGCCTCGGCGGAGTCGAACAGGTCGGCGTCGTCGGCCAGGATGTCCTCGGGCTCGATGCGCATCAGGTCGTCGCGGTTCCAGTGCCGCTCCAGGTCGCCGGCGAGCCGGTGGGCGTGCCGCAGCCTGGCACGCTCCAGCTCATTGCGGACGCTGCGCGCGTTGGCGAAGTGGGCCTGGGCCATCCGGCTGGTCAGGTACTCGCGGAACGCGTCCTGCGCCTGGCTGGACAGGTAGTAGTTCGTCTCCTCCAGCATCAGCTGGCCGATCGCCGTCAGCTCATCCAGGTCGTAGGCGGCGAAGTCGAGGTGGTGGGCGATCCGTGAGCGCATGCCGGGGTTGGAGGTGAAGAACTCATCCATCCGGTCCTTGTAGCCGGCCAGGATCACCACCAGCTTGTCCCGCTCGTTCTCCATGACCTGCAGCAGGATGTCGATGACCTCCTGGCCATAGTCCTTGGAGTCGGAGGCTCGGTAGAGGTAGTAGGCCTCGTCAATGAACAGCACGCCGCCCATCGACTTGTCCAGGATCCGCTTGGTCTTCGGCGCCGTATGCCCGACGTACTCCCCCACCAGGTCGTCACGCATGGCATGGACCAGGTGGCCCTGCTCGAGGTAGCCGAGCCGGTGCAGCAGCTCGGCCATCCGCAGCGCCATGGTGGTCTTGCCAGTGCCCGGCGGCCCGGTAAAGCACATGTGCAGGCTGGGCCGCGGCGCGACCAGGCCGAACCGTCGCCTGGCCCGGTCGACCAGCAGCAGCGCCGCGATCTCCTGCACCTTGGTCTTCACCGGCACGAGCCCGACCAGGTCGCGGTCCAGCGCGGCGAGGATCTCGTCGATGCCCGCCGACTGGCGCTCGGCAGCAAAGTTGATCGTCGCGCCGGGCGGCAGCAGGTCGCCATCGCGGTCCTTCCGCCCGCCGCGTCTCCCCCGGCCCGGCGGGTGGGCCTGAGCAGGCACAACGCGCACCGAGCGCCCGGATTGGCTGCTCGGGTCCACCCACTGCTCCGGCCTTGAGGTGCGCCTGGCGCCGATGATGGCAGCAGCAATCAGGCTCCCAAGGCCGACGATGGCAGCAAGCGCGGTCAGGAAGGACTCCACCAGGCAGACGTTACCCGAGGCAGCGGCCGTTGCTGAAGGTCACGGCCGCGGTCAGCTCAACTCAGCTGCCCGGATGCCCGCAGCACGACAGCAGGGTGGAAGGCCGCCCGGCAAGGCCTGTCACGCCGAGACGACGTTGACGAGCTTCGGCGGGCGGACGATCACGGTCCGGACGCCGCGGCCGGCCAGCGCGCGGTCAACGCCAGGCGCTGCCAGCGCCAGCTCCCTGAGCTCTGCCTCGCCAACGCCGGCGGGCACCTCGATCCTGTCCCTGACCTTTCCGTCGACCTGCACCACGCAGGTAACGGTCTCCTCGACCAGCAGGGCCGGGTCAGCGGCGGGCCAGCCCGCCCGCGCCACCGAGGGCTCGTGCCCCAGGATCTCCCAGCACTCCTCGGCCGTGTACGGGGCGAACAGCGACAGCATGATCGTCAGTGCCTCGGCCGCCTCGCGCACCGCCGGGTCGGCCGCGCCGCGACCCGAGTCGATGCTCCTGCGCGCGGCGCTGACCAGCTCCATCAGGCGCGCGACCGCGACGTTCAGCCGGGTGGCCTCGACCAGCCGCGTCACCTCGTCAACGGTCCGGTGTGTCACCTTGCGCAGCTCGGCGTCGCCGCTGCCAGGCAGGACACCTGCAGTCGATCCGGCCACGGGCGGGCCCGGCGGCGCAGCCGCCGCGACGTCCGCGGCGACCCGGACGACCCGGCTCAGGAACTTGACCAGGGCGTCGGGCCGCATGTCGGCCCAGTCGATGTCATCCTCCGGGGGGCTGGCGAAGATCATCGTCAGCCGGATCGCGTCCACACCGTGCTCGGACAGCTGCAGCCCTAGGTCGACCCCGTTGCCGAGCGACTTGGACATGGCCTTGCCCTGGTTGATGACCTGACCCTGGTTCACCAGCGCCGTGAACGGCTCGACGAAATCAACCATGCCCATGTCGTAGAGCACCTTGACGAAGAACCGCGAGTACAGCAGGTGCAGGATGGCGTGCTCGACACCGCCGACATACAGGTCGACCGGGCTCCAGCGGCGCACCGACTCGACATCGAACGGCCCGTGCTCGAACTGCGGCGAGCAGTAGCGCAGGAAGTACCACGACGAGTCGACGAACGTGTCCATGGTGTCGGTGTCCCGCTTGGCCGGTCCCCCGCACTTCGGGCACTCCGTGCTGACCCAGGCGGCATCGGCGGCCAGCGGCGAGACGCCGCGCGGCGCCAGTTCCTGGCCGCGCAGGTCGGGCAGCAGCACCGGCAGCTGGTCGTCGGGTACCGGGACCTCGCCGCAGCCCTCGCAGTACACGATGGGGATTGGCGCACCCCAGAACCGCTGTCTGGACAGCAGCCAGTCCCGCAGCCGGTAATTCACCGCGGCCCGGCCCCGTCCCTGCTCGGCCAGGATCTCGATGATGCTGGCGATCGCGTCCTGCTTGGACAGCCCGTCCAGCGGGCCGGAGTTGGTCAGCCTGCCCTCGCCAGGCGTGGCCTGCCCGGTGAGAGCCGGGTCGGGCAGCCCGGTGTCGAGCACGACCTGGACCGGCAGCCCGAATTTCCTGGCGAAGTCCAGGTCCCGCTGGTCATGCGCGGGCACCGCCATGATCGCCCCGGTGCCGTAGTCGGGCAGCACGTAGTCGGCTGCCCACACCGGGATCCGCTCGCCGTTGACCGGGTTGATGGCATAGCGGCCCAGGAACACCCCGGTCTTCTCCCGGTCGGTCGCCTGCCGCTCGATGTCGCTTTCCTTGCGCACGTCCTCCAGGTATCGCTCGAACCTGGCGGCGTGCTCCGGTGCGCACAGTTCGGCTGCCAGCGGGGAATCCGCGGCGATCACGAAGAACGTCGCCCCGTACAGCGTGTCCGGCCTGGTCGTGAAGACCGTGACCGGCTCATCCCTGCCCTCGATGACGAAGCGGACCTCGGCACCCTCACTGCGGCCGATCCAGTTGCGCTGCATCACCAGGACCCGCTCCGGCCATCTGCCCTCGAGCGGGGCCATGTCGGCCAGCAGCCGGTCGGCATACTCGGTGATCTTGAAGTACCACTGGGTCAGGGAACGGCGGATGACCTCGGCCCCGCAGCGCTCGCAATGGCCGTTGATGACCTGCTCGTTGGCCAGCACCGTCTGGTCGACCGGGCACCAGTTGACGTAGCCGTCCTTGCGGTAGGCCAGCCCGCGCTCGTAGAAGCGCAGGAACAGCCACTGCGTCCACCGGTAATAGTCCGGGTCGCAGGTCTGCAGGCGGCGAGACCAGTCAAAGGAGACGGCGTAGTTCCGGAACGAGGCGGCCTGGGTGTCAATGTTCTTGTATGTCCAGTCGGCCGGGTGGGTGTTGTTACGGATGGCCGCGTTCTCGGCCGGCAGGCCGAACGCATCCCAGCCGATCGGATGCAGCACGTTCTCGCCGCGCTGGAAGTAGTACCGGGCCATCGCATCGCCCACCGCATAGGCCTCGGCGTGCCCCATGTGCAGGTCACCCGACGGGTAAGGAAACATGTCGAGCACGTACCGACGCGGCCGCAGGTCGGCCGGGTCGTCGCTGGCACGGAAGACGTCCATGGCGGCCCAGCGCTCCTGCCACTTGCGCTGGATCGCACGCGGGTCGTAACGATCCGTAGTCTCGGCGGCTGTCATTGCTTCCTCGCGAGTTCGTTGCGGGTCCGGATCGGCCCCTGCCCAGCCGGAGTTCCTGGTGCTCCAGACAGAAGAGCCCCTCGGTCACGAGGGGCAGCCGCGCCAACGACAGGTCAGGTCGGCGCGGCTAGGTAAGGAGCAGCCGGGCGAAACGCACGCCACTAGGGTAGCGCACTCCGCCGGCGCTCGCGTGCCCGCTCGCCAGCCAGTGGGAAGGGTGCCGCCCCAGGTCAGGCGGCCATTCTGGCGACGTCCCGCGATCTTGTGCGGCCGGGACGCCGCGCCCCGGGCCGCCGCGCCCGTCCGCCCCGGACCGTATCCGCTGGCCGGATCAGCCGGACAGTAACGACCAGTCGGATATTCCAATATTCGGGATTCAGCAATCCGGAAATGCCACCAGCCATGAAAAGTGGCGCGTCCTTAATTCCTCCTTGACCACGCCGTGAGCGCGTCAAATAATGTCCTGACACCCAGCAGCAGCCGACTCGGAGCACCGTCGGGCAGCATCAGTCAAGCCGGACTTGCGCTGCTCAGCACGCTTCTACTGCTTTGCCTGGGCGGGGGTGGCCCAAGGGGACAGGCCATAATCCGGGGGAATGATGAAGATTTGCTCGCTGGCGAAATTAACGTGCCCGGCGCACGCCGCGCAATCTGCATATAGCCCGGTTAATAGGGCAGGCGCAGCGGTGACAGCTAATCCGCGGCCGGTAAGCGCGGGAATGCGGGAAACGCCAGTGCTGGAAACGCCAGTGCTGGAGACCGCAGTGCTGGAGACCGCAGTGCTGGAGACCGTAGGGGGACCACGCCGTGGCTGACGCGACGGGCGGGCGCCCGACATCGCTGGCGGTCGTCGGGCTGGCCTGCCGATTCCCTGACGCGGACGATGCTCCAGAACTCCTCGACGCGGTACTCACCGGACGGCGGGCATTCCGCCGGATCCCTCCCATCCGGCTCGACCTGGCCGAGTACTACCAGCCTGACCCGGCCACCAGCGATGCCACCTACAGCACCAGGGCCGCGCTGATCGAAGGCTGGCGGTTCGACTGCGCGAGCTTCGGGATCGGTCAGGCAGCCTATGGCGACGCCGACCCGGCGCTGTGGCTGGCGCTGGAGACCAGCGCTAGGGCCCTGGCAGCCGCGGGCCTGGCGGGCGGCACGGGGCTGAACAGGGACCGCACCGGCGTGATCATCGGCAACACGCTGGGCGGCGACACTTCCAGGGCAAACGCCCTGCGCGTGCGCTGGCCCTACGTGCGGCGGGTGCTGGCGGACGCGCTGACTCCCGAGGTTCCGGCCAGGCAGGCAGGCGCCGTCCTGCGCCGCGCCGAGCGGCGCTACCTGGCGCCGTTCCCGCCCATAGGCCCGGACACCCTGGCCGGCAGCAGCCCGCACGCGATCGCCAGCGCCATCTGCGGGTACTTCGGCTTCCGCGGCGGCAGCCAGGCGGTCGACAGCGCCCTGTCCTCCTCGCTGCAGGCCGTGGCCTGGGCGTGCACTGCCCTGGCCAGCGGAGAACTGGACGCGGCGGTCGCGGGCGGCGTCGACATCAGCCTCGATCCGCTTGAGCTGATCGGCCTTGCCAAGGCGGGCCAGCTGGCAACTGGCGACGTCCGGATCTACGACGAGCAGCCCACCGGTTACCTGCCCGCCGAGGGGTGCGGCGTCGTCGTGCTCATGCGCACCGCCGACGCGCGTGCCGCGGGCTTGCCGGTCTACGCCGAGATCGTGGGCTGGGGCACGTCCGCGACCGGCACCGCCGAGGAGGAACGGCACGCATCCAGCGCGCTGCTGGCAATGCAGCGGGCATACGAGAAGGCTGCGCTCGAGCCGTCCGATATACACCTTCTGGAGGGAAACGGCACCGCCACAGCCGACGCTGACGACATAGAGCTGGCCGCGCTCGGGGTGCTGCGCAAGGGCGCGCTCGAACCAGCGGTGCTCGGTGCCGTCAAGGCCAACATCGGGCACGCGAAGGCGGCCGCCGGAGCCGCCGGGCTCATCAAGGCAGTGCTCTGCCTGAGCAATGGGGTGCTGCCGCCTGCGACCGGCGTGCGCCACCCGCATCCGATGATCAGCGAGGGAGACGCCCAGCTCACGCTGCCGCAGCAGGCACAGGACTGGCCTGACGGGGTGCGGCTGGCCGGCGTGACCGCGCTCAGCGCCGGCGGCACGAACGTGCACCTGGTGCTGCGCAGCGAGCCAGCGGCCCGGTCCGTGCTCGATCGTCTGCCACGACTGCGCGGGATGCCGGTCCGCTCGCTCGACGACTCCGACCCGGTCGTGCCGCGGCTCATGGCCGATCTTGGCGAGCCGGTTCCGTTCCTGCTGCACGCTCCGGACCGGTTCGCCCTCGCCGCCGTGCTGACCCGGCTGGCCGATACCGCGCGCTGGCTGTCCGACGCCGAGCTGCAGGACCTGGCCTGCACGCTGGCCAGGGAGCCGGGGCCGCAGGGGCCCTGCCGGATCGGGCTCATCGCTGCCGGGCAGGAGCAACTCGCCGCGGCGGCCGCCGACGCGGTAATCATGCTCGGCGAGCTCACCGAGGGACTGCTCAGCGTCCGGCCTGCCTTCTACGCCGCCGATAACGCCGACGGCAGGATTGGCCTGCTGCTGTCCGGCGGCGACGCCGTGCCGGCCAGCAGCGGGCCTTCCACTGCCGGGTCCTCCGGTACCGGCCGTCACCGGGAGTCCGACCCGCTGACCGCGACCGTCAGCCAGTGCCTGGACGCGCTGCGGTGGCTGGAGTCGCTGGACGCGCAAGCCACCGTGGCGGTGGGACACGGCACCGGCATGCT
>Ga0187783_10001859_pt1 | contig 15609 bp, 18 predicted proteins | sample 1015_SJ02_MP02_2_FD_132471 | JGI IMG/M metagenome (GOLD analysis project Ga0187783, IMG submission 132471) | Tropical peat soil microbial communities from peatlands in Department of Meta, Colombia - 1015_SJ02_MP02_20_MG | ecosystem: Environmental > Terrestrial > Soil > Wetlands > Peat | place... | reverse complement strand
TTTCTTGCGGCGCTGGTCGCACACGACCCCTCGCGTTTGCCCCTTGGGAGGGAAGTGAAGTACACCGAGAACGGGCAGATCCTGCGGCTCGGGGACGGAATTTGGGGCACGGCCACCTCCCTGCCGACCTACAGAATCTACGCCGATGATCCGCAAGCCGGACAGGTCATGTTCATGGGTGTGCTTCAGGAAAATGGGACGCCTGTGATCTTTTGCGTTCGCCTTAGGGTCGAGTTGCACCAGATCACCGAAATCGAAGTCGTGGTTTCGCGCAAGGAGCCGGGCAGCCTGGCAAAGCCGGAAAACCTGGTCCAACCCAACCCCATATTCAGCGAGACGCTCGCACCTGCCCAGCGGCGCTCGCGGCAGAATATGATCGCGATTGCCAACAGCTACTTCAATGCCATCGAGAAGGGTCACGCGTCGTATGTTCCGTTCGACGACAACTGCAATCGCATCGAGTCCGGCGTGCAGACGACGAATAGTCCGCCGCAGAACGCGCCGTCCGGCTCGGTGAGCGTGCTAGGTCTGGGCTGTGCCGATCAGATCAAGACCCGCAATTTTCAGCCGGACACACTCATCCGCGAGCGTCGGTTCGCCGTCATCGACGAGGAACGCGGTCTCGTTTTCGTGCTCGGTTTTTTCGACCACGACGCGACGCTGCGCTCCTACACCCTCGCAGACGGCCGCAACGTGAAGCAAACGCGCACCGCTCCCTGGACGTGGGAAATCGCAGAAATGTTTAAGATTCAGGACGGTAAGATCATGCGGGTTGAGGCGCTTGTGAATCCCGTGCCGTATGGAATGCGGTCGGGCTGGTAATTGCTTCCAGAAAGACTGGATTTCTGGCCGACCCGACCCGATTCACTTTGTAAACCCGATCCACCTTCCGCACGCCACGACGGCGATCCAAAGTATCAGCCCCAAAGCGCCTGCCATTTTCGCCAGGGCCGGAATCTGTGTCTGCTCCTGCGAGTTCTGGACGCGACGGTAGGTACCGAGTTCGAAAACGGCGGCGTTGATGCCAACCAAAACCAGCAGCACCATTTTGATGCGGAAGGGAACGTTGTGGTAGTACTTCGTCGCGCTCGAGCTGAATAGCAACGAGCCGGCTATCGCCGCGACGGCAAAGCTTGTCCAGGCCCACGGCAATACGTCTTCGTGTATTTCGCCGATGCTGTAGTCGCGCCACGCCAGGTTCAGCAAGCGCAGGTCGAGCATGGTGACGGAGCCAACGACGGTGACAGTAGCAAGCACGTGTACCGTTTCAATCGTGGGAAATAGCCACGTGGACTGCCGAATTGCCGTCGCAACGGGCGTGTTTTCAATCCAACCGCAGATTCCCGGAATCATCATCGGAATCAACTTCCCTCGTGAAAAATCGTGTCGCGCGGGCAGCTCTCCATCAATAGTACGCAATCCAGCGTCCTGCGGTTACGATCCCGACCCAAAGCAGCAGGGAAGCGAGCCCGGCGGTTGCGGCAGCGGCTCTTCGGCTTTCCCAATAGTTGGCGTCTTTCTTGTTTTGGCGCTGGACGACAAGCGTGATCACCGTGACGCTAACCAGCATCATCATCTTGGCGCGGAAATACGGGTTCAGAAGTTCCCGAGCCGGTTCGCCGATGATCAGTATGGTTCCCGATGCCAGAAGCACGGGCAGCGCGCCCCACACCCAGGGCACGAATCGTCTCACCACCAGCGAAATCGATTGGCGGCGGCCCGTGACCCCAACCAGACGAAGATCGAGCATCGCCATACATGACATCACAATGGCCACGCAAAGGATGTGGACGGTCTGCACGGCCGGAATGATCCACATCACGGTTTGAATGGTCAGACTGAGCGGCGTGTTGGAAAGCCAGTCGCAGAACGATTGGATCATTTTCAGTGATTCCACCCCTACACGTGAAAGAAATACTACCCTGTTCAATCACCCCTGTCGAACGGAATGCTCACAAAGAGTCCGCCGTTGACGCGGCGAGCGAAGATTCGTAAAGTGACACGAAGCTGGCTTCAACAAGGCAAGTCGATAAAGTAGATGAGAGGGGGGAAATGAGCGACTGGCGATTGACTTTGGCCCCAGTGCTAGCTCTTGTGTGCTTGACGACTTTTGCGCCGGCCGTAGGCGCACAGGGGCAGCCCTCAATGCAGAAAAAGGACATCCCTCAGATTCCCGAGGGCGCGCTTGCACCCGACAATTTGGCAAAGCCGCGCCCGAAACCGCCATTCAATTTGACGGGTACGTGGACGGTTGATCTGAGCGCCGGATTCAGTTCCTTCATGTTCGGCCCACCCTACCCGAAATTCCTGCCTGAGGCGCAGGCCGCCTTTGATGACTCAAAAAAGTACGCCGCCGAGCATAAGCCTTATCGTGACGACATCGGGCATTGCTATCCCGCGGGTCTGCCCATGCTCATGACCCGCGTCTGGCCCATCGCTATGATTCAGCTGCCGACGGCAATCTACATGATCAGCGGCTTTGAAAACGGTCTTCGAATCATTTATCTCGACGGCCGCCCGCACACCGATCCCGATATCGTGGTCCGCTCTTTCAATGGCGATTCGATCGGGCACTGGGAAGGCGATACGCTCGTCGTGGACACGAACTCCATGGTGAGCAACCACCACTGGATCGACCAGGGACTCCCGGTGAGTGATGAGTTTCACGTCACCGAGCGAATGCGCCTGCAGAACGATGGGAAGACTCTCGAGATCAAATACATCATGACCGATCCGAAGAATTGGGAGGGCGAGTGGACCAGTACGAAACATTGGGTCCGCGTCGACGATACCGATATTACGGAAGTCGAGTGCACGCCGGACCTCAACGAGCACCTGCTGAGCACTCACTAGGGTTGTCTAATACTTTGGCGCGGCGCGGTAGGCAGGGTCGGTGAGCAATTCGCCGGTTGGAAGCGTGACTGCGAGGAAGCTCCCCCCCTTATCGCCGTTGCGAAGGGGATGGATCAGAATCGTTACTTTGTCTCCCGGCTTGAGGCTCGTGGATTTCCATCCTTGGCGAACCAGGTTATTCGGGCTGTTGCACTCGACGCTCCAGCGATCGGCCCCGCCGTTCTCGTTGGGGACGTCGATCTGAATCCAGCTGTGGGGGTTCGTCCACTCAAATTGCACGATCGTGCCCGTCAGAGAAACCTGTTTGTCGCGATCAAACATTGCGGCGGAGTGATGAGCGGCGACCGGTCGCGCAATGAGCAGCGCGACCAAAGTCAACCACCCGCCAACTGAAGTCTTTCTCATAACTCCTCCGTTCCCGCCCTTGGGTTGCCACCTCTTCGGTCGCGGGCTCATTGCTTCGCACGATGACGGAAGGCGGCCTCGTCGAGTGTCGACCCGTCCGGGAGAGTAAGTGATATGAACAGGCCGCCCTTCTCGCCGCTCCTGAGCGGCCAGATCACGACGGAAATCTTATCCCCCGGCTTGACGCTGTCTGACTTCCATCCCTGGCGTGACAGATTGTTGGGGCTGTTTAGCTCGATGCTCCATTTGTCCACGCCCCCACTGTCATTCGGCACATCCAGCTCGATCCAGCTGTGCGGGTTTGTCCACTGAAACTCATGAACGACGCCAACCAGAGTCGTTTCTTTGGAGCGGTCGAACATCGCGAAGGAGTGGTGCGCGGACGCCGAGCTGGCGACCAGCAAGAGCACGCCTATCAGTCTGCCAAAAACAAACTTTCTCACCGCCCACCTCTGTCACAGATCACCGACCGCCACAGCACAGCCTAGCGTAGCCCGCATAAAGTACTATAATACGCCGGAAAATTTGTAGCCCTACTTTCACACCCCATCGGCGTCCGGTCGCCCACCAGTACGCTCTGGCGCCGCAGCGCTGTGTGTGAAGCGGAGAAATTATGAAACGTTGTATCGCTGTTTTCCTGAGTGTCTTGGCTTTTGCGAGTTTCCAAGCAGCGGCCGAGGGCCAGGAAACGCAAAGGCCGGCAAACCGAGCTGTCACAGAGTCGTCCGATCCGACCGGATCCCCCGCTCCGTATGGCCCGTACCCCGATTGGGCTGGCATCTGGACACTTGACTTCCCCAAGCCGGGACAGCCCCCCGGCGAAGCACCTTCACTGACGCCGCCGGCCGCCGCGGAGCTCAAGGCCGTGGAGGAAGCCGAAGCTCGGAATGAGGAGCCACCCACCGATGCCGCGAATTGCCTGCCACCGGGGATGCCTACGATCATGTTCATGCCGTATGACGTCGAGTTCCTGTTCACGCCGGGACGCGTCACCATCATTCAGGAAGCCTACATGCAGGTCCGCCGGATTTTTTTGGACGGTCGTGGCCATCCGGCCAAACTCGATCCCACCTTCAATGGCCACTCCATCGGTCACTGGGAAGGTGACACGTTGGTGATTGATACGGTCGGACTCGGGCACAAAACACCCCTCGGCTACAATCACCTCAATCACGGCCCGAACCTGCATGTGGTCGAGCGAATTCGTTTGACGAGTCCCGATGAGATGGAGGACCGAATGACGCTGACCGACCCGGATGTGCTCGCTAAACCGTGGCACACGGTTCACACGTTCACGCGCCACCGGGAATGGGAGCAGATCGAATACATCTGTGAGGAGAACAATCGCAATCAGATCGACAGCAGCGGCAAAGTCTCTCCCGGGCTGCGCAAGTGAAGCCCTGACTCAGCCCGAAAGCTTCTCTCAGCGCTGGCCGTGATGGTCCAGGTTGAGCATGCGTTTTGAGTCGTCTTCCACACATGCCGGTGATTCCTGCGGCGCATCGTCGGACGCCTTCACCAATCGAGGAGCCTCGGTCCAGGGTTCCGTCAGAACGTTCGGATCATCCACGGTCACCTGGTAAGCGAGGTCGTCGCCAACCTTCCAGAAGCGCTCGGTGACGTGCATGGCCGATGTGTGAAAATATCCGCCTTCGCCGAACCAGGTATCATCCACGAAATTGGTAGCCTCGACGACAAGCGTATCGCCCTCCCAATGGCCGATGGAGTCGCCGTAGTAGGACGGATCGGCATCGGCGCGATGCGGCCGACCGTCCGTCGGGATGACGCGATACGGATCCCCCGATATATCTTCATACAGGAAAATCATTTCGCTCGGCAGTTGAATGATCTGGCGTGGAGAGCCGATGCGCGGCACTCCTGGCTTCCCGCAGAAGAAGACTTTGTCAAGCTTGGCTTCGTTGTCGAACAGATATTTTACCTTCGCCTGAAACTCAGGCTTGTAGGAAGGCGCTGCAGTGAACGGCAACGCGCCCGGCACGGGGGTCTTCGCCGGCCTGCGTCCGCTTAGATCAACCTTTCTGATTTCGACGGAGCCATTGACTTGTTTCTTAAGCGCCACGCCCGGAAGGTCGATCGAATACTGCCAGATCCCGCTGAGGTCGGGATGTCCATCGAGTGTGCGAGCGGCCGTCGCGGCGGCAGACGTAGCGTTTTGCTGTCCTTGCGCAGGAATCGTCAGCAGGATCGCCGCTGCCACAACCGAAAGCAATGCATACTTCATTTCCGAACCCTCCTTTCGTGACCGGGACTAATGGGAATCGACCGCATTCGGATTCACCATCTCCAAAGAGGTTCCGTCCGCAAAAGTAATCTTCTGCAGAAAACCGTACAGCGATCCGTCCTTTGCTCGATTCCCCTCGACTGTCACCGTTTGTCCCACGGCATTCTTGAACTGGCCGCTCGTGACCCCGACACGCCTCAGCCAGGAAGGCGGGGCGCTCTCGAATTTCCAATTCTCCACACTGCCATCGGCTTTCTTCGCGTCAATGTACACGGCGATGTGCGGATTAACCCATTCCACTTGGGTTAGGGTGCCCGTCAGGGTGAATTTTTTGGACATGTCGAAAATCGACGAAGGCGAGTGGTGCGCCCATCCGGAACCCGCTGCGCACAGTGCTGCAATAGCCAACACGGCACCCAGGATTTTGTGTCGCAAGAAAGGCCTCCTTTGCCGGATTGGTGGGAGCATATCACAAGCGCCTCTGCGCGTGTTCGCGGCCAATATGGCCGTATCGATTGTGCGCGCGGGTTCAACAGACGCTAGTGCGCCGGCGCAAGCTTAGGCAATACTCGTTTCGATCAGTCCCCATGAATGCCGCCGCCCATCGTGCGAGATGGAAGACCCTGATAGCATTCGCCATTATCTATTTTGTCTGGGGCTCCACCTATCTGGCGATTCGCGTCGGTGTTCGAGAGTTTCCGCCGTTTCTCCTAGCGGCGTTGCGATTCCTCTTGGCTGGGGCGGCTCTGTATGGCTGGACCATCGCGAGGGGCGAGCCGCCGCCCAGTCGGCGGCAATGGATGGAGATTTCCTTGCTTGCCATCCTGTTCTTTGTTCTCGACTACGGACTGTTATTCTGGGCAGAGCAGAGGGTGCCTTCGGGAATTGCCGCCGTTTTGATGGCATCGATTCCCGTGTTTATCGCCCTGTCGGAAATCACACTGCTGCGAACACAGAGGATCACCATCCGCTTGGCCTTGGCTCTGTCGGCGGGGATTGCCGGAGTCGCCGTCCTGGCGAGTCGGTCGCCAGACCTCGGAGGAACGCCCATCGACGGCATGGGTGCAACGGCGCTACTTATTGCATCGATCAGCTGGGCTCTGGGAACGGCACTGACGAGGAAGCTGTCTCTTCCGTCTTCTCACGTTATGAGTTCGGGCTCGCAGATGCTGGCCGGCGGAGCATTGCTGGCTTTGACGTCAGCGACCCTCGGAGAATTTCACAATTTTCATCCGTCGCGCATTTCACTGCAAGCCTGGCTCTCTCTGGTGTACCTCGTGGTCGCCGGATCCATCATCGCTTTTACGGCCTATGTGTGGCTGATTCGTCATGAATCACCGACCAAGGTTAGTACGTACGCGTATGTCAATCCGGTCGTGGCTGTGCTGCTAGGGTATTTTCTGGGGGGCGAAGCGCTGGGACGGCGAACGATTCTAGGGACCGCCCTGATCCTGCTCAGCGTGGTGGCGATCACGACGGCGAAGGCGAAACGGGACGCGGCAGTTTCCGTGACCGGACCAGCGAAGGCGGCCGGTTGAGGCTCGGGGAAACCTTCGGCATCCTGAAGGGATCTAAAGGAGTAGAATAGGCAAGGGTAGCCTCGTACCCATAATATAAGGTCTTATGGAGGTGCCTAGATGATGCAGTCCTTCTTCTCGAGAGTCTTTATTCCTTTCATAACACTCGCTGTGCTTTCTCTGTTGCCGAATCCTGTGCTTGCCCAACATGGCGGAGGCCATGGCGGCGGTGGCGGCTTCCACGGAGGGGGTGGAGGGTTCCACGGCGGAGGGTTTCATGGCTATGGTGGCGCGTACCGGGGCGGCGGCGCCTATCGTGGAGGCAGCGTTGGCGGGCGGTATTATGGCGGCGGTGCGTATCGTGGAGGCAGCGGCGGCGGTGCGTATCGCGGAGGCTACAGCCAGGGAGGCGGAGCCTACGGCTCGCGTGGTTCGGCCGGATCCGCGCGTGGATTTTCTGGAGCAGGACGGGCGTCCGGAGCTCACAGCGCGATTGCCGACGGCAACTGGCACTCGTTTGGCGCTAGCCGCGGCTTCTCGGGTGCGCAGGCCGCAGGAGGACTTCATAACACCACCACAGCCGACGGCAACTGGCACTCCTTCGCAACCACGCGCGGCGGATTCAGCAGCACAAGCGGCGTCAGTAGCCACGGATATGGCTACGGTTACGGCTGGCACGGCAGTGGCTATTGGCACGGTTATGGGGGCGGCTGCTGGGGTTGCGGTTGGGGTTGGGGATTTGGCTGGGGTTTCGGTTGGGGCTTCGGTTGGGGTTGGGGATGGCCTTGGGCAGTCGGCTGGTGGGCACCAGGTCCCTATTGGTATTACCCATGGGGTCCTGCCGCTTATCCATCCGGTCCTTATTACCAGTATGGACCCCCGTATGCCCCTCCTGCGCAGGACGATGACTCGGGCTACCAGGATTATTACTCCTACGGTCCGCCTTACGCGGCTCCGCCAGATTCCATGGCCCCGAACGGGTCCACACCTACTCCTAAGCCTTCGGCGGGCCCTGGCCTGACGACCGGCAATGTGGCTGAATCGCGGCCGACGATCTTGCTCTACATGACCGACGGCACGGTGTACCCGGCAACCGATTATTGGATTGCCGCCAATACCCTGCATTACGTGGTGAGTTACGGGGAGGAAAGCACAGTCGGTATGGATCAGGTCGACCTGCAACGTACGATCAATGAAAACGCGAAGCGCGGCGTGCGAGTTTCCCTGAGGCCCAGGCCGGATAGCGCCAAAGTGCCCGAGACCAATGGTTCGCCGGTCGGCTCCCTGCCACCGAACAAGGTCCAACCGATTGCACTCGTCGAGCCCGCCGCTTGACATCAAATAACGGAAGGGGTTCTATACCCGCGGAAGGGTGAGAACGCGGCGTGGGGGAGTCAGGGCATACATCTCTTCGATGAGGGCGGCACGGCGGTCGAGAATCACGCGCTGATTGAGTGATCCTTTGTCAGTAATCTCACCGGCGTCGAGCGAAGGCGGCTCTTCGACTAACATAGCCCGCTCGATGCGATTGGAATTGCCTGTTGCTTGGGCTGCGAATGACTGAAGTAGTGAGGCAAGCTTCGTTCTGATCGCTTCGTGAGTGAGGATTGCGGCCGCTGAAGCTGTCTCGCGCAACTCCGGAGCCAGCCCTCGAGACGCCTCCAGATTCAGAAACAACAGCACTGCCAAATAGTTGCGATCGTGTCCGGCGATCACCACGTCGGTCACGTACGGTGCGAACCAGTGGATAATTTTGCTGCGCAGCGGGCCGACGTTCACAAACGTCCCGGATGATAGCTTGAAATCCTCCGTCAGCCGGCCGTCGAAGATTAGGCCCTTATTTGCGTCCTCGGGATCGAGGAAGCGCACTGCGTCACCGAAGCGGTAGTAGCCCTCCTCGTCAAACGCCCGCCGCGTGAGTTCCGGTTCTTTCCAATAGCCGGGGGTGACGTTCGGTCCTTTCACGCGGATTTCAGTCTTCGATCCTTGGGCTACCAGCTTGGCCTCCACGCCCGGCATCGGAATTCCAATCACGCCGCTGTGCTCGGTGTCCCACGTGCATTGCAGCGCCATGGGGGAGGTTTCCGTGGCCCCGAGACCAGTTGCCATCATAATTCGCTCGCCGCAGGTTTCGAGCATCAGTTCCCGGTAGTCATCCCAGAGTGCCTGAGAAAGCGCCGCTCCCGCATAGAACATGAACTTCAGGCGGCTGAAGAAATTCTGGCGCAACTGCGCGTCGGTGCGAAAATAGCGGAGCAGTTCGTCGTAGCCACGCGGCATGTTGAAATAAATGGTGGGCGCGACTTCGCGCAGGTTCCGAACCGTGGCTTCAATTCCGGCTGCTGTGGGTCGGCCGTCATCGATATAAAGTGTGCCGCCGTTGTAAACAGTCATCCCCGTGTTGTGATTGCCGCCGGCGGTATGATTCCAGGGCATCCAATCGACCACCACCGGCGGCTCTTCGCATAGGAAAGGAAATCCCTGCAGGATCATTTGCTGGTTGCTGCAAATCATTCGGTGCGTGTTGATGACGGCCTTCGGTAGCCCGGTGGAGCCGGAAGAAAACAGAAATTTCGCGATGTCGTCTGGCTGAATCGCGGCGTGCGCCGCATCGACCGCAGAGGTCGGAGCCCTTTCCGCGAGAGCGTCGAACGAAACAGTCCGGCGCCCAGGAATGGCCCGTTCTCCCAGAACGACTTCGATTTCGGGATCGACTGCAGCTTCAATCGCGCGCCGGTAACGATCGCCCTGCGAGACAAACACCATCCCGGGAGTGAGAATCTTCATGACGTGCCTGAGCTTTGCGAAATCGGTCGAAACCAGCGAGTAGGGGGGTGCGATCGACGCCGTCGGCACGCCCACGTGCTGCCCGGCAAACATCAGCAGCAAGTGTTCGAGGTCATTGTCAGAGAGGATGGCCACGGGCCGGCTTGCCGAAAGCTTTCGGTCGAGAAGGGCCTGGCCGAGGCTGCGAACCTTCTGGAGCGCTTCGCCGTATGTCAAGTATCGCCAGGCACCATTACTGTCGCGCTTGGCCGCCAGAGGGCGATCCGGCGCCACGCGCGCCCAATGAACGAGGCGTATGGTCAGAACGCGTGGGTAATCGCCGAGCGGTTCGTCCGGGCGCAATAGGATTGCGCCGTCTCCGCGTCGCTCCATCGACGCGCGAGAAGTTCGCAATCGCACGGCGCGCAGCTGTGGTTTTTCGATCCACCGCGTGTGCTTCATCGATTTAGCAGAGGGATACGGCTAACTGCCAAATTGTAACGCTGGGCGGTTTCATGACGCTAGGGTCTCGCTTTTTCGTCGCGGGTGGGGCGCGCATAGATTTGAAACCAGGTACCGCCACCGGTGTGGCTCACAACGCCAACGTCCTCGCGGAAGACCATGACCGGCCGGGAAACTTTCTGGGGTATGAGAAAAACGAGCCATCCTTCGACCGAATCGCCGGACTTAAGCGTTCCTCCCAGCTGAGGCTTGGGCGAAACATCGAGAATTGGCGCGTCGAATTCCTGGCCCTCGGGCGCTGTTGCCGTGAACTGGGTTTCGTTGAGGTTGTAGTGGTAATGAGCGGGCGAGGTGCGGGCGGAGAATTCAAACCGCACCCGGGCGAGCAGATAGTCGAATCCCGGTTTGGCGGGTGGGTTCGATGCGCTTGCCTCGTGCACGATGCCCCATGCCTTCTCCCCGCGCACGACGGCAAGAACGGTGATCTTCGCGTTGTAGAGTTCGCTGCCGAGATACTCGTCGCCGAATTCGATGATGATAGTGACCGGCGCGCCGACGGGGTGGGCATCTATCGGGGCGGCAGTTGACTGGGTGGGGACGGTCGATGCGAACGCAGCGAATCGAAAAATCAGCAGGGCCGAAGCGAGCTGCCGGCTGCTGTGGCCGCTTGCTACGCCCATTGATCGATGGGCACGCTCACGCGATAACTCATGTTTGCCACCATGTGGTACGGGTTGGTCTGGCCGCCAACGACAACGAAATTGTAGGAATCGGGCCGTTGATAGTATGGGATTCGCGCATCGTCCGGCGTTTTCGGATCTGGCACCCAGCGAGCGGCGAACAGCGTGGAGCGCGCCTCCTTCGCCGAAATCGTCTGATTTTTCTGCAGCCAGTCGGCGAGTTGTTCCTTCGTCTTGTAACCGAGCTCGACCAACCCCTCGGCCACGAGGGGATCGAGGACAATCAGCGCGCCAAAGAGCGGGCCGAAGGGCGTGCAATTGTAGGCGATCGCCTCGTGATATTGCGGGACCGGTTTCACGCCGAGACCGATGCCCCCTTGCCCCTGCGAAATGCTGAAGCCGACGAACAGGCTGACGACATTTTCCTCTGGCTTGAATCCTTTTTGAACGCTGAGGGGCGTCCATGGGCTGGCCTTTTCGTTTTCCGGAAGAATCAGATTGTTGTAATTGACCCCGTTGCCGAGCGTGCCGAGATAGGTCTGGCCGGGAATCCCCGAGTTGCTCAAGTTTCGAGACAGTATGGTCCAAGCGCGTCCAATGGCGGCGTTCGGTTGAGCGAACGGACCCATGGTGCCGATGCCGTAGTTCATCGTGAGGTTGTCGCGAATCGGGCCATTGATCACCGCCGCCACCGCAAAGGAATTGGTCGAACTAGAAAGGGCCGTGAGCCCACTCGCTGCGATCGCGAGGATGGTAGGGAAGTACTCGGGCTTGGCACCGGCCATCACGGCGTTGACCGCAACTTGTTTGACCGTGTAGGACCACTCGGGGTAGGAGCCGCGCGCGGGCGCCATCTTCCCGACCACCTCGTCCGGCTTCCGACTCGTGCCCTTCAACATGGCGTCGACGCGTTCGGGGGTCGGTAGCACGATCTGCATAAAGTCGGTCATGCCGTTATCGATGTAGTACTGATGGAGGTTTTCCTCGGTGTCGGCGAACGTCTCGGGCCCGGTGGAGATGCTGACCTCTCCTGTTTTCAGATCCTCTGCGGTCAGGGGATTGGTGAGCGCACCGATCACCTCCTTCATCAGCGGCCGGCCGCTCACGGGATCGTTGCCTTCGAGGTAGGCATACATCTCCTCGTCGGTCTTGCCCCACACGGGATGCGGTGTGAAGCAGATGCGCTCGCGTGGCATGCCGCGCTGTGCGGCATTGGAAACAGCCAGGTCCTTAAATGCAATTGTGACCAAAGGCGCGGTCGGAAAGCCCATCTGCTCGTACTTTATGCAGTGACCGACGGTCGCTGGCGTGCACGTACTTCAATGGCCGATGGCCATAATCACGGCGTTGCCGTTGGCTTTTATCTCCGCATTCAGCTTCGGATCATCGTCGGCAAACGCCCCGGCCTTCAGGCGATACACCGTCGTTACACCCGGCATGTTCTTCTTAAACCAGACGGCGATCTGAGCGAGAAAGTGGTCCGCGCCCGGGAATCCATCGGAGACCAGATAAATGGTCTTTCCGTCCAGAGTATCCAGCCGCTTCGCCATGGGGACGAGTTGAATCGGCGGAGGAAGACCTTTCGGGTTGAGCGCCACGATTTTGCCGGCGCCCGGTGAGGTCTCAGCCTTCCTGGCCTTCTGCGCTTCCAGACGCCCGTCAGCGAGCAGGGCCGGAGACATACCCAACAGGGACAGCATTTTTCGCCTGTTCATTGCCCGACCCCTTCCCCGGTCTGAAAAACTTGTTGCATAGCTTTCGGGCGCTTCCGGTTTTGGATGCTATCGACGCGTTGTGGGCTTGTCAACAAGTGGACCTTTTTGCAAACCACGACTACCAAATGGGCAAATTCCGGCGCGCGACGCTCGCAAAGTTGACATCCCCACGCGTTGCGCCAATAATTTCCGACCGATCTTGTCGCTATGCTCGAAGCCCTTGGGCGAAGGCCTATTAGGCGTTACGAGGTATCCGGATGAGGTTCCATTACGGTGCATCGGGCGGTTGGGTGTCGTTCGTAGGTACGTCGTGGCGCTAAATGTCCTGTTCCTGCCCGGGCTCGCTTGCGACCAGGAGGTGTGGAGGCGTCCGTCGCGCCAAGTTTCTGAAGTCGCGATCGTAGGCGTGGTCGACTACGGCGGCAGCGATTCGATTCAGAAAATGGCCGAGGCCGCGCTCAGACGTGCTCCGGACTCGTTTGCACTCGTCGGGCATTCGATGGGCGGGCGCGTCGCATTTGAAATCGTTCGTCGCGCCCCGGAGCGCGTGGCCGGGATGGCCTTGCTCGATACGGCTTACCGCTCTTTTGTGCCCGGAAAAGTAGGCGAACAAGAGAGGGCCGAGCGGCTCCGCCTCGTCGACCTTGCCCGTTCGCAGGGAATGCGTGCAATGGCCCGAGACTGGGTTCAGAAAATGGTTCATCCCTCACGGCTTTCCGACGAGGCTTTGATCTGGTCCATCGTCGAGATGTTTGCCCGCAAGTCTGCTGAAATCTTCGCGCGCCAAATCAAGGCTCTGCTCGAACGGCCCGATGCGACGCCGGTGCTGTCGACGATCCGCTGCCCCACGCTCGTTCTGTGCGGGCGTGAAGATTCCTGGAGCCTGCCCCTCACACACCGACAGATCGCGGCGCGCATTCCGCGGAGCAAGCTCGCAATCATTGAAAATTGCGGGCACATGGCGCCCATGGAGCGCCCCGGCCAAGTCACTGCCGCGTTGCTCACCTGGCTCGGAGCCGTTGCTCGCGAAAAACAGAAGTGAGGCCGCCGGAAGCCAATCGATGTTGACGCGAAGCTTTGAGGCTCACTAGAATTCCACTCGAAGAAAGGAAGGAACTGTGGGGGATAAGAAGACGGCAATGGTGGTCAGCGCGCATTCGGCGGACTTCGTGTGGCGCGCGGGGGGTGCGATCGCGCTTTACGCAGAGCGCGGATATGAAGTGACGGTCGTTTGTCTGTCATTCGGTGAGCGCGGCGAATCCGCCAAACTCTGGCGGCAGCCGGGGATGACCTTGGAAGGAGTGAAACAGGATCGCAAGCGGGAGGCCTCGAAGGCCGCGGCGATTCTGGGCTGCAAGGTGATTTTCTTTGACGTTGGGGATTATCCGATGCGCGTGCCGGACAGCGTTCTTTATGAGCTGGCGGGACTGTTCCGCACGATTCGCCCGGAGTTCATTCTGACCCATTCCCTGAAGGACCCGTACAATTTCGATCATCCGCTGGTCGCGCACCTGACGCAGGAGGCTCGCATCGTCGCCCAGGCCCACGGCCACGACCCGTACAAGGAACCGGTGCTCGGCGCGCCGCCGGTGTTTCTGTTCGAACCGCACCAGCCCGAGCAATGCGAATGGAAACCTCAGGTGCTGCTCGATATCACCCCCGTGTGGCCCAAGAAATATGCGGCGTTCAAGGAGATGAACGCGCAGGAGCACCTTTGGCATTACTACGAGCGCGTCGCGCTGCAGCGTGGCGTGCAGGCCTCGCGCAATTCCAATCTCAAGATCACCTATGGGGAGGCCTACCAGCGCGTTTTTCCGCATGTCACCGAGGTGCTATCGTGAGCAAGCCAGTCGTCGTTCGGCGAATCGAGCTGCCGCCGCAGGATGCTGTCTCCGCACTGGGCCGGTATGGAGTCTCAACCGTACATGAGGCGCAAGGGCGCATGGGATTGCTCGCACCCTATATGCGTCCGATCTATTCCGGTGCGTCGATCGCCGGCCACGCCGTCACGGTCTCGTTGCCTCCCGGCGACAATCTGATGATTCACGTGGCCGTCGAGATTTGTACGGAGGGGAGCGTTCTGGTGGTGGCGCCCACTTCGCCTTCAACCGACGGCTATTTCGGCGAATTGCTGGCAACTTCGCTTCGCGCACATGGCGTGAAGGGTTTGGTCATCGACGCCGGCGTACGTGATGTGCGGCCGTTGACCGAAATGAAATTCCCCGTCTGGAGCCGCGCGGTGAGTTCGCAGGGCACCGTGAAGGCAACGCTCGGTTCCGTAAATGTTCCTATCGTGTGCGCAGGAGCTGCCATCGAGCCCGGGGATGTGATCGTGGCCGATGATGATGGCGTCGTTGTAGTGAAACGCGCAGAAGCGACCATGGTGGCCGCTCAGTCGAAACAACGAGTCGACAAAGAGGAAGGTACGCGACAGCGCCTGGCGAAGGGCGAGCTCGGTCTGGACCTTTACGGCCTGCGGGCAAAGCTCAAAGAACTCGGTCTCGACTACCAATAGAGCGCCCGGCCGTTTTCATACGCAGGAGGGGCATGGCTCCCGCATCGATTCAGCGAATTGGCCTCGTCGGTTTCGGCGAAGTGGGCGGCATATTCGGCTGCGATTTCGCCGCGCAGGGGATCCGAGTATCGGTTTACGACATCCTCTTTCATTCGACCGAGTCTCGCTCGGCTATGTTTCAGAAGGCGCGCGATTGCGGCGTGGAAGCTCACGAGAGCTTGGCCGAGTGCGTGCGCGAAGCGGAGCTCGTTATCTCAGCAGTAACGGCCTCTTCCTCGCTCGATGTGGCAAGAGAGGCTTCGAACCTTTTGCAGCCCGGCCAAATTTTCATGGACATCAACTCTGTTTCACCGGGTACAAAGCGGGCCGATGCGGCCGAGATCGAGCGGAGCGGCGCGCACTTTGTCGAGTCTGCGGTGATGGCACCCGTTCCTCCCTACCGCCTGAAAGCTCC
>Ga0187783_10001858_pt1 | contig 15611 bp, 13 predicted proteins | sample 1015_SJ02_MP02_2_FD_132471 | JGI IMG/M metagenome (GOLD analysis project Ga0187783, IMG submission 132471) | Tropical peat soil microbial communities from peatlands in Department of Meta, Colombia - 1015_SJ02_MP02_20_MG | ecosystem: Environmental > Terrestrial > Soil > Wetlands > Peat | place... | reverse complement strand
CGAACTCGTCGTCCTCGCCGCGCCCGTACGCTTCGCGGATCGCGGCGGATGCGTCTCCCGCGCGATGTTCCGCGCGGCTGTTCGCCAGCAGGTCGTAGGCGAGGAACGTCCGCTCCCAGCGCCGGTCGCGGTCCATCGCGTAATAACGGCCGGTGACGCTGGCAATGGAGCCGGCACGTCCTACCGCAGCGAGCTTGGACTCAAGCTGCTCGACGTATCGCAGAGCGGAGCGCGGCGGCGTGTCGCGCCCGTCCAAAAAACAATCGACCGCAATCGGCACGCCCGCCGCGGCCGCGGCATCGATGAGCGCAAACAAATGGACGATCGAGCTGTGCACGCATCCGTCCGAAAGCAAGCCCATGTAATGGAGCGTTCCGCCGGTGCGGCGGACGTGTTCGAACGCGCGCTGCAGCGTTGCATTCTTAGGGAAGCCACCATCGGCAATCGCGGCGTCGATGATCGTAACGCCTTGCGGAACGACGCGTCCGCTCCCAAGATTCATGTGCCCGACCTCGCTGTTGCCCATCACCCCCCTGGGAAGGCCGACGGCTTCACCTGAGGCCTGCAGCAACGTGTGTGGATAGCGATCGAGCAGCGCGTGCCAGTGCGGAACTTGAGCGGCTGCAATCGCGTTGCCGTGCGTCGCTTCGCGGTATCCCCAACCGTCGAGCACCGCGAGCACGACGGGGCGGTACTTCACCGCCGGGCGCCGGCGATCAGCGCGGCGAAGCCGTTGGGGTCGAGCGAAGCGCCGCCCACCAGACCGCCGTTGACGTTGCGCTGCGCAGCGTACGCTGCCACGTTGCCGGTATTCATGCTTCCCCCGTACAGGATCGGCGTCGCTTCGAGGCCTTCCATGCAGCGGCGAATCGTGCCCATGACGCGGTCGGCCTCCACCGGGTCGCAATTCTCCCCCGTACCTATCGCCCAAATCGGCTCGTACGCGATTACGACCTTGTCCAGTGCGTCGCGCGCAACGCCGTCCAATGCGGCTCGAGTTTGCGCCACGACGCGTTCGTCGGTAAGGCCCGCCTTGCGCTCGTCCAGCGTCTCCCCGACCGCTACGATCGGCGTCAGGCCGTGGCGCAGCGCGGTGTGAACTTTTAAGTTGACGGCGCGATCGGTTTCGCCGAAATATCTGCGCCGCTCGGAGTGCCCGAGGATCACATCCGTTACGCCAAACTCGCGCAGCATCGGCGCGCTCACCTCGCCGGTGAACGCGCCGGAAAGCTCCCAGTGCATGTTCTGAGCGCCCAGCCGAACGCGGCTTGCGCGCAAGCACTCCGCCGCTGCCGGAATCGAAGTAAACGTCGGCGCGACCACGATTTCGATCGCCGGCGCCAGCTGCGCGGCCTGGGGCAGGAAGACGTCGAAGAATGCGGCGGTCTCGGCCGCGGTCTTATGCATCTTCCAGTTGCCGGCGACGATGGTTCTAACGTTCAAGCGCCGCGACCCCGGGAAGCGGCTTGCCTTCCAAAAACTCCAGCGTTGCGCCGCCGCCGGTCGATACGAACGACGCCTTGGCCGCGAATCCGAAGAGATGCGCGGCCGCGGCTGCGTCGCCGCCGCCGATCACGCTGGTCGCACCGGCGGCGGTCGCGCGCGCGATCGCTTCGCCGACGGTGCGGGTGCCGTTTTGGTAGGCCTTGCGCTCGTAAACGCCCATAGGACCGTTGAAAACGATGGTTTTCGCCGCCTCGATCGCGCGAGCGTAGGCTTGCACCGTCGCCGGCCCGATGTCGAGAATCATCTCGCTGCCGACGGCGCCGATGGCGACGACGTGCGCGTCGCTTTCGTCGTTCACGCTAGGCGCCACGACCGCATCGGTTGGAAGCAGCACGTCGACCTTGCGCTCCCGCATGACCTCCAGGACCCTTTTGGCCGGATTGAGATCGGCGTCGCGCAACGACGCGCCGACGTCCACGCCGCGGGCGGCCAGCAGGGTGTTGGCCATGCCGCCCCCGATGCAGAAGGCGTCCACCAGCTCCGACAAGTGCTCCAAAATGCCGATCTTATCGGCGATCTTTGCGCCGCCGATCGCGCACACGAATGGTCTTGCGGGATCGTGAACGAGGCGCGACAGCGCCGACAGCTCGGCTTCCATCAACAAGCCGGCGGCACTGGGCAGCAGGTGCGCGATGCCTTCGGTTGAGGCGTGCGCCCGGTGAGCGGTCGCAAACGCGTCGTTGACGTAGAGATCGCCGAGTTCGGCCAGGCGTTTTGCAAACTCCGGATCGTTACGCTCCTCCTCAGGATGGAAACGCACGTTCTCGAGCAGCAGCACGTCGCCGTCGCGCAGCGCGGCGACGGCAGCCTTCGCGACCTCGCCGGCGCTGTCGCCGGCGAATGCCACGGGAAGGTCGAGGCGATCGGAGAGGGCTTGCGCTACCGGCCGCAGCGAGAGACGCGGATCGGGTTTGCCGTCCGGCCGGCCAAGGTGCGAGAGCACGATGGTGCGGGCGCCGTGTTCGTGCAGCCAGCAGAGTGTCGGCACGGCTGCGTCGACTCGCGCGTAATCGAGAACCTGGCCGTCGGAAAGCGGCACGTTGAGATCCTCGCGCACCAGCACGCGTTTACCGCGAACGTCGAGCTCCTCGAGTCGCCGAAAGCTCACACCTTTGCCGGAATCGCCGCGCCGACCATCGACGTCAGCTCGGCGAGACGGCACGAATAACCCCATTCGTTGTCGTACCACGCGGCGATCTGGACGAGATCGCCGTTTGCGTTGGTGAGCTTCGCGTCGATGATCGAGCTGTACGGATTCTTCTTGAAATCGCTCGAAACGAGCTCTTCTTCGGTGTAGGAAACGTATTTTTGCAGCTCGCCTTCGGCGGCGCCGCGCAGGATCGCGTTGAGGTCCGCTCGCGTCGTGGGCTTTTTCGTCTGCGCGACGAGATAGACCATCGAGACGGTCGGCGTCGGAACGCGCAACGCAAAGCCGTCAAACGTGCCTTCGACTTCGGGAATCGTGAGATAGAGCGCCTTGGCGGCTCCGGTCGAGGTTGGAATGATGTTGGTGGCGGCGTTGCGCGCGCGGCGCGGATCCTTATGCGGCCCGTCGAGCACGTTCTGATCGTTGGTGTACGAGTGAACCGTCGTCATGAATCCCCTGACCCAACCGAGGCTGTCCACCACCGGCTTGACCGCGGTGGCGAGGCAGTTGGTCGTACACGACGCGTTCGAAATAACGTGATGCCGAGCGGGATCGTACCTGTCGTCGTTCACTCCGAGGACGATCGTGATGTCTTCGCCTTTGGCGGGCGCCGAGATAATGACTTTCTTGGCGCCGCCGCCGTCGATGTGAGCTCGTGCCTTGGCGGCATCCGTGAAAAGACCGGTCGACTCGATCACGACGTCGACGCCGAGGTCGCGCCACGGCAGCTTGCCCGGATCGCGCTCGGCGAAGACGCGGATCTCGCGATCGTCGATGCGCAACTGCCCCTCGCCCGCCCCGACGGTGCCGTCGTAGATGCCGTAGTTGCTGTCGTATTTGAAGAGGTGCGCGCATTGACGCGCGTCGATGAGGTCGTTGATCGCGGCGATCTGGATCTCGGGATGCCGCTCCACGATCGCTTTGGTAACGTTTCGTCCGATGCGGCCAAAGCCGTTGATTCCGATGCGCATGAGCGCGTTTACCGGACGGCTTTCGCGCTTACCTGCAGGCCGCCGAGGTGTTCGGCCAGCCGGGCGAGCGCACCGAGCCGGCTGCTGACCGTGGGTTTTGCAATCGGCGGATTGCAGCGTCGTCCCAGCTCCGCGAGCGACTCGTCTGGATGCCGCAGGCGAAGCTCGGCGACTTCGCGCAAGGCCGGCGTCAAACGCGTCAAGCCGTAGGCGTTACGGAGATACTCGATCACGCGACGCTGCGCGGCCGCGGCCGCGGCGCTGCGCTCCAGATTTGCGGCTTCCGTGTTCACCAGGCGGTGAATGCGGTTCTTCGTTTCGCGCAGCGCGCGAACGTCTTCGAGCGCGAGCACGGCGGCGTAGGCTCCAACGAGCGTGAGCAGCTCGACGATTGCGTCAAAATCTTTGTAGTAGAGAACGTAGCGCGCCTTGCGCAGCGTTTCTTTCGGCGGCACGCCCGCGCTGCGCAGCATCCACTTCAAACGCTGCGCGACCTCCGGCGCGCGCGCAACGAACTCGAGGTGATATCCTCCAGCGCCGGCGGCCAGCGAGCCGCAAGCCAGAAACGCCGCCCGAATTTCGGCCAGACGGTCGCACTTATGCGCCGGCTTGGGCGGCATACCGCGCAAACGTTGCGGGAGCGCGATCGCAAACGTCGGCAGGTGCTGGAGGCGCGTCGGCGCGCGCGTCTCGATCGGATGCGATTTGCGTTCGTCGAGCAGCGACCAAAAGAGTCGCGCGACCGCGTTGCGGTGGGTGACGAACTCGGCGCGCGCGCTTCCGTAGAGTGCCAGGCCCGCCAGCAGAGCCTCGCGGCAATGGACGGCCGAAGGGAGGTCGCGCGCGAGCGCATCTTTGGTGTCGGCGGAGATCACAGCCAGTCGGCGTCGTCTTTGCGGGAGTCAAGGATCTCGTAGAGATCGGCCGGCTTGACCGCCGGCGTGACGCGCAACGGCACCTCGCGAACCCGGACGGTGACGAACTTCGTCGCGTAATGAATCTCGAGCTGGTCGCCGCTCTTCACTTGATAGCCGGGTTTCAGCGGTCTGCCGTCTTTGGTGATGCGTCCGTGCTCGAGTGCTTCGTGTGCCTCGCTGCGCCGGCGCGCCAGTCGCGAGACCTTCATGAACTTGTCGAGCCGCACAGGCGCCCTAGTTCGCTCAGGTTGGGATGCCCTCCCATTGACAATGTAACGATATATCCGTTAGTATCGCGACATGATAGGGAGGCATTTTATGATGGGAATGGGCGATTGGGACGATCCACGCTACGAAGGCTGGTGGCGAGGGCACCGTCGGCACGAAGAACGACGGCACCGGCGCGGCATGCGCCGGCTGCGTCGGGGAGTCCTCAAATTCGCGCTGCTAAAGCTGCTCGACGAGCTGCCGCGTCATGGCTACGACCTCATTCGAGCGGTTCGCGAGAAGGGCTGGGGCGGCGGCGCCGGTTCGATCTATCCTTTGCTGGCTGCCCTTGAAGCGGCAGGTCTGATCGCGGGCCGCGAGGAGGGCGATCGCCGGATTTACGAGGTCACCGAAGAGGGTCGCCGGCATCTGGGCGAGCACGCCGCCGAGCTCCAGCGGTTCCTCGACGAAAATGAGAACGCTGAGGAGGAAGAGGCCGAGGACCCTGCCGTCGCGCACTTACGCGATTCGGCCCGCCGGCTGATGCAAGCGATTGCGCAGCTTGGGCCTTCGTCGAAGCCGGAAACGATCCAGCGCGTCAGCGAGTTGTTGAAAGCGGCGCGTAAAGAGATCTACGAATTGCTAGCGGAAGAGTAAAGGGAGTTCGCCGACATGGCCCAGGCTGGGGCGGCACGCCGCCACGGGGTCAACATTTTCGAGGAGGGGAAGCCGATGTGGCAGATCCTCCTCGTCTTTCTGGTGCCGTTGATGTTGAGCAACGTCGTGCAATCGGCATCGCAGACGTTTGCAAGCATCTGGATCGGGCGTTTGATTTCCACGCGTGCGCTCGGCGCGATCTCGGCGGTCTTCCCGATCGTCTTCCTACTGTTTTCGTTCGTGTTTGGGGTTTCGAGCGGCAGCGCCGTCTTGGTCGGTCAGGCGTTCGGGGCCCGCGACCATCACAAAGTCAAGCGGATTGCCGGGACGGTGCTGGGCGCGGCGCTCTATCTCGGGATCATCGTTGCGATCGTCGGCTCGCTGGGATCGAGCACGGTGCTGGCTTGGCTGCGCACGCCGCCCGACATCATCGCGCAATCCGACGCCTACGCGCGCGTCGTCTTCTTGATTATGCCCGTGTTCTTCGTCTACTTCGTTTACGCGACGATTCTGCGCGGCGCCGGCGACTCCACGACGCCGTTCTACGCGCTGATCGTCTCGGCGGTGCTGGCGATTGCGATCACTCCGCTGTTCATCGTCGGCGCCTTCGGCCTGCCGAAGCTCGGCGTGGTCAGCGCGGCCGTCGCGGGACTGATCGCGAACAGCGCGGCCCTTGCGTGGCTTGTCTACTATCTTCACCGGCGCGACCATCTGCTCAAATTCGATCGCGAGATGCTTGCCGACATGATCGTCGATTGGAAGATTCTCGGCGCCGTGGTTCGCATCGGCGTGCCGACCGGCGTGCAAGTGATGATGGTTTCGCTGGCCGAGCTGGCCGTGATCTCGTTCGTAAATCGGTTCGGGTCGAGCGCGACCGCCGCTTACGGCGCGGTCAATCAAGTGATCGGCTACGTGCAATTCCCCGCGATCTCGATCGGGATTGCGGCCTCGATTTTCGGCGCGCAATGCATCGGCGCGCGCCGGGAAGACAAGCTCGGCAGCGTCATCCGCTCGGCGGTCGGGCTGAACTACGCCATCGGCGGACTCCTGATCGGCCTGTGTTACGTTTTTGCGTGGGTGATTCTGGGGTGGTTCATCACGGATCCCAATACGTTGGCAATCGCGCACCAGCTGCTGATGATCACGCTCTGGAGCTATTTAATCTTCGGCAATTCGGCGGTGCTCAGCGGCGTGATGCGCGGCAGCGGCACCGTGCTCTGGCCCACGATCAACGGAATCTTCGCGATCGGCGTCGAGGTTCTCGCGGCGTACGTTCTGATGCACCGGATCGGTCTCGACGGCGTTTGGCTGGGCTATCCGATCTCGTACTGCGTCGTCTTGACGCTTCAGTTCTGCTACTACGAGTTCGTCTGGAAGCGCAAGACGCACGAGCGTCTGGCGTAACTACCTGTCGCTCGATGGCGGACTGACGGCTTCGCCGTAGGATACCGCCGGAGCGATCGCCGATCGTATAAGGCGCTTGGCCAAGCCGCCGGCCGTGTAGTTCCAGAAGCCCTCGCGGCCGGGGCAGTTGAGGTTATGCGCGACGACGGCGTTTTGCTTGCCGGTCGAGCCGCTGATGAACGGCTGAACCGCGACCATCCAGTTCCTGTACGGATAGCAGTTGTCGGTCAGCTGGGTGGAACGTACGACGGTTACCTGCGAACCGGAGACCGTCACGCGATAGATCATCGTGGTATAGCCGTAGTTATAGTCCTGATCGGTGACGGCGAGGTACGAGCCGTCCCACTGGACGCTTCCGGGAAAGGCGATGGTGAGTCCGGTCAGCACGGTAAACTGGGCCTTCCCCGCGGGCAGCTCCGCGAAGACCGACGCCCCTGAATAATCCGTGCCCTGCACGAACAGGTTGCCTTGGGGATCGTAGGCAGGCGGATACAGATGGTAGAGGTTTGCGTTGGTGTAAACCGTTTGGCTCCCGCTCAGGCCTCCGGCAAAGATATCGACTCCGCCCGCGCCGCTGCTGCCCGGACCGTTGAACGTGCTGACCGCGACGTTTCCGCTCGTCGGGTCGACGGAGCAGCCGAGAGGGACGCTGTAGTTGGTGGTCGCCGTTGCAATCGGCGCGATGCCGCCATGCGCGTATTCGTAGACCTCCGAAGTCGAGCTGTCGACGACGTACACGTCGCCGGCGCCGTCGACGCACGCGCCGTATGGCGTGCTCAAGCCGGTAATCCGGCCGTAGCGCTTGCTGCGCTTGACGCGATAGTTGTAGATGTCGATCGCGCCGGCCGAGTTATCCGGCGCGTAAATCAGCCACTGTTTTGCCGCGCCCGGGAGGATCCAAGATCGGCTGCGGTCGGGGTGCCGGGCGGGTGCGACGTGCAGAGGATTGGTCAGAGCGATCGCGTTCGTGCCGGCGACGCCGGCCTGCGGCGGTCCGCTTCCGCAACCGGCGAGCAGCGCGCCTGCGGTTACGACGCCTGCTCCATAACGAGCGAACCGGCAAAAACGCATGGATGCTCCTTTGACTGTGCACGAAGAATGCAGACGATTCCGTGTTTGCCGCTCGGGGCGGCCTACCTGCGGCTAAGCGTCGCCGGCTGACGGGCCGCGGCCTAACGGAAACGGCAGACCGAGCAGACCGTATCGGGGCGGACGATACGCCTGCTCGGGTGAGAGCTCCGCGAAGCCGCTTTCAGACAGAATATCCCGTCGCAGAAAAAACGCGTTGAGGCCGTGGCTCTCCGTGCCGATCAACGCATAGCCCAGCTGGGCTCCGAGATCCGCAAGCGCGCTCAAGCTCGCGCCGAAATACGTCGTGCGATCCCAACGATGCGCCGGATTGTAGGCCATGATCCAACGGCGCGGCGGCGGATACGCGGCATTGTACTCGATGACGACGACGCGCGGACGATACTCCGCAAGCGCCTTCCAAACCCAATAATCGTTACCGTCGATGTCGATCGAGAGCAGATCCGGCTCGGTCGGGACGCCGGCGTCGGCAAAGAGCCCGGCAATGTTCTCGGCGGTGACGAACTCCGCGAACACGACGATGTCGCTGCGATCCGCCCATCGTTGGCGCAGCTTTTGGGCGTCCTGCGGGTCGGCTTCGATGTACAGGCCGCTCCAGCCGTATCGCGCCGCCAGCAGCGAGGTGTTGCATACGGAACCGTCCTCAACCCCGAACTCGACGAAAAACCTGCGGCCGGGCCCAATGCGGAAGAATATGTCGCGAAGTATCGCGTCTTCTCCCTGTTGCGAGGACGCGCTTCGTTCGGGCGGCTCGAGTTGGCGAGTGGCGGTGGCCGCCGTGTCGGCGCGCGAGCGCATCCGAAAGTGCGCGCGCAGGTTGAAAGGGTAGGCTAGAACGCGGTGCAGCAGCCGCGACGCCGGTATCTGCCAGCCGCGCAGCGCAATCGCTTTGGGCTCGTCTTCGTGCATCGCAGGAATTATTTGCGCTGTTTGGCTTTGGGAGTAACGCAGGTGCCGGTCGCCCGGCAAACGACCACCGGCGGCTCGAGCGCGTCGGCGGCGCTCTCGCCGATCTCCGGGCGCGCGGCGACGACCTTGCGCGCTTCGAACTCCATCCGGCGCGAGGTCTTTCCGAGCTTGACGATTCGGCCGTGCGCTTCGATGTAATCGCCGGCGAAGACCGGCGCCAAAAATTCCACGCGATCGTAAGCAGCGAAGAGGCCTTCGTCGCCGTCAACCCGCACCAGCAGCTCGGTCGCAACGTCGCCGAACAGCGCGAGAATCCGCGCGCCGTCCACCAAGTTGCCGCCGTAATGCGCGTCTTGCAAGCTCATGCGCACGCGCACCATAGCGCCTGGAATATTCTCCTCTAAGCCTTCGCCAGTTGCCATAGCTCCTCGAGTTCGCCGGCGTCGAGATCCGAGAGGTTTTTCCCGCCGGCGGCGGCGCGTTCTTCCATGAACGCGAAGCGCCGGTAGAATTTTTCGTTGGCCTCGCGCATTGCGGTCTCGGCATCGATGCCCAGGGCGCGCGCCAGATTTACCAGCGTGAAGAAGACATCGCCAAGCTCTTCGCGCACCCGGGGATCGTCCGCCGGCAGCCGGCGCGCGTCGCTGAGCTCTTGCAGTTCCTCGCCGAGCTTGTCGAGGATGCCGCGGACGTCGGGCCAGTCGAACCCAACTCGCGACGCCTTCTCTTGCATGCGCTGTCCGCGCTGTAAGGCGCCGAGATGCTTTGGTATTCCGTCGAGCCGGCTGCGGCGCGCGCGTCCGGATTTTTCGAGCGCCTTGAGCCGTTCCCAGTTGCGCCACTGCTCGTCGACGTCCTCGATGATTGCGTCGTCGAACACGTGCGGATGCCGCCTGACCATCTTGTTAGCGAGTGCGTCCACGACATCCGCAATGCTGAACTTCCCCACTTCGGTCGCGAGCTGCGCGTGGAATAGTATTTGCAGCAACAAGTCGCCGAGCTCTTCACAGAGTCCGTCGAGCTGCGAGATCTCGATCGCTTCGACTACCTCGAACGTTTCCTCGATCAGATAGGGGATAAGCGTGCGATGGGTTTGCTCGCGGTCCCACGGACATCCCATCCGCAGGCGCGCCATGATTTCCACCAGGCCGTCCCACGAATAATGCGCCGACTGCGGCGGCAACGGAACCAGCGGCATCGCGATCGCGGCCGAAAGCGTCGCGCGCGGCACGCCCGGGACGATTTCCGCGGCGACGCCGCGCGCTTCGAGCAGCGCAAGCAGAGGCGGCAGTCCGGGAAAGTCGGAGAGCGGGTTGCCGAGCACGCCCAACCCGAGCGGCGCGTCCAACTTGGCCGCGCGCGCGGTGAAGCGCGCGATCTCATCGCCGCTTCCGCGAACGAGCAGGCCCGGGTCGTCGACCATCCCGTGCATGATTTCCACTCCGTTCCGCTCGAGGTAAGCCCGCAAGTCCTGCGGCGCGAGCAGAAGAACCGCTCTGCCGATTGCGCGCAGCGCTTCGAGGGCGCCGATGGTCAAAAGTCCGGGATCACCCGGACCCAGCCCCGCGATGCGAACCAGCACGTTACATGGTTCGCATCGCCGCAGGGGTGGCCTACTACGTGGCGGACGGAGCCGGAGTGGCAGCCGAGCTCGCAGCCGGCGCTGCGGACGCGGGGGCCGGAGGAGCTGCCGCCGGCGGCGGCGGCGTCGCAAAGAGTCCGGCGAACTGCTGATCGTTCACGACGATCGTCGCCTTTTGCTGCAGCCCTTGCAGGAAGGGCTGAATGAGCGGCGCTTCCTGTTGCTGGCGCAGCGTTTGCTCGATCTGCGGCGTCGCGCTGGCTAACGTCGCTTTCTGTCCAGGCGTGCGCGATTCGACTTGAATGATGTGATATCCGAACGGCGACTTAATCGGCGGGCTGATCTGTCCGACCGGCGCCGAGAACGCGTACTTGTCGAACGCGGGCACCATTTGTCCTTTCGGGAACGGACCGAGTTCGCCGCCCTTGTCTTTACTGCCCGGATCGGTTGAGTACTGCTTAGCTAGCGTCGCGAAGCTCTGGCCCGCCTTCAGCTTGGCTTCGACCATGTTCGCTTCCGCGATGTTCGGCACCAAAATGTGGCGCGCCGTGACTTGATCCTTCTTGTCGAACGTCGCGTGGTTCTTATTGAAGTAATCCGCGATCTGGGCCGGCTTGATCGTCACGTCTTTTGCAAGGGCCTTGTCGAGGATGATCTGATCGCGCAGCGCCGAGCGCACGTCGGCCTCGGTCAAACCGCGCGCTTTCAACATCTCGTCCCACGAGCCGGTGGGGAAATTGGCTTTGATCTGATCCTCGCGCGCGTCGATCTCGGTGTCGCTGACGGTGATGTTGTTGCTCTTGGCGTACTGGTCGATCAGCGTCTCCTGGACGAGCTGCTGCAGGACTTGCCGCCCCATCGGGCTGCTCTCGAGGCGGGTATCGAATTCGGATCGAGTGATCGGTTGTCCGTTCACCGTCGCGACCGCGCCGCCGCTCGAGCACGCCGCGAAGGTCGTGCTCACGAGAAGGCTTGCGAGGCCCACGGTGATGCGTAGGGCTTTCGGCATCAAATGCTCCGTGAGGAAAGTCTGGGAGTGCGTAGTAAGCGGGGCCCAGGGCCCCGCATCACGGCGCCCTGCTTCGCGCGTAAAGGGAGAGCTCCTCTAGGAGCTGGGAAAGAGCGCTACATCGCTTCCAGCAGCTGGCGCAAGAGCGGCATCCAGGCCTGCGGCTCGGGCAGATCGACCAGCACGCGACCTTCGGTGAAGCGGAAACGATCGCCGGAAAGCGAGCGGAACTTCGGTATGGCTGCCGGGTCGAGTTCGAACCCCGAGCCGACTCCCAGCGTTAGGCGATGGTCGTCGACGACGACTCGCGTCACGCGCTTACGCAATGCGATCGCGCGCAGCTTGGTAAGCTCGATGAGATTCTGCAGCGGCTGCGGGAAGGGGCCAAAACGATCGCGCACGCCGGCGGCGACTTCGTCGACTTCTTCCTCCGTGCGCGCCCGCGCAAGTTGCTGGTAAATGGCAATCTTCTGCGAGACTTGGCCGATGTAGTCGTTGGGAATGAACGCGTTGATCTTAACGTCGATCACCGCCTCGCGCCGGTCCTCCAGCGCCCCGGGCGCGCCGCGGCGTTGCGCGATTGCCTCCGCGAGCATCTCGCAGTAGGCGTCGAATCCCACCGAGGCGATGAACCCCGATTGCGCCGATCCCAACAAGTTTCCCGCGCCGCGAATCTCGAGGTCGCGCATCGCGATTTGCAATCCGGAGCCGAGTTGCGCGAACTCGCGGATCGCTTCCAGGCGGGCCTTCGCCTCCTCCGTCAGCGCCTTGTGACCTTGGTAAAGCAGATAGCAATAAGCCTGATGATTCGATCGGCCGACGCGTCCGCGAAGCTGGTAGAGCTGGGCTAAGCCGAAGCGATCGGCGTCGTTGACGATCATGGTGTTGACGTTGGGAATGTCGATGCCGTTCTCGATGATCGTCGTCGCGATGAGCACGTCAATCTCGCCGTCTATGAAGCGTTGCATCACGGGTTCGATCTCCGCTTCGCGCATCTGTCCGTGCGCGACGCCGATTCGGGCCCGCGGGACGAGCTGCTCGAGCGCATTGCGCACCGCATAGATCGACTCGATCCGGTTGTGCAGGTAGTAGACCTGGCCGCCCCGGTCGAGCTCCGCGCCGATGGCCCGTTGCACGACCGCATCGCTTGCCGGAACCACCAGCGTTTTGATCGACATTCGGTTCTTCGGCGCGGTCTGAATCAATGAAAGATCCCGGACGCCCAGCAACGACATGTGCAGGGTTCGCGGAATCGGCGTCGCCGAGAGCGTCAAGACGTCGACGCTTGCCCGGTATTCCTTGAGGCGCTCCTTGTGCATCACGCCGAAACGCTGCTCTTCGTCGATGACGATCAATCCGAGATCGGAGAATGCAACGTCCTTCTGCAGCAGACGGTGCGTTCCAATCACGACGTCGACTTTGCCCTCCGCAAGGTCGCGCAGGATTCGCTTCTGATCGCTCTTGGGCGTGAAGCGGGACAGCTCTTCCACGCGCACCGGAAAAGCGGCGAAGCGGGCGCTGAAGTTGCGATAGTGCTGATCCGCGAGGAGCGTCGTCGGAACGAGCACGGCAACCTGCTTGTGATCGGCGACGGCTTTAAAGGCCGCCCGCATCGCAACCTCGGTTTTGCCGTAACCGACGTCGCCGCACACGAGCCGGTCCATCGGGCGTTCCGACTGCATATCGGACTTCGTTGCCTCGATGGCGCCTTGCTGATCCGGCGTCGGCTCGTAGGGGAAAGCCTCTTCCATCTCGGCCTGCCACGTGGTATCGCGACCGAACGCAAAACCGCGCGAGAGCTCGCGTTCGGCATACAGCGCCACCAGTTCGTCGGCAATTTTGCCGAGCGACTCCGAAACCCGCAGCTTGGTGCGGGCCCAATCCGCACCGCCCATTTTTGAAAGGCGAGCGGCTTGACCCTCGGCGGCCGTGTACTTCGCGATCTGGTGCATCTTCGTGACCGGTACCAGCATCCGGTCGCTTCCGGCGTACCGCAGGTCGAGATAATCTTGCGTGGCGCCGAGAATCGTCTCCGCGCGCAACCCGAGGTACCGTCCGATGCCGTGCACCGCGTGCACGACGTAATCGCCGACGCGCAAATCGGCCAGCGTAACCGGTACGCCTTCCTTGACCGCGCGAATCTTGACGCGTTTGGGAGGCGCGCCGAAAATCTCGCGATCGCCCAGCACCCGCAACCGAAGACCGGGAATTCGAAAGCCGGCCTCGATCGAGCCGTGATCGACGATGACGCCGCCGCGCGCGCGCGGGCCGGGCTCGATACCCGCGGCGCGTACGAGATCCACCGTCCGCGACACTGCGGCGCTGACGATGTAAACGGTGTCGCCGGCCGCGCTCCACTCGCGCAGCGCGTCGGCGAAGAGCGCGATTTGGCGATTGAAGTGCTCGACGGGAAGACACTCGAGCACGAACGATTCGAGGGTGTCCGGAAGCCAGTCCAGGGAAGCGTTGCTCTCGATCGCTCCGGGCAGCAACAGCGCTGCATGCTCGGCGAGCGGTTCCGCAAGATCGTTGAGCGTGAGCGGCGTTTGCAAAGTCATCGGCAGTAGGGCCGTGTCCTCGAGATCGCCGCCCAGCAACGTGTGACGCTCGCGCTCGCGCTCTTCGTCGAGCGCCGCCGCTACCGCCGCGATCGTGCACGGCTCTTCGATGACCACCGTCGCATCGGTGCCGAGGTAATTGAAGAGCGTCGAGCCGGGCTCGATCTGCTCGCTCCACGGAACGACCGCAAGAGCGTCGACGGTCGCGCTGCTGCGCTGCGACTCGATAGCAAACGAGCGCATCGACTCGATGCGGTCGCCGAAGAATTCGATTCGAACCGGCGCGTCGGCGGTCGCGGCAAACAGATCGATGATGCCGCCGCGCACCGCGTACTCGCCTACTGCGCTTACGACGTCGGACCGCTCGTATCCCAAGCTGAAGAGGCGCTGCTGGAGCCGCTCCCATCCCGGCTCGTCGTTGGCGCGCAGTTCAAAGCGCGACCGGTCGAACGCGAGGCGCGGCGTGAGCGACTGACGGACGGCGGCGACCGGAGCTAGCACGATTCGCGCCGCGCCGCCGGTGAGATCGGCAAGCAGCGTCATCCGCGCACTGCGCTCGGACGGCGTCTCGATCGCTCCGATGCTTTCGTCGCGCGAACGCAGCAATGCGATCGAGTCGGTGCGCTCCCCCAGGTAATACAGCAGATCGGCGAAAGCGCGCTCGGCTGCGTCCGGAGTCGGCACGATTACGAGTAGCGTGCCGCCCAGCGCTCGATGCAAGGCTGCGTAAATGGCCGGCCGCGCCGCCGCAATCGTTTCGTGCAGCGCATAAGCGCCGGGTTTACGTCCGGGCAAGGCGCGCAATGCGCGCAGCTTTTCGGCGACGCCGCGCAGCGGGCGGCTCGATTCGGTCAGTATCTGGAGCAAGCCGCTTATTATATCAGGAGTCCGGCAAAGGGCAGCATCGCGACGATTCCCAATGCGGCGGAGATTGGCGCGCCGGGCGTAACGACGGCGTCGGGAACGTAACGCAGCAGCGACGCGAACGAGAGCAAGAGCGCCGTTGCGGCGGCGCGCGTTTTCGGTGCGAGCGTAGCGAGCGCAACCAGCCAGATACCGTACCACGGATACGGATTGGGAACGATCACCCATGCTGCCAGCCCCAACCAGATCCAACCTTCGCGCTTACCCGCGCGCAGGAGCGCGATGCCTCGCGCCGTCAGCGCCGCCGCCGCCGCTACGGCGAGCGCGATGGCCGCAACGCTGCCCAACGGTGCGAGTGCGGCCTGAAGCGAGGCCTGCGGCGCGTACGCGCCGTGCGGAAGCAGCTCTGTCGCCGCACCCGCGACGAGCGGAAACGAAAGTGCGGCCGAGGCCGCCAGGCCGCAGAGGGCCCCGAATCGGGCACGCCGATCGACCGCCGCAAGCGCAACGGCGGCGGCACCGCCGGGCGGTTTGAGCAGCGCGGACAGCGCCGCAAGCGCCGCGCCGGTCCCCGCGAAGCCCCGCCGGACGAGGGCGAACCCGGCCAGCACAACCGCAAGTGCGAGCGCGTCGTTGTGTCCTTCGGCGGCGCACCAAACGGCGACGGGATTCAAACCGATCGTTGCGGCCGCGCGCAGCCGAGCGTTGCGGCTCCCCGAGAATGCCGCATATGCGAGCACCGTGCAGGCAAGAAGCGCGGCCGATGCGAGCGCGCGCATGCCCTGCAGCTG
>Ga0187783_10001857_pt1 | contig 15615 bp, 17 predicted proteins | sample 1015_SJ02_MP02_2_FD_132471 | JGI IMG/M metagenome (GOLD analysis project Ga0187783, IMG submission 132471) | Tropical peat soil microbial communities from peatlands in Department of Meta, Colombia - 1015_SJ02_MP02_20_MG | ecosystem: Environmental > Terrestrial > Soil > Wetlands > Peat | place... | reverse complement strand
GGCATGGAGATGCGCGTACTTGGCTCGACCGGCGTCCGGGTCAGCTCGTTCTGCCTCGGCGCGATGATGTTCGGCAGCACGTGGGGGAACCCCGATCACGACGAGGGCATCCGGATAATCCACCGGGCCGTCGATGCGGGCATCAATTTCATCGACACCGCCGACGTGTATTCCGAGGGCGAGTCTGAGGTGATTGTCGGCAAGGCGCTCGCGGCAGGCCGCCGCGACAACATCGTGCTCGCGACCAAGGCGCACGGTGCCATGGGCAAAGACGTCAACGAGCGCGGCAACTCCCGCCGCTGGCTGGTCCGGGAGTGCGAGGCCAGCCTGCGCCGCCTCGGCACCGACTACATCGACCTCTATCAGATCCACCGGCCGGACCCGGACACCGAAATCGACGAGACGCTTGGCGCACTATCGGACCTGATCCGGGCCGGCAAGATCCGCTACGCCGGCACCTCCACGTTTCCTGCTGACCTAATCGTGGAGGCGCAGTGGACCGCGCAGCGTCGTGGCCGGGAGCGGTTCGTGTGCGAGCAGCCGCCTTACTCGATCCTGGTGCGTGGCGTCGAGGCCGCCGTGCTGCCCGCTTGCCAGCGCCATCGGCTCGGCGTCATCACCTGGGGACCGCTCGCCAGTGGCTGGCTGTCGGGCCTGTACCGGCTCGACTCGGACCTGCCGGCCAGCCGTCGCTCCCGCCGCTTGCCGCATCGGTTCGACCTAAGCGTGCCGGCTAACAAGCTGAAGCTCGAGGCAGCCGACAGGCTCGCGAAGCTGGCCGACGAGGCGGGCATGTCGGTGATTCACCTGGCGCTCGGCTTCGTTGTCAGCCATCCCGCCGTGACCTCGGCCATCCTCGGCCCGCGCACCATGGAGCACCTAGAGAGCCAGCTCGGCGCGCCTGGAGACGGGCTGCCCGGCGACGTACTGGATCGCATCGACGAGATCGTTCCGCCAGGCGTCAACCTGAATCCGGCCGACGCTGGTTACGTTCCGCCGGTGCTGGCTGACTCGGCCCTACGTCGGCGCGCTTGAATCGCCGTTGGTTGGCGACTGTCGGCGGCCGTGGCTGAAGTCGGGTCACTCCGCCGCCTGAGCCGGAGTAAACAGGTGGCCCCGGCGCTGCCGAGCTAGCCGGCGGCGTGCGGTTGCCACCCGGTGTCGCGTGCCCAGCCGGCGGCTGCGGCGATGACGAGGTCGACGACCGGGTCCTTGACCTCGGTGTAGACCTCGAGCCCGACGACAGCCCGGGCGAGTTCAGACTTGAACCGCGCGTACGCGGCGACCGCCGGCGGGTGCGCGCGCAGCCAGTCGCGGAATAGCAGCGCCAGTCGCTCATTCGGCGAGCCGACGACACGGACGTGCACGTTGACATCACCCGCCGGGTGGTCACGGCGCCGCCAGTACCGCTTCGCCCACAGCGCCGGGTCGCTGCCATCGCCGGCCGGGACGTGATCACGCTCGTAGGGCAACCGGGTGAAGCCCAGTCCGGCGAGCGGAGCGTCAAACGCGGCTGCGGCCGCATCGAGGTCGCGGACCGACAGCTGCAAATCGAGTACGTCCTTCGCAGCCATGCCCGGCACCGCTGTGCTGCCGATGTGGTCGGCGTGGCAGACCAGCGTGCCGAGCGCCGACCGGAGCGCGGCCAGTTCGGCCGCGGCCCGGCCGGGCCAGCTGTCGTCGTAGGGCACGACCTGGACCCGAGTGCCAGCCGCCCCGTCGGCTGTGCCGGTCACGGGGCGAGCGCGGCCAGGAGCTCGTGGCCGCGCTCGATGGCGGCTTGCGGCGAGACATCCGGCGAGCCGACCTGCGGGTCCCAGTTGATGTCGTAGAACACTTCGGTGACCCCGTGCTCGCCGAGCCACTGGGTGTCGGCCCGGATCTGATCGTAGTCGCCGGACAACAGCATCCGCTGCCCGTCGGGCCCGGTCACGGGCGCGCCTGGCCGCACGACGCCGCGGACCACGCACCGCAGCACCGACGGGTCGCGCCCGGCCGCCGCCGCGGACTCGCGCACGACCCCGAGCAGGGTGCTGATTTTCGACAGGTCGGTCCGGCTGGACGTGACCCAGCCGTCCGCGACCCGCCCGACCCGCTGCAGGGCCGGCCGGGCCAGGCCGCCCAGCAGCACCGGCGGCCCGCCGGGCTGCACTGGCTTGGGTAGCTGCGTCCCGGCCGGTATCTCGTAGTACGTGCCGGGCACCGTCGACGGCACGGTGCCCGCCCACAGCACCCGCAGCATGCTCACGTACTCGGCCGCGCGCGCGCCGCGGTGCGCCATGTCGGCGCCGGTCAGCGTGAACTCCTCCGGCATCCAGCCGATGCCGAGGCCGAGGTCATGCCGTCCGCCGGACAGCACGTCGAGCGACGCGGCCTGCTTGGCCAGGTAGCCCGGGGAGACGAACGGCAAGTTGACCACCGCAACGCCGAGCCTGATCCGGCTGGTCACCGCGGCGGCGAAGGACAGCGCCGCCATCGGGTCCAGCACGTTCTGGTACACCGGATCCATCGTGGCGCCGGCCGGGACGAGCAGCCGCTGGAAGCTCCACAGCGAGTGATACCCGGCAGCTTCTGCGGCCGTGGCGATAGCGGCTAGATTCTCGGGTGTAGCCCACGCGCCCGATACAGGGGCGCCGAATCCGATGTCCATTCGCCCACCCTAACCGCGACCGGGCGAGTGGCCGAGATACGGAACGAGCCCGTTCCCTAAAAGAACGTGGAGGCACACGTGAACGCCGACCCACGCACCTGGATCGCGACCCTCCGTGAGTCGCACGACAACCTGGTCCGCATCGCTGAACCCATGACCGCCGAGCAGGTCCGGGGGCAGTCGTTCTGCCGGGACTGGTCAAACGCCCAGGTGCTGTCGCACCTCGGCAGCGGTGCCGAAATCGCGCTGATGGGCCTGCCCGGCGCGCTTGGTGAGGGGCCGCCGGTGAGCCGGGACGCGTTCCCGGCGGTGTGGGACCGCTGGAACGCCAAGAGTCCCGACGAACAGGCCGCCGACGGGCTGGCTAAGGACGAAGAGCACGTGGAGCGACTGGAGCAGCTGACCGACGAGGAACTGGCCGCAGCGCGGATGGACTTCATGGGCATGCAGCTCGACGCCACCGGGATGATCCGCTTGCGCCTCGGTGAGCATGTGCTGCACACCTGGGACCTTGCGGTGATGCAGGACCCGGCGGCGACCGTGCAGGCGGACGCGGTCGAGTTGCTCATCGACAATGTGCCGCAGTTCCTCGCGCCGCGGCTCGGAAAGCCACTGCCGGAGCCGCTGCGGGTCCGGATCGTGACGACCGGTCCTGCTCGGGATTACCTGCTGACCTCGGCCGAGTCGGTCAGCGTCGTGAACTGGCCAGGCGCGCAGGCCGCGGCCGGCAACCAGGACGCCGGCCAGGAAGCCGAGGGTGGGGGCGGCGGCGACGGCGAAGTGCCGCGCGTCGACATGCCGGCCGAGGCGCTGCTCCGGCTGTCCTACGGCCGGCTGGACCCGGCGCACACCCAGGCGACGGTGTCCGGTGACCCGGAGGTGCTCGACAAGCTGCGCGCGATCTTCCCCGGCTTCTGAGTCAGCCGAGCGCTGCGAGCACCAGGCTCGCGGCGTCCTCAGCGCAGCCCCAGGAGAGCGTGACCCCCGCCCCGCCGTGGCCGTAGCTGTGCACGACCGTGATGCCGCCTGCTGTCTGCTCGGCCTCGAGCCGGACCGACGGCCGGACCGGGCGCAGCCCGACCCGGTGGTCAAGCACGTCGGCGCCGCGCAGCCGTGGCTGGATCGCGGCGCATGCCTCGATGATCCGCGCAGCGATGGCGAGGTCCGGCTCGCGACTGTCGCGGCCCGGTTCTTCGGTGCCGCCGAGCACCACCACGTCCTCGTGCGGGAACAGATAAGTCAGCGGCCAGCCGGACGCGCCGCTCCCGACGAAGAAGTCGCGGATGCCTGGGTTGCGGACCACCACGGCCTGGCCGCGCACCGCGACGAGTTCGCGGTCACCGACGAGGTCGCGCGCGCCGTAGCCAGTGCAGTTGACGATGACGCGGGCCTCTGGTGCGAAGTCCCGCGCGGCTGCGAACGTCCCGAACCTGGCGCCGAACGCGGTCGTGCCGCCCGCTCGGCCGAGTCGGCCAGCAAGGTAGTCCAGGTAGGCGGGCATGGCGATGAGTGGCGCCGACAGTCGCCATGCGGCGGCGTAGCCGTCGGGGACCTCGGCTGGCTCGCACTGGGTCAGGGTCCCGTGCGCGGCGTACTCGGGCGGCTCCGCGCTGGCGCTGGCCGTGGCCGTGATGCCACGCGCCGTCCGCACGATGCCGCCGAGCCCGGTCGCCCCCAGCCTGGGTGCGGCCAGCTCGGCGAGCCGGTCCCTGGTAACGGCGGACCACCGGGCGATGCGATCGTCCATGCCGACCAGGTGCGGCCCCCACAGGGCGCCGGCGGCGGCGGACGTAGTCCGCTCCGGCGGCTCGGCAGCCGCCACCAAGACGGTCAGGCCAGCCTCGGCTAGGCAGATCGCCGTCGTCAGGCCGATCACGCCGGCCCCGACGACCAGAACGTCGGTATCAGTCTGCGGCACAGCCAGACTCTAGCCGCGCCCGGCGGGTACACCGTGCGGCTAGGACCGGCACGTGCGAGTCCGCGCCGCGGACGATAGATTCGCCTCACCATGATGTCCGCCGGATTCGACGTCGTCACCATGGGCCGTGCGAACGTGGACATCTTCCCGCTCGAGGTGGGCGTCGGCCTCGCCGACGTCGCGGCCTTCGGCAAGTACCTAGGCGGTACGCCTGCCAACGTCGCCGTCGCGACGGCACGGCTCGGCCGCCGGTCCGCGCTTATCGCCAGGACCGGAGCGGACCCGTTCGGCGTGTTCGTGCGGCACGCGCTGGCTGGCTATGGCGTGGATGATCGCTACGTCAGTGGGGTGCCGGGCGCACAGACCCCGGTCACATTCTGCGAGATGTTCCCGCCGGACAGCTTCCCGTTGTACTTCTACCGCGCGCCGAACGCGCCCGACCTGCAGCTGCACGCCGAGGACCTGGACCTCGCGGCGATCAGGGCCGCGGGCGTGTTCTGGGTGACGGTCAGCGGGCTGTCGGCGGAGCCGAGCCGGACCGCGACGCTCGCCGCACTGGCCGCGCGCGAGGGCGCCCATCCGACCGTACTCGACCTGGACTACCGGCCGGCATTCTGGACGTCGGCGAGCGAGGCCAGCCGCTGGAGCAGGGAGGCGATCGCGCTGGCCACCGTCGTCATCGGCAATCTCGACGAGTGCGAGGTGGTGACCGGCTCCAGGGACCCCGAGCGCATTGCCGGCGAGCTGCTGGCGGCCGGCCCGCAGCTGGTCGTCGTCAAGCTCGGGCCTGACGGCGCGTTGGCCGCGAGCCCGCTCGGTCGGCTCCGGGTAGCGTCGGTACCGGTGCGGGTGGTGAACGGGCTCGGCGCCGGCGACGCGTTCGGCGGTGCGCTGTGCCACGGCCTGCTGGCGGGCTGGGACCTGGCGCGGACCGTCAGGTTCGCGAGCGCGGCCGGCGCCATCGTCGCGTCCCGCATAGCGTGCGCGGACGCCATGCCAACTGCTGCGGAGGTGGCGGACGTGCTCGACGCGCTCGACACGACGGACGCGGAGGAGGAATCCCGTGCGTGATGAACAGCGGCGACTGCTAATCGAGACCAGGGCGCGTGCGCCGGAGCTGATCGTGGCGGCCGCCGCGGCCAGACCCCGGCGTCCCCAGCTGACCGGCGAATCCGGTCGGCTCATGATCATCGCCGCCGACCACACCGCGCGGGGCATCCTGGGCGTCGGGACCAACCCACTGGCGATGGCTAGCCGCTTTGATCTGCTCGACCGGCTGCTCGTGGCCCTCTCCCGGCCGGGTGTCGACGGGGTTCTCGGCACCGCAGACATCATCGAGGATCTGCTGCTGCTCGGAGCGCTGGACGGCAAGGTCGCGGTCGGGTCGATGAACCGGGGCGGGCTGCTTGGCTCGGTGTTCGAGATGGACGACAGGTTCACGGGCTACACACCCGCCGGGATCGCCGCGAGCAACCTGGACGCCGGCAAGATGCTGCTGCGCATCGACCTCGACGACCCCGGCACGGTGCGGACTCTCGAGGCGTGCGGCACCGCGGTGACCATGCTGGCCAGCGCGGGCACCCCGGTGATGGTCGAGCCGTTCATGATGACGCGCGACGGCGGTCGTGCCCATCCCGACCTCACCGCAGACGCGGTGATCCGGTCGGTGGGCATCGCGTCTGGTCTCGGCACCACGTCCGCGTACACGTGGCTGAAGCTGCCTGTGGTCGCGGACATGGAGCGGGTAGCCGAGGCGTCGACCCTGCCGATCCTGCTGCTCGGCGGCGACCCGGCCGGCGACCGGGAGGCGGTCTACGCCAGCTGGAAGCAGGCACTCGCCCTGCCGACGGTGCGCGGGTTCGTCGTCGGCCGCAGCCTGCTCTATCCGCCCGGCGATGATGTCGCGGCCGCCGTCGACACCGCGGTAGGCCTGCTGTGACGCGCTACCACGTGCCGGCCGGCACGACCGCGGCCGGACTCTTCGAGCTCGAGCTCACGCCGGCGACGACCGGCTGGACCTACTGCTCGCTGCGCATCCTGAGCCTGCCGCCGGGCGGCCGGGCGGCCTTCGTGACCGGGCCGGAGGAGATGCTCGTGCTGCCGCTGTCGGGTTCCGCCACGGTGACCGCCGACGGGGAACAGCTTGACCTAGCCGGCCGCACCAGCGTGTTCAGCGGGATCAGCGACTTCGCCTACCTGCCGATCGAAGCGGTGGTAACCATGTCAAGCGCAGCGGGCGGGCGGTTCGCGCTGCCGGGCGCGCTGGCGTCGCGGCGGCTGCCGGTCCGCCACGGCCAGCCCGACGCGGTGCCGGTCGAGCTGCGAGGTGCCGGACAGACCAGCCGGCAGGTCAACAATTTCTGCGCACCCGATGCCTTCGACTGCGACAAGCTTGTGGCGGTCGAGGTGCTGACCCCGGCCGGTAACTGGTCATCCTTTCCGCCGCACAAGCACGACCGCGCCGGGGCCGGCGAGGCGGTGCTCGAGGAGATCTACTACTTCGAGATCGACGAGCGGGAGCGCGGCACCGGGATGGCCTACCAGCGGGTCTACTCGTCCGGGCCGGACCGGCAGATCGACGTGCTCGCCGAGGTTCGCAGCGGCGACACGGTGCTGGTCCCGCACGGGTATCACGGGCCGTCCATGGCCGCGCCCGGCCATCACCTCTACTACCTCAATGTGCTGGCGGGCCCGGCCGGGCAGCGGTCGATGTCGTTCAGTTTCGATCCGGCGCACGCCTGGGTCCGGGATGCGCTGGCGTCAGAGCCGATCGACCCGAGACTGCCGCTGACGTCCGCGTAGCTGAGATCCTCGTCATGACCAGTCAGAAATGAGGGAAGCTCCATGACCGTCGTTTCAGACCTGAAGCTGGTCGAGATCGACCTCACCGGTGGCGAGCTGGCCGGGGACAGCTACCATCGTCGGCTTGCCGAGGTCGCGGCCGTCGGCGGCGAGTACGGCTGGCTAGCTTCCTCGCCGCTCGCCTACATCGTGCTGGATCGTGAGTCGGCCGAATTCTTCCTGCGCTCCCGGTCGACGGCGTTTCCCGGCCCACAGATCGCTGACCTGTTTGGTGTCACGAGCGGCCGGCTGCGCGAGCAGATCGACGCCAACATCCTGAACCAGCAGGGAGACCGGCACCGCCGGCTCCGTTCCCTCGTGGGTGGCGCCTTCACGCCGCGCGCAGCCGACCGCTGGCGGCCCGCCATGCGCAGCTTCCTCGGCCGGCTGTGGAGTGCGGTCGAGGGCCGCCACACCTGTGAATTCGTGGCCGCCATAGCCCGGCCGTTCCCCGCGCTGACGATAGCCGCGGTACTCGGCGCGCCGGAGGCAGATGCGCCGCGGCTGCAGGTGTGGTCCGGCCTCATTCAGCGCCAGTTCGACATCCAGGCTCTGGGCACCCAGCTTGCCGAGCTGGAACAGGCCGCCGTGGAGGTCTACGACTATGTCGAGAACCTGCTGACGGTACGGACCACGCAGCCGGGAGACGACCTGCTGACCGCGCTGCTGTCGGCCGAGGAGGCCGGTGACCGGCTGTCTCACGCCGAGTGCGTCAACCTGGTGCTGAACGTGATCGCCGGCGGCATCGACACGACGCAGGCGCAGCTGGGCCACGCGCTGCGGCTGTTCGCGGCTCGGCCGGATCAGTGGTCGGCGCTGCGAGCCGACCCCAGCCTGGTGCCGCGGGCGGTCGAGGAGGTGCTTCGGTTCGAGCCGATCACGCCAGTAACCGCCCGGATCTGCATCGAGCCGGTGGAGCACCGCAGTGTGCTGTTCCCGGCCGGCACCATCGTGGCGGTGTGCGCCGAGCGCGGCAACCGCGAGCAGTCCGGCGGCGAGGAGTTCGACATCACCGCGCCGCGCGACGGGCGGCTGCTGACCTTCGGCGCCGGCGCGCATTTCTGTCTGGGCGCGAACCTGGCGAGAGCGGAGCTGGAGGAGGCCCTGACGTTCCTGGCGCCGCGGATGCCTGGTCTCGCCGCCGCCGGACCCGCGGTGCTCGGCGGCATCGAGGGCATCTACGGCGTCGAGTCGCTGCCGCTGCGCTGGAGGTAGCGAGCCAGCCTGCGGGCGGCCGTCGACCGCAGCCGCTAAGCCCCGGCGCCGGCGGCCGTGGCGAGGGCGGACGCACTGGCGCGCAGCGCGGTCTCGGCCTGATGGTGCAGGCCGCCGCCGAAGGTGATCCTCGCCACCCCGATCGCAGCCAGCTCGGCGAGCGTCAGGCCGCCCGGTAGCTGCATGGCGTTCACCGGGCCCGGGATGCGCTGCACCAGTTCGGGCAGCACGGCCTCCGGCGCGAGGATCGGATAGCAGCAGTCCGCGCCAGCGGCGAGGTAACGGCTTGACCTTGCGATCGCCGCCTCAACCAGCGCGGCCCGGTCGGCGTCGAGCGTGCCCGCCGGCGGCCGGATGAAGACGTCGACGCGGGCGTTGATGACAAGGTCGTGGCCAGCCTCCGTGCGCACCGCGGCGAGGAAGTCGGCCTGCCAGTCGGGATCGGTGAGCGCTGCGGCAACGGGGTCGGAGTCCTCGAGGTTACAGCCCGCCACGCCGCACTCGAGGAGCGTCTCGACCAGGTGACCGGGCGGGTAGCCGTAGCCGTTCTCGACGTCGGCGGTCACCGGAACACCGACGCTGCGGGCGATCCTTGCCACCGCGCCGAACATCTCGGCGGCCGGCGTCTGGCCGTCGCGATACCCGAGCGTGGCCGCGACCGCCGAGCTTGAGGTCGCGAGCGCGGCGAACCCCGCGTCGGCGTAAGCCCGCGCGCTCACCGGATCCCACACGTTCGGCAGGATGAGCGGCTGCGGGCCGCCGTGCATCTCCCGCAGCCGCTGTGCGCCCGGGCTCATGGCTGGTACGAGCCCACCACCCACGCGTGGGTGGTCACCCCGATTGCGTTCCACGCGTTGATCGTAACGATGAGACTGATCAGCGCGCCGAGCTCAGCCTGGCTGAATTGCTCCGCAGCCTGCTCGACGTCGGCGGCCGGCACGTGCGTCTGCGGCATCAGCGTCACCGACTCGGTGAGCGCGAGCGCGGCCCGCTCCGGCGCAGTGAAGAACGGCGTCTCACGCCACGCTGACAGCGCGTAGATCCGCTGCTCGGTCTCGCCCGCCGCCCTGGCGTCCTTGGTGTGCATGTCAATGCAGTACGCGCACCCGTTGAGCTGCGACGCGCGGATGCGGACCAGCTCGCGTAGCCGCACGTCGATGTCGGCCTTGTCGAGTTCCTTGGTCGCGGCCTTGTCGAGCTGGGCCATCGCCACGCCAAAGCCGGGCGCCTGCGCGTCGAAGTCAATCCGGGACCCGACTGTCTCGTCCACCTCAGTCATTGCACGTTCCCTTCGTCTTGCCTGTTCTCTTTCTCGTTCCACGCTACGGCGCAAGAGGCTCAGACTTAAGATCCAATTCCATGAAGGGAACGCGGTCCACTTCTGCCGGTCTCGACTTGCACCTGGAGCTGTCCGGCACCCGGCGAAGGGCTGCCCTGGAGGCGGCGCTACGCGATGCGGTGCGCAGCGGGCGACTGGCAGCCGGGACCGCCCTGCCCGCCTCGCGGGTGCTGGCGCGCGACCTCGGCGTCGCGCGGAACACCGTGGCCGAGGCCTACGGCCAGCTCGTGGCGGAGGGCTGGTTGTCGGCTCGGCACGGTTCGGGCACCTGGGTAGCCGAGCGCACCGGTCAGGCGGCAGCGACGCGCAGCGCCGCCGGGCCTGCTGTGGTCCGCCGCTCGCGATACGACCTGCGGCCGGGCATGCCCGACGTCACGGCGTTTCCGCGCGCGGAGTGGCTGGCCGCCGCGCGCCGGGCGCTCGCCGTGGCCCCAGCGAACCAGCTCAGCTACGCCGATCCCCGCGGCCTGGAGGTCCTGCGCGTTGCGCTGGCCGAGTACGTGGGCCGGGCCCGCGGGGTCGCCACCTCGCCAGACCGCATCCTGGTGTGCGCCGGCTTCGCGCAGGGCCTGGAGTTGCTCTGCGAGGTACAGCGCGCGGCCGGGAACCGCACGCTGGCGGTCGAGGCATACGGTCACCCCGCGCACCGTGAGGTTGCCAGCCGGGCAGGCATGCGGCTGATCGAGGTGCCGGTGGACGAGCGCGGCGCGGTCGTCACGGCTCTTCCGGCCCCAGCCGGCGCGGTTCTGCTGACGCCAGCGCACCAGTACCCGCTTGGCGCGGCGCTGGCTCCGGAGCGCCGGCGCGAGGTTGTCGGCTGGGCCAGCCGGGCCGGGGGAGTGGTGATCGAAGACGACTATGACGGTGAGTACCGCTATGACCGGCAGGCGGTCGGTGCGCTGCAACCGCTCGCGCCCGAGCACGTGGTCTACGCAGGCACGGCGAGCAAGAGCTTGGCACCCGGTCTGCGGCTCGGCTGGCTCGCGCTGCCGGAGCGCCTGGCCGCCGACGTCGCCGCGGCGAAGCGCGCCGCCGGGCGACTGAGCAGCAGCCTGGATCAGCTCACGCTGGCCGAGCTGATCTCCTCCGGTGGATACGACCGGCAGGTCCGACGGGCGAGGCTCGCGTACCGGCGACGCCGGGATCGCCTGGTCAGCGCCCTGGCCAGGGAGGTCCCCGCGGTTCACGTCACCGGTATCGCCGCCGGGCTGCACGCACTGATACGGCTGCCGGCCGGCCTCTCGGAGCAGGACGTCATCAGCCGGGCTGCCGCGCGCGGGCTTACCCTGCAGGGGCTGGCGGCCAGCCGGGCCGGGGAGCAGGATCTTGGTCCGGCCCTGGTGGTCGGCTACGCGACGCCGCCGGCCCACGCGTACAGCACCGCGGTCGCCCGGCTGTGTGCCGTCCTGCGGGAGGCCGTGAGGGCGTAGTGCCCACGTCCGCCGACAGCTGGATTGGCCCGACCATCTCGTCGGTCTGTCTACTCTCATGTGATGCCGGTCGCAGGTGGCCAGGCGACGACTGGGGGCGAGGATGAGGGTCGCAGCGGCATTCGTGGAGGCTTACGCGCTCGGCAGCAGCACCGCCAGCCTGGTCTGCCTGACAGCCCTGGTGACTGGCCCCCGGCTTCGTCGGCGGCTCGCAGCCCGGCGGGACCACCGGCGAATAGCGGAATTCCTGGCCGCGGCCGCTGCGGGTCAATGACACCCTCGGGACCTCGACGTGGCCGAATATCTGGCCGGCGCCGGGGTCTCCGGTGCCGATCTCGACGCCTTGCGCGGGCGCCTGCTCTGACTGCTCCGCGGAGCGACGCCACAGCGAGGACTGCGAAAGCCCGTGCGACGGGCTCGCCGGGCCGCTGCCGATCAGCCTCAGCATCGACTTCCTGAGAGTTAGATCTCAAATGGTTAGACTTCGATCTTTCTGTGTTACGCTCAGGGCATGAGGCCAGCGCGCATTCCCATCGGACTGCACCTAGCCCAGGCGAGCAGGGTGGTCAGCCGCGCGTTCGACGACGCACTCGCCTCCGCGGGCGGTTCGCTGCCGGTCTGGCTCGTGCTGCTCAACATCAAGACCCAGCAGCTGGCAAACCAGCGCGAGCTCGCCGAGGCGGTCGGGATCAGGGAAGCGACGCTGACTCATCACCTCAATGCGATGGAACACGAAGGCCTGATCACCAGGCAGCGGCATGAGGCCAACCGCCGGATCCATGTCGTGCGCCTCACCGACGCTGGCGAGGCCGCGTTCGCACGGCTGGCCGGCGCCGCAGTTGCCTTCGATCAGCAGCTGCGCCGCGGTTTCAGTGACGCTGAGCTTGCCGCGCTCGACGACGTGCTGGACCGGCTAGCCGCCAACGTCGGCGGAGCAGACGGGCGACTGCCGTGGGTCGGCCTGGCCGAGGACCAGGGATGAGCGGGTCGGGATTAACGCCCGCCACGAGGAGGAGTTAGCTGCGATGCCCGCGAACACCAAGCCGCCGCCAGGTCGACGAGTGCAGGCCCGCGTCTTCAAGGTGGCGAACGTCCCGATGCGGTTCATACTTGGCCTTCCGGTGCCCACCCCACTGGGCCGCAACCTGATGCTCGCATTCATCATCGGCCGCAAGACTGGCAAGACGTACCGGCAACCGCTGAGCTACGTGCGGGACGGCGACGCGCTGCTGACACCCGGCGGCGGCAAGTGGAAGCTCAATCTCGTCGGCGGCACGCGGGTGCGGATTCGGCTGCGGGGCAAAGACATCTCCGCGACGCCCGAGCTTGTCAGCGACGTCGACGAGGTTCGGTTTCTGCTCGCGACCATGGCAGCCGGCAACCCGGCAGCCGGCAAGATGGTGGGCATTCAGCGTGGCGCTGACGGCACCTTTGACCGGGACGGCGTCGCGCGTGCCGTGCAGTACGGATTCCGGGTCGTGCGGTGGCACCCCGATGGATCGGGCGCCCAGCCGCTGGACTCCGCGGCAAGCAGCCGAACCGACGGGACGTAGCCGACCTCAGGATTTCGGTGCCGAGACGCGTCGCGTGCTCGGGCTGCGTCGTCAGTGTGCCGCGTTCCCCTCGTCAATAACGGCATGGACGCAGCGACAGCCGAACCACGCACACCGCACCCGAGCAAGGGGCCGTCCTTGATCACGGTTGGTCGGCAGCTGCCCACCGTGGCGCAGAGCCCGATCGGCAAGGCCGTTATCTGGGCGGTCATCGTTGCTTTCGTATCCGTGGTTGTCGGCGGCTGGTCGTTCGGACACCACCTGCAGGCACTCGGGCTTGCATTCGCCGTCCTGGTCGGGCTCAGCCTCGTGGAGCTGTTCTGTATCGGCCTCGTAGCTGCGGTTATGTCCACGTCGCGGCGGGGGACGTCGGTACCTAGTCGCCACCGGCACTAAGCAGCGCGCCGTCCGCGGCCAGCGCCTGGATCTCAGCAGGATCGAGGCCCAGCCAGTCGGCCAGGGCGTCGGAGTTGTGCTCGCCGCGCCGGGCGACGCCGTGCCGGACCGCGGCGGATGCTGCCGAGAACTGGTAGGGCATGGCGACAACCTCGCGGTCGCTACCAGGTAGCCGCACCCTGTGTGCCCCCTCGACGAAGACGTCGCTGCTCTCGCTGAGGTTCGCCCAGGCGATTCCCGCCTGCTCCAGCTCGGCGACCAGACTGGCACGGCTGGTGAAGCCGTTCATCCAGTCCTGGATCGCCTGCTGGCGTAGCCGAGCCTTGGTCGGCAGGTCGCTGCCGGGCGGCGCCGGATCCCTGATGATGCCGCGCCGGGATAGCATCACCCAGGCGTGCTTCGGCGGCGCGGCGATCAGCATCGGACCTCCGGGGGCGGCCCAGATCGTGCCGCGCGAGGAGTAGGGCTCGGTGCTGCCGTCGATGGCCGCGTGTGCGTGATCGTCGCTGGCCGCTACCGCCGCGAGCATGCTGAGGCTGACGTGCTGGCCGCGGCCGGTGACCTCGCGCTGATGCAGCGCCGCGAGCACGGCGATGGCAGCGTGCAGTCCGGTCACAGTGTCGGCTAGCGCGAGCGGCAGGTCCGTGGGCGCGCGCTCATCGAGGTGGGCCTGCCTGGCCAGCAGCCCGGACTCGGCGTGGATGACGGGAGCCAGCGCGCGCCGCGCGGAGTCGGGTCCGAAGCCGGTGATGGACAGCATGACCAGCCGAGGATTGGTCGCTGACAGCTCCCCATAGCCGAGGCCCAGGCGGTCCATCACGCCCGGCCGGAAATTCTCGATGAGTACATCGGCTGCGTTCGCGAGGCGGCGGACGAGGTCGACCGCGCCCGGCGCAGCTAGGTCAATACCGACGCCGCGCTTGCCGGCGTTCATCTGGGCGTACATGCCACTGTGGCCATCTCGCACCGCTCCGAAGTGCTCGGTGACATCGGTCCGGGGGCCCTCCACTCGCAGCACGTCCGCGCCGAGGTCGGCGAGGATCCGCGCGGCATAGGGCCCTGAGATGGCCTGCGACATGTCGAGGACACGCCAGGCAGGCAGCGGCGCCGGTGCTGCCGCCTCAGGCCCGGTGGAGTTTGTCACGACGGCTCCGGATGGTCGGGATCGGCCAGCCACATCGTATGATCCAGTCGCTGCGAGGAGCTTGAGATGCCAGGCCGGATTCTGGCGGCGGCGCGGAGGCGCAAGCGACTCAGTACCGGTCCTGTGCCGACTTGCGGTCGAGCGAGGGGCCTCGGGTGAACCCTGATCGACGCTCGGCGCTGATCCAATCGAACCGCCCTAGACTGCGTGGGTATGGGCGGTGCGCCGGACGAGGCCAGCGACTTCGAGCTGGGCAGTGACGGGCCTTCGGTCATCGTTGTCGGTGTGGACGACTCGACCACGTCGAGCCGGGCCGGCTGGTACGCCGCGGGGCTTGCGCGTCGGCAGCGCGCCCGGCTCGTGGCGGTGTTCGTATCGCCGATCGCCTCGTTCGGCGCGGCAGGCCCGGCCGGGGCGTCCTTGGCCGTCGCGAGAGACGAGGCGTTCCGGGCCACTGCCGAGGACATGCAACGGCGGGCTCTGGAGTTCGGGGTCGAGTTCGGCATCACCATCACGTTCGTTGCCGCGCGAGGTGACCCATTCTCCGAGATCCGCCGCATCGCGGACGAGGTCCGCGCAGACTTGATCGTCGTCGGCGCCTCCGCGCACGCCGGGCACAGGTTCGTCGGCTCGCTAGCTGTGCGCCTGGTGCGCGCCGGGAAGTGGCCGGTCACGGTAGTGCCCTGACTCGACGCGAGTGCCCGCCTCAGCCGCGATGGTCGCGATCGGCCGAGTCGGCCAGCAGTCGCTCCGCGATGGCCGGGACCGCTGCCCCGATCGGCTGCCTGATCACCGCGGTCGCGATCGGGTCATAGGGGGTCGGGTCACGGTTCACGATCACCAGGCGCGCGCCTGAACGGACGGCGACCGCGCACAGCGACGCGGCAGGCTCGACGATGAGAGTGCTGCCGATCACGACGAACAGATCGGCCGCCTGCGCCGCCGCACCCGCCTTTGCCAGCACCGCCGGGTCGAGGGACTGGCCGAACATCACGGTGGCCGACTTGAGGATGTCGCCGCAGTCAGCGCACGGGGGATCGTCCTCGCCGGCTCGCACTCGAGCCAGTGCGTCGGCCATCGCGGTCCTGGCACCGCAACCGACACAGACGACGCCGTACATCGTGCCGTG
>Ga0187783_10001856_pt1 | contig 15616 bp, 16 predicted proteins | sample 1015_SJ02_MP02_2_FD_132471 | JGI IMG/M metagenome (GOLD analysis project Ga0187783, IMG submission 132471) | Tropical peat soil microbial communities from peatlands in Department of Meta, Colombia - 1015_SJ02_MP02_20_MG | ecosystem: Environmental > Terrestrial > Soil > Wetlands > Peat | place... | reverse complement strand
TGAATCCTTGGATGCAGCCGATTTTTGACAACGTCGAATTTCTCATGAACCGCTCACATTTTTCCCGTCAGCACAGCAAACGAAGCTACCAAGAGTTGATCGATATGGATCTCTTGCAGATCGAGCCCCTCACTTATATTCGCGGCCGCTCCATCGCCTCGCAATTTATGGTGGTAGATGAGGCACAAAATCTCACTCCCCATGAAGTGAAAACCATTATCTCGCGCGCGGGAGAGGGCACTAAAATTGTGTTTACCGGCGATCCCTATCAAATCGATCATCCTTACGTCGATTCCACCAACAACGGCTTAGTTCATATTGTGAATCGCTTCAAAAACCAGGCACTCTTTGGTCACATCCGCCTAAAAAAAGGCGAACGCTCCATCCTCGCAGAGATCGCCGCTAACCTACTTTAACTCTGTGGCTCCTCATTGAATTGGTGGAGTGCGTCTAAGAATGCTGCACCGAATTTGGCTAGTTTTTGGTCGCCGACGCCGTAGATGCCGCGCATGTCTTCGAGATTTTGTGGGACGCGCTCGGCCATCTCCATAAGAGTACGATCGTGGAAGATTACGTAGGGTGGCACTTCGTGCTCTTTGGCCAGTTGAAGCCTCAAGGTTTTTAGCATGTCAAACAGCGGGTTCTTTTGTTTAAGCCCCGTCGGTAAGATTTGTCGCTTAGCTTTCGCCTTGGGCGCGGCTTCGATTTTACGTAGGAATAAAGTTGATTGGCCGCGTAAAATGGGCGCGCTCTTGTCTGTTAATTTGAGCGCGCCAAACGCGTCCATGTCCACATGAAAAAGCCTCATGGCGATGAGTTGGCGAAAAATCGATCGCCATTGTTGCGCCTCCACGTCTTTTCCGAGCCCAAAAACACCCAGCTTGTTATGAGCAAATTTCTTGACCTTGTCGGTCTCCTTTCCCATTAACACGTCGATGAGGTGCAGCGCGCCAAAGACTTGGCGGGTGCGATAGGCAGAGGACAAGGCCATTTGTGCAAGCCTAGTGCCATCCCAGGTCGACACAGGATCTAGACACGTATCACAATTGCCGCAGGGCCTGTCGTAGGTTTCGCCAAAATAGTGCAGCAAGGTTTGTCGCCTGCACGAAGTGGTTTCGCAGAGGCCTAATAACGCATCGAGCTTGCGCTGCTCACGCCGTTTTATTTCTTCGCTCGCATTGCTTGCTTCAGCCATCTGTCGGTGAACAATGACATCTTGCAATCCGTACGCGAGCCAGGCTTGTGCAAACAGCCCATCACGGCCCGCACGCCCGGTTTCCTGATAATACGCTTCGATGCTCTTGGGCATGTCGAAGTGCGCGACAAAACGAACATTGGGTTTATCGATTCCCATGCCAAAGGCGATGGTTGCCACCATGACCACGCCTTCTTCATGTAAAAAACGCGACTGGTTTTGCTCACGAACCATTTTGCTTAGGCCAGCGTGGTAAGGTAAAACGACTTTTCCTTGGTTTTTCAGCCACAGGCAAAGCTCTTCTACCCTGCGCCGCGATAGACAATATATGATGCCTGAATCCTTTGCGTGCTCATTCGCAACGAAAGCCAACAGTTGCCGCTTGGGGTTATTTTTTAAAACGATGCGATAGCGAATATTGGGCCGATCAAAGCCCGACACGAAAACCTTGGCGTCCTGTAAATGCAAGCGTTGTAAAATCTCGTTCTGCGTAATCCGATCGGCGGTCGCGGTTAGAGCAATACGAGGGACATCATGAAATCGCTGTGCGAGCATCCCAAGTTCCAAATATTCGGGGCGAAAATCATGGCCCCATTGGGAGACGCAGTGCGCCTCATCGATAGCAAAGAGCGAGATATCACAGGTTTCGAGGAGAGCGAGAAATGCCGGCATCATAAGGCGCTCAGGCGCAACATAGAGCAGATCTAAACGCTCCGATCTGAGTTGGTCTTCCACATCCTTGGCGTCAGCATAGGTCAATGAAGAATTTAAAAAGGCGGCTTTGATTCCGAGCTGTTTAAGCGCCATCACCTGGTTGTGCATCAACGCAATCAACGGAGAAATGACAACACCAGTGCCCTTTCTAAGCAAGCTCGGAATCTGGTAGCAAAGGGATTTGCCGGCGCCCGTCGACATGAGCACCAGCGCATTCTCTCCCCCAGTTACGGTATCAATCACGTCTTTTTGCTGCCCGCGGAAATTTTGATAACCAAATACCGATTGTAATATCGTTTGCGCTGTTGGCTCCGTCATCATGTGCCTCGCTAATGTGTTTCTAATTTCTTAGGCACCACCATTTTTTCTGCAACCGCTATCCTTTGTTTTAAGCCGTGAAAGTTGCCGTATTGCTCGTCAATCTCCAAGGTTTTTTGCCAAGACAAAATAGCTTCTCTTGGCCGCTGCTGCAGCATAAAGACCATCCCGCGGTAGTGAAATCCTGGCGCGTAAGTCGCGTCTTTCTGAACGATCATAGAAAATAAAGTAAGCGCCTCATCGAGCTGGCCGTTACGAAACAGGATACGTGCCTTAACCGTGGCGATATCGGCATCATAGGCTTTCTTGAGCAGCTGCTCCGAAAGCTCAAGGGCGAGCAAAAGTTCCTCTTTGGCAAACGCCCGCAAGATAGCGTTTTTCTCCTGGTTGTATGTCTCGCTCGGCTGAAACGGATCGAAGCGGCGGTTGGGTTTGGACGATGAATCGCCCTTAAGCCTGCGGTTGAGCTCTAAAAGTCCGTTGCGTATTTCCTGCTTCATGGCTTCATCGGGTGCCGCGACCTCTAAATAGCGCTTCCATGCATGAAGCCCTGTGTTGACTCTTCGAGCATCCAGATCGTGGGATTCGTAACTCATGGCGCCAATCAAATAGAGCGCATCTAAACCCTGGGGCGAAGCTTCGCCGCTGTTGGCAATAATCAATTTAAGTTCGCTTACCGCTTTATCGGGATTGCCCAAGAAAAAGATCGCCCTTGCTCGCCAGTTTCTTATCAGATCATTATTTTCCTGTTGCAGGATCTCCGTCATAAGCATGGCCGCCTCGACCCACCGCCGCTCGAGGAAATAATATTTGGCCACCAGCCATTTTTTGCCATTTTTCGGAAGCGGCTTGGTTTGATGGACGAGCTCGGGCAAGGCCAATAGAATTTTGACCAAATGGGCTTCATCTGTTTTTTTATCTTGCGAAAGCAAGGAAACATTGCCAGCGATCAAAGCCGATTTTATTTTCTTTAATTTTTCGACACTTATTCGCTCATTGAGCAGATCATCTAAGAGTGACAGTTCCCGCTTGAGCTCATCGTTATAAGTGCGAGCTCCCATGGGAGGAGGCCCGCTTGCAGAAAGATTGTCAGCCGCCGGCGCCCACGCGGATGGCTTTTGACAGGCCATGGGCGCAAAAATTAGGAGGCCGATAGTGGCAAGTGTTGGACTATTTTTCATTGCTCTTATTTGGCACAGCCAACCCTACTTGGAAAAGAGGAGAGGTAATTGAGAATGACTTGCAACCGCGAAATGCTTTGTTATTATTAGCAAGGAGGATCGATGAAGGAAGAAGCCCTTAAAAATTTAGCGATAGGCACTACGGGCTATATTTCCCGCTGTCTTTCTCCCGCCCGTGCTGATGTTTATCGATTGCTTGAAATGGGGCTATGCCGCGGCGCGCAGTTTACCGTATTGCGGAAGGCCAAGGTCCTGGGCGTCATAGAGCTTGCGATTGGCGAAAGCCGTTTATGTATCGGAAATGAGCTAGCCTCCGAATTTCTGGCGGTAAAGTTTTTATGATTGCTCCCATCTTGCTTTTGGGTAATCAAAATACCGGCAAGACCACCCTCTTCAACGCGTTAACCGGGCTTAATGCCAAGGTGGCTAATTATCCAGGCATAACCGTGGAAGCCCGCATCGGCCAAATTACCCGCTTTGCCGGAGAGAAAGTCCAGATTGTCGATCTACCAGGCACCTATAGTCTGATTCCGGCGTCTGACGAAGAAGAACTCACAGTTAAGGCCCTATTCGGTGAACTTCCCGATTTGAGAGAGCATAGCTTGGTGGTGGTCGTGATCGATTGTACCGAGCTGAGACGCGGGCTTTATCTTTATTCGCAGCTGATCGAGTTGGGCTTTAAGACCATCATCGCTCTCTCCATGATCGATCAACGCTCTGAAGCGTGGAGCAGATCCACCATCGCCACGTTACAAAGAAATCTGGGCACTTTGGTGGTGCCCGTGAGCGCATCAAATAGAAGGAGCATTGAGCGTTTGACCACAACCATTGACGGCGTTTTGGCGGGCTCGCTTCATCCGCATATCAAAGAACAACCTCTCTTGTCTTCTTCCTTAACCGACGATTTGCAACAAAAGCTTTCGGCCTTGGGCCCGAATAAAAATCGCCTACCGCTTCATGTGGCACAAAGTGCCGATCTTATAAGAAATCACAATCTTTTTCTTTACAATCTCACCAAGCGTTGGCGCCTCAACAAAACTGCGAGCGACCTTCTGCACCTAGGGCTCTCTCCCAATGACATAAGAGCGCTGGATCGCTTATTACCCGAAATCCCCGAAGAGCGGTTCAAGCGGGTCGATCAGTGGTTGAATGGCGTCAAGACGGGCGACAGTCCTGTCCGAGCAAAATCCGATTTAATCGATAAGCTGCTTTTGCAGCCTGTGATCGGAAGCTTGTTAATGCTCACCGTATTCGTGGTCATGTTACAAAGCCTATTTCTGGTGGCGCAGCCGCTCGCTTCTCTCATGTCCGACGGCATCGACTATATCAAAAATAGCGTCGGTAGCTTTATGCCAGCACAGTCTATGATTCGCTCATTGATCGTCGACGGCATATTTGAAGGGACGGGAAGCATCTTGTCATTTCTGCCGTTAATAGCGCTGTTGTTTTTATTTTTGGGCTTTTTGGAAGATAGCGGTTATCTGGCGCGGGCCACATTTTTGCTCGATTCACTGCTCAAGCGCACGGGGCTTTGTGGCCGATCCTTGGTACCGATGCTCAGCGGTTTTGCCTGTGCTGTACCCGCAATCATGGCTGCAAGAACCATCGGCAATAGAAAAATCCGTTTGATAACCATTTTGGTCACGCCATTTTTGACCTGCTCTGCGCGTTTGCCAGTATTTGGCTTGATTGTTGGCACTTTATTTAGCGCTTATCCGCCGATTTTCGGCATCATCGATGTTGGCGCTCTCATGTTTCTTTCGATGTATGCACTGGGAATACTCGCCTCTCTTATTGCCGCCGCCCTATTGTCTAAAATTTTAAAAGCGGATGGAAGCCAAAGCTTGGCTATTGAACTTCCTCCTTACCGCTGGCCCAATCCGCTCACCATGCTCAAGCGGGTCACGGACCGAGTCTATTTGTTTGTAAGAGACGTGGGCAGTGTGATCTTGGCATCTACCATTATTATCTGGGCCTTGTTTCACTTTGAGCCATATTCAGCTTCCTCCGCCCAAGCGCCTTTGAGCAATGCAAGCGTTCCGGTTACAAAAACCATTCATCTTGAGGATAGTTACGCCGGCGTCATCGGGCACAGCATTGAACCGCTCCTCAAACCCATGGGCCTCGATTGGCAGGTGGGCGTAGGTATCATAGCGAGTCTGCTTGCGCGCGAGGTTTTTGTATCTACCATGGCAGTGGTCTATGGCTTGGAAGGAAGCGGCGTTGATGACGTTTCATTGAAACAGGCCTTCAAGAACCACGTATCGCCCTTATCGGGTTTTTGTTTATTAATATTTTTTACGCTATCTATGCAATGCGTAAGCACAATGGCGGTGACGCGCAGAGAAACCGGTTCCACCATTTGGCCTCTGCTACAATTTGTCTTGATGACGGGTAGTGGCTTAATGCTTGCGGCTCTCGCTTACCAGCTCGGCTCTTTTTTCGGTTTCGCCTAGGAAATTCTATGTGGAATATTTTTGACCAATGGATCGTGATTCTAGCGCTCGGCTGGGCTGTGTGGGTTATTTATCGCAGTCTTAGCAAAAAGTCTTTTTTGTCCTGTAGCACTCCGTGTAATAAAAAGATCTTTCGCAAGGAAGCCGAGATCGTCGGTATTAAACGCAAGCACCGCGAAAAATTGCTCTAGCACCACACAACCACATCGCTTTTTAGCCGAAACCTTAGCCATCGAACATCACAAGGACTTTCGCGATGAAGATGGCGCAAATTGGGGCGGCCTTACTCTGCATTGGCTTGATGTACCCATCTATTTTAAAGGCCTGGCCAGGTGGCGCCATGGCCCACGGTGTGCCACAGACGAGCACAAGTATTGGAAATAACGCCGATCAAGATGCTTCCAACGAAGAAGAGGACTCCGACGACGAAAACGATGATGCCTCAGAACTTAACAAGATCGACCATCCCGTTTTCAAGAAATTTCTTGGCGATTATCGAGCAACCGTTCAGAAAGGAAAACACGCGATAGCGGGCGAGAAAGCCTTTTTTGCCGCAAGAGTCGAAAAAGGCCAGCTCCTGCTTTTCTATGAACATGGCGGCGAAGAAGAAGCAAAGTACTTTGATCTGAATCTTGCCAAAGAAATGTTCGCCGGAGGCGATGCACCTCGTCGCTCAGTGACCTATGGATATAAGTTGTCTCAATCCTTTGACGGCTTAACTTGGGTTTGGCAGTTTAAGATTTGCAATGAAAATCTGATTTCTTTGCGTCTGCAGATCATCAACGAAAACAAAGACGTCACAGAATTCATTGAGTTGATTGGAATGGAAAAAAAACTTAGCTTTGAATTTGTTGAGGACTGGGATTTTTGAACTCGCTATTCCATCAAAAATAAATGGCGAAGGAGAGCCCCGCGTGCAGCACTTGGCGAAAGGGCTCGTTGATATTGACATACATGGCATAGCTCGCATCGATACTTAGGGCCATCTCCGAATAAAAGAGCCATTCAAGACCAAAATAGGGTTTAAGGCCAACAAAAATGGGCCAACCCAGATTGAGTGGCATATCTTTCACGCCGTTACCCAAAAGATGAAGGTAGTGCAAAACCACTCCGAAATGGGGCCGAAAATCTTCTTGAAATATGTTGTAACGAATACCGGCCCCACCGGAAAATGAGCCAATATACGGGGCATTTTCCGCCGTGAGCTTGCCAAAACCCATATTGGTTTCAGCAAGCCACCACCAGCGATAATTGATGGCCTGCATGAAGGATGTACCAAAAGTCCATTGCCGAGCGATGCCCCAGGGGCGGCTATGGGGTAAAAACGGCACATCAAAAAACGTCACGCCCACTTTCGGAATGGTGAGAGAATTATTGCCAAAAGCCCCGGCTCTTAAGGGAGCAAGCCAGGCCAGGGATATTAGCCCAATAAACAAAAAAAAGTATAGCCGCCGCATAAGTTCCTCCTTCCGTAACCGAACAGCGAGCCGCCATATTTCATGAAATTGTTCCCCGAAGGGTATCGCCCCGCGGTCAAGCCGACCCTGTTGCATAAATCACTCCCATCGTCATGGCGAGGAGCCATAGGCGACGTGGCCATCCAGTCAGTAGCGTCGAGGCTCTACTGGATGGCCACGCCCTAAGGGCTCGCCATGACGAGACGGCGATTTGTGCAACAAAGCCGGTCAAGCTGCGGGGCGACACAAGTGGCGCTTCCCCGGTTTACAATGGAGCGCATACTTCCTATGTTTTGGGCCTAATTTTCGGTAAAAACACATGCCCCAAATCATTATTGTAGGTGGCGGCCATGCCGGTATTGAGGCGGCCCTCGCCAGTGCACGATTAGGTCTAGACACCATGCTCATCACTGGCATGATAGACCGCATTGGTGCCATGAGCTGTAATCCCGCCATCGGCGGCGTGGGCAAGGGCCATTTAGTCAAAGAAATCGATGCCTTAGGTGGCGAAATGGCCAAGGCGGCGGATGCCACCGGCATCCATTTTCGTGTGCTCAATGCGTCCCGCGGCCCTGCGGTGCAAGCGGTACGATGCCAAAGCGATATGGAGCGCTACCGGCAATATATGCATCGCGTGGTCATGACCGAGAAAAATTTGTTGGTACGCCAAGACGATGTCATCAGGCTCATCACCAAAGATGGGAAAATATCCGGAATTGTTGCGCGCCATAGCGGTGCGATTTATGCCGAGAAGGTAATAATAACTACGGGTACTTTTTTGGGCGGCAAACTGCATTTGGGAAAAGACATCTCCGATGGGGGCCGTGCTGGAGAAGCGCCGCAACATGGGCTTTCCTCATCATTAAAAGACCTGAGCTTTCGCGTGGGTCGCTTGAAAACCGGCACCTGCCCGCGCCTTGATGGTCGCACCATCGACATGGATATTTTGGAAGAACAGCTCCCAGAACTGCCTGCGCCCCGCTTTTCTTTTGAAAACTCGCCGCCGCCTTTGCCCCAGGTGGCCTGCCGTATCACCTACACCAATCAAGAAACGCACCGCGTCATCGTCGATAGCATTAACCAAGGCGTAGCACCCATCCATAATGGTCAACTGCAAGCCAGAGGTCCGCGCTATTGCCCGAGTATCGACGACAAAGTTCTTCGTTTTAGCGAAAAGCCGGCGCACCTAGTATTTCTTGAACCCCATGGCTTGGATACTTTTGAATATTATCCGAACGGTTTGTCCACGTCGCTACCACCCGAAGTGCAGCTCAAATTCCTACGCACGATGAAGGGCTTAAAAAACGTAGAAGTAACCCGTTTTGGCTACGCGGTGGATTATGATTTTGTCGACCCTACCGAACTCTATGCCACGCTGGAAACCAAAAAAATCCAAGGTCTTTATCTGGCGGGTCAGATCAACGGAACCACCGGTTATGAAGAAGCTGCTGCTCAAGGTCTCATGGCGGGAATCAATGCGGCTCTCGCGGTAAAAGGTGAAAGGGATTTTACCTTGCGTCGTGATCAAGCCTATATCGGTGTGCTGATCGACGACCTAATCACCAAGGGCACCACCGAGCCCTATCGCATGTTCACCTCCCGCGCTGAACACCGTCTCACCCTGCGTGATGACAATACCTACGCTCGCTTGATGGATGAGTCTTTTAGGATTGGCCTCTTAGCCCAAGGCCGCCTTTCCGCCATGAGGACCTTCGAAGAACAGGTGGGCGAAGCAATGAGCAAACTTGCCGAAATCGCCATAGAGCCCAACGACGAAAATAATGGTGTTTTATCGGAGCTTGGATCGGAGAGCATTGCCAGCAAAACTAAACTCTCCCAAATTCTTAAGCGACCGGAGATCTGTGAGAAAAAGATAGCCCGCCTGCTGCCCGACGGTTTTCACGCCCATTACGATACGCGGATTCTTCTTCGTGCCGCCATCGAACTTAAATATGAGGGCTACATCAAGCGCTCGCTTGCATCGATGGAGAAATTGAAGGCCCTAGAAGAAGCCATCATTCCCGAAGGCATATTTACTGACAGAACACCAGGTTTAAGCAAGGAGATCTTTGAAAAACTCAAGGCGATGAGACCTAGAACATTGGGGCAAGCCTCTCGGATTGAGGGCATTACACCGGCAGCTATTGGCTTGCTCGCTGTGGAAATCAGACGACAAGGGCAAGGTTGATAATGTCTCTTGATGTTGGCAGGCATGACACCATTTGCGCCTTGTCCACGGCTCACGGCTACGGTGCCATTGCCGTGGTGCGCGCTTCGGGCATAAAGGCTCACGAGATTTTCTCTCGCATGTTTTGCAAGTATCGCGGTGACGTTAAATTTTCTCGAGCCATGCATGGCCAAGTAATTGATCAGCATAACGCTCCGGTCGACGACGTCATGGCTCTCCTGTTTACTAAGGCCAACAGTTACACCGGTGAAGAGAGCTTTGAGATCCATTGCCACGGCAATAATTTGATCGTCCAAAAGATTCTAGAGACCATCTCTGCCCATGGCGCACGGCTAGCTGAACCCGGCGAATTCACCATGCGCGCCATGCTTAACGGCAAAATAGACCTGGCTCAAGCTGAAAGCATCGCCGACCTTATTCACGCCAAGAGTAAGGCGGCTCAACAGATAGCGCTGCAAGGCGTCCGTGGCGGGCTCGGAGAAAAAACCCTGCCGGTGCGAGAAATAATTGTATCGGTACTTGCCGAGATTGAAGCGCGAATGGATTTTCCCGACGAGGATCTAGAGAATTACGATCGCGCTCATCTTAGAGACCAGCTCGCCTTCGCGCAAAACTTGCTTGATGAGCTTCTGGCTCACGCGGGATTGTCCATCAGACTTCACGAAGGCGTGAGAATCGTCATTTGTGGCTTGCCCAATGCAGGAAAATCTACCCTGTTAAACCGACTTTTGGGGGAAGAGCGCGCGATTGTGCATGAGCTTGCAGGCACAACACGAGACGTCATTGAAGCCAATACGGTCCTTCAGGATCTACCAGTTACACTGGTGGATGTGGCGGGCATAAGAGATAATGACGACGCATGCGCCGTAGAAAAAATCGGTATTGCCAAGGCGATCGCTGAGCTCGAAAAAGCTCATTTGATCATTTGGCTGGCCGATGCAACCGAACCAGATCCCTTTCACGATCAGGAAATTAATCGCCATCTTAATCAGTTGGACACGCCGATCTTACGGGTTTTAAACAAAGTTGAATTATTGAATCACAACACTCTTTATGAAAGTGTCCTCGCTATCTCGGCCAAAACTGGTTTCGGTATCGCGAGATTAGAAGCAGCCATTCATCAGAAATTCACGGACGACTCTCTATTACTCTCCGAGTTATCGCTTACGCGAGCACGACAGAAAGACGAACTTGAGAATGCGCGATCGGGCGTTCGCGAGGCGCGCGAGGCGTTGGTGTTGGGCCTGGTCGATGAAGTAATTACGGCTGAACTTCGGCAAGCAGGACTCGCCTTCGACCGGCTTTTTGGCACCACACTCAGCGAAGACATCTTGGACGAAATATTTTCCAAGTTCTGCATTGGCAAATGATGGCGGAGCGGAAGAAACTACGCATCGACCATTTGTTGGTGGAACGAGGACTGGTGGAAAATCCTTCCAAGGCACGCGCGCGCATCTTGGCTGGTGACGTTATTGTCAACGAGCACCGCGTTGACAAACCGGGCGATAAGTTCTTTGCCGATGTGGACATAAGACTCCGGGGTAATTCCCATCCTTTCGTATCACGGGGAGGACTCAAACTTGAGCATGCGATCGCGTCGTGGCCTTACGAGATGGAGAACGCCGTAGCACTCGATGTCGGCGCATCTACCGGTGGATTTACCGAAGTGCTTTTGAATCATGGCGTAAAGACGGTTTACGCCGTTGATGTTGGCTATGGTCAGCTCGCCGAAAAATTGCGCACCGATGCTCGTGTAATTAACTTCGAGCGAACCCATATTTTACACGTTACGAAGAGCGTGTTCGAGGCACCGCCTACCGTTGCCGTAATTGACGTAAGCTTTATCTCGCTTGCGAAGATTCTATTGCATGTGCTTGAGTTGCTCGACGACAATGCCGTCATTTACGCCCTGATAAAACCTCAATTTGAAGCCGGCAGAGAACAGGTAAAAAAGGGCGGCATTGTGAAAGACCCCGCTATTCATCAAGCGGTCATCGACAAAATTACCAAAATGGCCACCAAGTTGGGTTTGGGCGTGCTCGGCTTGGATAAGAGCCCCATCCTGGGCGCCAAAGGCAACGTGGAATTCCTCATCGCACTAATAAAATCAAAAAGCGCGTGTCGCCCCACGGATTGACCGGCGTTGTTCCATAAGCCATCCCCGTCGTCATGGCGAGCGAAGCGCGGCCATCCAGAACGTATTGCCAATTCGCTGGATGGCCACGCTTCGCTCGCCATGACGATATGCAGTATGACACCCGCTAAAGGCCAAAGTGGGCGGTGACTTTGTCGGAGAGATCTTTCCACAGCGTTTCGCCGGTGGCCTGTTGGTCAACCATAAGATGGCGAAAGCCGTAGTTGTCATAGGCAAAACGGTTGTCGACAATTTCGAGCTTCCATTTACTCAACTTAAATTGCTTGATGACTTCGCGAACTCGATCACTACTGACCAGCTCATCGTTTTGGTCGATCAGTACCAAGGTATCCACATTAGTACCTTGATAATTTTTGGTCTCCAGCAAATCGGTGAGCGCGAACAATGCGCGATAAGCAGCCACTGACGTGCCCTTAACATTGGCTCGATACTCCTCGGGGCTGCGGCTCGGCACCACCATATTATCGCCAAGCAACCAAGATGCCCCATCCACGAGGCTGCGATAAAAACTAGACAAAGAAATGGCCGGTGCGATCAACACCATCTTCTCGAATTTGTCGCCGCTACTGTTGTTGGCCGACCATTCGAGGGCCACTAAAGCTCCAAGCGAAAAGCCTAAGAAGTAGAGGGGCACATCATCAAGCTCTTTTGCCTTCCGCTTGGCCACTTCTACCAGATTAACAAATTCCTGGCGCCAAATGTCTGCGTTTACCGTTTTCATGTGCTCGTCAACGCCTGCATGCCCATAGAGAGCGAAGCGTATCACGTGAGCGCCCCGGTTTTTAAGTGCGGCTGACCAATCATCCATTTTACTTGGCTTAAGGTTAAGGCCGTGCAAAAGAATAACCACGGCCTTAGGCTGGCCTCGAGGCTCATCATCGCTAATTGTACTTCCCATCGCGCTAACCGTCATAGAGCCCATTAAGCTCAAGGCCAAAAATATTATATTAATTGCTAGCTTGGCTTTAATGCTCACCATAAAAAATCCAATGTCCTCCACTGTTGCCAGTGGATTGACAAGCGGCTACTAGTACATTCTTATAACATGGTTGAGTTTTAGGCATCTAACCTGAGGTATGTAAATAATGGTTGTTATCCGACTAGCGCGCGGCGGAGCTAAAAAGCGTCCCTTTTATCGTGTTGTTGCGGCAGATAAGAGAATGCCACGCGATGGCCGTTTTATTGAGCAGATTGGCACCTACGATCCCCGTGTGGAAAAGGGTTCGATCAAGCTCTTGATGGAACGTGTCGAACATTGGTTAAACGTAGGAGCTCAACCAAGCGACACGGTTAAGGTTCTGATCAAAAATTTTAGGAAGCTCAGCCCGAAAGAAGCGGTCTAGCCCATTGAATATGGCCGATTTGGTTTTGTTAGGCTACATTGCTCGTCCGTTTGGCATAAAAGGCGGAGTTCTCGTTAAGTTATTGAATGACCATAGCGCCTCACTTGCCGTTGGCGCAAAACTCATCATCAAGCGAAATACCCTCGCCGTGCGTACACTCACTGTAAGCGAAGCTCGGCCTGGTGGGCGCGTGTATTTCGAGGATATTTTTGACTATGCTATGGCATTGGAGCTCAAAGGAGGCGAAGTTTTCATTAATCGCTCTCTGCTTCCGGCCGCGCAAGAAGACGAATTCTATCTCATTGACCTGTTGGGCGCACGCGTGGTTGACCTAAATCAAGTTTACTTGGGCGAAGTCATAGGCTTTTTTGACAATAACGCCCAATGCCTCTTTGAGGTGAAAACCAACACGGGATATAGCGCGAGCATCCCAATGGTTAAGCCCATCGTGCAAGAGATCGATTACAACCGAAAGCTCATAGTGATAGATGCGCCTCTCGGACTACTTGAACCCTTTGAATAAAAATGCCCAAATTAACCGCCACCTTTATCACCATGTTTAAACAGCCGGTAGCATCATGGCTGGACTCGTCCATCATCGCCCGCGCCCAAGAACAAGGTGTTTTAAAATGTTATGTGGAATCTGTTTTAGAGAGCCTGGCCTTCGATCATCATGCCGCGGATGACACACCCTATGGCGGAGGCCCGGGCGAGCTCATGAAAATTGATGTGATAGCGCCGCTAATCCATCAAGTTCTAGGACGGAACCAAAAGCTACACCGCGATAAAAAGCGCGTCTTGCTCATGGATCCAGGGGGTCTTCCCTTTAGCCAGGCTCACGCAAAACGGCTCCTGCATTTCGACGAGCTCATTTTCGTATGCGGGCGTTACGAAGGAATTGATGCTCGCATCCACCACTATGTCGACGAAGCCATCAGCATCGGCGATTACGTGCTTAGCTCAGGGGACCTTGCCGCGATGGTGATTTTTGACTCTGTCGCGCGGATGACTGAAGGGGTTTTAGGTAATTACGAATCTTGCCGTTTGGAAAGCCATAGCGACGGCAGGCTTGAGAGCAGTCAATACACCCGGCCGAGCGTCTTTCAGGGCTTTTTGGTGCCGGAAATTTTTCAGAATGGCAATCATCAAGCGATCGCGAAAGAACGATTAAAAGAAGCCGCCTATAAAACAAAGTCCTTGCGCCCGGATTTGCTCTTACAATTTCCTTTGACGACAGAAGAGATGGAAGCAGTCACAGAGCTAGAGCAAGCCGCGCTGTCGTATCCCTGGATGAAACTCCATGAATAGGCTGAGTCTTGCCTTGCTTCATTACCCAGTGGTCGATAAGCATGACGAAATCTATACCACAGCGATTACCAACATCGACGTGCACGACATCGCACGCTCAGCTAAGACCTATGGTCTCGCCCAATATTATTTGGTTTCGCCCATTACCGCCCAGCAGGAATTAGGGAAAACTATCGCCAGCTTCTGGATTGATGGCGCTGGCATGTCGCGCAATCCTGATCGCAGTCAAGCCATGGAATTGGTCTCGGTGCAAGCCGATCTTGATGGCTGCATTGCCAATGAGCACGCGCTTACGCATAGCGAGCCCGTGCTTATCGCCACAAGCGCTAAAAGCTCTAAAAAAACAACTATCACCTATGACGATGCGCGAGGCATAATTGAAGACAACCTAAGCACCATTTTGCTATTTGGCACTGGGCACGGCTTGGCCCCTTCTGTAATAGAAAAGTCCCACTATTTGCTTGAGCCCATCTACGGTGTGGCCGGATATAATCATTTATCCGTGAGATCCGCTGCGGCCGTAATATTAGACCGGCTTACCGTCGATCGAGCTTAAGGGTATTAAGATCGGCACTGCTTATCTTGGTAATTTCGCCCTCTTTAACATTGCCCTTGAGGGAATGGCCAGTATTACTTTCTAGCCCGAGGAAGGCCTTTCCCTTTTGCGGTAACAACTGAATGGCACCATCTTTTTCATGAACTGATACGAAGGCCACCCTCCCGTTTTTTCTTCCATCGATCTTGAAAAATATTAATTTTCCCGAAACCTTAAGCGTAACTAAAAGATCGCTCATCATGAAATCGCTTTTATTGGAAGAACTCACTTCGTTTACCCGAAGCATAGCAAATTCGGGAACATCAATTGCTGGCGGATAGTAGGCCTGTTTATCATCACTATTTATATAAGATACCATCCAGTTCAAATCGCGATTAGTGTCATTTTTTATTTCAAACGTCCGCCGGCTTGACACAGTTTCCTGCGCCAAAAGACTCTGGGAAAATACACCAATAATTGATACAGATAATAATAGAGATTTCATAACAATGTTCCTAAAACGTTTGCGATAACTTCGCGATTTGGTCCGATAAGCCATTATATTCATTGGATGCTTCAAAGGCTGGTCAATTCCGCGCGGGCTCTAAGCAACCAATGCCAAAAGGATAGCTTTAGATGGCTTATACAGCGTATGTCATAAAGATCCGAACCATTAAGCTTGTTTCTTTGGCCAATATTCGGTTCGCTCTTCACGCTAATATGCCGGATATTATCGCTCATCGCTCACCAAATCTTGCCCAAAGCT
>Ga0187783_10001855_pt1 | contig 15616 bp, 12 predicted proteins | sample 1015_SJ02_MP02_2_FD_132471 | JGI IMG/M metagenome (GOLD analysis project Ga0187783, IMG submission 132471) | Tropical peat soil microbial communities from peatlands in Department of Meta, Colombia - 1015_SJ02_MP02_20_MG | ecosystem: Environmental > Terrestrial > Soil > Wetlands > Peat | place... | reverse complement strand
CCTGGATCATGATCAGCGACCGCCGCCCCGGGCACCGTCACCTGCTGATCCGCCGCAACCGCTCCACCGGGGAACTAGCCTTCTACCGCTGTTACAGCCCGCATCCGGTCAAGCTCCGGACAGGCACGCCGCCGGCAGTCATTCGGCATCTTCTCGAGCCGGTGCAGGTGCTGGGCAGCGTGCCAGCGAGATGGTGCTAATGGCCGGGACATGCGGCACCGCCCAGGCGGCCGCAACCGAGCGGCCGGGCTGCTACCCGCCCAGTGTCGGCCAGGCGCGGTAACGTGGTGGCATGTCCAGATGGCTGTGCACCGGGACGGGCGCATGAGCGTACAGCCGTCCAGCGAGCCTGGCTGGGAAGGCCCGGCAGAGATCCTGGAACTGCTCCCGCATCGCTGGCACGCCCAGTTCCTGGACGAGTACCGCGCTGCCCTGGACGCAGCCCGCGATGTCCGGCAGTGGCGCCACCTGACGGAAATCCTGAGCAGGTGGCAGCTACGCGCCGCCGCCTACTCCGATCCTGGCTTTGACGCAGCCGCCGAAGCCGCGCGCGACGCCCGCCCACACGACCTGCATCCCATTCCTGGGCTGGCGGGCTGACGGTGAGCTACCGGCCGGTCCTCACCGGGCGGGCGCTGGCACAGTTCAACGACTTCATCAAGGACCACGAGGAAGCCTACGAGGCGTTCATGCGGCGCCTGCTGTGGTTAGTCGACGCACCGTGGGACGCCTGGCCGGTGTATCCGGGCGAGGACGAGTCCGAGTTCCGGGAGAGCCAGTTCGGCGAGCACGGCCTCATCTCGTTCCGCGTCGACGACGACGCCGAACTCCTGGTGATCTTCAACATCCTCTGGGCAGGCTAACTCTGACCTTCGGCGCGTGCGCAGACGCGTGTCAAAGCTGATGCGGACGTCCTCGCGCGCAGCGTGGGCTCACGGGCAGGAACGCGCGCGGTGCGGCAAATGAGTGCATCGTCGTGGGGTGAGTGCTTGCTGACTACGATTTAGCCCGCATGCGGGCTTCGTAGGCAGCGAAGGGCTCGAGCCCGGCTTTCGCGCGCCGAACGTCCAGACGCTGTGGATCTTCGATCGGGAAGGGTCCGAAATCGCCGCCGGTGACGGTGAACTGGGTGCCATACAGCTGCGGCTGCCCGGCATGAACCCGGACCCGATCCTCCAGATAGGCCAGGTGCGCCGGAGAAGCCTCGCCCTGTCCAGGCAAAGCAGGGCCGCCGGTGCATGAATCATCCGCGGCGGATAAACGATGGACAGAGCGGCCGCCGCGACTCCTGGAGCAACCGATCTTCCACCCGAGGTTTCCGTGCCAAAGGGATAATGAACGGTCGCTAGTAACTCCTCGAAGCGCGCCGGCGCTAGATGTGGAGACGTCCTCCTGATGCGGTTGTCGGGCTCGGTTCCCAACGCATCGAGAAGAACGTCCGTGACCGACCGTACAGGCTGGTCCTGTATTCACGTGGCGCCGTTGCCGCGTGCTTCCGCGCAGACCACGTCGCAGTTCAGTCCAGCGGCCCGGTGGCAGGATGCGTGTGATCGAGCGCGGCGCTGTGCGCCCGGACTCCGCCGCTAAATGCCTCAGGCTCCTCAACGAAGGTCTGCAGCTGATCTGGCCAGGTCTAGGACTGCGCCAGCAAGGGCCTGCGGGTTTTCCTGGGGCAGGTTGTGCCCGGCGTCGGGAACCTGACGATGAATGCGCGGACCGGTAAAGCGCGCCGCGGAGGCGGTGCCGTCGCTGGCGGGAAAGTCGGGTCCGCCCGCCTGACCGTCCAGGGTGATGGCCGGCACCGTGATGGGCGGCTGGCTGGCCAGCCGCCTCTCGAGGTCCTCGTATGCAGCGTAGCCCGGCACCAGGCCGAGCCGGTGCCGGAAGAAATGGATGACGACCTCGACGAAATCCGGGTTGGCAAAGGCCTCGGCGGTGCGGTCGAACGTCGCGTCGCCGAAACGCCACTTCGGGGATAGCTGGGTCCAGACCAGCCTGGCGAGGTCACGCCGGTTGGCGGCCAGGCCGCGCCGGCCACGTTCGGTGGCGAAGTAGAAGAAAAACCACAGCCCGGCCTCCAGTTCGGGCCGGAGGGGGTTGGCGGCGGCGGCGATGTCCATTATGAGGTAGCCCCCCTCGTTCACTGACGCCAGCCCCGCGCAGCGTTCGGGCCACAGTGCAGCGGCTACGCAGGCGGCCCGCCCGCCCCAGTCGTAGCCGGCCAGGATCGCGCGGTCGATGCCAAGCGCGTCCATGAGGTCGATCACGTCGGACCCGAGCGCGGCCTGCTGACCCGATCGCGGCGTGGCCAGGTCGGCGAACCGAGTGGGCCCGAACCCGCGCAAGTAGGGAACGATCACCCGCAGACCCGCGCCGGCCAGCAGCGGGGCTACCTCGGAGTAGCTGTGGATGTCGTAAGGGAAGCCGTGGAGAAGCAGAACCGTTGGGCCGTCGGCCGGGCCGGCTTCGTAGTACCCGACGTCCAGGGCCTTGGTCCGTACTGTCTTGAGAGGTTCGAGCCGGGGAAGATCTGCCGGCGATCCGGCGGCCTGTTCGGGCATCTTGCTCCTTCAGAGGTCTTGGTTCCAGGCCAACCATCGCGAGTGAGCCGCCGTGACGCTTCAGGACGCCCAACGCTGAAGTCCGCCCCGCTAAGTCGAGCACAGGCTTTTCTGGCGGCCACTCGCCCATCGCCTGGCTGTCACCAACGTGGCTGGCCGACCACCCAGAACCGTGCCCGTCGGATGGACGTCGTGACCGGGACGGCATCCAGGCCCAGGCTCTGGCCCTGCTGGACTCAGACTGAGTCAAGTGCCAGCGGACAAGCGCTGGTGAGTATGCACGTATCAAACTCTGCCGGGGAGCCGGGTGGTGACCTCCTGGACCAGCCACACATTGCCGTCAGGGTCGTCGAAGGAACAGAACGACCCGTAGCTCGTGTGCGCCGGGTCCGGGCCGCTCAGCCGTGCCTCCACGGGGAACGGCGCGCCGTGCCACACGTCACTGGCGTCGACTCCGAGGCTGACGAGCTCGTCATGAGCCGCCTCGATGTCGCCGACAGTCAGTGTCGCCTCGGCCGAGCCGGGCGCGGCCGACGTGATGCCGTTACCGAAGGTAATCGAGCACCCAGAGCCGGGCGGCGTGAACTGGACGGTCCGAATGCCGTCCGCCGGAGCGGCATCGTCGTCAAGCCTCCAGCCCAGGCCCTGGTAGAACTGCTTGGCCCGGTCAACATCGGACACCGGGATGACGTCGACCTCGAGGTGCATGTCCAGCTTCCCGTTACTGCTCGCATGACTGGTGCGTGCTCCGGTGGAGCTCATGTCCGCCTCCTCGACCGCTTCCCGCAGCCCTTGTCGCTCTGAGTGATTCAGGGGCTACTTTTCGTCTCACGTTTCCGCCTCCGAGCCCCCGGTTCCTCACCCAGGGTGGGTGATTTATGCCCGTGCTGCAGGCGACGCGTAAACTGTCGGCGCTTCGTGCCTTCCACCGGGCCGACGGATGGGTTCTCATCGAACCTGTGCGGCGTGCTCTGGCCATCACCTCGCTTATTCACGCGACGGCTCGGGCCGGAGCGGTCACGAGCGGACCCCGCGGGCTGCCGAGGCCCAGCTTCCCGACGCAGGAGTTACCAGCGGGCTACGTCACTCGTCACCCACCTTTAGCACGCCAAATAGCGCAGATCGATATTCGAACGCACGTTCGCTCCTGCGCGAGCCCATCGCTCAAGACCTTCTTGGGCCTAGGTGGGGAGCTAAACGGGGAGCCAACGTTGCCCGATATCGGGCGATGGTCGCCGATGCCCAGCCAGAGTCTGTGCAGGTCAACTGCCCGATGATCGGCACCGGGATACAGCTGGCGACCGGCAGACTGTGCCTGGGGGTCAAGGGGTGCGGGTTCAAATCCCGCCGTCCCGACGATTGTGCAACTGAGGTGTTCGCCGTTGCGCGTACAGCCGCGCTAGGCCGCCGTGAGGTACGACGTCGAGGCAGATGTCGGTGGCCATCTGGTTACCGCGGATCGGGAGCCGCTGCTGAGCATGCGCTGCCACCGCGGTACTGCGGCGCCGGCGCGGGCTACATGAGCCTAAGTCGGTGTGCACACGGAACCCCAACGGGATGCGGTCGTAACAGTTCAAGAAAGTCCGGAGAGCTGCTGAATTTTTGCGCGGAGCAGATCCGCGTCGGGGTGGCATAGGTCGGCCAGGATCTTCGCTGCCTGCTGCCAAGCATCCTGGGCTCCCGCGAGATCTGCGGCCGCCTCGCGGGCGTCGCCAAGCCGGGTGAGCGTCTCGGCTTGGTCGGAGCGGTCGCCGAGGTCGGAGAAGATGTTGAGGGCGTGCTGATAGCACGCCGTGGCGTGGTCAAGGCGGCCCAGCTTGTGCTCGGCGTACCCGAGACTGTCCCAGGCGTGGGCCTGGCCGGCAAGGGCGCCGGCCTGGCGGCACAGAGCGATGGCCTGCCGGCAGAAGCCTCGGGCCTGCTGGGCGTCGCCGAGGAGGATATGGTACCAGCCGATGGAGTTCAGGGCGGCGGCCTGCCCGGCCAGGTCGGTGGTTGCGCGGAACACGTCCAGGGCCTGCTCGCCATGACGAAGAGCGTCGGCGTAGCGCCCCTGCAGTCCGGCGACCCGGCCGAGGGCCTGGTAGACGCGGGCCTCGCCGGAGCGGTCGCCGAGCTGCCGGTACAAGTCCAAGCACTCGGTAAGGCGCGCGTGCGCCTGGTCATAGTCGGCCAGCTTGACGCAGGCACTTGCGAGGTGGCGGCAGGATGCGGCCTGAGCCGCGGTGTCGCCGAGGCGAGTTGCGGCCACCACGCCGATGCGCGCGGTCGTCGCCCACTCGTGCCAGTGACCGCGCCAGTCGAGGAAGTCAGCTAGCGCCCAGGCGAGCTGCCAAGCGCAGGGATCTGATGTCCTCGAACGGGCGGCCAAGGTGACGGCGGAGATCAAGGCGTGGTGCTCGGCTTCGAGCCAGGCCAAAGCCTGATCTTGGCCGCCAAGGTGCTCGGGCGTGACTTCGGACAAGGCCGGGGGAACCAGGACGGGAGGGCGTGACGGATTGAGCAGGAAGGCGGCGGCGCAAGCCGTCTGCAGGTAATGATCCAGCATGCGGGCTAGTGCAGCGCGCCGGGTCGGCTCGTCGCTGGTAGTTGCGGAGTGCTCGGCAGCGTAGGCGCGGAGCAGATCGTGCATGGAGTACCGGCCCAGGGAGTGCTCGGCGATCAGATGCGCTTCGGTCAGCTCATCAAGCGCCTTGGCTGCCTGCGGCGGAGGTATCCCTACCAGGCTGGCAGCGGCCGCGATCGTGATGTCCGGCCCGGGATGCAAGCCGAGCAGGGCGAACATGCGCTCGGCCCGAGCCGTCAGGCTGTGCAATGACCAGGAGAAGACTGCCCGGACGCTGGCGGCGGCTTCCCCAGCATCGAGGACGTCAATCCTGCGCTGCGAGTCGGCGAGTTCGGCGGCCAGCGCGCTCAGCCGGATCCCGGGGCGGACCGAGGCGCGGGCGGCGACGATAGCTAGCGCCAGCGGCAGCCCGGCGCACAGGGTGACTAGTTCGCCGGCCGCACCCAGCTCGGCGGCCACCCGCTCCGCGCCAAGCCGGGAAGCCAGCAACTGCAGCGCCTCCGCCTGCGGCAGGCAGTCCAGGGTGATCAACGGTGCCCCCTCGGCGGCCGCCAGCCCGGCGAGCTGCCGCCTGCTGGTCACCACCGCCAGGCAGCCCGGTGAGCCCGGCAGCAACGGCCGGACCTGCTCCTCATCCGCGGCGTTGTCCAGCACCACCAGCACCCGCCGCCCGGACAGCAGGCTGCGATACAGCCCGGCCTGCCCATCCAGGCCCGCCGGGACTTGCTCCGACCCAACCCCCAGCGCGTCCAGGAACCCGCGCACCGCCTGCCCCGGCGCCAGCGGCGACCCTGACGGGCCGAACCCCGCTAAGTTCACATACAGCTGGCCGTCCGGAAACAACCCCGCCGCCTGGTGCCCGAAATGAATAGCCAGGGCGGTCTTGCCCACCCCCGCCATCCCGCCGATCGCCGAGATCACCGCCGCCGGCGGCCTGGTACCTGCCTGGCCGAGCAGGCCGGTCAGCACCGCCAGCTCGCGCTCGCGGCCGACGAACTGCGGGACGGAGGCAGGGAGCTGCCGAGGAACGATCAGCACGCTGCCGGCCGGGGAAACTGGCCCCTGTCGCACCCTGATACTGGCCGGTGGCCCGGCCCGCCGCTGACCTAGTCCGAGGAATTCCGCACGCGCCAGGCCCTGCAGCGCTAAGGCATCGGCGAGCCGGTGCAAGGACCCTAGGTGCGCGCTGGCACGGCCACGCTCGAGGTTTCTGACCGCGCGGACGCTCAAGCCTGCGCGCTCGGCCAGGGCCTCTTGAGACAAGCCGGCCGACTGGCGGCAGGACCGCAGCCATGCTCCGAACGCTCCGGTCTCGGTCATTCCTGGCCTCACAAGTTTGAACCGCAGCCTGCCGTATTCAACCCTCGCCGGGAGGCATGCGGAGCGCTCATCGACGCCTCGCCTCCAGCCCGACGGGCACTTTAGCACCGAAACTGGCGGCCGAAAATGCCTGGCTGCCGTTTATATCCGGCTTTACGATCAGGCCGACGTTGATCTGACTCGCGGGTCAACCGTCGGGTCCCCGATTTCTCGCAGCGCCGAGTGAAGCTAGTGGCTTTTCTCAGGCACCCCGGCGGCCCGAAGGGCCCATGAGACGACGATCATGCGCGGATGGGCCGGATACTGCGAGCGTCCGGACCATACAGGTGTCTATCACCGGCAATCCGCTCAAAATCAATACTCGGGCGGGCTCGACTATAGCTTGCAATAGAAGGAATACCAACAAGAAAGTGATCCTGTGGCGTACAGCTATCGTTGCCGGGGCGTTATGCGCCGCAGGGCGACCGGTCCCCTCGGGCGGGATCACACAAGCGCTGGTGAGCACTCCTACGGCAGCGTCCATCACGTGCCAGGAGCCTTGGTGGAGGGTCAAGCACGATCTTGGAAATGATCCGCTTACTCGATCGACTGCCATGCTACTGGAAACTGCCGGTCAAACTGCCTGGTACTGGTTTCGTCGCAGGCCCATCGTTTGGGGTGGCGTCGCGCTGAACAACGCTACTGGGCGCCGTGAGAGCGATCGGGAAGGGCGAGATGGCATGCAAGACAAACTCTGGCATGGTAAGGGGTCCCCGGTGCGACGTGACATGTTAGTCAAGCTCACTGCAGCTGCTGGGCTGCTCGGGCTTTTCGCCATGTTCGGCGGTACCCAGGCTGCCATGGCTGCCCCGCGGGCGGCGGAGTCTGCTCATAGCGCCACGGCCGCGGCGAAGGCGGCCCCGCGGGCAGGGCAGGTCACCTGCGTCCCGATACGATCGCCTAAACGACACCGGATGGAGCAATGCTCGGTAGCCGTAGCCCTGCCGGCGGCTTCGGCCGCCAGCGCTCCCCCTTCGCCGCAGGCCGTCGCCCATGCGCTGACCAAATTGAGGGCCCATCTTCCGGCCGACGCTACAGACATGACCGCTGATGTCTCATCGAGCTGCGTAACCAACGCCAAGGACGAGCCGACCTGCACGTACGACCTCAACCCTGGACCCCGCCAGGCATGCGGCGGATTCAACGGCTGGATAGAATGGTCTGGCGACCAATACAGCATGATGGATATCACCACGTGGGGCGAGGTATGGTCCCTGTGCGCGGCAACCGCCTACGTCTACCTGTCCTGGCAGACGGCGATGGGCATATGCGGCTACAACGAGGACGCGGGTAGCGCATCAGCCTATTCTACGAATGGCGTGAACTATCTATGGGCCGATCAGTGCTTTGCGCCCGGCTATCCATCGAGCATCCATGAAACCGTCTGCACCACCGAGGACGGAGGATGGCACTGCGGGGCGAGCATATACGTCTGAGGGAGAATCTGAACGTAGGCCTGGCGTAGGTTTCCGGGTTCGGCTAGCGGGAACCTACGCCAGGTTATGGCGGCGGCGGCGCCTCATTCTGACCCACCGGCCGTTTATGCTGTCAGTTGCTTGCATGCATGAGGGCGGATTGGCTTTAGAGGCGTATCCCCATTCTGCCCGTCCTCCTAAAACCGGGGGATTGAAACGATGGTCACAACATCGCGCGGATCAGGCCGCTCCTGAGCGCCTGCTGGCGCTCCGACATGCAGCCGTCGGCGGCAGATCCGGGGTTCCCTCAAGACGTGGACAAATCTGATTAGCTGATCTTGATTGTCCCGCTCGGGCCGACGCCTTGGTCTGGGCACCTGCTGCGTTCCGCAAGCACGGGGTCTATCTGTCTGTCAGGGACCTGGAGGCTGTATGAGCCAGGCGGATGACGTACTTCTTGGCCGACCGATCTGGAGCGGCTTTCACGAACCTGGGCGAGCGACTGGCCCCCCAGGGCGTCATCGCCGATGTCTTGTCGTGGGCGGTGCCGCCATGGCCCTTGCCTAGGAGCCTCGCGCGTCACGCGCGACTTCAGTGCAATGTTCCTTCCCCACGGCATCGTCCTGGAAGAGTGTCGTTGACAGAAGAGCGCGGAACATCGCAGACGACCTCGTCAGGCTGCCGCCCCTGGTGGCTGAACAAGCAGGCACCCGTGTATATCTCCGCAAGGACGATCTCGGCAAGCGCCGCGTCTATCGACCATCCGGGACTGCGTGTCATGGCCGCCTTACCGCAGCACATCTTCGCGATGAAAGTGCTAGCTGCTAGGACGCGCGACCTCTGGCTCTTAGCCGACATCATCGCAATTGAGTCTCTAAGCCAGGCGCTCCAGATATGGCCGAGCCGACTTCTACCCGGACGAACCTGTTCCCCAAGATCGGCCGCCGTCCTCGGTGACTCTTCAGCTGAAAGAGCCTGTTCGGGCCGTGTTTCCAGGGAGCCAAACGGGGAGCCAACATCGCCCGGTAAGCGGTGATGCCCAGTGATGCCCGGCCAGCGTCTGCGCAGGTCAACTGCCTGGTCAGCAGCACCGGGCTACAGCTGGCGACCTGCGAAATATGCCTGGGGTCAAGGGGTCACGGATCATCTTGCTCGCCCCGGTCGGGGTTCTCACACTCTTCGACGTGACCGCGCCGACGCGCGCCAGCTGCGGACGCGGGCTGGGCACCGTCCCGTGTCGTCGCCGCCCGAGTAGGCAAAGGCCCGTCGCACCCAGCCCGCAGATGCACTCTCTCTGCAGGCCGCGAAGTAATCCGCAGCTGGTGCCGCAGCTCGCTGGACTTGGCGGGTGGCTGGGGCCGGCGGGCGCGCCGAACTCAATCAGCCGCCGGGTGCCCTCGCGGTCGCGCTGTTCATCAGCAACCCGGGCGCGGATTTCCGGCGCCCGAGCTTGACGCAGCCGCGTTGATGGTGGTAGCTCCGATTTTGACTCTTCTGTGCGCTACGGCTTACGCCCCGTTCCGCCGCGTGCCACCCGACGACCGGAGGAAGATCATCATGGCCAGTCGCTGGAGTGTGCCGCGGATAGCTTCCCTGCTCGGACTGATCACGATGTCGGCGGTAGGCCTGTCTGCGCCGTCGGCATCGGCCGCAACGGAGCGCACAGGTCCGCCGGCCGTGGAGCGCGTCCAGGGCGCCCCGCGCATACCTGAAGGCGACCTGCCGACCGGCGCCGTTCCTGCCTTGGCCAAAATATCCGGCACGGTGGTGCTCAAGCCGCGGGACAACGCCGCGCTGGTCCGGTTCATCGCGGCCGTGAGTGCCAGGAACTCCGCGCTGTTCCACCAGTACCTCCCGGCCGGCGCCTTCGCCAGCCAGTTCGGCCCTCTGCCGTCGAGCATCGACGCCGTCCGCGCCCAGCTGCGGGAGGAGGGCCTAACAGTGAGCGGTGTCTCCACCGACGGCCTCCTGGTGTCCTTCAGCGGGACTGCCCGCCGAGTCGAGGCGGCCTTCCGCACCGGCCTGGAACGCTACGAGATTGGTAACGGGGCGACCGGGCAGGCGACCACCTCTGCAGTGTCAGTGCCGCGGAGCATCGCCTCCTCGGTAACCGCAGTACTCGGCCTGGACAATCTCGTACAGCTGCATCCGGTCGGCCTGGATCACGCGCCTGCCGCCGACCGCGGCAAGATCCGCCCGGCCGCTACTGCCTCGTTTCCGCACCCGGCCGGCTCCCCCGACGCGTGCCCGGCCGCGAAAGCGGCGGCGCTTGCTTTCGGCGGGCTGACTGACGACCAGATCGCGCACGCATACGGCGCCTTCGGGCTCTATGCCACCAGCGACACCGGCGCCGGGCAGCACATCGCGCTCTACGAACTTGAGCCCTTCGCTCGCTCAGACATCAGCGTCTTCGACACCTGCTACTTCGGCAACGCTGGGGCGGCCGCCATGATGAAGCGGCTGCACGTGATCCCGCTGGAGGGCGGCCAGCCGACCGGGTCGGGCAGCGGCGAGGCGCTGCTGGATGTCGAGGACCTGTCGGCGATCGCGCCAGGCGCGACAATCAACGTCTACGAGGCCCCGAGCTACGGCGAGAATGGGGTCGACTACGATCCGGTCGACAACTACGCCGCGATCATTGACTCTGACCAGGACCAGATCATTAGCACCAGTTGGGGTCTGTGCGAGCAGGCCATCCAGGCCGGCCAGCCTGGGCTGCAGCAGGCCGAGAACCTGTTGTTCGAGCAGGCGGCAGCGCAGGGCATGTCGGTCTTCGCCGCGGCCGGCGACAACGGCTCGGACGATTGCAACACCGCCGAGACCTCAACGCCGGTCGCGGGTCAGAACCCGCTATCGGTCGACGACCCAGGCAGCCAGCCGTATGTCGTCTCGGTCGGCGGCCTGAGCATCGACTCGGCCAGCGAGCCGCCGCTCGAACACGTATGGAACGACGGCTCCACAGGCGGCGGGGGCGGCGGCGGCATCTCACAGTCCTGGACCATGCCGAGCTGGCAGCGGACGTCGACGGTGCCCGGAATCGCGCTGCCTGGCAGCGCTGCCTATGCCGCTGCCAGCAGGGTGGAGCAGGAGTTCGGCTACCCGGCCGATTTCTGCGAGTCGACCGTGGCCGACGCGACCTCCTCGACGCCATGCCGCCTGGTACCGGATGTGTCCTCGCAGGCCGATGAGTTTACCGGCGCGATCACGGTCTACCTGCAGAGGTTCGGCGGCTGGCAGACAACCGGCGGCACCTCCTCTGCCACACCGATCTGGGCAGCCATGCTGGCGCTTGTGAATGCCTCGCCGACCTGCCGGTCGCAAGCCGCCACCCGGAGCGGAGTCGGCTTCGTCAGTCCGCAGCTGTACGCAATCGCGAGCAACCCGGCTGAGTACAAGGCAGCGTTCACCGACGTATCGGCGGGCAACAACGACATCTACGGCCTGGACAACGGCAAGGTGTTCGGCGCGACCCCCGGTTATGACCTCGCCTCTGGCCTCGGCTCGCCCGAGCTGACCGGCTCCGGTGGCACGGCCGGCCTCGCGTACGACCTGTGCAGCCTGGCAAGCCAGCCAAGCCGGCCGGTCGTCACCACACTCACCCCGGCCACCGGATCGACCTCAGGAAGCCAGCGCGTCGTCATCACCGGCACCGGATTCACCTCCGGCGGCACGCCGGATGTCGCCTCGATCGAGGTCGGTGCCGCGCAGCTGCTGCCGGGCCAGTTCGCCGTCCAGGGCGCCACGACCATCGTCGCGACCATGCCCCCGGCCAGTTCCGTGCGGCCACCGTCCGCGCCAGCGCCGCAGGACGGCGCCGGCCCGGCCCAGGTGATAGTGACGGTCAAGGGTGACGTGTCCAGCGCCGCCAGCCCGGGCTCGCTGTTCGAGTACGTCAACACGAACCGGGCCAGTGCAATCCCGAGCGTCACCGGAGTGGTGGCCACCTCGGGCTCGGAGTCCGCGCCAGCGCCGGTAACGATCCTCGGCTCCGGCTTTGCCGGGGCGACGTCCGTCACCTTCGGCGGCGTGGCGGCGGCCACCTTCACAGTGAACAGCGCGAACCGCATCACCGCGACGCCGAACGCATACACAGCAGGCACCGCCTGCGCACCGCTGCCCACCACCGGCGTTTACGTGGGCGAGAACGCCACCAACGACATCTGCCAGGTGCAGGTCCAGGTCAGCAACCGGTTTGGAACGAGCGCAACGGGGCTGATCCTGCCGCCAGCTGAGGGCGCGATCGACGTCAACAGCCTCGGCGTGCTCGTGCCACCGGCAGGCTGCAACTGCGAGACCATGCAGGCGCCGACGGAGTACGACTACGTCCCGGCGCCAGCGGTTACCTCGATCTCCACGTCGGCCGGCGCAGCGAACCTGGCCAGCGAGAATGGCGGCACCGTGGTAACCGTGCACGGCAGGGGATTCGACCCGCTGGGCATCGACTGGGCCGACTTTGGCAACCCCGGCATCGAGCAGTCAATGGACACCAGCTATGTGTTCCTTACCGGCACCGAAATGCAGCTCGTTGGGCCGAGCCAGGCGCACACGACCGGCCGGTATCAGGTTCCGTTCAGCATCAAGACGCCCGGCGGCCAGTCGAAGCCGGTCAGCGCTGCCTACGCGGGCATACCGAAGATCACCAGCGTGGTGAACACAGCCAACAGCAGGAACCTCGACGGCACCTACGGTGCCCCGGACACCGGCGGCGTACCTGTCCGCGTCAGCGGCCGCGGATTCGCGGGCCAGCTGATCGGCCCGGTCGAGTTCAACGGCGTCGGCACGGTCAGCTCGAACGGCACGCAGTACACGTTCACCGTGCACGGCAATACCAGCCTCACCGCCCAGACGGTCGCGCAGAACCCGGCGCTGGTCAGCCTCCAGCTCTGCACCATCACCGGCTGCAGCTCGGACCGGCCCGCGAGCCGCCTGTACGTGTATCCGCCCGGCAACCCGAGAGTCATTTCGGTATCGCCGGACTCGGGACCGGCCAAGGGCGGCACGAAGGCGACCATCCGCGGCCAGAACCTCGGCTGCACCCTTCAGGTGTACTTCGGCAAGGCCAGGGCCAGGTCGTTCGCGCAGATACCGACCTTGCTCTACTGCGGCTCGACCATGGAGCTGAACGCCACCTCGCCACCCGGCAAGGGCCGGGTACTGGTGACCGTGGATACCGCCGAGAGCTTCTTCACCGGCACCGGGCGCAGCACCAGCACGGCTAGGTTCAGCTACAAGTAGCGGAGCCGCCCGTCCTGGGCCGCCTGGAGGCCTCCTCGTCGGTGCACAGCTCATCCTTGAGCTGCCAAGCGGGCGGGCGCGGACGGAGCGGCGGGGACGGCCGGATGGTGCCCCAGGGTCAGTGTCTGCCGGGCTCGGTACCGTAATGGCATGTGCAGATGTGGTACACAGCGGCGGGCACATGAGCGCCCAGTCCGGCGAATCTGGCTGGGATAACCCAGCGCAGATCCTGGAACTGCTCCCGCAGCGCTGGCACGGCCAGTTCCTGGACGAGTACCGCGCTGCCCTGGACCCTCCTCACGATGTCCGGCAGTGGCGGCACCTGGCCGAACTTCTCAACAGCTGGCAGCTGCGCGCAGCTGCCTATTCCGATCCTGGCTTCGAGGCCGCCGCCCAGGCTGCGCGAGATGGCCACCCCCAAGACCTGCACCCGCTTCCGGGCTGGCGGGCCGATGGCACAGGGAACCTCGTGACATTCGAGGTAAGCAATACGGAGCCCATTCAACCCAACGCTGGCTGCCTGTACTTCGGTACGGCCATCAGTCGGGTTCGAATTCCCGACGACCGCCCATCGGCGTCCGCCAATCCCACCCCATATCAGCATTTCCGACATCCGTAACATCCTCGCTAAAGCTGCCGGGCGGGTTCACCTGGAACCCGCATACGCTGGCCTGCCCTCGCGGCTGCTGCACGGCAGAACCATGAGCGACGACGTCGACCGCCCGTTTCCCGATGTCGGCAGTAAACTGACGTGCAGCGCCTCCCGCCGCGCTTAGGCCCTTCGGGCCACGGCGGCGTCGGCGTGCTTCACCACCTGTCGTGCTAGACGGCGGTGCGCTCCCGGTGATCTGGCATTTCCGCCGGTGTCATCCTCCCGGCGCTCCAGTCTTGAGCCGGTCGGAATCACCGTCAAGGGCGCGCTGCGCGCGTCACACGTGATGTCCTGACGGGCACCCTTGACCACGATCCCGCCCGGATCATGCACGCGCCTATCGGGACGATGGGCAACAATGGCCGTGACCTCCAGCCTCGTCGTTTGCCACGGGAACCATCCAGTTCCTTCGATGCGTTAAGCTGCACGCCCAATTCGGCAGGATGCTGCGCTGGGTATTCCAGCCGTACTCGCTGCAACCGCGCGGCCTAGTGGCCAGTCGTAAGACAGTGGGCTGGTCATGAGATCGGGCGGCCGAAGTGAAGGAGAGAGACTGTGAAGCGCTTCGGCTCTGGTCAGCAAGTGGCTGCCTTCGTGGCTGTGGCGCTGACGATGGTCGGCGCCGCATCGTGCGGAAATAGCGCCGTGAGCACGAAAGAACGCGCCATCACCACCGCCAGGAAATCAACACCGCAGGCAAGAGCCGCAGAAAGTAACTATAGCCTGAGCACCCTGCTTGCCTCATCGTCTCAGAGCGCGGGATATTACACCGCACGGTACGCTTGGATCGTCAGTAATACCGGCGCTGGTGACGTCGGTGCCGCCGGCCAGGGGGCTTACCTGATAGTTGCCATTACTGACCTCAAGCTGGGATTGGCGCACGACTATAGGCTGCCCGGTGGAAAGCAGGCATACCGCGCCGCGATTCGAGAGCTCCGGCAAATGGCGTCCCTTCCCGATACAGACGTAACGCCAAAGCAGCGAGCTGAGTACGACGCGGACCTTGCTCGCCTCAATCGCTTCTTCGGCACGAAGATAGCCGGGTAACAGATCCTGGAGGCGTCTCCCATGGGGAACCAGCTGGAGGAGGCCGATGGCCGCAGTTCGGCTGATGTCACCAGCCGCCGAGAGCTCGCTCAGACGTACTGCGCCAGACCGACTAGACAGCGCAGGAGCTACACCCTGACGCAGGTGTTCGCCGACGGGGCGTTGTCCGTGTCGGCGATGGTCACGAACCCGGAGTCCGGCGGAGCCAGCTACTTCCTCAACTGACCTGGGACCAGGGCCTTTCTCATCCGGCCGTGAAGAAGACACTGAGCGCCTCTCCCGCATCGGTGATGGCCTGGTGCTCGCGGTGCAGATATCGCTGGGTGGTTGTCAGTGACCCGTGGCCCGCGATCCTCCGGAGGACGACACCGGGACGTCGGCGTCGGCCATCCAGGTCAGCCCCGTGTGACGCAGCCCATGCCGACGCAGATACTCATATCCAAGCTCAGTTACGAAGTCATCCCAGTGCGTCGCGTCGCGCAATACCGCTGTCGTGATCCGGCAGCCGCCCAGGTCGTTCGCAGTCGGTCTCTCACTGGGTGCGGCTGAATTGCCGGGGCCATCGGCCATCGCGGATAATCGGCCAGTGCACGGCTATGACCCGAGCGGGTGGCACGATCTTTTCGCCGCCATGGCGAGCGCCTCGGCCGCACTTGCTGGCTTGCTGTTCGTCGCGATCTCGATCAATCTGAACCGGATACTCGACGTTCCGCTCCTGGTTGCCCGCGCGGCGACCGCACTCGGAACGCTCATCCTGTCGGTGATCGTTTCTGTTCTCGTG
>Ga0187783_10001854_pt1 | contig 15619 bp, 11 predicted proteins | sample 1015_SJ02_MP02_2_FD_132471 | JGI IMG/M metagenome (GOLD analysis project Ga0187783, IMG submission 132471) | Tropical peat soil microbial communities from peatlands in Department of Meta, Colombia - 1015_SJ02_MP02_20_MG | ecosystem: Environmental > Terrestrial > Soil > Wetlands > Peat | place... | reverse complement strand
GCTGATCGAGGTCACCGAGCGGGTGCGGTTCTGCCGGACCTGCGGGAACGTGGCCGAGGCCGAGCAGTGCCGGATCTGCCTCGACCCGAGGCGCGACCCGACCGTGATCTGCGTGGTCGAAGAGCCCAAGGACGTCGCCGCGGTGGAGAAGATCCGCGAGTTCCGCGGCCGCTACCACGTGCTCGGCGGGGCGATAAGCCCCATCGACGGGGTCGGTCCCGACGAGCTGCGGATCAAGGAGCTGATGACCCGGCTGTCCGACGGCACGGTGACCGAGCTCATCCTGGCCACCGATCCGAACCTCGAGGGGGAGGCAACGGCGACGTTTCTCGCTAGGCTGGTAAAGCCGATGGGCTTGCGTGTGACCAGACCCGCGAGCGGCTTGCCGGTCGGGGGCGACCTGGAGTACGCCGACGAGGTGACGCTGGGCCGCGCATTCGAAGGACGGAGACTGCTTGATGTCTGAACCGCCAGCTCAGGGGGGCGAATGGCGGCCGATCGCGGATCAGATCGCGGCGAACGTGAAGAACTTCATCGACGGCGTGGACGCGCTGGCCCGGACAGGCGGCGATGAGACCGTGCCACTGCTGCTGCTCGAGGTGTCGCAGATCCTGCTCGCGGGCGCGCAACTCGGCGCCAGCCGGGATGTGATCCTGCCGGGCAACTGGGAGCCTGAGGTCGGCGACGACCCCGACTTGGACGCGCTGCGCACCGGCCTGGCCCGCCGGCTGGCCGCTGTCGACGAGTATGCCGAGGTGTTCGACCCGTACAAGGACACGGCGTGCCTGCCGTTCCGGATTTCCGACGACATCGCGGCGGTCGCCGCCGATCTCATCCACGGGCTCAAGCACTACCAGGCCGGCCGTTCTCTCGAGGCGCTGTGGTGGTGGCAGTACTCGTACTTCAACCACTGGGGGACGCACGGCGGCGCCGCCCTGCGCGCGCTGCACGCGGTGGTGGCCCACGCCAGCCTGGACGTGGGCTAGTTTCCCCCCAAGCCCACCCAGAATGCGGACCAGCCCGCAGCGGATAGACTCAGCCACCGTGACCCTCATCGTGCAGAAATACGGGGGATCTTCGGTCGCGGATGCGGACGGCATCAAGCGGGTCGCGCAGCGGATCGTTGCCACCCGCAAGGCCGGTGACCAGGTGGTCGTGGTCGTATCCGCGATGGGCGATTCCACCGATGAGCTCATGGACCTGGCCGGCCAGGTGACCCCGCTGCCGCCGGGCCGCGAGCTTGACATGCTGCTGACCGCGGGCGAGCGGATCTCGATGGCGCTGCTGGCGATGGCGATCGCCACGCTCGGCCTGGAGGCGCGGTCGTTCACCGGGTCCCAGGCGGGCGTGATCACCGACGCCGCCCACGGCCGTGCCCGCATCATCGACATCAGGCCCAGCCGTATCTCCGGCGCGCTCGCCGACGGCGCGATCCCGATCGTGGCGGGCTTCCAGGGCGTCTCGCAGACCACCAAGGACGTCACCACGATGGGCCGCGGCGCCTCGGACACCACCGCGGTCGCGCTGGCCGCCGCCCTCGAGGCCGACGTGTGCGAGATCTACACCGACGTGGACGGCGTCTTCACCGCCGACCCGCGCATCGTGCGCACCGCCCGGCAGATCCCGCGGATCACCTACGAGGAAATGCTGGAGATGGCCGCCTGCGGGACGAAGGTGCTGATGTTGCGCTGCGTGGAGTACGCGCGCCGCAACGGGGTGCCCATCCACGTGCGGTCGTCGTTCACCAACAGGAACGGGACCTGGGTCACCGGGCACGCCCGCGAGGAATCGGAGGGAACCGGCATGGAGCAGGCCATCATCTCCGGGGTGGCGCACGACCCCGGCGAGGCCAAGATCACCGTCGTCGGCGTGCCCGACCGGGTGGGCGAGGCGGCGAAGATCTTTACCGCCATCGCCGAGGCCGACATCAACATCGACATGATCGTGCAGAACGTCTCGGCCGTGGCCACCGGGCTGACCGACATCTCGTTCACGCTGCCGCGCGGCGACGGCCAGCGGGGGATGAGCACCCTGCAGCGCCTGCAGGAGGCCATCGGCTTCCAGTCGCTGCTTTACGACGACCGGATCGGCAAGGTGTCGCTGATCGGCGCCGGCATGCGCTCGCACCCTGGCGTATCCGCGAAGTTCTTCAGCGCGCTGGCCGAGGCGGGCGTGAACATCGAGATGATCTCCACCTCCGAGATCAGGATCTCGGTCGTGGTGGACCAGGATGACCTGGACACCGCGGTGATCGCCACGCACCGGGCGTTCGAGCTCGACGCAGAGCAGGTGGAGGCCGTCGTGTACGGGGGGACCGGCCGGTGAGCGGCGGCCTCGGGCCCACGCTGGCCGTGGTCGGTGCCACCGGCGCGGTCGGCACCGTCATGTGTGACCTGCTGTCGGTCAGGCAGGACGTCTGGGGCGAGATCAGGCTGATCGCCTCGCCGCGGTCGGCCGGGCGACGGCTGACGGTCAGGGGCCGCGAGACCGAGGTGGTCGCCCTCTCCGAAGACGCCTTCGACGGCGTCGACGTGGCCATGTTCGACGTGCCGGACGAGGTCTCGGCGCAGTGGGTGCCGGTTGCCGCGAGCCGGGGCGCGGTCGCAGTCGACAACTCAGGCGCGTTCCGTATGGACCCGCAGGTGCCCCTTGTGGTGCCGGAGGTCAACCCGGACCAGGCCGCGGACCGGCCGAAGGGCATCATCGCGAACCCGAACTGCACCACGCTGTCGTTGATCGTGGCCGTGGGGGCACTGCACCGGGCTTTCGGGCTCACCGAGCTCGTGGTCGCGTCGTATCAGGCCGCGTCGGGCACGGGCCAGGCCGGCGTCGACACGCTTTATGCCCAGATGGACAAGGTGGCAGGCACCCGGTCGCTCGGGCAGCGGCCCGGCGACGTGCGATCCGCGGTCGGTGACCTCGGGCCGTTCCCGGCACCGCTGGCGATGAACGTGGTGCCGTGGGCCGGTTCGGTCAAGGCGGACGGCTGGTCGTCGGAGGAGCTGAAGATCCGCGACGAGTCGCGCAAGATCCTAGGCCTGCCCGCACTGCGGGTCTCCGCGACGTGCGTCAGGGTCCCCGTCCTCACCACCCACTCGGTGGCGGTGCACGCGGTGTTCTCGCGGCCGGTGAGCCGAAACGAGGCGTGGGACGTGCTGCGGGCGGCGCCGGGAGTCGTGGTGACCGATGATCCCGAGGCCGGCGAGTTCCCCACCCCGGTCGACGTGGTCGGCACCGATCCGACCTGGGTCGGGCGCGTCCGCCAGTCGCTCGACGATCCCCGCGCGATCGAGTTTTTCGTCTGCGGCGACAACCTGCGCAAGGGCGCGGCGCTGAACACCGCGCAGATCGCCGAGCTGGTAGCGGCCGAGCTGGGACCGCGCTCGTTACCGGCATTTAGAGATCCTCACCGGTCGTAGCCGGGTCGGATGGGTCCGGCCTGCGCTGGCATCATGCGGGCCGGCCGCGCACCGTTAACGGGCCATATATGCCCAGATGCCCAGTTTTGCACCGGAATCAGGGTGTGAGCCTGAATAGATATTTATGTGAAGCCAGGGTCGTCTGGCGAGAAGAGTTCCGTGAGCAGGGAGCTTCCCGGTTTGCAAGATCCACCGCTGCCGAGGGCTGTATAACAGTCGGTGGAGGCGGGGTAGGGCGAAGGAGGAACGTGCTCGGATATCGCTATGCTCCCGCCGGCTTACGGGGGTCTCGGGCCCGGATGGTCCGCATATCACGTCGGTCAGCCTGCCCACGGTCGGCCTGCCCACGGTCGGCCTGGCCGCGCTCGGCTTCGCCACGGTCGCGGCCGCCGCGGGTCCGGGGTTGCTCCCGGCTCGTGCGCGCCGCAGGCTCATCCGCCCGAAATTGCGCATATATCATTTCGCGGTCAAAGCGTTATTAATGCTGATATAGTCGCTACTTCACGACACGCGGACAAGAGACACGAGCCACGTTCCAGCGTCGCAATTGGCTTGATCTGGTCAATCACGAGCGCAGGAGGTTAAGCGTGCCAACGACCACCGGCCGTTCACGCGGCCGCCGGGGCGTGCGTTCGGGAGCGCAGGGAGCGGTTGGCGAACACGTGTCGAAGGTCATGACGACGCTGATCATAGCCTCGGTCGTGATCGTCGTCGTCCTGGTCATGACCAAGCAAGGCCGGGACATTGATGCTGCCACGCAGCGGTTCATGCTGTTCTACGCCGGGGTGTTCGCGCTCATCGGGCTGACCGCGTCGGTGGGCGTCGGCCTGGTGGCCACGGACCGGATGATCATGTCTCCTGGGCACAGGGTGGTAGCCCAGGCCGTGCACCGGGCCGTGTCGTTCGGCGCCCTGGCCTTCCTGATCATCCACATCGTGACCGAAATCCTGGCGCAGCGGGTACACGTAATCGACGCGTTCATCCCGTTCTTGTCGCCGTTCCGGACTTTTTACATCGGGCTCGGCACGATCGCATCGGATCTCATTCTGCTCGTTGTTATCACGAGCATCCTGCGCAAGCGGTTCACGGCCGAGGGCAAGGCCTGGCGCTGGCGGGCCATCCATTACAGCTCCTACGTGGCGTTCGTGTTCGGGGTGCTGCACGGACTGCTCGGCGGGCGGACGGCCAAGCCGTACGTGGACTGGAGCTACGGGTTCGCGATCGCGCTGACGGCGCTGGCCCTCGTGGTCAGGTTCATGGCCATCTCGCTGCGCTCGAAGCAGAGCCTCGGCGCGCCTCCCGGGGCGGACTGGGCCAGCGGCGGCCTCGGATACTCAGCGACTTCGCCGCTGCATGCCGCGGCGCTGAACATGGCCCAGGCCCAGCTGGGCGGGACCATCCAGACGCTGCCCGCCTCCTGGGCCCAGGGCGTCGGCCCCGGCATCGGCCCCGGGCCCGTGGGGCCCATCGGCTCCGGCCAGCCGTGGGCCGCGCTTCCGGCGGCGCCCCGCTGGTCCGCGGCATCGGGCCCGCCGCCCGCGCTGAACGCGGCACCCGCCTACGCCCCGGACGTCTCCGCCGGGTTCCGGTCATTGGGCGCTCCCGTCTACCCGGGTCCGCCCTGGTCGGCCCTGACCGGTCCTGGCGGGCCTCCGGGCGGCACCGCACGACCCGGACGGCAGCCCTTGTACGAGCCGGAATACGACGGCCCGCCGCGCTTCGAGGGCGCACCGCGCAAGCATGTGCCCCAGGACGACTTGTCGTCGTATCCATACACCGCTCCCGGCCCGATGCCCCGCCCCGGCTCCAGTCCGGTGCCCCGCTCCGACTCCGGTCCGGCCGCCCGTCCCGGCAGCGGTCCCATGCCGCGTGCCGATACAGGCCCGATGCCCCGGCTCGACACCGGCCCCACGCCCGGGATCGGGACCGGTCCGGTACCCCGTGTCGATACAGGGCCGATGCCCCGGCTCGACACAGGCCCCACGCCCCGGCCCGACACCGGCCCCACGCCCGGGATCCGGACCGGTCCGGTACCCCGTGTCGATACGGGGCCGATGCCGAGAATCGGACCGGGTGCGATGCCCCGCGCGGACTCCGGTGCGGTTCCGCGTGACTCCGGGCCGATGCCCCGTGCGGACTCCGGGCCGATGCCCAGGCTGGGGCCGGGCTCGAGTCCGTGGGCCGACACCGGTCCGATGCCGCGAGCCGATACCGGGCCGGCGCTCTGGCCTGGAACCAGCGCGGCGTCCCGGCCCGGAACGGCCCCGGATCCTCACGCCGTCGCCGACCGGCGGCCGCGCGCCGACCCCCGGCACAAGACGCCCGCGGGTCCCGATCCGCTTCCCGGGCCGGGTAACGGAGCCACGCCCCAGACGGCGACGCGCCCGCGCCGAAAGAAGGGCGCGACGGACCCCAGGCACCGTGACATCCCCGGGCACGGCGGAGGCGACGAGTGGAGATGAGCCAGATCGAGGGCCTTGACGCGCCCGCGATCATGAGGATCGGCGCGGCCAGGCTGACCGCCGGTCTCGACCGATTGCCCCGGCTTGACCTGGAAGCCCACCGCGAGATTTTCGGTCCGCTGCCGAGGCTCTCCCGCGAGGAACTGATCTCGATGGCCGAGCAGGTCGACCTGCGCGGCCAAGGCGGTGCCGCGTTTCCCTTCGGGCAGAAACTGCGGGCGGTAATCCAGTCCGCTCAGGCAAACAACTGCCCCACGATCGTGGTCGTCAACGCGACCGAAGGCGAGCCAGGCAGCGTCAGGGACAAGATGCTCATGATCCGCTCGCCGTACCTCATCCTCAGCGGAGCTGCGCTCGCTGCCGAGGCCCTCGGCTCGGAGGAGATCGTCGTCGGGGTGGCGGGCAACGAGCTGGCCAACCGGTCGATCGAGGCGGCCATCGCGGCCGAGCCCGGCCTGCGCAAGATGGCCCGCGTGGTGCGGGTACCTGACCGCTTTATCTCCGGCGAATCGGGCGCTCTGGTCCGGGGCATCAACGGCAAACGACCGGTGCCGCCCGGAAGAAGGATCCTGGCCAGCGACTCCGGCGTGGACGACCTGCCGACTCTGCTGTCGAACGCGTCGACCTTCGCCCAGCTCGCGGTGCTCGCGCTGCTCGGACCGGAACGTTTCGCCGCGGTCGGCGCCGCGGATGAGCCCGGCACCGTGCTGCTCAGCGTCGGCGGTTCCGCCGCGCAACCCGCCGTGGTCGAGGTGCCCATCGGTCTTCCGCTGGCCGCGGTCCTGGACATCTGCCAGGCTCCCGCGGGCGACGGCGTCCTGGTCGGCGGCTACCACGGCATGTGGCTGCCGGCCGAGACGGCTTATGTGGTTCCGGTATCCCGCGAGGGCCTCGCCGCCGTGGGCGGCACCCTGGGTTCCGGCATCGTGCTGCCCCTGGGCGACGGGACGTGCCCGCTGGGCGAGGTGTCGCGGATCGCGAGCTACCTGGCCGGCGAGTCCGCGGGTCAGTGCGGTCCGTGCAAGCTCGGCCTGCCGACCATCGCGCGGGCCCTGGCAGCGCTGGTCGACGGCTCGGGCGGCATCGAGGCACTCGACGTGGCCCGCCGGTCTGCCGCCGGCGTGAACGGGCGGGGTGCGTGCGGGCATCCAGACGGGGTGACCAGGTTCGTGCTGTCGGCTCTCGACGTATTCACTGAGGACCTGGCCGCGCACGTCTTCCACACTTCCTGCGGCCGTCCCGTCCAGGGTGTGCTGCCGCTGCCGACCGGGCCCGAGCAGGAACGCCAGCAGCGGCTTGTGGTGGACTGGACGCGCTGTCAGGGACACGGACTGTGCGCTCACGTGATTCCCGAGATCGTCCACCTGGACGCCCAGGGTTACCCGGTCATCCTCAACATCCCGGTCCCAGCCTGGCTAGAGAAGGACGCCGAGCAGGCGGTGCACATGTGCCCGGCGCTGGCCCTACGGCTCAGCGAGTCCAAGCTGATGCCGACCCGCTCGATGCCCGTCAGCATCCCGGCCCCCACCCTGCGCATCGGCCTGGTCGGCGGCGGCGGCAACCGCGGCATCACTGCCGGCTGACGCGACCCGTTATCCGGCAGGTTCGTAGCGGTCCAGCACCTTCTGCATGTCGTCGACATAGACGACCGGCCAACGGCCATCCAACCGCAGGGCAGCGAATATCTTCCCCGCGACCTCCTGCTGATGTCGGTGATCACCGCCGGTGTCGCGAACCTCAATCATGACCGGGAACTTGCTGTGAAGCGGGATTTCGGGTCCCTCAGGCCAGGCGATGTCGTCGTCGTCAAACTCGTGCCCCCCGACATAAACCGCCACTGTGCCCAGCCGGACGTAAGGGTCGCTGCCTTCCTCACGGATGAAATGCTCGCCTAGTTCGTGCTCGACAAGGCGTGTCAGGTCCGCGTCCCCGATTGTCGTGCCGACGAAGATGAATGTCTGCCGTGACATGGCTAGCCATCTCCTCGCTTCCAGTCGATGCTGAAGTCGTCACCGATGATCAAGACAGCGTCCATCCGGGTCCCGTACGGGGTCGCGAAGAATCGCCGTATACCTCGCTGTCCTTCATCTTCGGTCAGTCCAGAGCCGCGGGCGTCGATGACGGCGTGGCGAGCCTGACCCTTCGCGCTGTTGAGTGCTGCCTTGACTGTGCGATCGCTAGCCCCTGGATCCAGGGACTTGAATTCGACAGCCACGGCGTCCACACGAGCGTCGGGCGTGCGGCCCTGAACTCCGTACCCTTCGGAAACCGAGACCACCGCTGGACCGCCGGACGCGATGTACTCGGCCGTGCGGCGCTCCGCCGGAGAGAACTTCTTTGCTCGCTCATCGATCACGCCCAACCCCACCCGGTCGACGGAGCCCTCATCCAGCGGCGTCTGCCATTCAAACCGCTCAACGGCAGGTTTCGTCGGTGTCCACGGCCGGATGATCTCGGATGACTGTTCGGAGATCAGGGCCTCGCGGTACTCGTGCCGCGTGCGCCACTCCGGAGGATCCTCGGGCCCGCCTTCCGTGTCGTCGGAAGGACGGCGTTCCGGTTGTCGCTCCGGATATTCGTCGTTTCCTTCCGGGTCCGGATATGGGCCGTCAATACTCACCACCGGTAACCCTACAGTCCGGTCGGCTGTTGCTTTGAGTAATTAGTTAAATTCTATCAGTAAGCGTACTGCGCGCAGCTAACTCTTGAGGTCCAGCACGGGTCAGCCGCGGGATCGCGCCGTAGGAAAGGCCCCATTCGTTGACTGGTTTCACATTCGACAACCAGTCGGTATTGACCGCGAACGTCTGGTCCCACTGGGCGGCGGTCGTTCCGGCCATCCCGCGCCAGGGCACCGCCGGGGCCGAACACGGGCTACCGCGGCCTTGCCTTGTTTGGGAGATGGCTCGCGCGCCGCCACGTGAGCTGAGCCCTGATGCGCGGGCTGTTCAGGGTAGGGACGTTCTCGAACCCAGGACTAAATGGGGTACCTGGTAGGTTCGGTGACGTACTGCCGTCCCGATGGCGTGGTCCAGCGGACGGCTCCGCTGGGCAGGTGCTCGGCGGTCCACCGCGGGTCTTGTTTCATCCGGTGGTCGAACCGGCACTTGGGATCGCCGTTGCACAGGCAGGTCCGGCCGCCTGCCTCATACGGGGTGTTGTGCTCGAAGTCGCAGCGGGCCGCGGGCCGGCGGCAGCCCGGCCCGGTGCAGGTGGCGTTGCGGATCTGGGTCAGGTGCCGCAGCTTGACCCCGGGATCATGCCCGGCAGCCTGGAACCGGTGGTCGCAGTCCCCGGTGGTGATCGGGTCGAGGGTGACCAGGAGGTCCCGTTGCCCTTCGTTCCCGGTGGACAATCGCCAAGTCCCGTAACGGCCTGGTGGCCCGGGCGGCCCGGCCGGGGTGAAGGTGAACTGGGGCCCGCTGATGCTGGTGGTGCCATCGGTCGGGCCGGGACCGCCGGGTTTGCTTGGTTCGCCGCGCTTGGTGCCGCTCGCGGGTTCGGGTCGGGCGCAGCCGTGCCCGATGGCGCGCCCCTGGTCGTCGGTGACGGTCACGCACCAGGTGGTGCGGGGGCTGCGGGCCGCGGCGCCGGCCAGGTCGCGGGCCAGGTCCGGGTCGATGGGGCCGAGGCCGGGCAGTTCCCCGGGCCGGCCGGCCAGGCCGGTCAAGGTGGCCAGCGGGACGGTCAGGTTCATCCGCCCGGCAAAGCCCGGGGGGATGATCCCGGCCAGCGGCCCGGCCGGGGCCGGGAACCGCGGCCTGGGCGGCCCATCCGGGTCCGGCTCCCCGTCTTGCGCGCCTCCGCCAAGGTCACCGTCCCGGCCGTGCGCGCCGTCCGGATGGCCGCTGTCCTGGCCGTGGGTGTCCTGGCCGTGGGTGCTGTCAGTGTCCGGGGCGGGAGGCCGGGAGTCGACGCCGAGCAGGATGTCGAGGAAGGCCCGGGCCCGCAGCTGGTCCATGTCCCCGTCCAGCCCGGCCCGCTTGAGCTGGTCGGCCCACCAGGTGACCCGCTGGTCAGCGGCCAGTACCTGGGCCGGGGGCAGCTCCCGCCCGGCCAGCCCGGCATTCCCCGAGTCCTCCGGCCACCGCTCCACCCGGGCCCGCCGCGCCGCGTGCTCCCGCCGCTTGCGCGCCTTGTCCGGCGCCACGTCCATCACCGCGCGGGTGATCGCGGCTTTCAGCCCGGCCGGGGTCAGCGACCCGGCCCGGCCCGCCACCAGCGCCTCCGCCGCCCGCGCCTCCGCGGGGTCGCACAGCGCGGTGGCGTCCGCGATGATCAGCGCCTTGTCCCGGGTGAGGATGCCGTCGAGGAACGCGGCCTTGGTGGCGGGCAGGCCGGTCTCCAGCGCCCAGGCCAGATCCAAGATGGTGCCGGCCCCGTCCCGGCCGTTGCCGCAGCCCAGCACCGCGGCCAGCTCCCGCCCGGCGAACTCATCAACCCCCGCGGGCATCTGCGACCCCGCCAGCACGACGGCGCCGTGGGCCGGGCGGCGGCGGATCAGCGCGGCCACTGCGGCGTGCTTGCGGGCGCTGGCATGGGACTCCACCCGCTCCCACGCGCAGATCACCCCCACCAGCTCGTCATCCGAGGCGCCCGGATACCGGTCATCCTCCCCGGCCGCGTCCTCGGCGAACTGGCCCAGCACCAGGCAGCCCGGCGCGGTATCCAGCGGCTTGCCGGACGCGAACCCGGCCGCCGGGCTGGTGTACTCGCCGGGAAACGTGTGCGCGGACCCGGGCATCCCCGGCCCGCGCCGGCCCATCGCCGCCGCCCCGACCGCGGCCAGGAAGCCGGTCTGCCCGGCCCGGGCCGCCCACGCCGCCGCATACGCCTGGTCGGCGGTGACCGCTCGGGCCTCGGCGATCAGCGCGGCCAGCTGCGCGTCATCCAGGCCGGGCGGCGGCGCGCTGTCCGGATCCTGGTACTCATCCGGGTCGCCGGGGTCCTCGTCATCCCAGTGGGCGGCCTGGTCCATCCACTCCGGCCAGTCCGCGCTGTCGGGCACCAGGGTCCAGTCCGGCGACCCCAGCCAGGGCCGGTCACCGGGACCCGGCGGCACCCCCGGCGGGCTGCCCGGCGGCATCCCGGGCGGCGTGCCGGGCGGGTTGTCGCCTGGCCCGGGGTCGGGGGGTACCGGTGTTTCGCTCATGAACCACGGCCCGTTCTTGATGACTGAGCTGACTACGAATATGGTAGCGAAAAATATGTGCTCAAGGCGGACGACACGCATAGAGTTGAAAGAAATTTCCGGCCGGTGTATGGGAAGTGACCGCTGGCCCGCCAGAAGCCCTGCCTGCGGCAGCATCGAAATCCCGGGGAGGGATGGACCTCCAACTCAGCAGCCTCGATTCGATGCACGGGAACGGCCGCCGCTCCACAACCGCGGCGGGGCGGGTGCCCACCTCGTTCTCCGCCCGGCCGGAGCGAAGACCGGCATTCGGGGGCCGGAGATGTTGACCGTCTTGTGACGTTGCCCTGCTATACAGGTACCGGACACGCATGTGGGGGTCGGCCGTGCGAATTCTGAGAAGATCCCGGCTGTATCCGGAGCGGGTCCGCGGAACGACGCCGCGGGCGCCCGGATGACGTCCGCGCAGCCCCGGGCGCTGGCCGACGGGGATCCGCGCCAGGTCGGCAGGTTCACCGTACTGGGCCTGCTAGGCGAAGGCGGCATGGGCCGGGTGTTCCTCGCGCGCTCTCCGGGCGGCCGGGCGGTGGCGATCAAGGTCATCCGCCTCGCGCTTGCGTCCGACCCGGCGTTCCGGGCCAGGTTCTCGCACGAGATCGCGGCCGCCCGGGCCGTAGGCGGCTTCTACACCGCGCCGGTGGTGGATGCCGACACCACCGGGCCGCAGCCGTGGCTGGCCGTCGCGTATGTGGCCGGACCGTCACTGCTTGACGCCGTGGTGGCGAGCGGACCGCTCCCGCTGTCGGCGATACGCCGGCTCGGCCTGGGACTCGCCGAGGCGCTCCAGGCCATTCATGCGGCCGGCGTGGTGCACAGGGACCTGAAGCCGTCGAACGTGCTGCTGGCCGCGGACGGGCCTCGCGTGATCGACTTTGGCATCGCGCGGGCCGCGGAGAGCAGCTCGCTGACCAGGACGGGAACGATCATCGGCTCCGCGGGGTTCATGGCGCCCGAGCAGATCGTCGGCGGGCAGGTGGGGCCCGCGACCGATGTTTTCGCGCTGGGCGCGGTGCTGACCTTCGCCGCTACTGGCGAGGGGCCGTTCGGTGAAGGGCGCACCGAGGCGCTCGCCTACCGCGTGGTGCACGGCGAGCCGGTGCTGGATAGCCTGCCGGAGCCGCCGCGCGGCTTGGTCGCCCGTTGCCTGGCCAAGGACCCGCGGCAACGACCGGACTCCGGCCAGATCATCACGGCACTGGACGCGATCCCTGATGCCGGGAGCGGTACCGGCGAAGGCTGGCTTCCCGAACCGGTCTCGCAGATGGTCGAGCATCACCAGGCGGTCGAGACGGCCGCCATGGGCATGTCGCCGGTGCCCCCGACGCAGCCGGCGCGGGACGACGCCGCCATCCCGACCATGACCTCATACCGACCCTCCGCGGCGGGCCCGGCCGGTCCCGTGCCCGGTCCCGTGCCCGCGCGCTCCGCCAGCCCTGGTCCCGCGCGCAGGCCGCGCGGCTGGATTCTGGGAGCCGTGGCGCTAGCCGTCGTGCTTGCCGTCGCGGGCTTCGTGGCCGCCAACAGGCTGTCCGCCAAGACTTCCGTGCCGCCAGTCAGCGCGGCCGGGAGGCTCGCCGCCAGCCCCACCGCGACGTCGCACCCGGCGCCGTCAGCGACGCCAAGTTCGTCAGGGACGGCAAGTCAGTCAGGGACCGGATCGGCGGGATCGGCCGGATCCGGGCCAGCCTCCGTCGTGCAGGCATACTACGCGGCGATCAACAACCACGACTGCAACACGGCCTGGAGTCTGGGCGGCGACAACATCAGCGCTGCCAACGGCCAGACCTACCAGCAGTTCTGCCAGGGCTTCAGCACCACGAGCAGCGACGTTCTCACGGTCGACTCCGTGGACGGCGACACGGTCAACGTCACCATCGTCGCCGAGAACACCGACGGCAGCTCGCAGACCTTCCAGGGTTCCTACGTCGTGGCCAACGGCGTGATCGACAGCGCGAGCATCCAGCAGTCCGGGTGACCGAACGTGGAGCGGGTTATGGCCGGATTTTGGGAACCGGCGGCCTGTTCGGTCGCCGAGGCGCTTCGCCTCCCGCCAGGCCGGGCGGTACACCTACGTGCTTGCTGATGGGAGGCAGAGGGGCATTTGGGGTTCACCGCGGCCAAGAGGTTCTGCCCCGCCGTGTTGACCTCGGCCACAGCGGCCTTCACGCCGGACACTGTCCTAGAACTGGGATTCGCGGCCAGGGCGCTGACCGATGTCTTGAGCATGCCGAGTGCCGTACACAGCGCGCTGGTCTGGTCCTTGTATTGACCGTGCGCATCGTTCACGAAGGTCGTCAGCGCGGCCTTGACGTCGTCGAGGTCAGCGGTGATCTCATTCGCCATGCCCTTCGTCACCTCGACATGCCTGAGCTTGTCCAGCGAGGCACGCACGGCGGAGGCGTCAGCGCACAGAGCCGAGTTCGACGACGGGGCCCCGAGGAACCTGTCGCGGAGGACGTGCTGCCTGAGGTAGTCGTGCTGCCCGATCCGCATCCGGCAGCCAGCAGCGCGAGGCCGCACACTACTATCACGAGCTTCCACCGAGCAGGCCCGGTTGGGGCGCCTGGCTTCATACCCCAGAGGCTGCCTGCCGTGCGCCAAGGCACCTGCACCTCACCCCGAAGGGATTATTTCCGGTGCCCGGGCGAACGGCCGCGCCGGCCCGGGCCGTCTGCTTTTCGAGGTGCACATCCGGGTCTATGAGCATGTCACAGAACGCACCATGATGTTCCCAACCGCCAGCTCCGGTGTCGGCGGCCAGCGCTAGCAGTGCACCGCCGTTGTCAGCAGTGACCTGGGAACGACCGTCCGTAAGAAGTCGCTTGGCGAGACACTCGCCTCGACGATGGTGATCTCCGGCGGACCGGATGCGCCCATCTGCCCGACCAGGGCCTGGATGTCCGGTCGGCCGAAAAACTGCTCGAAGTGCTGCGGCGAGTCCCACTCGTCCACGATGACGACGAAGCCATCGCCGACTCCGAAGCGGTGGTGGATCGCCCCGGCCGCGCGGGCCTGCTCAGAGACGCCGACGAGCTCGTCCGCCTGGTCGGTCAGCACCTTCTTGAACACGGCGGTGTTGGCCGAGAACCTTCCGATGATCAGCACGCTCATGACAAACTGAACCCCCACCCTTGGTCGTGACGCACAGGGCTGCCAGGCTACAGCGGCGAGTCAGCGGCGCACAATACCTCGCCGCGTCAGCCACGGCATCGTCCCGACACGATCCTGAGGGTGCTTCGCCCGATCCAGCCAATATGCAGCTTTCGTGGTTCTCTGCGGTCTCTGTTATGGGTTATGGGGAAGGCACTGGCAGTATTCGCGTGCCGCAGTGCAGATGGGTTCTATTCGAGCGATGGCGTAATGCACGCACCCGCCGGAGAGTAGTAAAGCGGATTCACCAGTATGAGATCGTGGCGTACCCGTGAGTGTCGTGTGTATCGCAGCTCGCAATATCGTAACTATGTTCGTAAACTACACGACCCCGGCGGGTGTTACTCCTCCTTCTTCTTCGGGCGTGGAGGCGGCGGTGCAGGCGGCATCGTCGGCGGTACAGCACGTGCCGCCTTCGAACCGTCAGCTGGCTTCTGTCCCTTGGCCACGTCGGGCACTACGACCTTCTGCCCTGTACCTTTTCCAGGGGACTCGGTCGGGGACGTTCGCTGTCCTTCGCGGGCTGGCGAAGCCTCAGGCGAGGGGCCTCGTGGACATCGGCCATGACTCGTCATCTCGTAAGTGCCTGGATCCGGTAGGCATAGTCGCCCAGTTAGTCACTCACCTATATAGATGGCCACACCGAAGAGCCGGACATGACCTCTACCTGGGTCGGGGTGGCCGGATTTGAGGCGGCGGCCTCTTCGTCCCGAACTAGCGGCAGTGCTGGGCGTTCAGCCATCGTCGCAGCTCTCTCAGTGTGCCGTCGGCCGCGCTGGCCAGCGGTTGTGAGGGCACGTTGCTGTATTTCCGCGCTGTACTTCGGGGGAGGCGACCCCTTGCTTGCAAATCGCCGTCTCTGCCTGGCTGTAAGCCGCTTAGCTGGCCGCAGTGAGGACAGGCACCGGGCTCTACGGCTGGCATCTCGGGCAGCCTAGTCCTGAGCGCGATCACCCGGACCAATCTCGGGCGCCGGGAGCAATCGCGACGGTTGTGGCATCAGTCCCCGCCGTCCGCTTTCAGGCCGAAGCCGTCAGTCCACCGCCAAGAGCGTGGATGCTGATAAGTGATTCGACGTCAAAGCCGCCCGGTGTTACGTTCAAGGCGGCGGCTGCGCCCGCCCGCACCGAGCCATCCTCCGGCCCGCGCCGCAGGTGGCATCGAGGTCAAGCGCTCCCAGGGGCGACGCGCGGTTTCGATTAGTCAGCGGTCCACTCCTGGGCGGCCAGACGCGGGCAGTGCCGTCAGGAAGAAGTCCGCCGTGACTAACCGCGATAAGAAGGACAGCATCCGGGGCCGTATGGCGCATGCGGGGGAACCGTTCAATGTCGCCCGCCGGAAGATCGAGGCAGCGGCAGCTGGCCACGTCTCGAAGCCCGAGTTCCTGGAAATAATGC
>Ga0187783_10001853_pt1 | contig 15621 bp, 12 predicted proteins | sample 1015_SJ02_MP02_2_FD_132471 | JGI IMG/M metagenome (GOLD analysis project Ga0187783, IMG submission 132471) | Tropical peat soil microbial communities from peatlands in Department of Meta, Colombia - 1015_SJ02_MP02_20_MG | ecosystem: Environmental > Terrestrial > Soil > Wetlands > Peat | place... | reverse complement strand
CGCGTGTCGTACATCACGCCGCCTTTGAAGGTAGTTCCGACGTTGCGCAGCTGCGAGATGTCGGCAAGCGGGTCGCCGCGCACGAGAATTGCGTCGGCCAGCTTGCCCGGCTGCAGCGATCCCAGCGTATCGTCCATGCGCATTACGCGTGCCGGGACGATCGTCGCGCTCTGCAGCACCTGCGCGTTCGCGATGCCGGCTTGCGAGTACATCTCGAGCTCGTGAATAAGGTCGAATCCGGGTAGTATGTCGTCGGTTCCGCCAACGATCCGGATGCCGTTGTCATGCAGCAGCGCGATCATCTGGAGATAGGCTTTTGCCGAAGCGCCATATTTCGCGTCAAGGCCCGGCCCCATCGGAAGCCCGCCGGTCGTTAGCGTCCGGCTAACCTGTGCCGGCAGCCAGTCCGCGATCTCGGCGAAACCCGTCGAGGCCATATCGCCGCTGCGGGTCATCGTAGCGCTGTAGAAGATTCCGACCGTCGGATCGCTGACGATGTTTTTGGATTTGAGCAAAGCGATGAAGTCTTTGACTTGTTGGCTCTGCAAGTCGATCGTGCCGGCGCGCTGCGCGGTAGCCGTCAGCCGAATGGGCGTCTGGGTTTGGTCCTTCGTATCCGGCATGAAATTCAAAAATAGGAAATTGACATGCTGGATCTCGTCGAACCCCTCGTTCACCGCGTCCTGCGCCAGCATCCCGGCCGGGATGTGGCCGCTGACGCGCATTCCCGATGCATGCGCTTCCTTTACGATCGTCGGCACGAGCTGCGGATCCATCGAGCTGTAGATCTTGATCTGCACCGCACCGAGGCTCTTCCACATCCGCACCTGCTCGATCGCCTGATCCGCCGTCGCGGTCGTCGTGCCAATCGGGGCGGTGTACTTTCCGGTTCCGTCCATCAGGCCGGCGATCACGACGCGCGGGCCTATCAGCTCGCCGCTTGAGAACTGAGCTTGCGTCTTTGCAATGTACTTCGGATCGTTGCCGGGATCGCGAATCGTCGTCACGCCTTCAGCCAGCAGCCGCGGTCCGAACTCGGCGGCAAGGTGCATGTGCATGTTCCACAGCCCCGGCAAGAGCGTCCAGCCCGCGCCGTCGATGCGGCGCGCGTCGCCGGGAATCGTGACGGCCGAGTCACCGGCGGCTACGACTTTATCGCCACTGAAGATAGCCGTGGCATTCGGAATCGTCGTGCCGCGCTCGGAATCGAAGAGCGTCACGTTGGTAATCGCGATGGCCGTCCCGAGGCGCTGCGGCAGCGTCGTCGCAATCTGCCGCCCGAGCTGCGCCACGCGCTCGTTCTGCGCATCGAGCAGTTGAGGCAGCACTGCGTTCCAGCCGTGGGGAATCACCGCGCCCCATTGGGAGCCGAGCATGAAGAGCTCGCCGTTTTCGTCGAGCCATACCTGTGACGGCGAAAAGTCCAGGCCGGTCGCTTCATACATGGTTACGCGCTTGCGCTGCGCCCCGTTGCTGACGTCGAGCGTTTTGACGGACGAGACGTGCGTTTCGCCGCTCGGCCAGAGCGCGAGCGATTGCTGAGGCGCGCGCAACGCGGCGCGCACCAAAATCGCGCTCTCCTCCGGCGTCCCGTCCATGCTGACGTAGAAGCGAGACGTCGTATTGGGCTGCGTCTCGTTCTCCGCCGCATTTTTCCACGACGCGATGCCGTTGCGCGCCGTAAAGCGTTCGTCCACCGTCACTTTGAGGTAACTGTATCCGGTGGTATGAACTTTGGAAATCAAGCCGGAGGAATCGGTCGCGATGGTGCTGCGCAGTTTCGGCCCGCGGCCGCGGTCGATAAACGCGAAGCGGACGTCAAGCGAGCCGTCGGGCATGCGGATCGTCGTCTGCGAGCCTTTGACGACGCCCGACGAAACGTAATCGTACTGCACCGGCGTGCCGTAGAGCCTGGCAGCGGCCAGCGCCGGCGCCGCCCAGATGGTAGCGGCGGCAGATCCCACGACCGCCAGCCAATCGCGCCGCGCGATCGGCGGCTCGCCCGCCATGCAGCAGCGAGCCCCCGGGGCTAACCGCAGACCAAAAAGCGTCGCGTTACCGTGGAACGTACACATCGCCGGCACCTAACCTTTCTCGATTCCCGTGATTCGAGATGCTCCACGGGGCGCCTCGGAAGCCGGCGGCCGAGCGAGATCGCGTGCCGCTACGAAACGCATATCGCCGCCTCGGCCGGCGTATTATTCTCAAAGCTCAAGACGGAAAGGGCTTTGCGAGGTATCGAACAATCGTTCGGAATGTAGCGATGCATTTGCGGGAAAGTACCGGTCCCTCATGGTGATCGATCACGACGTCATCGTCCTCGGCGCGGGGCTGGCAGGCATGCGCGCCGCGCTCGAAGCCGCGCGCGACGGCGCCAACGTCGCGATCGTCACCAAAGTGCATCCGATTCGCAGTCACTCCAGCGCCGCTCAGGGCGGCATCAACGCCGCCATCGGCGAGGGCGACAGCTGGGAATCGCACGCATTCGACACGATCAAGGGCAGCGATTACCTGGCCGACCAAGACGCAGTCGAAGTCATGGTCCGCGAGGCGCCGCAGGACATCATCGAATTCGAGCACATGGGCGTCATCTTCTATCGCAACGAAGAAGGGCGACTCGGCACGCGGGCCTTCGGGGGCGCATCCCAAGCACGCACCTACTTCGTCGGCGACATCACCGGTCAGGCGCTGCTCGTCACGCTCTACGACCAGATTCTCAAAGCCGGCGTCAAGGTTTACGAAGAGTGGTTTGCCACCAAGCTCTACATGGACGGCGGCGCCTGTTGCGGCGTCGTGGCCTTGGAGATGGTTACCGGCGAACTGCATTTGCTGCGCGCAAAGGCCGTAATCGTCGCCGCCGGCGGTATGGGCCGCCTTTACGAACCGAGCACCAACGCTTTGATTTGCACCGGCGACGGATACTCGCTTGCCTATCGCGCCGGAGCTCCGCTGATGGACATGGCGATGGTGCAGTATCACCCCACCACGCTGGCCGGCAGCGGGTTCTTGATGACCGAAGCCGCTCGCGGCGAGGGCGCCTATCTGCTCAACTCGCTTGGCGAGCGCTTTATGAAGAAATACGCGCCGAATAAGATGGAGCTTGCCGCGCGCGACGTTACGTCGCGCGCCGAAGCCACCGAAATCGCAGAGGGCCGCGGCATCGACGGCAACGTGCTCTTGGATCTGCGCCATCTGGGTCCCGAAGTTATTCTCAAGAAGCTGCCGCAGATTCACGAGATGGCGCTGGATTATCTCAGCATTGACATGATCAAGGAGCCTGTCCCGGTACGCCCGGGCATGCACTACGAAATGGGCGGCATCAAAACCGACGTGGAGGGCGCGACGGTCATCGCCGGCCTCTATGCGGCCGGTGAAGTTGCTTGCGTAAGCGTCCACGGCGGAAATCGGCTCGGCGCCAACTCGCTGCTCGATACGATCGTCTTCGGACGGCGCTCGGGACGCGCGGCCGCCGGCTATGCAAAGGGCACGCCGCCCAATCGTGGAGGCGAGGACGTTTTACGCGCCGAGCAAGAGCGGCTGCAGCAGCTGCTCGCGCGGTCCTATACCGGCGAAACGTGCGCGGGCCTGCGCTTGGAGCTCGCGACGATGATGGATGAGAAAGTCGGGCTCTATCGCAGCGACGCGGGATTGCACCAGGCCCTCGAGGCGCTGCGAGGATTCCGCAAGCGCTACGAAAACGTGGCGGTCGGTGACAAAGGGCGCGTCTTCAACCAAGCGCTGACGTTCGTTCTCGAGCTCGGCTATCTGCTCGACTGCGGCGAGACGGTCATACGCGATGCGATCGTTCGCAAAGAAAGCCGCGGCGCGCACACCCACGTCGACTACCCCGAACGTAACGATGCCGATTGGCTCAAGCACACGCTGCTGACGCTCCACCGCGACCGCGAGGAACCTGAGGTCTCGCACGTGCCCGTCACGATCACTCGCTGGAAACCCGAGGTTCGAACCTATTAATGCAGTTCACGATTGAAGTCGGACGCTACAATCCCGAAGGCGTCTACGCCGACGACGCACAACCCGGGCTGCCGTTTCCGCCGCCGTGGGACAAATCGCCGGTGCGGCGCTATCAGACTTATACCGTTGATCTTCCCGAGCACGCGGTCGTTCTCGATGCGTTGATCGCGATTCGCGAGTATCTGGATCCATCGCTGGCGGTGCGGTGCGCCTGCCGCAGCGCGATCTGCGGATCCTGCGGGATGTGGATCAACGGACACGCGAATCTCGCCTGCAAGAGCAAGCTCGCCGCCTTTTCGCAGGGCGGCAAGACTCGGGTCGAGTCGCCGCCTTCGATGCCGTTGATTCGCGACTTAGTTTGCGACATGAAGCCGTTCTGGGATAAGCATCTCGCGGTGCGGCCGTGGCTCGAGAACAAGCAGCCGACTCCGCCGGCCGATCGCGAGTATCGCGTGCCCAACGCCTCGATGGAAGAGCTGATCCAGGAAGTGAGCTGCATCAGTTGCGGCGTTTGCCTGATGGACTGCGAGTCGTTTGCGGTGGACCAAGATTTCCTCGGACCGCAGGCGCTGGCGCAAGCTTACCGTTACGCCGGCGATCCGCGGGACGACAAGACGAAGGAGCGGCTGGGCCAGTATAGCGGTCCCGGCGGCATCTGGGATTGCACGCACTGCTTCGAATGCGTGCAGCAATGCCCTAAGGGCGTGGCGCCGCTCGATCAGATCCTTAAGCTGCGCAAGATGGCCGTTGACGCCGGCTTTACTCACAATCCCGGCACGCGCCACGCCGATGCGTTCGCCGAGTCGGTCAAACACAGCGGCCGCCTGAACGAGCTGACGCTGATGCCCAAATCGACGGGTTTGTTCAACATCGTCGGGCAGCTCAAGACGTTGCCCAGCGCGATCAACATGGCGCGCGCCGGAAAGTTGCCGCCGCTGATCCACAAATCGATTCCCGGCGTCGAACGGATCAGAAAAATCTTCCAGCGAGTCGGAGGGAGATTCAAGTGAAGGTTGCCTTCTATCCCGGCTGCGTTTCGAAAGGCGCCTGTCCGGAGCTGTACGTTTCGGCCAGGCTGATCGCGGAGCCGCTCGGACTAGAGCTGCACGAGCTGGTCTCCGCGCCCTGCACCGGCGCCGGCGTTCTGAGCGAGCAGAATCGCGAGCTCGCCGACGCGCTCAACGGTTTGACGCTGGCGATGGCCGAGGCGGAAGGCGCCGATCTGATGACGATCTGTAGCACCTGCCAGGGCGTTCTTTCGGATCACAACTTCCATCTGAAGAACGACGAGGCGCGGCGCGAGAAAGCCAACGCCACGATCGCCGACCAGGGCTATAGCTACGGCGGAACGGCGACCGTCAAGCACCTACTGTGGATGCTTTTCGAGGATATCGGAATCGAGCGCGTGACGGCCTCGATCAAGCGCAAGCTCACCGGCCTGAAGATCGCGCCGTTTTACGGATGCTACATTCTGAGGCCTTCCGAAGCGCTGGGTCTGCGCGAGCGTCCCGAGCGCAAAACTTATCTCAATCAGCTGATCGCACTGCTCGGTGCCGAACCGGTTGAATACCGCGGCGCAACGAAGTGCTGTGGATTCCCGATGCTCACGTTCAATCGCGACAAGGCGCTAGCGATGGGCGGCAATCACATCATCGAAGCCAAGGAAAAGGGCGCAGATCTCTTGGTGACGCCTTGCCCGCTCTGCCACCTCAATCTCGACGGTCAACAGCCCGACGCAGCCCGCGTCTTAAAGCAAGATATCGACGTTCCGATCTTCCATCTGCCGCAGCTGCTGGGCTTGGCGTTCGGCTTCGAGCCCGACGAGTTGCGCCTAAACCACCACGTCGTCTCGACGAAGGGTGCGCTCGAGAAGGTCGAGCTGAAGGTTTAGTCTCGCTCGCCGGCTACGGCGTGAAGGCGAAGATGGTGTCGGACGCGGAGCCGTATAACGTTTGTTTGAACAGCGTCAGCCCCGTCGGTTGGTTCACCGATTTGCACGAAAACGTGTACGCGACATGCTCTTCGCCGGCGATGCTCACGCCAAAGATCGTTCCGCTATCGAAATAAAAGCAGGTATCGCCACCCGATGCCGTTCCGTATATCAGGCCGTCGCGGACGACGAGCCGTCCGTTGGGCGAGGCTGCGTCCGGCGGACCTTTGAAGAGATAGATCGGCGATTCAGCGCCGGACGTCGTTGCTTTGAAAACGGTCCCGCAGCAACCCGAGTTCGTTAGTCCGTCGCTGCCGGTCGTGCCGTAGAGAACGCCGTCGATATCGAGCATCCCGGAGACCGGACCGCTTCCATCGCTTCCGCCCCCAAATCGATGGAGTACTTTCTCGGCACCCGAGGTGGTGACTTCGAAGAGCGTGCCGCAGGAATGATCGCAGTTGCCGCCCGCGCCCCCGCCGCCGGTCGTTCCGTAAAGTTTTCCGCCGAGCGCGAGCAACGGACCATTCGGCGCGGCGCCGTCCCGCTTGCCGCGAAAACGATAGACGACGCTTTCGTTTCCCGACGTGTCGACGGAGAAGACGATTCCACATCCGGTTCCGTAGACGGAGCCGGGACACTCGCCGGCAGAGCCGCCGTTAGACGTTACACCGTAGAACTTGCCGCCAAGCCAGACGAGACCGCCGCTTGGCGTGATGCCGTCGCTTCCGCCCTTGAAATGATAGAGCGTACGCTCTCGGCCGGAACGCGTGACCGCGAAGATCGTGCCGCATCCGGACTCTTGCGGACAGCCCCCTCCGCCGCCCAACGTAGTCCCGTAGAGCACGCGATCGACGGCGATTAACGCCTGGTTCGGGTTGTGGCCGCTCGAGGTATTTCTGAACTTATAGAGATCGTGCTCCTCACCCGACGGCGTCAACGAGAAGACCGTTCCGTTACCAAGGAAGCCGTGGCCGCCGAAGGCCGTCGTTCCATAAAAGATTCCGTCGATGGCGATAAATTGACCGCCGGCACCGTATGGGCCGCCGCGATATTGCCCGAATTTGTAGATCGTCCGGTACGAGCCGTTTCCAATCGATCGAAACGCGGTGAAGCCGGTCCCGGCGTGTACGGTTAGGTTCGAGCCGCTGCCGCACCCGCTCGCGAGGATCAACGTCGCGCAGAGTGCCCCGGTTTTTGCTCTTGGGATGAAGCTCGGAAGCAAGGCCTGTTTACGCATGCTGCGCTCCTTGCGCCGGCGCCGGCGTGGCTTCGGCGCGCCTGAAGACTTCGTGTTCGCTTCCCGTTTGCTTGCCCGCGATACCTGGAACGCTCTGCAGGCGATTGGGGGCCACGGCTCAAACCGGGACCGGCGTGGAAATCGAAACCTTAATTCGAGCTATACCTGATTTTCCGATTCCCGGGATATTATTTCGTGACATCACGCCGCTGTTGCGCGACAAACAAGGCTTTGCGCGCACGATCGATCTTTTCGTCGAGCGGTTTAGGGACCGCGGTATCGATCGCGTCGTCGGCATCGAGGCTCGCGGCTACATTCTCGGCGCCCCGATTGCCTACGCGATCGGGGCCGGCTTCATTCCCGTGCGCAAGCCTGGGAAACTTCCGCACAACAAGCTCAGCGAAGAGTACGCGCTCGAATACGGGACCAATTCGCTCGAAATCCATGAAGACGCAATCGCCAAGGGCGAGCGGGTTTTGGTCGTCGACGATCTGCTCGCAACGGGCGGAACGGCGGCGGCCACGGGACGCCTGCTGGAACGGCTCGGCGCGCGGGTCGAGGCATTCGCTTTTCTGGTCGAGCTGACGGCGCTGAATGGACGCAGCAAGTTAGCCGGTCACGACGTCGCGACGTTCGTCTCGTATTAGGAGTGCAATGAAACGGGCGTTGATCGTCGTCGCAATCGCCGTCGCGCTACTGCCGGCTGCGCCGAGCGCGAGCTGGGCGCGGCACCCGACGCCGACTCCGTCGCCAACGCCTAGCCCTGTCGCCGATCCCGCCATCACCAAGATCGCGCGCCAGCAGTTCGTCGCGTGGCAGGCCGGCCTCATCAACAAGAGTCTTTACGCAAAGCAGCTGCTTCCGCAGCTCACCGACGCGAAGATCGCCGACACTTCGAGCAAGCTTGGTGAGCTCGGCGCCCTGACCGATATGGTTTACGTCGGCCCCTGGGTCAACCCGGACTTTCCTTCGGGAGCGCGGGGATACATCTATCAAATGCGCTGCATCGAGGGGAACGTGTATTTGTGGCTCGCGCTGCAGGCGGACGGCAAAATCGCCACGATTTTCTTCAAGAACCGCCTGGACGTCGAAACCGTCACCCCGGCGCCTTCGCCTAGCCCCTCGGACGGGTTATAATAACCGGACGACCATGACCATCACCGAGCTCATAGAGCGAGTCCTTCGCTACGAGCCAGCCGCCGATCCGAAGTGGCTGATGCGCGTTTACGAGCTTGCCGTTGCCGCTCATCAAGGCCAGCGCCGCGCCTCAGGCGAGTCGTACATCGAGCATCCGCTGGCCGTCGCGGGCATCCTAGCCGAGCTCGAGGTCGACCCCCAAACGATTGCCGCAGCGCTGCTGCACGACGTCGTGGAAGACACCTCGATCACCAGCGAGCAAGTCACCGAACAGTTCGGGCAGGAGGTAGCCCGTCTCGTCGAGGGCGTGACCAAGCTCACGCGGATTCCTTACCAGTCGAAGGAAGATGCGCAAGTCGAGAATCTTCGCAAGATGTTCTTGGCGATGGCAAAAGACATTCGCGTCATCATCATCAAGCTCGCCGATCGCCTGCACAACATGCGAACGCTGGCGAGCCTGCCGCCCGCCAAGCAACAGGCGATTGCCCGCGAGACGCTCGACATCTACGCCCCGATCGCGCATCGTCTCGGAATTTGGCGCATCAAATGGGAAATCGAGGACGAATGCCTGCGCTACCTCGATCCGGCGTCGTTTAACGACATCGTCGAGCGGGTCGCTAAAACCCGGCGCGAGCGTGAAGCCGACGTCGAGAAAGCCATTGCGCGGCTGCGCGCCGAGTTCGAAGAGATGAAGATCAACGCGCAGATCCAGGGGCGGCCGAAGCATTTTTACTCGATTTACTCCAAGATCAAGACCGGCCGCGATTTTTCGACGATCTACGACCTCACCGCGATTCGCATCATCGTCGACACCGTGAAAGACTGCTACGCGGCGCTGGGCGCCGTCCACGCCATGTGGACGCCGTTGCCCGGCCGGTTCAAAGACTATATCGCCATGCCCAAGCCCAATATGTATCAATCGCTTCATACCACCGTCGTGGCTCCCGGCGGCGACCCGCTCGAGATCCAGATTCGCACCTATGAAATGCACCGGACCAGCGAATACGGTATCGCGGCGCACTGGCGCTACAAAGAGGGCGGTAAGGCCGACCAGTTCGAGAACAAGCTCTCCTGGCTGCGCGCGCTGCTCGAGTGGCAGAAGGATATGCGCGACTCGCGAGTCTTCATGGAGAATCTCAAACTCGACCTGTTCGACTCGCAGGTCTTTGCGTTTTCGCCGCGCGGCGACGTCTACTCGATCCCGGCTGGCGGCACGCCGCTCGATTTTGCCTACCAAGTACACACCGACGTCGGCAATCACTGCGTCGGCGCGAAGATCAATGGGCGGATCGTTCCGCTCGATTACGCGATGCAAAACGGCGACATCTGCGAGATTCTGGTGAACAAGTCGAGCGGCCGGCCGTCGCTGGATTGGCTCTCGATCGTAAAGACTTCGAGCGCCAAACACAAAATCAAGCAGTGGTTCCGCAAGGAACGGCGCGAGGAGAACGTCCTGGCGGGTCAGGAAGCGCTCGAACAAGAGCTGGCTCGCGCGGGGCTTCGCACCGACGTCGCGCGCGGGGCGCTTCTCGAGCGGATCGCGTCGCGGTTGAACTATGCGACGCCGACCGATCTTTACGCCGCAATCGGTTTCGGCGACGCGTCGGCACAGGCCGTCGCCAACCGAATTCGCGAGGAAGTGCGGCACGACAACGTCGTCGATCTAACCAAGATCCGCAAACCGTCGTTTCGCAAGAGCCTCCGTCGCTCGACCGGCGTTCGGATCGCTGGAGTGGACGACGTCCTGGTTCGGCTCTCGAAATGCTGCTCGCCGGTGCCCGGCGATCCGATTATCGGCTACGTCACCATCGGGCGCGGCGTCAGCGTGCATCGCGCGGATTGCCCGAACGTCGCCTTCATGAACGCGACGCCGGAGCGCATACTGCAGGCCCAATGGCACGGCGATGCCGGCCTCACGCATTGCGTCGACATCGAAGTCGAAGCCGACGATCGCTCGCAGCTGCTGCAAGACATCATGGCGGTGTTTTCGGAGCTCAAGACCCAAGTGAGCTCGGTCAACGCGCGGGTTCGTAAGGACGGAGTCGCCGTTGCCAGCCTCACCGTACAGATCCGCGATCTCGACCACCTCCACAAGCTGCTCACCAAGATCGAAACGCTCAAGAACGTCCGCCGCGTCTATCGCGTCACCAAGCGCGAACGTACGGCGCTCTGAGCGCCCACATTCTAATCCTCGCACTCGCCGCGTTCGCGGCGGGGGCGATGAACAGCGTGGCCGGCGGCGGAAGCTTCCTTTCGTTTCCGGCGCTGCTCTTTGCCGGCGTCCCTGCGATTACGGCCAATGCGACCAACAACGCCGCGATGTGGGTGGGAACGATTGGGAGCGCGCGCGGTTATCGCGAGGAAGTCGTCGAGCATCGCGCGCTGCTGCTTCCGGTGATCCTGGCAAGCGTGGCCGGCTCGCTGATCGGCGCGTGCCTGCTGCTGGTGACGCCCCAAACGCTCTTCGAGCGCTTGATTCCGTGGCTGCTGCTTTTTGCAACCGCGGTCTTCGCGGCAAGCCCGCTCCTGACGCGGCCCGCAACCGCGCCGCCGCGGCACGCGCCGTGGCAGATTGCCGCGCAGTTCGCGGTTGCGATCTACGGCGGCTACTTCGGGGCGGGAATGAGCATCTTGATGCTGGCAGTGCTCGCGTTTTCGGGGCTGCCGAGTTTCAACGCGCAGAACGCGGTCAAGAACGTTCTGGCGGTTTCGATAAACGGCGTCGCCCTGCTGCCGTTCGCGATCGCGCGCATCGTCGATTGGCGTTTTGCGGTACCGATGGCGCTGATCGCGTTGCTCGGCGGCTATTTCGGTGCGCGTTTTTTTCGGCGCTTGCCCCAGCGCCTCTCTCGCGCGATCGTGATTGCAATCGGCTGTACGATGACTATAGTACTCTTTGTGCGTTTTCGCGCGTGAATGCCGGTTTTGGTCGCTTGTTTTCGCAGGGTGGGCAAAAAGGCGGTGAGAAGGTGCGGTCACCGTATCAAATGTGCCAAGAGTGAGGTTTAGCATGTCGCTTTCCAAAGGTCGCCTTGCGTTGGTCGCGGCGGCAGCCGTTCTTGCCGCCTCGGCGTGCAACGGGAACAACGCCCTGCCCTCGGGCCAGGCGGCCGCAGCAAGTTCGGCGGCGCAAGTCGCGCAACAGAGTGTTGCGTCGCCGGTCGACACGACGTCGATACTGAAAAAGCTTACGAAAGACGTCGTCATCGGAACGACGGTGGATCCGACCAACGGCGACCAGGGGCCGCATTCGCTCTCGATCGTAACCACGAGCTACGGTCTCCTCTCGAAGGGCCAGCTGGTCGTCTGCAACTTCGAGGACAAGACCGGTGCAGCCGGCGCCGGCACCACGATCGATCTCTTCGATCCGACGCCCGGTTCGAAGCCGACGACGTTCACGCAGAGTAGCGACGCCGAAGGCTGCGACAGCTCTGCAATCTCCAAGGCAAACGGCGTCTACGCCGGCGGGTTCACCAGCCACGTCTTAGCGGCGTTCACCGATGAAGGCAAGCTGCACAAGACCTACGGTTCGCCGCTCGAAAAACCGTTCTCCGACGTCGACGCGTCGAACTCGAATCTGTACCAAGCCGAGTACATCTTTACGAGCGACGCTAAGACGGGCGGAATCGTCAGCTTCAGCATCAATAATTACGGAAACCCCAAGCCGCTCCAAGTCGCCGACGGATTCGCGGTCAACCGCGAACCGGGCTGGGGCGGACTCGGCCCCTCGGGCTTGGCGTACGACTCTAAGAAAAACGTGCTGTACATCGCCGACGGCGTCGATAGCACCGTGGTCTCGTTCAACAATGCCAGCGATCTTCTCGTCGAGAACGAGATCGAAGTGGAAAAAGGCGGCAAGACGTTCAAGTGCAAGTATGAGAAGACCACTTGCGGGACGGTCGTAAAGGCCGGTTCGCCGCTCGACGCTCCCGAGGCGATGACGATCCTTCCCAACGGAAACTTGATTGCGGCCAACACCGCCGGCGGCAACACGCTGGTCGAGATGACGCCCACCGGGCAGGTGCTCGACACCAAAGTCGTCGACACCAGCAAGACTGCCGGGATCTTCGGACTCGTCGCGAGCGGCACGAACGACGACAATACGGTGCTGTTCTTCACCGACAAGAATTCCAACACTCTGCAAGAACTCGAGCCGTAAGTTTATTCGTAGTCTACTGGTATCTTCGACGGTTTTTCGTGCAAGAAAACCGAGCGCGGATACTTCGCTTGGATCGGTTGGAACGGGCGCGGCGACTGGCTGAAGTCGAAGGCATCGTCGAGCGACGCCGCGCGCCCGTCGGTATATCCTAGCGAAACCGGCCCGATGCTCCCGGCCGGCAGCCCGTTGACCTCCTCGATGAATCGCAGGATGCTGCCGAACTCGTATTGGACGTTCGAAACGTAGTCTTGTTTGGCGTACGGCGAGATGATCAGACAGCCCACCCGTATGCCGAGCCCGCGATAGTCGAGCTGCGGCGGGGGCGCGTTGTCATAGGAGCCGCCCCAATCGTCCCACAGTATCACGATCGCGCTCTGGCCCCAATACTTGCTTTCTCCGATCGAATTGACGACCGAAGCAACCCATGACGGTCCTCGGTCGCTTTTGTACGCCGGGTGATCGGAATCTTCGTGACTGGGCGTTACCCAGCTCACCTGCGCGAGCTCGCCTTTCTCCGGATCCGTCAGAATGCGCGTCTGCGGCGCGATGATGTCCGAGTACCAGTCCGGGCCGTAGCGCACGTACTTCATCGCCTCGAACGGCTCCCACAAGCCCGCATCGAGCACCTGGGTAGCGTAAATCTTCCACGAAACTCCGGCGTTGTCCAGAACCTCCGCGATCGTGTTGAACTGGTCGAAGCACGGAAACGGCCCCTGAAAAAGATGTATTTTGCGGTACGGTGTTTCCGTGATGTACGAGCTCTTCGTTTGCGGCGGTGAATCGCAATCGTCGGGAATCGCACTTGGAAAGTCGACTTCGGCCTGGCCGGGAAGCTTGATGTCGTCGGTGCCGGCGACCAGCGTCACGTGCGCGGTGAAGCTCCCGCCGAACTCGGTCGGAAACATCTGGTCGGCCAGCACGTACTGCTGCGCCATCGTGTAATACGGCGCGAGCTCCTTGTGATCGACGTACCCGTATGCGTCCAGGCCGTCTCCCCCGCCGAAGGCGGTGAATCCGTCCATGTTTCCGTTGTTCCAGTCGATCATCGAGGAGTACCAATCGTGCCGCAGATCGGGATTGGTTTCGAAGGTGACCTCGTGCAACGGAACGACGGTGTCGCCCGGCGGACAAGGAGAGCTCGAGTTCAGCGGGCGCGAGAGCCGGCGCGTTGGGATGCGCACGCTCTCGCCCGGCGAGGGCGTTGGAGAAGCGCAGCCCGTCGTCGGAGCGTCAGCGCCGGGATAGCCGGCAAAAAAGTCTTCGAAGCTGCGGTTCTCTTGAATGATGACGACGACGTTCTTGATGTACTGGCTCGCGGAGCCGCCGGCGCGGCGCACGCCGCTTGGGTGGCGTTGCATTCCTAGCGGAAACGGCGCCCCCTCGGGTGCGGTGCCGTAAGAAGAACAAGCGGCCGACAGGAGCAGACCCAACAGAGTCAATCCGACCAGTGGCTTGGCAAGCATCCTGGAACCTTGGAAAACCGGCGACCGTCCTCCTATAGCGGCGGGATTTTGGACTTCAGCCCGAACTCAGACGGCCGACCTGCTGCCCGCGGCGCCAATCCGTGGGCCGCCCGCCATCGCGGGCGTCCGTAGTAAGGGAGTTACATTGACTATTTACGAGACAACCTACATTTTGCGCCCCTCGCTCGAGGAGAGCGAAGTAGAACAGCGCGCCAACGCGATTGCCGAGATCGTCAAGAGCCAAGGCGGAGAAGTAAGCTCCATCGAGCGGCTCGGAAAGAAGCGCCTCGCTTACGAGATCAAAGACGTTCGCGAAGGCAACTACGTGGTGATGCAGTTCAAGAGCGGGCCGGCGGTCTCCAAAGAGCTGGATCGGCAGTTGAAGCTGCACGAGGACGTCCTTCGAGCGCTCATCGTCCGCCTTGACGCAAAAATGCTGACGCACATGGCGGCGCTGGCTTCCGGCGCGCCGCCCGCCGCCCAGTCGTGAATTCGGCCGGCTATTTGGAAACATGTGTGCCACACTGTTGACACCCCGGGGCGATAGTCTTTCGTTCCTGACATCATCCGGCGAAAGAGAGTAAGGCATGGCAGGTTCTTATAACCGAATCATTCTGGTCGGCAATCTTACCCGCGATCCGGAGATTCGTTACACGCAATCCGGCAAAGGCGTGACGTCGTTCACGCTCGCGGTGAACAATCCGCGTAACAAGGAGGAGACCAGTTTCGTCGACATCGTCGCCTGGGATCGCCTCGGCGAGACGTGCAACACCTATTTGAAGAAAGGTTCGAACTGCCTGGTCGAGGGCCGTTTGGTGATCCGCAGCTATGAAGACAAGGACGGCAATAAGCGTAAGGCCACCGAAGTGGTGATCGACAACATGCAAATGCTCGGCTCACCGCGTGATCGCACAGCCGGCCCGGGCGCCGAAGGCGATCGCGGTGGCTTCAATGGAGGCCGAAGCCCCGCGCATGCTCCGGCCGCCGGAGGCGACGGCTTGGGCGACGACATGGAAGACGAGATTCCGTTCTAAGCAGGCGCGAGTAGGCCGGCCGCGTGACCGTCGCGCTCGCGTTCTGCGCTTCGCTGTTTGCGTCGCCCGCAATCGATGCACGCGCCGCAGACCTCGCGTCGCAAATGACGCCGGCCGAGCGGTTGGTGTTGGTTCGCGGCGACGTCGGCGCGCCGTTTCTCAACGGCGAGCGCACTGGAGCCGTCGGCTCGGCCGGATACGTCGCCGGACTACCGCGCCTCGGCATTCCGGCGCTGCAAGAGACCGACGCCAGCCTTGGCATCACCAATCCCGACAACCGTCGTCGCGGCGACGTAGCAACGGCATTGCCTTCAGGCTTGTCGCTTGCGTCCACGTGGGACGAACAGATTGCGTACCGCGAGGGGTCGGTGCTGGGCGACGAAGCCTGGCGAAAAGGTTTGAACGTGCTATTGGGACCGGGGCTGAACTTGGCGCGCGAACCGCGCAACGGACGCAACTTCGAGTACCTCGGCGAAGACCCGTTGCTCGCCGGCATGTTGGCCGGTGAAGAAATCTGCGGCGTTCAGGACCAGCACGTCGTCGCGACGATGAAGCACTTCGCGATGAACGACCAGGAGACCGGGCGGTTCGTGCTCTCGGCCGATATTGCCGAGGCGCCGATGCGCGAAAGCGATCTACTTGCGTTCGAGTTGGCGTTAGAGAGCGGACATCCGGGCGCGGTGATG
>Ga0187783_10001852_pt1 | contig 15624 bp, 16 predicted proteins | sample 1015_SJ02_MP02_2_FD_132471 | JGI IMG/M metagenome (GOLD analysis project Ga0187783, IMG submission 132471) | Tropical peat soil microbial communities from peatlands in Department of Meta, Colombia - 1015_SJ02_MP02_20_MG | ecosystem: Environmental > Terrestrial > Soil > Wetlands > Peat | place... | reverse complement strand
TGGACTCGCTGCGCTACTGGGTGCTCGACATGCACGTGGACGGGTTCAGGTTCGACCTGGCCGCCGCCCTCGCCCGCGAGCTGCACGAGGTGGACAGGCTGTCGGCCTTCTTCGAGCTCGTCCAGCAGGACCCGGTGGTGTCGCAGGTCAAGCTGATCGCCGAGCCATGGGACGTGGGCGACGGCGGCTACCAGGTCGGCAAGTTCCCGCCGCTGTGGAGCGAGTGGAACGGCAAGTACAGGGACACGGTGCGGGACTACTGGCGCGGAGTCCCCGCGGCCCTGCCCGAGTTCGCCTCCCGGCTCACCGGCTCGGCTGACCTGTACGAGACCAGCGCCAGGCGCCCGGTGGCGTCGGTGAACTTCTTCACCTGCCACGACGGGTTCACGCTGGCCGACCTGGTCAGCTACAACGTCAAGCACAACGAGGCCAACGGCGACCACAACGCCGACGGCACCGACGACAACAGGTCTTGGAACTGCGGTGTCGAGGGGCCGACCGACGACCCCGCGATCGCCGACCTGCGGGCGCGCCAGGAGCGCAATTTCCTGGTCACCCTGTTCTGCTCGCAGGGGGTGCCGATGCTGCTGGCCGGTGACGAGCTCGGCCGCACGCAGCTTGGCAACAACAATGCCTACTGCCAGGACAACGAGGTGTCCTGGGTGGACTGGCAGGCCGCGCAGGAGCACGCCGGCCTGCAGGAGTTCACCGCGATGCTCAGCGCGCTGCGCCGCGACCACCCGGCATTCAGGCGGCGCCGTTTCTTCAGCGGCGAGCAGCACGGGCCCGACGGGACCGTGCGCGACATCATCTGGCTGACACCGGCGGGAAACGAGATGACCATCGACGACTGGCGTTCCGGCTACGCCCGGTCGATTGGCGTCTTCCTGAACGGGCACGCGATCACCGAGCCCGGCCCGCGCGGCGAGGCGATCACCGACGACGACTTCCTGCTGCTGTTCAACGCGCACAGCGAGCCAGTCCCGTTCACGCTGCCGGGAGCCGATCTCGCGCCCGGCTGGCAGGCCATCGTCGACACCGCGCTTCCGGCCGGCCGCGCCGCGAACGGCAACGGGACGCCGGCCCTGCCAGTCCACGAGCCCGGCAGCACGCTGCAGGTCAGGGACCGGGCCATCGTCCTGCTGCAGGCACTCGTAGCGGCATAGCTGGGCCGCCGTCGGTCCTGCCCGGTCTTCGCCCCTCCGCGCAGGCTTGAGTGAAACCTGCTCCTGGGGATAGAGACGTGCTGCCTGGAAACGAGATTGTCCCGCTAGCCGGTGTTGTCGTGCCCGCTGACCTGGACTAATGGAGTCAGGACCAACCCTCGTGACCCAGGCCTGACCATTCCCCGCGCGTGTTCACCAACACCTTCCTCGCAACGCTGCTGTCCTGACCGGCGCTGCCGCGGCGCTAGTGCCGCTGGGTGGCTAAGGTGGCGGCGATCAGGACTAACGCGAACGTCGTCAGCCCGACGGCCCCGTGCGTGACCACGATCCTCGCCGGGAAGTGCTGTTCGGCTCCCCTGGCGTGCCTGCCGCCACGGCCAACCAGCCAGCGCGTCAGCATCACGAAGCCGAGCAGGGCCGAGGTGGACAGCACGCCGAAGCCGGTCCAGGCGTACGGCACGTGCTGGCTCACCAGGAAGGCGAGCCAGAACGTCAGGCCCACCGTGGCCAGCAGCGGGTGCGCGAAGATCAGCGCGGCCGGGAAGACGGTGATGCGCGTTGCCTGCTGCCGCAGCCCGCCGTGCGAGAGCCAGACGACCAGCAGGTAGAGCCCGAAGCACGCGGTACCGGCCCAGATGATTGTGGCCACTAGTTCCAGAGCCGACACGCAGCCTGCCCCTCCCGCAGTCTCATTTGCAGTATGCAAATTTACCGTTGCACATTGTGCACCAGATCCAGCGCTCCGCGCGGCCATACGCCATTGCTTGTCCATTGGCGGCCGCCAATTCCGCACTGGCGCACCGGTCAGTTGCGGCGCTGCCGCCGGACCCGACGCGGCTATCTGATTGACTGCTAGCCGTGCGCCAGATCTATCCGCTGGCAGGCCCGGACCTTGAGGTCATCGCTGATGTCACCCAGGGCCAGCTGCCGGGCGCCGTGACCGCGCTGGCGGCGCTCTACCGGAACGGCGAGCATCGCGACCGCCCCTGGCTGCGGGCGAACATGGTCGCAAGCGCCGACGGCGCCGCGGCTATCGCCCAGCGCTCTGGCGGCCTCGGCGGACCGGCCGACCGGATGGTCTTCACGGTGCTGCGCAGCCTCACCGACGTCATCCTGGTGGGCGCGGGGACCGCCAGGGCCGAGCGCTACCGCCCGGTGAGCCGGGCCAGGATCTGGTCCGGGCTGCGCCAGGATAGCCCGCTGCCGCCCATCGCCGTAATCACCGCCAGCCTGGACTTCTCCGGCTGCACCACCCTGCTTGACGACGCGCAGACGATACTGATCACGACGAGCACGGCGGCAGAGCGAGCCCGCGGGCTTTCCGGTCCTGCCAGGGTGCTCACGGCCGGGCAGGACCGCGTCGACGTCCGCCGGGCCCTTGCCGCTCTCGGTGACCTGGGCTACCGGCACGTGCTCTGCGAGGGCGGCCCGCACCTGCTGGCACAGCTAGCCGTGGCAGGGCTGCTCGACGAGCTGTGCCTGACCACCAGCCCGCTGCTGGCATCCGGCGCGGCGAACCGCATCATGGCCGGTCCCACGGACGCGGCGGCGCAGCCCGTCGCCCGGCTCAGGCTCGCGCACCTGCTGACCGACCAGGGCTTCCTGCTCTCCCGTTACGAGTGCGTCCCCGACTGAAAGGACTCTAGCCATGCCGCTGCACGCCAAGGTCGACGAGACTCACGGCCCCGCGGAGCTCAGCTGCAACCCGGTCTACTGCCAGGACGTGGGAACGCTGCCCAAGAACCAGATGCCGGCTGAGCCAATGCCCGCGGACACCGCGCTGCAGATCATCAGGGACGAGCTGATCCTGGACGGCAACGCGCGGCTCAACCTGGCGACGTTCGTGACCACCTGGATGGAGCCGCAGGCCGACGACCTGATGCACGACTGCTTCAGCAAGAACATGATCGACAAGGACGAGTACCCCCAGACCGCGGAAATCGAGCGGCGCTGCGTCAACATCCTGGCCCATCTCTGGCACGCTCCCGCCGCGGTCAGTGCCGGCGACGGCTCTCAGGACGGCAGCGAGTCCGGCTCCGCGACCGGCTGCTCGACCACCGGCTCGAGCGAGGCCTGCATGCTGGGCGGCCTGGCACTGCTGTGGCGCTGGCGCGCCGGGCGCGCCGCGGCCGGGATCACCGGGCCCGAGCGGCCGAACCTGGTCATGGGCGCCAACGTGCAGGTCTGCTGGGAGAAGTTCTGCCGGTACTGGCAGGTCGAGTCCAGGCAGGTGCCGATGGAGCCAGGGCGGCTGCACCTGACCGGCGCCGGGGCCGTGGCCGAGTGCGACGAGAACACCATCGGCGTCGTGGCCGTCCTCGGGTCCACCATGGACGGCAGCTACGAGCCGGTCGCCGAGATATCCGCCGCGCTCGACGCGCATCAGCAGCAGACCGGCCAGGACATCCCGGTGCACGTGGATGCCGCGTCGGGCGGATTCGTGGCCCCGTTTCTGGCCCCTGACCTCGAGTGGGACTTCCGGGTGCCGCGCGTTGCCTCGATCAACACCTCCGGCCACAAGTTCGGCCTTGTGTACCCGGGCGTCGGCTGGGTCATCTGGCGGGACGCTGCGGCCCTCCCCGAGGACCTGATCTTCAACGTCAACTACCTCGGCGGCGAGATGCCGACCTTCACGCTTAACTTCTCCCGGCCCGGCGGCCAGGTAGCCGCTCAGTACTACAACTTCATTCGGCTGGGCTTCGAGGGGTACCGCGAGGTCCAGCTGACGTGCCAGCGAGTGGCGAAGTACCTGGCCTCCGAGATCGCCGCGATGGGCCCGTTCGAGCTGCTCTCCGACGGCAGCGACCTGCCTGTCCTGGCGTTCAGGCTGACCGACCCCGACAAGGCCGGCTACACGGTGTTCGACCTGTCAGAGCGCCTCCGCCAGCGCGGCTGGCTAGTACCCGCCTACACCTTCCCGGCGAACATGCAGGACACGGCCGTGCTCCGGATAGTGGTGCGCAACGGGCTCAGCCGGGACCTGGCCGCCTCTCTCGTCGACGACCTGCGCGCCCAGGTCAAGGCCCTGACGCACGCCCCCTGCGAGCCGGTCCCCCTGCTACCGGAGGGCCAGCGCAGCGCCTTCGCCCACTAGTTGGCCTGGATTCAGGCGCCCTTGCGGAGCCGGTCGAGGGCTTCGGCCAGGATCGCGGCGCCGTCGGTGTCGTTGCGGCGCTCCTTGACGTAGGCCAGGTGAGTCTTGTAGGGCTCGGCGTGCGGCGGGGCCGGCGGGTTCGCCTGGTCCTGGCCCGCGGGCAGGCCGCAGCGCGGGCAGTCCCAGAACTCGGGAATGGCCGCGTCCGAGGCGAAGCTCGGCTCCGTCTCGTGCTGGTTGCAGCACCAGAAGGAGACACGCACTCGCGGTGCGGCCTCGCCGCGCTCAGCCTCACCCATCGGCCCGGCACCGACCCGGCTGCCGCGAATGGCGTTGCCACTACTCACTGCTCACCCCTTGCTCAAGACGTGCCGATCGTGCGCAGCCGGCCCGCACCGGCTGCTGGTCTAGCCGCCTACCTGTCCAGGATCCCCAGCGCCACGATGGACAAGAACCAGATGATGCCGGTGAAGATCGTGATCCGGTCCAGGTTCCGCTCGACCACCGAGGATGAGCCAAGCGAGGACGAGATGCCGCCGCCGAACAGGTCGGACAGGCCGCCGCCCTTGCCCTTGTGCAGCAGCACCAGGAGGATCATGAGCAGGCTGGTGATGATGAGGATAACCTCAAATGCGACAGTCACCGTAGTTTCTCGTCTCCGTGTGCTCGGCGCAGCCAGTTGGGCTCACGAGGGGCTCGCCACCGTGGCGCCCCTGGGGGGTTCACGGGGGGGTTGCCCCCTGTGAGTCACGATACCGGCAGATCCTGACGAACTCGCCGGGATCGAGGCTGGCACCGCCTACCAGAGCCCCGTCGATGTCTGGCTCCGCCATGATCGCGGGCATGTTGTCGGACTTCACTGATCCGCCATACAGGATACGCGTACCTGCAGCCACTGCGTCCCCGTGAACGGCGGAAATGCGGCTGCGGACGGCCCGGCAGACCTCCTGCGCGTCCTCCGGGGTCGCCACCTGCCCCGTTCCTATCGCCCAGACCGGCTCATAGGCCACGACTAGCCCGCTGACCTGCTCGGCGCTCAGCCCGGCCAGCCCGCCGTCGAGCTGGCCAGTGACCGTCTCAAGCTGCTGGCCGGCCTCGCGGACGGCCAGCGACTCCACCACGCACAGGATCGGGGTCATCGCGCGCTCGAGGATCTTCCTGACCTTGGCATTGACCAGGGCATCGTCCTCGTGGTGGTACTGCCGCCGCTCGGAGTGGCCAGCCAGCACGAACTGGCAGCCGAGCTTGGCGAGCATCCGCGCCGACACATCGCCGGTATACGCGCCGTCGTCGTGCGGAGAGACGTCCTGGGCACCCCACAGCAGGCGCAGCTTGTCTCCCTCGATCAGGGTCTGGACGCTGCGCAGCGAGGTGAAGGCAGGCAGGATCGCGATGTCCGCCGCATCGAAGTCCCTGTCGGTGAGCGCGAAGGCCAGCTTCTGGGTGAGCGCGATCGCCTCGAAGTGGTTGTTGTGCATCTTCCAGTTGCCGGCGATCAGCGGCTTCCTGGCCGCCCTGGGAGCCATGGCGGCTAACCCTCGGCGTCCAGCGCTGCCAGGCCAGGCAGCCTGGTGCCTTCCAGGTACTCCAGGCTGGCCCCGCCGCCGGTGGAGATGTGGCTGAAGCGGTCCTCGGGGACGCCGAGCTTGCGCACCGCCGCGGCCGAGTCACCGCCGCCGACCACCGTCAGGCCTGGCAGCGCGGCGATGGCCTCGGCGACCGCGCGCGTGCCGCCGGAGAAGGCTGGGAACTCGAACACCCCGACCGGCCCGTTCCAGAACACCGTGGCGGCGTCGGCCAGCTTGGCCGCGAACAGCTCCCTGGTCGCCGGGCCCATATCCAGGCTCTCGCGGTCGGCCGGGAAATCGGTCACGGGAAACACAGCGTGTTCGGCGTCCGGCGCGTAGTCAGTCGCGCCCACCAGGTCGACGGGCAGCACGATCTCGACCCCGCGTGCCTCCGCGTCGGCCATCACCTGCGCGACCTCGTCGATCATGTCGGCCTCGAGCAGTGACTTGCCGACCTGATAGCCCTTGGCCGCCAGGAACGTGTACGACATCCCGCCGCCCAGCAGGATCCGGTCGGCCTTGTCCAGCAGGTTCTTAATGACGCCGAGCTTGTCGGAGGGCTTGGAGCCGCCGAGCACCACCACATAAGGTCTGGCCACGTCCTTCGTGAGCCGCTCCAGTACCGCGACTTCGTCCTCGACCAGGTGGCCCGCGGCGTGCGGGAGCAGCGCCGGCACGTCGTACACGCTGGCGTGCTTGCGGTGCAGCGCGCCGAACCCGTCGCCCACGTAGACCTGCGCCAGCCCCGCCAGCCGCCGCGCCAGCTCGGCTCGGACCGCGTCGTCCTTGCTGGTCTCGGCTGGCTCGAACCTGACGTTCTCCAGCAGGGCGACATCGCCGTCGGCCAGGGCCGCCGCGGTGGCCGTGGCTGACTCACCTGCCACGTCAAAGGCCAGTGGCACCGGCTTGCCTACAAGCTCGGACAGGCGGGCCGCGACCGGGGCCAGTGACGGGCCGCCCGCGGCCCGGTCGGCATATGTAGCCCCGGACGGCCTGCCCAGGTGGGCGGCGATCAGCACCCGGCCGCCCCGTTTCGATATATCAGTGATTGTCGGGAGGCTAGCCCGGATCCGGCCGTCGTCGGTGATCGTGGTGCCGTCCAGCGGGACGTTCAGGTCGGCCCGGAGCAGGACGACCTTCCCGGCGACATCGGTGCCGGCGAGGCTCTTCATGCCGGCAGACTGGCGCCGACCAGCGCCGCCAGGTCGGCCAGGCGGCTGGAGTAGCCCCACTCGTTGTCGTACCAGCCGATGACCTTGACCTGATCGCCGGACGCCATCGTGAGCAGCGAGTCGAAGGTGCAGGAGTACGGCGTCCCGACGATGTCGGAGGACACGATCGGGTCGGAGGTGTAGTGCAGGATGCCCTTCAGCGCACCGTCGGCGGCAGCCCGGTACGCGGCGTTGACTTCCTCGATGCCGGCCTCGCGCTCCAGCTGGACCACCAGGTCGGTGACCGAGCCGTCCATCACCGGGACACGCATGGCCAGGCCGTCCAGCTTGCCCTTCAGCTCCGGCAGCACCAGCGAGGTGGCCTTGGCGGCGCCCGTCGTGGTCGGGATGATGTTCTGCGCCGCTGCCCTGGCCCGCCGCAGGTCCTTGTGCGGGAAGTCCAGGATCACCTGGTCATTGGTGTAGGCGTGGATGGTCGTCATGAAGCCCTTGCGGATGCCGAAGCTGTCGGCAAGTACCTTGGCCATCGGCGCCACGCAGTTGGTGGTGCACGACGCGTTCGAGATGATGTTGTGGCTAGCCGGGTCGTACTTGTCGTCGTTGACGCCCATCACGATCGTGATGTCCTCGCCGGTCGCCGGGGCGGAGATGATCACCTTCCTGGCGCCGCCTGCCAGGTGCTGGGCCGCGTCGGCCGCCTTGGTGAACCGGCCGGTCGACTCGATCACGACGTCCACCCCGAGCTCGCCCCAGGGCAGCGCGGCCGGGTCCTTCTCGGCCAGCATCTTGATCTCGTGCCGCCCGACCCTGATCGCGTCATCCTCGACTGTCACGTCCTCATCGAGCGTGCCGAGCAGGGTGTCGTACTTGAGCAGGTGCGCGCACGTCTTGAGGTCGCCCAGGTCGTTCGCCGCGACGATCTCGATGTCCGCCGAGCCAGCGTGCACCGCTCGCCAGAAGTTTCGCCCGATCCGGCCGAAACCGTTAATCCCCACTCGGACAGTCACCGCCGAGCTCCTTCCATTCGATGACGCCGGCTCACCCAGCGCGAACCTTACCCGAACGCCCCGGAAACCAGGATCTCAAGGATCGCCGGCGCAGGTCGCACGGACCGGCCATTCGCCGCCCGGCCGCCCTCTATCCTGACGGCGTGACCGAGGGCCCATCCACCTCCGCGACCGGGCCGGCTGGCGCGCGGACCGGTCTGCGGGCGAGCCTGACCGCTGCCGGGCTGGCAGCCGCCACGGCGCTCGGCGGCGCCCTGCTGTGGGGGCTCGCGGCGGCCGCGCTGGACCGGCAGTTCCTGGCGGCGGCGCTGCTGATCGGAATCGGCGCCGGGTCCTGCGTGGCCCGCTGGCGACCCGGTCACTGGCCCACTATCGCGGCAGGAACGGCGCTGACGCTCTGCGGTTGCGCGCTCGGCACGCTGCTCGCCGTCGTCTTCGTCCTTCTCGGGCGGCACAACCTCGCCACGGTGCTGGCGCATCTGGGCGCGGTGGCGCGGATCTACCCGAGCGCGGTCGGCTGGCTCGGGCTGGTCTTCTGGGTCGCCGCGGCAGTCGTGGCCGGCGGCATACCGCTCCTGCGCCAGCGCGGCACCGCCAGGGCCGTGACCGCCGCCGAGCCAGCCGAGCCGTAGCCTGCGGGCCTAAGGAACCAGCATGTCGGCGGTCAGGCTGGCCTCGGTGTTGGGCACCCCGAGTTCCATGGCGCGGCGGTCCGCGAGCGCCAGCAGGCGGCGGATGCGGCCCGCGATCGCGTCCTTGGTAAGCGCCGGCTCGGCTAGCTGGCCAAGCTCCTCAAGGCTCGCCTGACGGTGCTTGATCCGCAGTTCTCCGGCCAGGATCAGGTGCTCGGGTGCCTCCGACCCGAGGATCTCAAGCGCCCGCTCGACCCTGGCGCCGGCGGCCACGGCAGCCCGGGCGCTGCGCCGCAGGTTCGCGTCATCGAAGTTCGCGAGCCGGTTGGCCGTGGCCCTGACCTCGCGGCGGATCCGCCGCTCCTCCCAGGCCAGCACGCTGTCGTGCGCGCCCAGCCTGGTCAGCAGCGCGCTGATGGAGTCGCCGTCCCTGACCACGACCCGGTCCACGCCGCGCACGTCCCGCGCCTTGGCGTGGATCTTGAGCCGGCGCGCCGCGCCAACCATGGCGAGCGCCGCCTCCGGACCAGGGCAGGTGACCTCCAGGGACATGGACCGCCCAGGCTCGGTGAGGCAGCCGTGCGCGAGGAATGCGCCGCGCCAGGCCGCTTCGCAGTCACACGTGGTGCCGGACACCACCTGCCTGGGCAGGCCGCGGACCGGCCGGCCGTGGTTGTCCACCAGGCCTGACTGCCTGGCCAGGCTCTCGCCGTCACTGGTCACGCGCACCACGTACCGGTTGCCCTTGCGCAAGCCGCCGGGCGCCAGCACCACGAGGTCGGAGGCATGGCCGAACACCTCGGCGATGTCCTTGCGCAGTCGCCTGGCAGCGGCGCCAGTGTCCAGCTCTGCTTCCACCACGATCCGCCCGGCCGCCAGGTGCAGACCGCCCGCGAACCGCAGGATCGTCGACACCTCCGCCTTGCGGCAGCATGGCTTGAGCACACTGACCCGGCTGAGCTCGTCCTTCACCAAGCCGGTCAGGGCCATCGGCCTCACTCCCCCTCAAATATCTGCGCGAACGCGCCCGCCAGACGCCGCGGATCGTGACGCGGGGATCCATCCGCCATGGCCAGGTCGGCCAGGACCAGCCTGGCGCCGAGCAGGCCCGCTGCCTTCTCCAGCTCCGCTGTCGCGCCGCGGGTCGCCTCCCGGTCGGCCAGCACGACGTCGATCGCCAGTGCAGGCGCATGGTCGGCGAGAACCTCCAGATGGGCGTGCGGCGAGAACCCCTCGGTCTCGCCGGGTTGCGGCGCCAGGTTCAGCGCGACCAGCCTCCGCGCACGAGTGCCCACTAGTGCCTGTGCCAGTTCCGGCACCAGCAGGTGCGGGAGCACGCTGGTGAACCACGAGCCGGGCCCGAGCACTACCCAGTCCGCCGCCCCAATCGCCTGCACTGCCTCCGGGCACGCGGGCGGGTTGGCGGGTATCAGTGATACCGACCGTACCCGGCCCGTCGTCGTCGCGCAGGCCACCTGACCGCGAACCGTCGTCAGCTCGTCCGGCCTGTCCGGATCTGCGCCCTCTACTTCGGCCATAAGGTCCAGCGGAACCGACGCCATCGGCAGCACCCGGCCGTGCGCGCCAAGCAGCCTGCCCATCCAGTCAAGCCCCTGGACCGTGTCGCCCAGCAGTTCCCAGAGCGCGACGATCAGGACGTTTCCGACCGCGTGGCCGCCGAGCCCGCCATCGCCGCCGAACCGGTGCTGGATCACCCGGCTCCAGGTGGTGCCCCAGGTATCGTCGCCGCACAGCGCGGCCAGCGCCATCCGCAGGTCCCCTGGCGGCAGCACGCCGAACTCGCGGCGCAGCCGGCCGCTGGAGCCGCCGTCGTCGGCCACCGTCACGATCGCGGTGAGATCACGGCTGACCCGGCGCAGCCCGGACAGCGCGGCGTGCAGCCCGTGACCGCCGCCGAAGGCGACCACGCGCGGGCTGAGCGGCCTGTCATGCTCGGGCCGCGAGCCCGGCTCGGCGTTACTCATCGGCTACTCACGGCCGAGGTCCCTGTGCGTGACCTGGATGCCCGGCCAGGCCGGCGACAGCCGCTGCGCGAGCGCGTCCGCCATCGCCACGCTGCGATGCTTGCCGCCAGTGCAGCCCACCGCGAGCAGCACGTAGTGCCGGCCCGACTTGTCGTAGCCGGCCAGCGCTATCGATGCGGCGCGCGCGAACGCGTCAAGGAAGTCGGCAGCGCCCGGCTGGCCGAGTACGTAGTCCATGACCGGCCGGTCCCGGCCAGTCAGCGGGGCCAGCTCCGGAATCCAGTGCGGGTTGGGCAGGAACCGGCAGTCCGCGACCATGTCGGCGTCCATGGGCAGCCCGTACTTGTAGCCGAACGACACGACGCTGACCCGCAGCGTGATGTCCGCCTCGGTCGCGAACGCCTCCCGCATCCTGGCCCGCAGCTCGTGCACGTTCAGCGCGGTGGTGTCCAGCACAAGGTCGGCCTCGACGCGCATGCCGCGCAGCAGCTCGCGCTCGGCGGCGATGCCGTCGACGACCCGGCCGCCGCGCTCCTGCAGCGGGTGCGGCCTTGACACTCCGTCGAACCTGCGCACCAGGGTCTCGTCGGAGGCCTCGAGGAAGACCACATACGGCCGGACCCCGCGCGCGTGCAGCTCGCCGATCGCGGACTTGAGGTCGGTCGTGAATGCGCGGCTGCGGACGTCGACGACGGCGGCCAGCCGCGGCACTGTCCCGCCAGCGCGCCTGGCCAGGTCAGCCATCGTCGGCAGCAGGCTGGCCGGCATGTTGTCGGCGACGAACCAGTCCAGGTCCTCCAGCGCCTTGGCAGCGGTGCTGCGCCCGGCGCCCGACAGCCCGGTGATGATGACTATCTCCTGCCCCGACGACTCGGCGCTCATTCCCCGCCCCCCGGCAGCGTCCCCTCCGGTGTGCCGCTGCCGTCCGCAGCCGGTGCGTCCTGCTCCGGGCCGGGATCCCCGTTTCCCCGGTGCAAGGCCTCGTAGACGGACTGCGCGGTCACCCGTCCGAACCCCGGCGTCTGCGCGATCTCCTCGACGGTCGCCGCGGTCAGCTTGCGCAGCGAGCCGAACTGGCGCAGCAGCGTAGCCCGCCGGGCAGGCCCGAGGCCGGGCACGGTGTCAAGCTCGCTGGCGGTCAGCGCCGCGGCCCGCTTGGCCCGGTGGTAGGTGATGGCGAACCGGTGCGCCTCGTCCCTGATCCGCTGCAGCAGGTACAGGCCCTCGCTGCTGCGCGGCAGGATCACCGGGCCGTCCTCGCCCGGCAGCCAGACCTCCTCGAGCCGCTTGGCCAGCCCGCACACAGCTACGTCCACGATGCCGAGCTCGTCAAGCGCGCGCACCGCTGCGGCGACCTGCGCCGGGCCGCCGTCGATGACCAGCAGGTTGGGCGGGTAGGCGAACTTGCGCCGCGCCTCCGGCACGCCGATCGCGTCGGCGTCATCCATGTCGGCGGCCAGCGCGGCCGCTCCCGCCGCTGCCTGCTCGTCCAGGTACCGGCGGAACCGGCGGCCGATCACCTCGTAGATGGCCGCCACGTCGTCGCTGCCGTCTATGCCCCTGACCGCGAACCTGCGGTACTCCGACTTGCGGGCAAGGCCATCCTCGAATACCACCATCGAGGCCACCACGTGCGTGCCCTGCAGGTTGGAAACGTCGTAGCTCTCGATGCGCAGCGGCGCCTCGTCGAGGCCGAGCGCCTCCTGAATCTCGTGCATGGCCACGCTGCGCGTGGTCAGGTCACTGGCGCGGCGGGTCTTGTGCAGTGCCAGCGACTCCATCGCGTTCCTGGCCACCGTGTCCAGCAGGGCCTTCTTGTCGCCGCGCTGCGGCACCCGGATGCTGACCCTGCTGCCCCGCCGCTCCGCCAGCCACTCCTCCAGCGAGCCCGAGTCTGGTGGCAGTGCGGGCACCAGCACCTCGCGCGGGATCGAGGCGCGGCGCTCGGCCTCGGTCGTCCGCGCCGTGTCCTCGCCGCGCCTGGCCGCGGCGCCGCCGCCGATCCGGTCCGCCGCCACCGGGTCGTCACCATAGACCTGGCCAAGGAAGTGCTCGACGAGCTCGCCCGTGCTCACGTCCTCGACCTTGTCCACGACCCAGCCCCGCTGCCCGCGGACCCGCCCGCCGCGGACGTAGAACACCTGCACTGCAGCCTCGAGCTGGTCCTCGGCCAGCGCGATGACGTCGCAGTCGGTACCGTCCGGCAGCACGACCGCCTGCTTTTCCATGGCGCGCTGCAGCGCCTGGATGTCGTCGCGCAGCCTGGCAGCGCGCTCGAACTCCTCGGCGTCAGCGGCCTCCCGCATCTGGGTTTCCAGCCGCTTGATGAACCGGCCAGTCTGCCCGGCCATGAAGTCGCAGAACTCCTCGGCTAGCTGCCGGTGCGCCGCGGCGTCGATCCGGCCGACGCACGGGGCCGAGCACTTGCCGATATAGCCGAGCAGGCACGGCCTGCCGATCTGCCCGGCCCGCTTGAAGACGCCGGCCGAGCAGGTGCGGACCGGGAACACGCGCAGCAGCGTGTCCACCGTGTCGCGGATCGCCCACGCGTGCGAGTACGGGCCGAAGTACCTGACCCCGCGGCGCTTGGCCCCGCGCATGACCTGGACCCGCGGGAACTCCTCGTCCATGAGGACGGCCAGGTAGGGGTAGCTCTTGTCGTCGCGGTAGCGGACGTTGAACCGCGGGTCGAACTCCTTGATCCAGGAGTACTCAAGCTGGAGCGCCTCGACCTCGGTGGTGACGACTGTCCAGTCGACCTGGGCAGCGGCGCGCAGCATCGACTGGGTTCGCGGGTGCAGACCGGCGAAGTCCGCGAAGTAGGAGTTCAGCCGCTGCCTGAGGCTCTTGGCCTTCCCGACATAGATGACCCGCCCGCGCTCGTCGCGGAACCGGTAGACGCCTGGCGATTCGGGGATCGAGCCGGGCGCCGGGCGGTAGCTCGCCGGATCTGCCACAGGGTAACTCTATGCACTCTGGCTGACAGCGCAGGCAGTCCTGCCAGCGCGTCTGCTGCGGCGGCCGGCGCCGTTACCTAGCGGGCTGTGCTGCCGGGCCCGCCGTTACCGGCGGGCTATGCTGCCGGGCCCGCCGTTACCGGCGGGCTGTGCCTGCCGGGCCCGCGGCCGGCCAGCCGATCACCGGCGTCACGCACCGAAGCAGGCTGTGCAGCCGTTCCACCTCGGCCTGGGTGACGCCTGCCTCGCTGTAGAGCTGCCAGGCAATGGCGGCCAGCCGACGGGAGTCCGCGGCCTCGTCGGCGCTCATCAGCTCGACGCCCAGTGCATCCAGCTCATCACGTCTCATCGCGTGCACCTTCTCCTACCGAGTCAACCTCGCGGAACGGCCAGATGCCAACGCGCAAACGGATCCCATGCACGCTGCTGACGGCCTGCCCACGGCTAACCGGCAGATCCACTCATACCGGACGTCACCACCGGCCAGCCAGGCCTAGCCGAAGCCGGGAGGCCGACCTAGTGTTGGAGGTATGACAGCCGCTGCCACGCTGGCAGGGGCCTGGCTCCTCATCGTTGCTGCCGGGCTTTACTGGACCGCGCGGCTGCTCCATATCGGCAACCTAGACGCCCACGGGCTTGCGGAGAAACTCGGCACGCCGCATCCCCGCTCGGCTTTTGACTGGCCGGAGGTGCGCCTGCACGCGGTGATCCCGCAGCCGGGTGAGCCGACCATGGTCCTGCTGGTGGCGCAGTGGCCAGCGCACCCGGAGCGGACCTCGACCCTGCTGATAGACGTCGCGGCAGACGGCGAGCGCGCGCTTGCGCTGCTCTGCGGCTGGTGCACCGCCAGGACGTCGGTCTCGCCAAGCAGGCGGGGCGGCAACGAGGTCGAGCTGCGCCGCCGGCAGAGCCTGGAGCGGGTGACGGGCCTGCTGCTGGCCGAGGATCTAGCGGCGGACTGCAGCGACGGCAGCGACGTACTGCCCAGGCCGCGCGGCGGATCCGACCTGGGAGCGCCCGGTGTCGATTGAGATCGCGATCTGGCTGGTCGCGGTGGGCGCACTCGCCGCGGTCGTCGGACTGACGGGGCTGCGCAATGCGCAGCGACTTCGGGACTTCGGCCTCTCGGCCTGGGGCCTGGTCGTGGCAGCACCGGCCGACAGCGAGCCGCCGCAGCAGGCGGTGATCCAGTACGCGCTGCCCGACGGCAGGCTGCTGGAGCACAGCTGCCGGCAGCCAGCCCGCAGGTCTGCGGCCATGCAACCCGGACAGCGAGTGCTTATCTGGTACGACCCGGCCGACCCTGGTGAGATCCTCGTGCACCGCCGGGATGGTCATCGCTCCGACTGGACATTCTTCGCGATCGGGCTGCTGTTCATCCTGCTCGGCGCGGCCTATCCGACCCTGGCCCGCTGAGCACGCGTTCTGCGTCGGATTCGTCGGGCGAAGGGTATTAGTACCTCCATGGACGCGGATCAGGACGCGGCCAGGCTCGCTGGCATGAGCGCGGACTTGGGCGAGCTTGCCGCCGCCGCCACCGAGCCGGCGCAGGCCGACGACCCGGTCGAGGCTGCCGGGCATTTCCGCATCTACCTTGGCGCAGCGGCCGGCGTCGGCAAGACCTACGCCATGCTGAGCGAGGGCCGCCGGCGGCGCGAGCGCGGTGCCGACGTCGCGGTCGGCTACGTCGAGTCTCATGGCCGCCTGCACACCGAGGAAATGATCGACGGCCTTGAGATCATCCAGCGCCGGAAGGTGACATACCGGGGCATCCAGCTTGAGGAGATGGACCTGGACGCGGTGCTGGCCAGGCGCCCGGCAGTCGCGCTGATCGACGAGCTCGCGCACACCAACGTGCCTGGCTCGGGGCGGCACGAAAAGCGCTGGCAGGACGTGCTGGAGATCCTCGCGGCCGGGACGGACGTGATCACGAACGTCAACATCCAGCACCTGGAAAGCATCGCCGACGAGGTCGAGCAGCTGACCGGCGCCCGGGTGCGCGAGCGGGTGCCGGACTGGGTGGTCCGCAAGGCAGATCAGGTC
>Ga0187783_10001851_pt1 | contig 15629 bp, 11 predicted proteins | sample 1015_SJ02_MP02_2_FD_132471 | JGI IMG/M metagenome (GOLD analysis project Ga0187783, IMG submission 132471) | Tropical peat soil microbial communities from peatlands in Department of Meta, Colombia - 1015_SJ02_MP02_20_MG | ecosystem: Environmental > Terrestrial > Soil > Wetlands > Peat | place... | reverse complement strand
GCGGTTCACTCCTGGTCCCGGTGTGGGAGGCCATTGCCTGCCGATCGACCCGTCGTACCTGTCCTGGCGGGTGGAGCGTGCGCTCGGGCGGAGCTTCCGGTTCGTCGAGCTGGCCAACGACATCAACAGCCATATGCCGGACCATGTCGTCCAGCGGCTCCTCCTGGCACTTAACAAGCGCGGTAGGTCCCTGAGCGGGTCGCGGATCTTGCTGCTGGGACTCGCCTATAAGAAGGACACCGGCGATGCTCGGGAATCGCCCGCGATCCGCGTCGCCGAGCTGCTGCTGCACATGGGAGCCGAGGTCCGGGCAGCCGACCCACTGGTTACCGAGCCGACCACGATCGCCCCGACGGTGGCCCGCGTAGACGCCACGCCTGAGGAGATCGCCGCAGCCGATGCTGTTGTCCTGCTAACTGACCACGAGGCCTTCATAGAGAGCGACCTCTGCCGCCCCGCACGTTATGTTCTCGACTGCCGTCGAGTCCTTTCCGGCCCGAACGTCGAGGTCTTGTGAGTGTGCCTGGAGCAGCCCGCGAGAGGAAACGGCGCATTAGCATAGATCTATACGATACGTCGCAGGGTCTGGAACGCAATGCGCATAGGTCGGCTAAGCGCAATCGGCTGCCGAAGATTCTGGTACTTGCCCTTATTCCATTGACAGCAGCTGACACTGCTATCTTCCATAGTCTGCTATCCTCAGTTATGCTATCCGGCATTCTCGTTATAGTAGCGACAACTCTATTTTGCGCCGGGCGGCTCAGATTTTATACGCCTCATCTATGGATAGCGGTAATGGTCGTCTCGGTCTTTCTTGCGTACTTTATCCCCCAGGTGAGACTCGAATCCTCAGGACTGCCTCTGCAGACCTTCACTTGGCTGCTAGTTGGTCTTCTCGTACTTACGGTGACCATGGCCGCACCGCCAAATGCAGGGGTACTTATAAAGGTAATACTGTTGACTGGAACCGTGACAGCGATAGTAGCGGGCGTTCAGGGAAGCCTGCAAAGTGGTCGCCTGCAAGGAATAGAGCTGAATCCAAACTACCTTGCAGTCTACCTGGTAACGTCAATTGTAATCTCAATCGGGCTAGCGATCGACCGTCGGAATCCGCTGTGGCTAATACCTGGATCAATATGCATCTTCCCCCTTGTTAGCTCTCAGTCACGAGAGGGATTCCTGGCCGCCATCGCGGGAGTGGCCTTTGCGGTAATACAAAAGATCTCCCCAAATCAAAGGGTTCTGCTTACTATTGCCACCATCGCAGCGGTCGTACTGTTTCCGGGTGACCTAAGTTCGGCGGCGAGCGTCGGAGCAGGCACCCGTTCTACGGCAGAATTGAATACAGACAATACCGTCCGCGCACAGGTGGCACTTTTTGCTCTTGATGTGGCAGTGGAGCACCCGATCAGGGGAATAGGTCTTGGGCAGTTTCCTGCTTATGCAGAGGCCTCCAGCAGTCTCGGCGTTTACATAACAACAACGAACGAATATCTGTTGCTGGCGACAGAGACCGGGATTTCGTCCCTTGTCGCACTGGCGGCACTACTGTGGATTGCAATCAGGCGGAGACGGCAAGGTGATCTGGCTATTATCCGCGCTACCGTATTTGCTTCAATAGTGGCAATGCTGTTTATTGACCTATTCTCTAATCCTGTAGTCTCCGTGCCATTTTGGGCTTGCTTGGGCACTCTGTTGGCCGACAATGGCGTAGAGATCGGACAGTCCGCCCGCCGGTGACCGAGTCGGCCGTCAAGGCAATAAGCCGGGTGCACCATCCGACGCCACACCCGAGTAGGTCGTCGCCGATATCCTAGTCCAGCCATGCGCTGGCTTCTGGTCACCTCTGGCGGCTAGCCGGACGCCATGCCGTCTCCTCTACCTTCTCGGCTTGCCGGGGAAGTACGCCGTCGTGTAGCCCCGCAAAACCTGGCCAGGCCTGCCGGAACCACGCGACCGTTTCGCTCAGGCCCTCATCGAGACTGACAGGCCGGACATGTGGAAACAACGCCCGCAGGCGGGCAGTGTCAGCCTGGGAGTCCCGTACGTCCCCGGGTCGAGCCGGGCCGTAACAGATCTCCGGGCGCAAGCCAGTAGCGGTGGCCACGCGCTCGGCCAGCTCCGCCACCGAAACCCTGGTGCCCAACGCCAGGTTGACCGGGGCGGGACTGGTCACTTGCCGGAGCACCGCGTCCGCTAGGACGCTTGTTACTGTGGTGACGAACGTGAAGTCTCGGGCCTGAAGGCCATCCCCGTGAATCTGTAGCCGCTCGCCGCTTACCGCCGACGCGATGAAAGTCGGGACGACAGCCGCATAAGGGTGGCCTGCCGTCTGAAGCGGGCCGTACACGTTGAAGAAGCGCAGCGCAAGGGTGGACAGACCGAAGGCCGTGCCGTACGAGAGCACAGCTGCTTCCGCGGCGAGCTTGCTCATGGCGTAGGGGCTCAGCGGGCGTGTTGGCAGGTCCTCGTGCTTCGGCGAGACCGAGGCAGCCCCGTAGACGGAGGAAGACGATGCAGCCACCACGTAGAGCGATTTTCTTCGGCACGCCTCCAGCAGATAGATAGTTCCGGTGGCGTTGACCTCGTAGGTTCGAAGCGGGTCGGCCAAGGACCGCGGCACGGACGGGAGCGCGGCCAGGTGGACAACCGCTTCAACGGTACCCGCGAGATCGGCCAGTAGGTCACGATCTAGGATGCTGCCCTCAACAAGCTTGGCGCCCACACCGCGAAGATTCTCCGCCGATCCCGTACTAAGGTCATCCAGCGCGATGACGTCATCGATTTCGGGACGGGTGGCAAGTTCCCGGCACAGGTTTGCGCCTATGAAACCCGCTCCTCCGGTGACAAGTACTCTCATCGAGTGACCTCTTTCGGTGCGTTTGGCTTGTTGGCGTCTGGCCACCATCCCCGGGCAAGTGCCACCGACTCGTAAAGCTGCTCAATGTCTGACACGAGGCGTTCCGGGCCGAATCGTGCGGCGGCCCAGGTGCGGGCGCGGGCACCCATCTCACGGCGCAACTGCTCGTCCGTCAGCAACCGGATAACCGCGCGGCCCAGGGCATCGTGGTTGGTGCCGGTGAGAATGCCGGTGCTCCCATGCTGGACGACCTCGGCCACGCTGCCGACGTCCGTGGCAACGGTCGGCACACCTGCCAGCGCCGCTTCAATGAGCGACACCGGCATTCCCTCGTTGTCAGAGGTGAGAACGACGACGTCGGCCGCCGCGTAGACGGTCTCCACGTCGGCACGCCAGCCAAGTGGCGTAATGCCGGAGCACTCATGACGGGCCGCATTCTCGATATCCACGGCGAGGTCGCCGTGGCCACAGACAAGGAACCTGGTACCGGGGATGGCGCGGGTGACGTCCCGGGCCACCTCGAGAAGCCGGTCGGGACGCTTTATCCGGGTCAACCGCCCCACGAAGGCGACAACGGGGGCGTCTACCGGTACGGATAGCACGCGCCTTGCCGCTCCACGGCTAGGCAAAGGGGCGAGCGAGGTTCCGGGCGGCACTACCGCGTACTGGTCGGGACGGCCGACTCCGGCGGCTAGCAGGTCATCACGGACCTGGGCGCCCACCGCGATCAACCGATCGGTATGTCGGGCCAGGACGCTCTCAACCATTACCAGTCCGCGAGTTGTCTCAGCGGAGAAAAAGCCATATAGCAAATGTCCATGGAAGGTATGGACGCGAGCCGGAACCCGGGTCATCATTGCCGCGAGGCGCCCGGTGACACCAGCCTTCGCGGTATGGGTGTGCACGATATGCGGTCGAAATCTCCGCATTTCGGAAATGAGGAATCCGAGCGCCCGGACGTCGTCACCCAGCCTGGGACGGCGACTCATGCTCGGCACCCGGTGGACGGGAACGTCGGCCGCGCGAAGCTCGAGAAAATCCGCTTCTCCCACCGCCAGGGAGCCGGCGTAGAGCCGTTGGTCGAAACGGTCAGCGGATAGTCCTCGCATGAGAACCGAGGCTTGCAGTGCTGGGCCTCCGATGTTCGTGCGCGTGATAATCCGCATCACGCGCAACGGCCCTGTGGTGCCGTCCAATTTTCCTGCCTCCGCCTCTATCTCCCGTCACCCTGCGGTGGGGGACCCCCTGCTCAGACGTCCGCTCATGAGGTACAGTCGGCCCTATGGATACTCTCCGTACATCATACATTACAGATAGTTTTCAGGCTCAGGACGGTGCGCCGCAAGTCCGAGATCGAAGTTCCCGAACCTCGCCGTCGCCGGTGAGAAAAGTCGCCCTGATGATCGGACAACTCGGCACAGGGGGGGCAGAGAAACAAGTTGTACTGCTGGCGCGTGGCCTTCGCGACCGGGGAATCGATACCAGCGTCTGGGTTCTGTTCGGCAACACGGAAACCTACTACGGGAACCTGCTCCGGCGATATGGGATCCAGCTGGTGGATATGGGTATGTACGGACGGAAACTACATCGGGTATTGCCCAATTTGGCTAAACTAGGTACCTTGGCTGTGCGTTTGCACCGGGAACGTCCCGATATTTTGCACGCATTTCTTTTTGAGGCGTATGTCGCTGGTGCGGCGATTGCCCGGACAGCCCGGATACCAGTCTTTGTGGCCGGGCGACGCAGCCTCGGAAACTTCAAAGAGGGCCGCCCCGTTGCCCTAGCCGCCGAGCGGCTGGCCACTCGATTCACGGACCTGATCATCGCTAACGCCGAGGCCGTCGCGCAGGACACCAAGCGACGCGAACGGGTTGGCGACGACAAGGTAGAGGTTGTCTATAACGGCCTGCCCGAGGAGGCATTCGCCGCGGTTTCGCCCACCGTTGTCGAGACCATCAAGCCGGTTGTGCTCTGCGTTGCAAACCTTAAGCACTACAAGGGACACCGATACCTGCTGGAGGCAATGAACCGCTTGCGGCAGGACGGTTGTCCGTGCACCCTCCTGCTCGCCGGGGAGGGCCGGGAGCGCCAGCCTCTGGAGGAGCAGGCGGCCGGGCTGCACATCGATGTTCGATTCCTCGGCGAACGCCACGACGTGCGTGCCTTGCTCGCTCGGGCGGACGTCGTCGTGCATCCCTCGCTGGAAGAAGGCATGAGCAACGCAGTGATGGAGGCGATGGCAGCCGGACGGCCCATCGTCGCCACTCGCGTGGGTGGGACACCGGAACTGCTGGTTGGGAGAGGCCTGCTTGTGCCTCCAGCGGACCCAGTTGAGCTAGCCAGCGCGATCAGCCAGGTCCTCGCTGATCGTGTGCTGGCGGCTCGGCTGAGCGAGGCGGCGCGGATTTGGAGTCACGAGAACCTCAGCGCCGACGCCATGGTGAACCGGCATATCCAGATCTACAGCGGACTGCTGGAGCGCCGATGTGCGGCATAGCGGGAATCGTTTCTGCCGACCAGCCCGATCCCGCGATAGTGCGCCGGATGTGTGACATGCTCACCCACCGCGGGCCGGATGGTGTCGGTTATCACGAAGATAAGCACGCCGTCCTCGGGATGCGCAGGCTCGCGATCATCGATGTGGCCAAGGGGCAGCAGCCGGTGTACAACGAGGACCGAACGGTGGCTGCGGTATTCAACGGCGAAATCTACAACTTCTCTGAGCTCCGAGCCGGGCTTCGCCGACGCGGTCACCGGCTGGTGACGGACGGGGACAGCGAATGCATCGTCCACCTATATGAAGATTACGGGGACTCGCTGGTTGACCACCTCCGAGGTATGTTCGCCCTCGCTGTCTGGGACAGTTCGCAGCAACGCCTGCTGCTGGCCCGAGACCGGGTGGGCAAGAAACCCTTGTATTGGCGCCATGACGGCAGGTCTCTGTCCTTCGGCTCAGAACTCAAGGCGCTTACAGCCGATCCTGGCCTCGCTCGCCGGGTCGACCCGGTCGCTTTGCATCACTATCTCACCTATCAGTACGTGCCGGCGCCATGGTCCATCTACCAGGGGGTGCACAAGCTCCCGCCAGGACACATACTCACCTGGCACGACGGGAAGGTAGAAATACACGGGTACTGGACGCTGCCCTGCACCCAGTACGAACACGTCACCTCGGTTCCTGAAGCCGCGGAACGACTGCGGGAGCTATTGCTCGAGGCGACCGCGATCCGGATGGTGAGCGAACGGCCTCTCGGCGCGTTTCTGTCAGGCGGTGTTGACTCCTCTGCGGTTGTAGCCGCAATGGCGCGAAGCTCATCGGAGCCGATCAAGACATTTTCCATCGGGTTCGAGGACGCCACGCTTGATGAACGGCACTACGCTCGAATGGTTGCGAACCGTTATGGCACCGATCATCACGAGCATGTCGTGACATCATCGGCCCTTGAGGTACTACCGACCCTGGTGTCGCACTTCGACGAACCTTTCGCCGACTCCTCCGCGATCCCGACCTTTTACGTGTCCCGCCTGAGCAGTCAGCACGTGACAGTAGTGCTGACCGGCGATGGCGGCGACGAATCTTTCGGCGGCTATATGCGTTACCTCGCTATGGCGAGGCTCGGTCGGCTGCCGGTGCCCGGTGCCATCCGCCCGAGCCTCCGTAGTATGTCTAGGGGCCTATTCACGGTTGGCGACGGACCGCGAATCCAGAAGGCGGCAAGGCTACTTGACGTTCTGAGCCAGCCTAACAACCGCCGATACGCCAGGCTCGTTTCGTGTTTCATGCCTGAGCACAAGCTTCGCATCTACACCAATGAACTGAATGAGCAAGTCGGCGGCGTAGACAGCTACGAGCTTATCGATCGCGCTTTCGCAGCATCAAGCTCGCCGTCGCTGGCTGGCAAACTGATGGATGTCGATATCCATACCTACCTGCCAGGGGACATTCTGGTGAAAGTGGACATCGCCACCATGGCGTGTTCCCTCGAGGCCAGGTGCCCCTTTCTCGACCATCACCTGATCGAATGGGCCGGCGGCCTGCCGACCCAGCTCAAGCTCCACCGGGGAGACACGAAGTTCCTACTGAAGAAGGCAATGGAGCCGTGGCTACCGCGCGAGCTTCTCAGCCGGGACAAGCAGGGCTTCGGCGTGCCGATGGCGACCTGGTTGCGTACCAGCTTCCGAGATATAGCCCGGGACGTACTCACCGACGCCACAGCATGCTCACGCGGCCTGTTCCAACCCGAGGCCATCAGGAAGATGCTCGCGGAACACGACCAGGGACGTGACCACGCGGCACGCATCTGGGCGCTGATCCAGTTTGAGCTGTGGCACAGGGCATACGTGGACGCCCTCGTTGTTCATCCTGCCGCGCCGCCTGGGTACCGTACAGGTGCCCTACCGGCGTGACTCCCAAAGTCTGATCACCTGATGGCTGAGGAACGCGAAGTCACCTCGGGACTCGCTAGCGCGACCGCCACAGGCGTGCGTGTCATGGGTATCTGGATTTTGAGCTACTTGGCCGGCTTCGCCGCGACCGCGCTAATCGCACGAGCGCTCGGTCCGGCTGGTCGTGGCCTGTATGCCTACCCGGCGGCCCTTCTCGGGATCATGGTGGCGTTCGGGCACATCGGACTCGAGTTCGCACAGGTTTACCTGGCAGGCCAAGGCCGGGAACTGCGGCGCATGTGGGCAGACGCGACAGTGGTCAGCGTGGTCCTCGGCGTACTGTGCTCTGCCGGCCTCGCCACCGTTATTGTCATAGACCCCCGCGCGTCCGGCGGCCTGCCGCTGTCATGGCTCGCTGTCCCGGCCGCGCTCACGCCGGTTTCGCTCATGAACCTTTACTGGGCGAGTCTGCTTCAGCTCGATGGTCGGATAGTGAGAGCGGCACAAGCGTCCTGGTTTGGCTCCTGCTTGCAAGCGGTCGCCGTCGCCGTCCTGTTCTTGCTTCATGAGCTGACCCCGTTTCGCGTGCTGCTGTTGCTAGGGCTGATGAACGGTTCCACTTGGCTCGTCCTGCTGCTGGCCTGCCGCCGGGCCGGACTGGTTACCCTGCGGATCGATCCCGCCCTGCTTCGGCAGTCTGTCGCGTTCGGCCTGAAGGCCTACGCCGCGCAGACCACCTTTTACCTCATCATTAGGGCCGATCAGGTGCTGGTGCCCGGGTACGTGGGATATCGCCAGCTTGGGTTGTACTCAGTCGCAGCAACCGTCGCTCAGCTGCTCTGGCTACTGACCGATCCGCTCGCCGCCGCGCTAGTCCCGCATCAGGTACGGGCATCCCCCAGTGAAGTTCGGCGGCTCAGTTTCGCGATGGTATGGCGAAGCCTGTGGGTATCTCTGGTCGCGGCGGCGGGCGCATGGATTCTCGCACCAGTTGCGGTCCCCATCGTTTACGGTTCCGGGTTCGCCGGCGCCGTCCCGGCGCTCCGGCTGCTCCTACCCGGCATAGTTGCTCTCGCCGCAACAAAGCCACTGCGGGCATTGCTGCTCAAGGAGGGACGGGCGGTGGCACTGAGCGTGCTGGGCTTCGGTGCGCTCTGCCTGAACATCGCGCTGAACGTCGTTCTGCTGCCCCGGATCGGAATCCGGGGCTCGAGCATTGCGTCCACGATCTGTTACGCGTTGCTTGCGCTCTCGTTCGTGATCCTCGCCCGGCGGAAAGCCGCGCCGCGGGTCCGCGACGCCGCGCCGCTGCGCGTGGCCTTCGTTGTCGGCGTCTCGAGCCGCCGTTCAGTGGAGCGGCAGATCTTCCTGTTGGGTTCGGCCTTGGCCGCACAGGGCCACCAGGTGACTGTCATCTGTCTTGTCAGTGCGGACTGCCAGCGTGCCGCGGCCAACATGGCAGGGATTCGCGTCGCCGAGATCGGCTTTCCCGACCTGCTCCATTCTCATTTGTTCCGGCCGTCGTGGCTGAGACGGGAGTTGCTGCCTGCAGTTCGGCGGTTGCGCAGCAGCCTGCGCGAGGCGTCCCCTGATGTTGTCCACTGCCTCCAGTCCTGGGGTTGCCTGATCGGCGTGCCGGTCGCGCGAAGCGTCGGCGTGCCGGTGGTAGTCAGCTCGCGGCGAAGCCTCACTGCCGCCGCTGCCCGGACGCGGCTGCTGCATCCGTGGGAACGGGTCTGTGATCGTCTCGCCGACGCCGTGGTCTGCAGCTCGACCGCAGAGATGGAGGACGCCGTCGAGCACTCCGGCCTGCCGCGGCGCAAGGCTGTCGTGATCTACAACGGCGTGCGGCTGCCCGCTCAGGTCACCGAGCCGGGTGGACAGGTCAAGCGCATCCTCATCGTGGCGAACCTCATCCCCGCGAAGGGTCACGCCGTTGCGCTGGACGCGTTCGCGCAGGTCCGCATGGCGCTGCCGATGATGGCGACCAGATTGCAGCTTGCGGGCTCAGGGTCCGCCGAGGCGGCCGTAAGGGCCCAAGCAAGTGAGCTCGGCATCGATGAGGACGTCGATTTTCTCGGTTCGGCGGCGGACCTCCCCGCCCTGCTGGCCGAGTGCGCGTTCACGGTCTTGCCGTCACTGAGCGAAGACATGCCGGACGCGGTGCTGGAGAGTATGGCGTACGGCCGCCCTGTGGTCGCTTCCGCGGTGGGCGGCGTGCCGGAGCTTCTCAGACGAGGGGGAGGCATCCTGGTGCGCCCGGGTGATCCGAACGCTCTGGCTCAGGCCATGAGCACATTGCTGTGCGATCCCGCTCTGGCCGCCTATGTCGGGGCCGAGGGCAGGGCTGTCGTGCGCGGCTCGTTCGGCGTCGACCGGATGGCGGCAGACTCGCTGCGGCTGTACCGCGGCCTGCTTCGTAGACGGTCACCCCTAAGACCACTGCCGGGCTCACGGCGGCGGCTGGGTGTACGCGGCCAGCATCGCGTGTCAGTAGATTCGCCGGTCGCGGCCGTGCCCGGAAACACGAACTCGTTGCAGACATGCCCGCCTCCCGCCCCGGCCATACTCGACGAACGAACATATGCCTCTAGCAGACACGCGGCGAGGTAGAAGAGCCCACCGCCCCAACCGACATCGATGAAAGTGCTTCCGGAGAGCGCTAACAGATGTCGACCTGGAGTCGTGAGTTACGAGCTGCTAACGACGTCAATGAATGAGAGCCGATTCTCACTGAAGCTGAGTCGGCGCAACACTATATACGAAGTTGTCCGACATATACGTAATCCCACGTTTTGTTCTCGCCGTGATTCCGTGTCTCAGTTCGCCGTCCAAAACCACAGTCAGCGCAATGCGAGCGGAACAACCACCTGCTGTAGATCCGCGGCGGAAGCCACTGTATCTTGGATGCATATTTAACCGACTCCACGGGCAGAAATTGTACGGACTTATCGACGACAGGGGAAATAACAGTCTCATGGCCGGAATGTCCTACCTTGTTACAGGTGGTAGCGGTTTTATAGGTTCGCATCTCGCCGACGCGCTACTGGCGCAAGGGAATTCGGTGACAATTCTGGACAACTTGTCCACAGGGCGAGAGTCGAACCTCGCGAGTTCCTGGTTGGACCCTAAACTACGTTTCCTCCATGGCTCAGTCCTAGACGCTGTTCTCGTGGACGAGCTCGTGAGCCAGTGCGACGTTGTAGTCCACCTAGCCGCGGCCGTCGGCGTCAAGCTGATTGTCGAGCAGCCACTACGGTCATTCACCACGAATATCCGCGGTACGGAGATGATTTTCGAGGCAGCTCATCGTTACCGGCGCAAGCTCATGCTGGCGAGTACCTCAGAGATCTACGGCAAGAACTCGTCGGGCCCGCTGCAAGAAGAGTCGGACCGCATCCTGGGCAGCCCGGCGGTGGCGCGTTGGGCCTACAGCGCGGCCAAGGGCGTCGACGAGATTCTGGCCAACGCCTACTACCGGGAACGAGGGTTGCCGACTATCGTCGTCCGGCTCTTCAACACCGTAGGCCCGCGGCAGACGGGAGCTTACGGGATGGTGATTCCCCGGCTGGTGCGGCAAGCGCTCCGCGGCGAACCACTGACGGTGTTCGGCGACGGCCAGCAGACTCGGTGCTTTACTCACGTGGCAGATGTAGTCGAGGCAATGCTGCTGCTACTGGACCTAGAGGCCGCGGTCGGGCAGACCTTCAATGTCGGGTCGTCATGCGAGATCAGCATCGTAGACCTTGCTGATCTCATCGTTGCTGAGTGCGGCAGTCAGTCGCCGGTAATTTTCGTGCCCTACGACCGTGCTTACCCGTCGGGGTTTGAGGACATGGAGCGCCGTGTCCCGGACTGCACGAAACTACGGACCGTGGCGGGGTGGTCACCGCGCCGTAGCCTGGAAGATATCCTCCGGGAGACGATCGAGGAAGCACGTGCGGAGATCGCCGCTGAGAACCCGCTGGTGGCCTCTTCGTGATCGTGCTCAGGCCGTATATCGTGGTCGGCGCTGCAGCCTTTATCCTCGCTGCCCTGCTCTCCGAGGCCATGCGCTGGATCGCTCTGAAATACCGGCTGATGGACCGCCCAGGCAAAGGAAAGGCGCACAGCAGCCCGACACCCTACCTGGGCGGGGTGGCGATTGTGATAGGCGCGCTGACGGCATGGGCCATTGCGGTGCCGCCGCGTGACCGGCAGATCCTGACCCTCGTCGGGGCCGGAACTCTGATCTCGGCGCTCGGCTTGGCCGACGACATGAGACCTTCACGGGTTTCCGTCCGTCTTGCCGTAGAGTGCCTTGCCGCAGGAGCTGTCGTCGCCTCAGGCGCCCGCCTGGGCATTGTCGGGGCTGTACCGGGCATCGGCGACTGGCCCGACATCGCCATAACGGTGCTGTGGATTGTCCTGATCACGAATTCTTTCAACCTGCTTGATAACAGCGACGGCGTGGCCGGAGGTATTGCCGCGGTAACAGCCGCCGCTTTGGCCATTCTGGCCTTCAGAACCGGCTGGGAGAGTATCGCCGCATTTCAGCTGGCTGTTTCGGCAAGCTGCGCCGGGTTTCTCGCTCACAACTGGGCACCAGCGCGCATCTTCATGGGGGACGCCGGCTCGCTGTTCCTGGGCTTTGTGATGTCCGCGTCGGCGGTGCTCATCTTTGGCTTGCATCCCGGATCTGTTCCGGCCGCCCCTTGGGCGGTGCGGGTGTCTGGCTTGCTGCTGCTGAACTTCGTCGCGGTCGTGGACACGGGCACGGTCGTTGTGTCCAGGTTCCGGGCCGGGCGGTCGCTGATGCGAGGCGGCACCGACCACACCTCTCACCGCCTGCGGGCCCTTGGCCTGCAAACGTCGCAGGCAGCCGCCGTGCTGTCGGCCATAGCCGGGATTTCCTGCACCTTTGGGCTCCTCGTCACGCTCGGCGCGTTCCCAGCGGCTGGCTCATTTGCTGTCGCTCTAACGGTGGGGATCATCCTGGTGGTACTCGCGCAGCGGGTACGAGTATGACGCGCACGTTTCGGTCGACATCCGAGGGCCGCCTTGTCGGATAAATAACTATCGGGCGCTGCGGTGGTGTGTTTTGCCGGTCCCGTTGGGCTGGGCTGATTGTACTGCGGGTGGCGCTGCCGTGGCCCGGTAGGGCTTGTAGGAGTATGTGTATCCGTAGCGGCGTTCGGTCTGCCTGGTTACCTTATTCAGCACGATTCCCAGGATCGTGGCGCTCACCTGGTCCAGCTTTTCCGCGGCGTGGTGGAGATCGCTCCGCCGGGTCTGCCCGGCTGCTGCGAGTAGCAGCGCGGCGTCGGCGTGCCGGGCCAGGATCGCGGGGTCGGTGACGGGCAATACCGGAGGGCTATCAATAAGGACGAGGTCGAAGTGATGGCGCAGCCGCGCGAAGATTTCCTGGACTCGGGCGCTGCTGAGCAGTTCGGCCGGGTTCGGCGGGATAGGTCCGGCGGGGAGCAGGGTTAGTCGGCCGAAGCCCGGAACCTGCAGCAGTGTCTCTTCCAGAGTCTGGTGGCCGAGCAGCACGGAGGTCAGGCCGACCTGCTCGTCCAGCCCGAAGAACTCCCCGATGCGGGGTCGGCGCAGGTCGCCCGAGACGAGCACCACCCGCTCGCCCGCCTGCGCAAAGACGACCCCTAGGTTGGCCAGGGTTGAGGTCTTGCCCTCGTTGACACCCGGGCTGGTCACCACGACGCTGCGGAGCTGCTGCCCCTGGCGAGCGAACTGCAGTGAGGTCCGGAGCGACCGGTAGGACTCTGCTGCCGGGGAGGTGGGTTCGGTGATTGTCACCAGCACCGGCTTGCTGCGCCGCCAGGAGGTCACCAGCGGGGTCATGGCCAACACCGGGGCACCGCCGGAGTGCTCGGCGGCCTCCTTGGAGGTCAGCCGGTCATCTAGGTTCTCGCGCAGGAACGCCGCGCCGAGGCCGAGCGCGAACCCGGCTGCGAGACCGAGCAGGGCGTTCCGCACAGGCTTGGGCGAACTTGGCGCTACCGGGGTCTGTGCGGGCGTGACCAGAGCCACGTCGCCTGTGTCGACCGAGCCGCTGACCTGCATCTGGGCAAGCTGTTCCTTAAGGACTGCCTGCTGGTTGGCCAGCGCCGTGGCCTCGGGTGAGGCCGTGGCATCCCGAAGGGAGCTGAGCTGCTGCCCGAGCGAGGTGATCTGCGAGTTCAGTTGGGCCTCGGCAGTGGCCAGGCTGCGGCTGGCCACTGCCTGGCGATACTGCACGAAGTCCGTGGCGTACAGGTTCGCGATCAGGGATGCCCGTGACGGCACCCGGCTGGTGGCCGTGATTGCGATCACGTTCGTCTGGCCTACCTCCGAGGCCGACACCGCCGGGGTACTCCCGATCCGATTGCGGACGGCCTGCTGAACGGGAGCGCTAGTCACCAGCTGCAGCTCGGTCTCCACATCTGTCTGGGTGACTGGCTGCTCTTGCTCCGCGCCAAGCCCGCCTAGGTCGAAGGACGGCTGAACGAGCAGCTGCGCGGTGGCCGAGTACTGTTTGTGCGCGGTGAAGGAGAACGCCAGGCTGGCCGCCAGGGCCAGCATGGTAATCGAGGCGACCCACCATTTCCTGCGGCGCAGAATCAGCAAGTATGCGCCAAACGTCGGCTCGGTACCGAATTCTGTCATCACCGTGGCTTTCTCTGTGCTCCCCTACCGTGAACACCCCGGAAGGTGTCCCCAGGAGTGTCATTCCCCGACAACTTCACAAAATGAGTGTACGCCAAACACAGCGGCGGTAACATTTCTGTTCGTGTCCGGACAGCGCACTCTGCTGTGGAAAGTCTCGCGATCCGAATGATTCCAGGCGGGCGACAAACGCGGCATTCTGTACATTACGGAAGCTCATGCGCAAAGGGCCAGCACGATTCGCCCATTGTTGTGCTGTGCACGGCGAACGTGTGCCGATCGCCGATGGCCGCCGCGCTACTCGCCCGACGGCTGGCTGGCCTTGGCGTGACAGTTCCGGTGCACTCGGCCGGCATGATTGGCTGCGGGGCCCCGCCGCAGCCGGAAGTCGTCTCGCTCATGGCTTCGTACGGTATCGAGATCGGATCGCATCGCAGCCGCATCGCCAGCGCCGCAGACCTGGCGTGCGCCAGCCTGGTGCTGGCGATGGCGCGGGATAGCCTGCGTTATGCCGTGATCACGGAACCCCAGGCGTGGCCGCGTACGTTCACGCTCAAGGAAATTATCCGGCGCGGGGAGCAGATCGGGCCCCGTCGGCATGGTGAGCCGTTCGCCGACTGGATTTCCCGCGCCCATGCCGGTCGTGAGCGAAAGTGGCTGCTCGGCGACTCCGCCGAGGACGATGTCGCCGACCCTGCGGGCGGATCGCTGCGTGCCTACGCAGATGCCGCCGCCGTGCTGGACCGACTGGTGACGAGGCTGGTCGAGCTTGCCTGGGCGGCCACTTGAATCGCATCGTTAGCCGCCGCACTGCATGCGGCACGGCCGCATAGCTGTGCGTCAGCACCTTCGGCGGCAGTGGGATATCAAAGCGTCCTTATGTGAGGAATCGCATCCATCGGGTTCGTTCAGGCCCCGTACTGGCTGCCCTCGGCCCCTGTCCTTCAGCATCTTCCCGCTTACGCAGTCCTCCCGTCCCCGCACTGGCGACAGGATGCATCTCTTGCGTTACTTTCAGTGTTCAGATAAGTTACTCTACGCAAGCATAAGATTACAAAAAGTTAGAAAGGCTGATCAGACCGCCCTCGGCTTCGGTGCGCGCCCCCCGCGCAGATCGAATGCCTGAACGAGGCATCTTATCCGAAGAGCGGCCATACCAGAAGGATTTAGGAAACGGGGGGCAATCAGGGAATTCGAACGCGACTAGACAGAGGAATTTAAATGTCCGATACACCCGAAATGAAGGACAGGGCCGACTCGGAGCATCCTGCTACACGTGCCAGCGATCAGGGTACCGACTCCGGTCGGCGAAAGCGGAAAGCCTGGCGGGTCGTCCTGCTGTCACTCGTGTCGTTTCTCGTTCTGGCGATCGCGGCCTCGATCGGCATTTACGCGTACGTCAACCACGTGGCGAGCAGCATCCCGCGCGTCCATGTCGGGAACCTGGCCGGGTCAGGCAAAGGATCGGGGGAGACGTTCCTGATCACAGGCGCTCCGTGGGAGCCCACCGGGAAGCCCATTCCAGGCATCCCGCCGCAGTTCACCAAGCTCTTCTTGCTCCTGCACATCAACCCCGGCGGTCGCTCTGGCGGGGTGGTGGCGATACCAGGCGATATCATGGTCCACGTGCCCGGGGTCGGCACCGAACCACTCTGGATCGCGTTCAAGACCGGAGGGCCGAGCCTGCTGGTCTCGACCGTGACGCAGCTCACCGGAATCCCCATCAACCACTACGCGG